>Ga0187887_10000049_pt1 | contig 112535 bp, 76 predicted proteins | sample June2016WEW_7_10_FD_132977 | JGI IMG/M metagenome (GOLD analysis project Ga0187887, IMG submission 132977) | Peatland microbial communities from SPRUCE experiment site at the Marcell Experimental Forest, Minnesota, USA - June2016WEW_7_10 | ecosystem: Environmental > Terrestrial > Soil >... | reverse complement strand
GTTAGCACCAAGGGCGCGTTCGGCGGCTGACTAAAATTAAAGCTGTCGGTGGTGTCATTGGCGTTCGCGTCCCGCTCCGTCAAAGCAGCCAGGTTGAAGCGGGCTTCGATGAACTTAAGGACGGAAGAGAACTCGTACTGGGTGTGAGAAATATAACCAGGTTGCGCGTAAGGGGAAATAATGAGCAGCGGCACACGCGGTCCCAAGCCGTATAGGTCCAGAGCCGGCGGAGGCGGAACATGATCGTAGAAGCCTCCGAAATCGTCCCAGGTTAGAAAAACCGCGGAGGTATTCCAATCGGGTCCCTGCATCAGAGCGTTCATCTGTTGAACGGTCCAGTTTTCACCCTGACATGTGCTGTTGGGCGCGTGCTCGCTGCCGGGCCCGGTTACAAGCCAACTTACCGCCGGAAGATTCCCATTCGCCGCGTCGAGGGCAAACTGCGTATCGGGCACAACATTCTCCGACCAGATGGAAGAATTGCGGATGTGGTTAATGGCGTCGAAGGTGGAGTATTCGTACCCTTGCTCACCCTCGGGGGGAGCGTAGTACTTCCAGGTAATGCCGGCGCTGTTGAGGCTATCGGCGATGGTTTGAAAATCAAAGCAAGGAAACATTTCCGAGATGTCTCCCTCTCCGTTGATCACCGTAACGTGAGAACCGGCCGGCGAGTCGCAGCCCCAGTTTGAAAGATTTTGCGAATTAGGGTTCGCGGGGACAGTGATGGCACCGCCGGACTGCGCCGCGATGGTATAGAGGTGATTGGGCAAGCTGGGCCCGTGGAGCGAAGAGAAGGTTTGATCCGAGAGTACAAAGTGCTGCGCGTAGGAGTAGTAGTTGGGGATGTCCTGCTGCGTCATCTCGGAGTAAGACAAATATTCTCCGTTCAGATTTCCGTCCAGGATAATGTCGAAGCGATCCATCTTGCCGCCGTCGGTCGCCGTGAGGGCGGAAGTCCAATCGTGGCCCATATCGACGACGACGTCGGGCGTGCGCTCGAGAGTCATGACCTGGCCGGTAGAGGTGGTCCCGGTAGAGGTGCCGTCGGCGCCCGGAAACAGGCCGAAGTATTCGTCAAAGCTGCGATTTTCTTTGACGATAAAGACGATGTGTTGAATGACGCCGATGTCACCCTGCTTGCCCGCTTTCACGGGACGCTTCCCGGCATCGGATTGAGCCGCCCCCGAAGCGAGAAGGCTGGCCGCAACCAGCCCGGACAAAACGCAGGAAAATATAAAGGTAAGGAACCGGGATGGTCTTCGGCGGAATTCGATCATGGACATTCCCTCGGTCAAGGATTTCGAGCGGGGCCCAGGAGAAGATATGCAGAGCCGCAATCGTTAGAACTCAGAAGACTTTCTTCAGCGGCATTGCGCCTACACGTAGATCGTCGTGCAAAGCCAGCGCGCAAAGCCAGAATGACTCACTCGCTCGCTGGTATTTGGCGGCGTGACTAAGGATTGACCCCAGTTCCAGTCAACTTCACGATGTGCGGACTGTTCGAGTCAGCGTCAGAAACGGTTAGCGTCCCTGAAATGGCTCCTAGCTGAGTGGGCGTGAAGGTGACGGTTATCGAACAAGCGGTTCCTGCCGCCAAAAATACACCGCAGGTATTGGTCGCAGAAAAGTTCGTACTGGGAGTGATGCTGCCAATATGCAACGGGCTGGTACCCTCATTGCTCATGCTGATCGTCTTGGGCTTGCTGGGGTCGTTCAGATACTCGTTGCCAAAATTCAGGACGGTAGGCGCCAGCAAAGTCGAGCTTCCGATGCCGTATAAACGGGCGGTATGGGGGCTTGCGGGATCGCTATCGTTGACCACCAGGTTGCCGTAGAGCGTACCGGCGGTGGCGGGGCTGAAAGCAACCTCGATGCTGCAGGTGCCTCCGGCCGCGACGGAAGATCCGCAGGTGTTGCTCTGGCTATAGTTCCCAACGGTCGTGATGCCGCTGATGGAGAGCGCCGACTTTCCATGATTGGTGAGGGTGACCGACGCATTGCTTTGAGCGTTGAGGTAGGACGTACCCAGGTTAACACCGGGGTATTTGGCGTTGGAGAGACTGACCTCGGTACCAACCCCTTGTAAGTTTACGACTTGTGGACTGGTGACATCGGTATCTGTAATGGTTAACGTTCCGGTGAGAGGTCCGGTCTGCCGCGGGCCGAACATCACCGTGATCTGACAGGTTGCGCCCACAGCGAGAGTACTGCAGTTATTCTTCTGGCTGAAATTTCCTGTTATGGCGATCTTCGAAACAGTGATGGGAGTAGAGCGAATGTTGGTCAGGGTAACCACATTCGCGGCACTTAGCACACCAACTAACTGCCCGCCGAAATACAAGTTCGAAGCGGAATGGATGGGACAGGTCTGCGGGTTCAAAATCAGCGGCGAGTTCGGAGGCTGGTTGAAGTTAAAGCTGTCGGTGGTGTCATTGGCGTTGGCGTCGCGGTCGGTGAGCGGAGCCAGGCCGAAGCGGTCCTCAATGAACTTGAGCACGGAGGAGAATTCGTATTGCGTGTGCGAAATGTAGCCGGGCTGCGCATAGGGAGAGATGATGAGAAACGGCACTCTGGGACCCAGGCCAAACTCGTCTTCCTGCGGCGGCGGGACATGATCGTAGAACCCGCCAAAGTCGTCCCAGGTAAGGAACACGGCGGACGTGCTCCAATCCGGCCCGCGCATGAGCGCGTTCAACTGTTGCACCGTCCAATTCTCGCCCTGACAGGTGCTATTCGGCGGATGCTCGCTGTTGGGTCCGGTTACCAGCCAACTGACCGCGGGCAGATTGCCGTTGGCGGCGTCGACGGCGAATTGTGTATCCGGGACGACGTCCGCTGTCCACAGCGGTGAGTTTCGAATGTGATTGATGGCGTCGTAAGTGGAGAACTGGTATCCCTGAGTATTTTGAGGAGGCGCGTAGTACTTCCAACTTATTCCCGCGTTTTCGAGGCTATCCGCCAGGGTTTGGAAATCGAAACAGGGGAAGGCGTCGGAAACGTCTCCGTCGGCATCCATGACGCGAACCGCGTAATCGGAAGGAAGATCGCAACCCCAATTGAACGGAGCTTTCTCGGATCCCATCGCTTGCGGAACGGTGAATACCCCGCCGGAGCTCGCGGCGATGGTATAGAGGTGATTGGGAAAACTCTCGCCGTGCAGCGAAGAGAACGCGTGATCGGCCAGCACGAAGTTTTGCGCGTAGCTGTAGTAATTGGGGATGTCCTGCTGGGTCAGCTGGGACATCGTCATGAGCGCGCCGTTAACGTTGCCGTAGAGGATCAGATCGTACCGGTCCATTAGCCCGCCATCGATTGCCGTAATGGCCGACGTCCAGTCATGGCCCATATCCGTGACCTGATCGGGAGTATGTTCCAGAGTAACGACTTTTCCTGTCGAGATAGGCCCGGAAGTAGCGCCGTCGGCGCCGGGATATTGCCCGAAGTAGTTATCGAAGCTGCGATTTTCTTTCACGATGAAGACGATGTGCTGAATGGCGGAGATGTCGCGGGGACCACCCTTGGCGGGCGTCTTCGAATCTGTGGCTCGCACGGTTTGGGCGAAACTCCCAGACGCGAAGAGACAAAGAATTAAGAACGACACGCAGCAAACCGTCTTTGGCTTTTGGCAGGCGATCACGAACGACATGGAGCCCTCTCGTCTTCGGATTTTCAGGATCGAACTTAGGATTAGAGATTAAGGAAGAATTCAAAACAGGAGACAAAGCGCGGAGGCTCTTAGAATCAGGGCCTCCGCGGAATAGCCGTTGCGAACTTCAGTTAGTTACGCTCGCTTAGGCGACTTACTTCCTCGCTCCGGGCGCGAGGAACCAGGGGGTGGTTGCGTCGTCCGTCTTAAAGAAGTTCATCAGCATGTTGGCGTCTTTCTCGCGGCCGACGGGCAGCGAGTTGTGGGTGCCATCGTTGAGGAAGTCCTGACAGGTCCAAACCAGGCCGTCGCTGCGCGGGATCATACCGTTGGCCCAGTCATAGTCCGCCCAGCTCAGCCACGGCGCCATAACCGGTCCGTTGTTGGGGTTGTAGTTGAGATTGGAGTTGCCGTTGAGCTGATCTTCGATCATGCCGCGCACGGCAAACGCAGTCTCGTAGGCGTACGGCTCGGGATCGTCGGGCTGCACTCTTCCGTTCGAGTAACCGGAGTAGTCGCGCGAAGAGAAGAATGCCATGGTGAGGTTCGGGAATTTATTGTGCAGGTTATTGGCGATCGATTCGTACTGACCCTGCAGCGCAACCATGTCGTTGGGGAAGGTCCCGGTGGGATAGCCATCGATGACCATGACCCAGGCCGCCACGATCTGGTTTGCGGTCACGCCGGCATTTGGCAGGAAGAAATCCATCTCGGTGGTCCAAATCGGATCAGCGGGATTCGCATAGCGAGCTGCGGTTAGATTCGGATTCGCTCCATTCACTAGCACCAGATGCGAATTGAGTGACGTATCGGCCAGCCCAGCCTGCTGGAAGTAGAAGTAGTTTTCGAAGGTGACCGACAATCCGAGTGAGAGCAATCCGTACTTACCGTTCGGGTCGGGGCTACCATTTGCGTCCAGAGGCTGAATCGCATTGGCAAGGGCCAGGCCAGCCGAATCGTGCGATGCCGGCATAATATTACTGCCGTTCGGGTAGAGGCCACCTTCGACTCCTAGATAAGTCCCAGTTCCCAACTCGGTAATCGGAACCAGCGGGGTGCCGGTACCGCCGACGTTCCACGAGATATTGTTGCAGGTGGCCCCGGTCGTCGCCGCAACCGCCATTGAATTTGTGGCCGAGACTTGCTTCGAAGTGGAGTCCTTGACCTGCACTGAGATCTTGTAAGTGCCCGTTTTCAAAGTCGAAGGAAGAGTACCGGAGATAACTCCCGCACTCGACAAAGTCAGGCCCGTGGGAAGTTTGGAAGTACCCCCAAGGGACCATGTGTAGGGCGGCGTTCCCCCGGCTGCGGTAAGCGTGGCCGAATACTTCGCCCCTTGCGTGGCCGTAGGAAGAGTAGCAAAACTTGTAATCCCGAGCGCGGTCGGCGCCACGGCTGTCGCGGTAAGGGTCACGCCCACAGGGTTCAGCACGTCGCTCGTGATCACCACCGTCCCGTTGTAGCTGCCCGCGGCCAAGGGAGAAAAACCAACGGTCAGGGGAAGCGTCCCTCCCGGCTGCAGCACGGTTCCGGCTCCGCCTCCGGTGTATCCATTCGCCACAAAAGGGGGCTCGGTATAGACTGACTCAACCGTCATTGGCGTTGTGCCGGTGTTGGTAAGCGTCACTTTCTGGGTGGCCGTCTTTCCTGGCTGAACACCGGTGAACGTCAGGGCCGAGCTGGTCAAACTCGCGACCGCGCCGGTCGTGATACCGGTGCCGGTGATGTTGAGCACGATAGGATCTCCGCTGGCGAGTCCCAGCGTGATAGTTCCGTTGAAGGTTTGAGCGGCATCAGGCCTGAAGCGCAAGCCGTACTGTATTTCCTGCTTCGCGGGAATGTTCCAGGTGTAGCCCATGCTCAAAAGAAATTCAGAGGGTTGAACGGTGATGCTGGTGATCTGCAGAGTGGTAGCGCACTGGTTATCGATTGTGATGCCCTGCTGCGCCGTGCTGGTTGTGCCCACCGCCTGGTTAACAAACTGGATGTTCAGGCTGGAGGGCGAAATTGTATAACAATTCGTGGCCACCGCCGAACCGGTTCCCAGGAGTGCCAGCAATCCGGTCAGTAACCCGCCCCGGACGATGCGATTCGAAATTGTGTGGAAGTACATTGTGTGCTCCTCTTCTCGTTCTGTCGTGGACAGTTAGGGTTCGTGTTTCGATCTCGTAAGCGGATTCCGATCTTGCTGGTGCTTTTGAAATTGACGGGCGGCGTTTTCGCCGATGTCATTTATGAATTAACCTGCGGAGAATCTGCCCATCCGCTAGCCGCAGGCGCTGAAGCGCAAAAAATCCTAAGCGATTGACGGCACGACGGAACGTCGTGCCCTTCCGATCCGGCGCGAACCAAGGTTTAAAAGCGACTTCGAACGTCGTGCCGTTCCCAAAGCTGTTTGCGATGGCTGTTAGCAGCCCGAACCTTTTTTGCAGGTAAAAATTCTGGTGGCCCAGGTGCAACCGCTGCCGTTGCCCATCTTCAGGCTGCACTCGTTCAATCCTTGGATGAGGACCTGGTCTCCGTTCATGTATTCGTTGACGGTCCAGAAGGTCGCGTCGTCGTTGGGATCGGCCGAGACGCTGACGTACTCGCCCCAATCGTGGTCGGTTTCATCCTGCCCGCTGCTGCCACTGTTGCTTAGGATCGCGACCGGGGTGCCCTGAGTTCCGTCGGGGGCCACGGTCACGAAGAAAGGCGACGGATCGTAATTGGAAAGACTGCCGTAAGGTGGTGTCGTCGTGCCCGTCACCGTGTAAGTGATGCCTAAGTCGCCGCTCTTGTCCATGGCCACGCTGGGCATCGAGAGGAAGTAGAAGTTCGTAGTGTCCTGAATATCCCCGGCAAGAAGCGTTTGCGGATGGCTTCCCGCCAGGATCTGGTAATAACGTATGCCGGTGCGCTGAGTGGTGATATCTTCCTGCACCGTGTGCGCCACCGCGAGATATTCGTCGCCGCCGTTCATACCGGGGATGTAGCGATAGGCCAGGCGATACATCAGCCGGTCGCCGAGGCCGTCGATCACTCCGTTGTCGATGCCGCCAGTTACTGTGCCCCAAGGTTCGGGAACGCAAGTGGTCACGTAGGGACTCTTCGGGTTGTAGCAGCCCGGTGTGAAGGCGTGGCCGGGGAGAGTCAGGAACGAAGGCGGAGCGCCGTTGCTGAGGCCGGACCAGGTCCAGAAAGCCAGTTGATTCGAGGTGCAGGGCGAGGCCGAGCATGGGATGTTGGTGCCGAGATTCCTGGGATTGACCAGCGCGAGAAAGTACTCTCCCGAGGTTGAGATAGGAATTGGGTTATCGCCTTCAAAGTCAGCCGGCAAGAGGGTGTGGATCAAACTCTTGTCCGTGCCCGCGCCCACCACGTAGTTGGGAATGTAGGTGTAGCACTGCGGCGGCGTGGTGGAAAGTCCGGCGACGATGTCGGACTTATCGAGTTGGCAGACTTCAAAGCCTACGATGTCATAGCCGTTCGAAATGTCTTCCAAATCCCAACTTACATAATAGCCGTCAGACCAGGTTCCGAAGCGGACGTAGTCGGGGAAGTACTGAACCCCACCGGCATCGGTGGGAATGGCCGCGTTCAGGCTGTAAGCGTAGGCATTCCACAAACTCTGCCCGTCGAATCCCGCAAGGTCGCTGGCGGGCACGAAACCATTGGCGGCGCTGACGGCGATGCACAGGTGATAGTTGCTGACTTTATTGGGGTCGACGTAATTGGATAAGGTCGCGAGCACAAAAGCGTTGTCGATGCGGTCGTAACTGGCGATGCCGTCGAGCGAAGGGTACTGGCAATTGGTAGTGCCGCTCTGCGCAAAAAGATTCTGTATAGGCTGGGGTGCGACTACTCCGGCGGTGGTAAAGATGCCGTTGCCGGTGGCGCGGTCGTAGGCCTGGACAAAATTATCGGCGAACTCAAGATATTGTCCCACGCCGTTGGGGTCGGTCGGTCCGACCGCGCCGTTGGGGTCCGGTTCTTCGCCGAGCTTGCCGGCATTTGAACTATAGATGGTGGCCGCATCCAGGCCTTCGAACTGATTCGTCCACGATCCCGCGGCTGGGGCCATGGTGGTGAAGCCGACGGGCATCGCGGTCGCCGGGCAAGTGGTGGCGGGGTTGCCGCTGGCGCACCAGACTTGCGCGGGAGCCGCCGGAGCCGAACAAGTTCCGAAGGCCGGGCTTCCGGCGCAATTGTTGTTGCTCGGGCGTGGCCGCACAAAAGGCCGCACCGCGGAGACGTGGGTCTGGGCCAGGGGGACTGCGCCCGCTGCGTTCTGCAGCTCGAAGCTGCCGACGCCGACCTGCGCAGGATCGGTTTCGATGAAGGCGATGGTAGTGCTGTCGATCACGTAATATTTCAGGTTCAGCGTTTTGTTGGCGGTCTTGATGCCCGGGATCGCGATCGATCCGTCGCCAGGAGTAATCGAGGCGGGGGTGTAGGTGCCGGAAAAAGTCGCGGACGGCAGCGTTCCGCCGAGATCGTTTTCGTCGAGCGTACCCGAAGTCAGGTTCGGGCTGGCGCTCGCAGCGCCCGCCGTGAACTCGGCGATGTCGTCGACTTCAGCGCCGTTGTCGCCCGAGAGATTTAATCCGTATTGAGCCGCCGCGAATGTGGTTGCACTCTGCAGGTAAGCTGCGCCCTGCGCGAGCCCGAAGCTATCGATCTCGAGCAGCAGAACGCCGCCGCTCGTAGGATAGGCGGCAAATTCGAACATATTTAAAACACCGTTGTTGCTGTTGCTGAAGCCGGTAAATGCCAACTGGCAGCGTCCCGCAACAAAGGTGGTGCAACTGGCATTCACGTTGGGCGCGTGGGTGAAGCTGCCGTTGTCATTGAAATCTTCAAAGCCGTTAAACGTGCCGTTGGCGTAGGTCAGGAGGCCGCCGGCGGCAAACGATTTGGATGCGGCGTCGAACCCGCCCACGATAAAGACCAACTGCCCCACCGGAAAAGAAGTCTGCTGGGTGAAGGCGTCGCCGGAGAGCACGGTCCCGCTGGAATCGGTTTCGATCAACTTCACGTGAGTGGAATCGATCACCCAAACATCGAAGCTGAGCGTGCCAAAAGCGCTATCGAACTCAGCTTTGCCGGTGGTGCCGTTGGTTAAAGTCAAGTTCGAAGTGTTGCCCAGATCCAAACCTGCGAATCCGGTCGAGGCCCCATTTTCGTTAAAATCCTGGATTCCCGTGACGCTGCCCGTGGCGCTGACCGCGATCGCTCCCGCGGTAGCTAAAGGCAATCCGTTGGCGTCGCTGCCGGAGAGCGAAAACGAGAGCGCCGGAAACGAACTCTGGGATGCGCTGTTCTGCAAATCAAGAGTGCCGCTGCCGCTGCCGGAGTTGTCGAAGCGCGTAATTAATCCGTGAGCCGTCGAAATCAGAACGAAGTCGAGTCCGATCTGCTCTGCCGTGCCGTTCACCGTAAAGTTGAGGCTGCCGGTACCGCGGCCATCTTTGCCAATGGTGTAAGTCCCAGTCGTGGCCAAGCCGGTCTGGACGTTGCTGGTGGCGCCCACGGCCGAAGTCAGGTCGAGGTCGTTGAGATCGATGGTGCCCGTGAGGTTGCCTTTGCCATCCGCGGTGAGCGTGCCCAGAAGCGCGAAGGCGGTCGAGGTACCGGCCTTGGCGTTCATCTCCATCCCAGAGAAGGAGACCACGTAGGTACCACTCAAGCTCGTCGGAATGACGACCGCCGGTGGTGGTGGTGGCGGAGTAACCACCGTGGTTTGCGGCGAACCGCCTCCGCATCCGGTTAAACCGGCGAAGGCGGACAACATCGCCAGGACAACGATTCGATTTTGTATGGACATCACTGCGAGGCCAGCCAGCGGACCAATCTGCCCTCAGACCACAAAGGCTTAGCAGCCCGAACCCTTCTGGCAGGTGAAGACCTTCGAGGCCCAGGTGCAGCCGCTGCCGAGCCCCTGCCGGTAGGAACAATTCCCCACTTGATTGCCGTTCATGAATTCGTCGACCGCCCAGAAGGTCGTGTCGTCATCGGGATCGGAGGAGACGCTGACGTATTCGCCCCAGTACTGGTCGGTTTCGTCCTGGCCGCTCAAGCCAGTATTGCTGAGAATCGCAACCGGCGTGCCTTGGGCTCCCGTGGAGCTTACGGTGGCGAAGAACGGCGACGGATCGTAGTTGTTGACGCTGCCGTGCAGGCTGTTGCCGGTGACGGTGAAGGTGACGCCGAGGTCGCCGGTCTTATCCATGGCGACGCTCGACATGGAGTAGAAGTAATTGTTGACTTTATCCTGAATGTCTCCCAGCAATACCACCTTGGGCTTAGCTCCCGCCTGAATCTTGTAGTAGCGGATGCCAGTCCGGCGGCTACTGCTCACTTCCTGCACGGTGTGGGTCACGGCCAGATATTCCGCGCTGCCGATATAGCGGTAAGCCAGGCGCGACATCAGGCGATCGCCCACGCTGTCGATGCTCCTCCCATAAGGCTCGGGGATGCAGTAGGTGTTGTAGGGCTGCGTGGGAACGTAGCATCCGGGGGTAAAGGGGTGATTGGTCAGAGTCAGAATCGTGGGAGCGGCGCCGGTGGTGAATCCCGACCAGGTCCAGAAGGCCAGTTGATTCGAGGTGCAGGGGGACTTCGAGCAGAGAACGTTGGTTCCGGGATTCGCGGGATTCACCAGGGCCAGGAAATATTCTCCGGCGGTGTTGCTGGGAATCGAGTTTTCGCCTTCGAAATCGGCGGGCAACAGAGTGTGAATCAGGCTGCGGTCGGTTCCCGCTGCGCCAACGACATAGCTGGGAATGTAGGTATAGCACTTGGGCGAGTTCGAAGAGAGGCCTGCGATCATATCGGCTTTATCGAGCTGGCAAACTTCAATGCCCACGATGTTGTAGTTGGCGGAGGTGTCCAGGAGATCCCAAGCCACGTAAAAACCGTTGGACCAGCTTCCGAACCTCATGTAGTCGGGAAAGTAAGCGATGCCATGGGAGTTGACCGGAATCGCGGGGGTCAACTGGTAGACATAGGCGTTCCACGGACTGCTTCCCTGCTCCCCTTGCAGATTACTGGCGGAGACGGAGCCGATCGGGGCGCTCACTCCGGTACACAAGTAGTACTGCCCCTTGGCACTGGAAATGTTGCCATAGAAGAAGACGCCGTCGATGCGATCATAACTGGCGACGCCATCGAGGGATGGGGTTCCGCAGTATGCCGCCGCGTCGGGCGCGAATAATGAGGACTGAGGCTGGGGAGCGGCCACTCCGCCGGGCTGGTTGGCGAAGATGCCATGGCCGGTGGCCTTGTCGAAAGCCTGAAGGCTGTTGTCGGCAAACTCTAGGTATTGTCCCACGCCGAGGGCGTCGGTGGGGCCAGTGCCGCCGTTGGGATCGGCCTGGGCTCCCGAGACGCGGCCGCTATTCTCGATGCTGGCGGCGTCGATGCCTTCGAATTCGTTGGTCCAGGAACCGGCTGCAGGTGTAGTGGTGGAAAAGCCGACCCAGGAGGTGCCTCCCGCGCAAGTGCTGGCGCTGTTGTTGCCGGCGCACCAGACTTGGGGCGCGGCGGCCGGCGAGGCACAGGTTCCGTAGGCGGGATTCCCGCCGCAATTATTTTGCGCCTTCAAGGCAGCGCTGCTCAGCGCGGAAAAAAGCAGGACCAGCAGGAGACCGAGGACTCGATTTCTCGTCGTCATTTGTTGCTACTCCCCTCACCGCGAATATCGGCTAAACGGCACTTCGCTGCACCGCGGCCATAGACATTAGGCATTTGCCTGCCGGCAAAAGCGCTTTGCCCTCAAAGGCTTGCGCGGCAGGTGACGGCAGATTTAGGTTTCGATGGGGAAGCGGCTAAGAGCTGGGAGAGTTCAGTTTCGCGCAGTGGGCCGTTCCCTTCCAGTTACCAAAAGCCGAATTCAAGTACTATGAACCTTCGAGTGGGCGCGGGAAAGGGCGCAACATTCTTTCTCGAGGCGGGTTCAGATTTGCAGACTTTTGCCAACTTTCCCGGCCCCCGACCGCGGCCTGTATCCGCCAGTTCGGAGGCTTAATTTCAGAACCACATGCCATGCCGGAGGCTAAAGCTTGTCTGAAGCCCAAGGGAAAGCTCGAATCGGGCTGCAATAGGATGAGGTGACGTTCAACATGCGACTGACTTTCTTGCCGTTACAATTTATGCGATCCCTATTCTTCGCTGTCACGGCGGCTTCGCTTTTAGCTTCGTGTCTATTTCTGCCGGGCTGCGGCGGAGGCTCGAGCGCCAAGACCGGTATTGTTATGATTCCGCCTCCGGTCTCCGATTGCGCCGGGGGCACCAGCGACGCAAAACATCCGGCGGTTCCGAGGTCCGTTGCGGCGCCGAATTCGGGGGCCATCCCCTCCACTTATTTCGGATTGAATCCCCATCCCGACGTTTTCGGCATCGGCAGCAACATGATCCCGTGGCCAACCGCAAACGCTGGATTCAATTTCGGAGCCGTGCGTCTTTGGGGCACGGAGACCACCTGGAATGACTTGAATCCCTCGAGCGGCGCTTACGATTTCACGAATCTGGATCTGGTGATAACGACCTCCCAAAACAACAACCGGACCGACTTCATTTATACGTTCGGAGTGGTACCGCCCTGGGCTTCGTCCAATCCTAGCGACCAGACTTGCGTGACCAACAACTCTCCTGCCGGCTCTTGCGATCCGCCCGCGGGCTTAAACCCCGACGGTACTGGGTCTGACGCCTACTGGCAGAGCTTTGTCACCGCGCTAACGGCGCACAACGTCTCGCTGGGTACTCCGATCCACACCTGGGAAATCTGGAACGAGCCCAATATTCTGATCGAGTGGACGGGCACACCAGCCCAGATGGCTCGCATGGCGCAGGACGCCTACACCATCATCAAAGCGGCTGACCCCACGGCCAGGGTAACGACTCCCACGCCCGGCAACGATGGTAGCGGGCAAAACATCAACAGCTGGGAGCTTCCTTATCTGACTGCGGTAGCCGCTCTTTCTCCCACCAATCCGCTCGCCGACATCGTGACCTTCCACGGATACGCCGACGCTTCGAAGGGCAGCACGCCAGAATCGGAAACCGACAACGTGAGCAATCTGGCTTCGGCTATTGGCCAGTCCCCGTTCACTTCGCTCGCCTCGCTGCCGTTGTGGAATACCGAAGGCAGCTGGAACAAGGACGTGGATGCCAATGGCAACCCCCTCGATCCCGGCATCGAGGCCGCCTACGTGGCTCGCCTGTATCTTTTGCAATGGTCGCTGGGCATTTCGCGCTTTTACTGGTTCCAGTACGGAAACTCGGAGACCGGTACCTTAACCTCGGGCAACGGACTCAACGAAGCTGGAGTTGCCTACGGCCAGGTCTACGGCTGGATGGTCGGCAATACCGAAACTGGCTGCAAGAACTCGGGGACCATTTACACCTGCAACTTCTCGAATGGCAACCAGGCCGTATGGGATACTTCCCAGAGCTGCAGCAACGGCACCTGCACTACATCCAACTACACGCCCAGTTCGACTTATGCAAAATGCACCGACCTGGCGGGAAACAGCGCGACCATCGGCTCGGGCAACGACGTAACCATTGGCGCAAGGCCGATCCTGCTGGAAAAATAAAAATAAAGACTAAAGATAGATAGATAGATAGATAGATAGATAAAACAATCAGGGCGCCGGCGCTGGCTGCTTCTTGCCTGACCCCGAAATCGTAACCGTCAATTCGCTCTCGCCCGAGTTTTCGCCTGAAGTTTGCGGGCTCCAGCGCGCGTGTATCGATGAGGCGCCAAGAGCGGCATCTTTCTCCGTTGCCGACTTGCCTGCGGTGAGCAGCGGGCTGGTATACATCGCAGCTTGCGCGACGCCGTTCAATAGTGGCGTCACCGCGTACTGCAAAGCTGGTTCGCGATCGCCGGAACAACCTGCCGGGAACTTCAAAACCGCGCTGCTCTGCGGCGGAACGATCTCAGCCTCGACCGGCAGCTGCGGATGCTGCTCCTCGTCGAGCAGCGTTACCTCAGGAACGGCCTTGGCCTGCCAGAAGGAATCCTCGACCACTCCCTTGCCGGAAGCGCTTTGGCTGCACGACGCTTTCGCGAGCGACCCGGATGCCGAAAGCGTGGTCGCCGTCTTCGTGATCTCGATCTTGGCGTCGTGACGCGAGTACGGCGACGGATGCCCTTCGCCCCAATCGATCCAGTGATAGCCGGAGATGCGCACATTCCGGTACAGCGGGCCGTAGGGCAGAGTGGGCGTCTTGCGCTCGGCTACCTGCCGGGAGTCCTGGCAGGAGTCGTTGTGAAAATCGAAGATGAGTTCGTGCAGGTTCAGCGTCTTTTCGACCGGGCAATAATACGTGATGGTGGCACTAACCCGATACGTCAGTGAGCTGCTGGTGGCACCGGAATCTTCCTGAGCCACGGCAGAAGCGGTCAGCGCGATCAGTCCCGCCGCCAGGTAGTGTCCTAACTTCACCACAAAGGGCGCTAAGATGCACGAAGGAAAGCGGCGATAACGCGCTTCGTGTACCTTTGTGTGCGTCGTGGTTAATGAATCCAGGAAACCACCCGCCGCCGAATGCAGCCAAGTCCACAATTCAGATCGCCGCCCGGATCGAAGCCAATGCTTCATCATTAAGGTCTCAAGGGGACGCTGCGGGTAAAGTACGCGCTCAACCGCAGCGCTGCCCGAGACACTTTCTATTTCTTGGTGGGCAATATGCCATAGACCGTCAGCCCGGTCTGAGTTCCCACGTAGACCTTGCCGTTGATCACGGTGGGGACGGCGAACTTGACTGCCGGACCCGGCACATCGCGAGTTCCCATCTGGCCGCTTCCGTACAGCTGGGTGGCTACGTTTCCCGCCGAGTAGGCACGCAAAACGGCAGCCGCCCCGCCCTTGGGCATGCCGCTCGGATCCTGGATCAGCCATACAATTCCGGTTTTATTGCCGTTGGCGGAGATAGAAGGCGTCGCTCCGGGAAAGGCAAAAGTAGTGGGTCCCTGGGCCACCGGAGAAGTGGAGAGCAAACCGCTGGTGAGGGAATATGCCACGAGCGGGCTGGCGGAGCCGGAGTAGTAAACGTGACCGTTCCAGTAGGCGGGGCTGCTCCAGAAACCGTTCCCTGGGGCAGTGACCGTTTGTACGACGTTATTGGTGGTGGTGGAATAGCCTCCCAGGTTGGTGCGGTCGCAGACAAAGATCATCGACTCTTTTCCGCCGCCAATAATTTCTTCCGGGTGAGCGCCGCCCTGGGTGGGGACGATCATGCCGCCGCCAGAGCCCACGTCGAGATCGTTCGTGCTCAGGTAACCCTGGTTGAAGGGGGTGAAGTAGTCGGCGACGGTGAGACCATTCGTCCCTGTCGGGGTGAGGCGCAGAAAGCTGTCACCGTAGTCGACGCCGCCGGTGTTGCCATCGAAAGTTCCGTCTCCGGTCAGCACATAGATGTTGTCTTCAATGTCGGAGGCAAAGCCGCTGCCGGAATTCCAGATTCCGCCCCGCTTGCCATTAACGGTATCGTTCCATACCGCGACCTGCTTCATGGTCTGGGCGTTATAGCCCATCATCCAACCATGCCAGGGTGCGTAGGCGAAGGTGCCCCAGCCCATATAGACGATTCCGTTCAAAAGCAACAAAGCGGTGCGCTGGCTCTCGTGGATGGCTTGAAACGAAACCATGCCGCCGACCGCGCCGCCACCCGTGCCCGGGACCGAAGCTTCGATCACGGTCGGGCCATTGAACTTCTCCACCCCGGTGGTGATGTCAAGCGCATGCAGGCGCTGAATGTAGTTTCCGTTTTCGAGCGTGAAGGCAACGACATAGAGCGTTCCGCTCAGGCCGTCGATGACGGGCGTTCCGGTAATGCCGATGGTCGGGCTAATGCCCGAGCAGGCGCCGGTGGCGCCGCAGGGCACCGCGCTGCCGCCGTTCAGGATGAGGCTGACCTTCCACAACGGCGCGGTCACCAGGCCATCGGCGTCGAAAGCGTAGACGCTGTCGTTCTCGGTGGCCACGTACACAACGTTGTGCACGCCCTGACTGGTGGTCACGTTATAAACAAAGAGCGGCTGAGCATAGATCTGGCCGTCGACCGCGTAAGTGAAGAGCTTTCCGAATTGCTTCGGATTCACGTTTGTCGGGGTCAGAATGGTTTCGGAAAGGTTTTGCCCGGTACGCTGGTTATCGTTGTGCCAGGTCAACATTCCGGTATAGGTTTGGGCCTGCAGCGGTGCCGCCATAAGAGTGACGACGGCGAGGGCGGCGGCCACGACCGCGATAGCTGGGGTACTCCGCTTGTAGAGGTGGGTGCGCATTTTTTTCTCCAAAGGCGAACTGGGATTTTGAGCTTATCGGGTGTTGGCGACTTCTTCGGGAACGGTTGCTGCGACCGAGCGCACGGCCTCGGCAGGCAGCTTTTCTCTCGGGATAGCGTTGGCCTTGCGGTGACGGCGATTCTTGAACTCGCGATAACCCTGCAACCAATCGAGTGGCGCGTAACAATAGACAAACTCGGTGAAATGATCCACCGCGCGCAGGGCGCGGAAAAGCGCCCGATCGCCGGCGCGCTCGATCGCGCCCGGCATAGCGGACTCGGAGGCGTCGGAATGGGGATACAGCGGCCAGTCGCCGCCGGATTGCTTCTTCCAATAGTTCACGTAGCGCTGGATCTTGCCGCGCACTCGCGGCGAAAGCACCTCCTCGCATTCCGTGAAGCGAAGAATCTTTCCGCCCTTCACCTGCTTGTGGTGAACGCCCTGGTAGATGGGCGAGGCATCGGAGCCTTGCAGCGAGGCCATGCGCGGATCGAAGTCGAGGCCAAGGAATTCGCAGACTCTCCGCATGGAGAGTTCCGTATCTTTGACCATCTCCTCGTACTGAATCTCGTGAACTGGAATGCCCTGGCGGACGAGCGCGTCCCGCCCGCTCTTCATCTCCCGATAACCGAGGATGGCGCGATGTAGAATGCCGGGCTTGGAAAAGAACGAGGAGCCGGCGCGAGCCCGCACGATGCTGCGGCAGATATCGGCCAGATCCCTCCAGATAATGATGAAGCGCGCGCCGGGAAATTGGTTCGCCAGCGCAGGCAGGCAGTCGTAGTAGTTGGGCGACTTCTCCCCCATGACCGCGGCCGTGCCTGCGTACTCTTGCCAAGCGACGGTCGCGCCGGTGGAAAAACGGGGAACCGCGGCGGGCATTCGCTCGCGGCGCAGGTGATGGCGCGAGAGAGCGGAATTCCAGAATTCCCAGCGTTCGCGCCAATGGGTGTTGCTTCCCTTCCTCGAAAACAGCGGCTGCAGCAAATAGAGATCGGCCTCATACATCAAGGCGATCTCCGGATGCTGGTTCAGCAAGCTGTATAGAAGAGAAGTTCCGGACCGCCACATGCCTACGACGATGAGCGGCCCGGAAGCGGAGTCGACGGATTTGAAACGTTTCCGTTTCATGTTGATTAGTCGGCGTCAACCATCTCGCGCGCCGGCTGACAAACTACGCGCGAAGCGATCCAGGGGTAAGTCAGAGAAAGTCCCTGCTCCAGGCTGATGGAAGGTTCCCATCCTAGCACCTTGCGCAAGCGAGTGTTCTCGCTGTTGCGGCCGCGCACGCCTTGCGGGCCGGCCATGTTGTGGCGCTTGGCGATGCGTTTGCCGGCGATGCGCGCGACCATGTCGACGAGGCCGTTAATGGTGACGAGTTCGTCGGTGCCGAGGTTGAGGGCATCGCGATACTCGGAGGCCATAATGCGCTTCAGGCCTTCGACGCAATCGTCCACATACATAAACGAGCGGGTCTGCTCGCCATCGCCCCAGACTTCGATCTCCCCGCCGTTTTCGGCCAGCGCGACTTTGCGGCTGATGGCTGCGGGAGCTTTTTCTTTTCCGCCCTCGTAGGTGCCGAGCGGCCCATAGACGTTGTGGAAGCGCACGATGCGGGTTTCAAGACCGTAGTCGCGGTAGTAATAGTGGCAAAGCTCTTCGGCGAAGAGTTTTTCCCAGCCATAACCCGGCTCGGGATCGGCGGGATAGGCGTCTTCTTCGGTCAAGGGCTTGACGTCGGGATCCTTCTGCTTGGCCTGGTTGTAAACGCAGGCGGAAGAAGAAAACAGGAAGCGCTGCACGTTGTTCTGGCGCGCGGCTTCGAGCATCTGCGCGTTGATCAGAATATTGTTGCGGCTGATATCGGCGTGGAACGCGGTGATGTAGCCGATGCCGCCCATGTCGGCGGCGAGGTTGTAAACCTCGTCGATCCCTCCGCGCGTGGCCAGCAAGCAGTTTTCGTACTTGCGCAGGTCGAGAGCTTCGAACTGATCGGCCGCGCTCGCCTCGTACTCCGGATACTTGATATCGGCGCCGCGCACCCAGTGTCCATCCCCCTTAAGCTTCTTGACCAGATGATGCCCGATGAAACCACCCGCCCCTGTGACCAAAATCCGCTTCTGCTTGCTCATGTTGTGAACTCTCCTAAGTGTTGGTTCGGAAGCTATGAGGGAAGGATGAAATTCGAATCGGCGAACTGCGAATCAAAAAGCCCGATTACCGGAATATTCGCGGCGCCACATCTTCCTTGCACACCGCCCAGGCGAACTTCGTACCATTGATAATGTAGCGGCGCCACAGGCGCGCCGGCTCGAGCGCCAGGCGGAAGAACCATTCCAGCCCATGCTCGCGCATCCAGCCGGGAGCGCGCTTCAGCCGTCCGCAGCTCATATCGAAAGCCGCTCCCACACCGAGCATCACTGGAACCTGCAACTTGCCGCGGTGCGCATACATCCATTTTTCCTGCTTGGGCGTGCTGAGGCCGACCCAAAGGATGTCGGGAGCGGCGGCGGCAACAGTGCGCTGCACGTCGGCTTCCTCGGCTTCGGTCAAGGGACGAAACGGCGGACAATAGGTGCCGGCCACGCGAATGCCGTGGCGCTCCTGCAGGCTGCGGGAGACGAGATCGGCGACGCCGGGCGCTCCGCCGTAAAAGAAATGGCGGTACCTGGCGCCGGTGGCCTGGCAAAACACTTCGAAGAGTTCGGGGCCGCAGGCGCGGCGTTTCATCTGCTTGTGGCCGTGGAAGCGTCCCATCCAGACCAGCGGCATGCCATCGGCAATCACCAAGTCGGCGTGGTCGAGCACTTCGCGAAAGTGCGCATCTTCGCGCGACTCAGAAACTCCATGCATGCCGGTGACCGCGACGTAGCGAGTGCGGTTGCGCTCTGCGATCCACTGCTCGAGAATCTGCACCACATCCGGAATCTGCACCGAATTGACGCGCACGTTCAGCACGCGAAAGCTGGGAATGTCGCTGCCGGCGGTCAAAGGGAAACTCTGAGTTGTCATCGCGTTCACGAAATGAAGTTAAAGTCTGTGCGATTCGTCGGTTGGAGCGTCATCGCTACAGCTCCGCCCTCTGGGTCCCACACGGGGAAAACCGAACTTCGGCGGCGCTACCCGCAATTCACTTATTGATCTGGCTGAAATAGCGCGTGCGCTACTTTTAGGGGAGGTACCGTACAAGGATAATGTCAGATTATGCGGCCATAAAAAAGGCTGCAAGAGGCCAAAGGCCTTAGTTACAAAAGTCTCTAGTAACCTGGCCGGCGGTTTGTCACTTGACGCTGTAGACAGACAACTTAATTGCCCATGAGACTAAAGTCTCTAGCGCGATCGCCCGACCCAATAATCAGCCGTGAGCGATGAGCGCGTCCAGTGCATTTTCGTCGCGAATGGCGACGTTAAAGGGCGGCTCCTCGGCATAGAGTTCCAATCCGAGATCGCGCAAAAAGTCGCAGACCTCGCGGGGATTCACGCCCAAATGGGGATGAACGTCGAGAAAAATCACGATGCCCGGGCTGCGGGCGATGGTTTCGCGCGCGCCTCTGAGGACACGCATGTCAGCGCCCTCGACATCGATTTTGAGCCCGTTGACGGGGCGATCAAAGCCAACCTCGACCAGGAGATCGTCCAGGCGGCGGGTTTTCACTTCGATGATTCCCTGCTCGCGATGCGGCTGGCCGGCCAGCAGCGTGTGAAAGCCGCTTTTTTCCCCAATGTGGAGTTGCGCGGTGCCGTTGCTGTCGCTCAACGCCATTTCGTGAAGGCTGATATTGCCGTAATCGTTTTTCGCGATGCTCTTGCGAATCCAGCGGCAATTTTCCGGGTGCGGCTCGAACGACAGAACCCGCCCCTGGGGTCCTACGAGCCGGGAGGCAAGCAAAGTGAAATCGCCTTTGTTGCAGCCCACATCCACGAAGGTGGCGCCGGGTCGCAGAAACCGCTTAAAGGCCAGATGCTTCGATTCCTCGTAGCAGCCCAGGGCGCGCATCAGCATCATGCGCGACTCCTTGATGTTGAGATACACCCGTCCGCCCTCAAATTTGTAAGGGTAGTAAAAACCGGGCATCACGCTCGACCACAGCGGGTAGGTTTTCAACAAAAGCGACTTCCATGCCTCTGGCATTGCCTCTTCGGACTCCATATTTTGTTCTGATCCTCTCCTTCTAAAGCGCGCGGCAAAATTCACCGGCAACCTCGCGACGGCTCTTCGGGGGAGTTGTCTTGCAGTATATCCTTGGGCGACCGCCCTTGCTTGCGCGAGTTCCTTGACATGCGAGCGAGCGCTTCATACGATGATGCGCTACGTCAATGGTTCAGGCCCAGGCATTCCCCTGCCCGTTGCCGGGCGCGATCGATTTGAGGCGATGTCGGAGGATTCTCTGAAGATCGTATTAGTCCACAACACCTACCAGCAGCCGGGCGGCGAAGACGTGGTCTTTGAGCAGGAACGGAAGATGCTCGAAGCCGCCGGCCATGCGGTGATTCCCTATTGCCGCAGCAACTGGGATGTGGACACGTACCGCGGCCTGCGGCTGGTGAACCTGGCCGCCCGAACGGTGTGGGCCTCGGACTCGCGCCGCGAGTTCTGGCGCCTGCTGCGCCAGGAAAAGCCCGATCTCGTCCACGTGCACAACACCTTCGTGATGATCTCTCCCTCGATCTACTCGGTCTGCTTCGAGGAAAACGTTCCGGTGGTGCAGACCTTGCACAACTACCGCCTGCTGTGCCCGGCGGCCACTTTTTTTCGCGACGGCAAGGTTTGCGAAGAGTGCCTGCAAGGGTCGTTGTGGCAGGGCGTGCGGCACGCCTGTTATCGCCACTCTTATTCCGCCTCCGGGGTGGTCGCGCTGATGCTGGAGGCGCACCGCCTGCGCAATACCTGGAAGCGGGAGATCACTTTCTATATCGCGCTGAGCGAATTTGCGCGCAACAAATTTGTCGAGGGAGGATTGCCGCGGGAAAAAATTTTCGTTAAGCCCAACTTCGTTTCTCCCGACCCCGGCGCTCGCCGCGGCCACGGAGAGCACGCGTTGCTGGTCGGCCGGCTATCCCCGAAAAAGCGGGTGCAGACCGTGCTCGAGGCCTGGAAGCGCCTGAGTCTCTCGATTCCGCTTTTCATCCTGGGAGGCGGCCCGGATCTCGAGGCCTTGAAGGCGCTGGCCGCGCGCGAGAATTTGAAGAACGTTCACTTCCGCGGCCACCTGCCCCGGGAGCAGACTCTGGCCGCTCTGAATCAGGCGCGCTTTCTGGTGTTTGCCAGCGAGTGGTACGAAAACTTTCCCGTGACGCTGGTGGAATCCTTTGCCTGCAGCACGCCCGTGATCTGCAGCCGCATGGGCGTGATGCCGGAAATCGTCGAGGATAGCCGCACCGGAATCCACTTCACGCCCGGCGATCCCGAGGATCTGGCGCGCAAGGTGACATGGGCGTGGACTCATCCCGAAGAGATGTCCGCCATGGGAAAAGCGGCACGCCTGGAGTACGAGACCAAGTACACTGCCGAGAGCAATTATCCCAGGCTGCTCGAAATCTACCAGCGCGCGCTCAAGCGCTCGTAGTTTTAACCAAAAGTGTCCCGACCGCTGGTTCCCCCATTGGGGCGAAAGCCCACGTCCTATCGGCTACGGAGGGCAACGGCGAAAGCCGTGCCCTTCCCGGCCGTGCTTCAAGCCGAAGCCCGAGGGTTCGGAATGACCTGGATTCAACTTCTACTTGACCACCAACTGCACTTGCGTGGACCACTGCAACTGGCTCTGTGGGCCGAAGGCGCCGGTGACGGTAATCAATGTCTTTCCCTTCGGAGTACCCGAGCCGGTCTGCACCGTAAGCACCGAGGTGGCGTTGTTGCTGCCGTTCGGGGTTACAGGGTTAGTGGCAAAAGTACAAGTGGTTTCGGCCGGCAGTCCGCTGCAGGAAAGTTTCACCGCCTGATTGAACCGGCCGAAGGGAGCGACTGTCACCGTGGTGTTCCCGGAAGAGCCGTGGGTGATGGGCAACGCCGTGGGCGAGGCCGATACCGTGAAGTACGGACCGAAGCCGACCAGGTTCAGGGTTTGCGGACTGTTGAGCGCGTTGTCGGTGAATTGCAGGGTTGCGGTGCGCTTGCCGTAGTTCACCGGAGTAAACGTGACCGCAACGGTGCAGGTCACATCCACCGAGATCAGCGCGGGCAGCGTGCCGCAAGTGGTGGTTTCGGAAAAATCCTGCGGATTGTTGCCGCCGAACCGGATGCCGGTCAAGCTCAAATCTTCGCCGCCGGAACTGGTGATGGTCAAGTTCTGCGCCGGGCTGGCCGTGCCGATGGGATAGGCGGCGAAATTGCTCGGCGTAGGAGTGGTGAGGGACGGCGACAACTGCACCACGCGAATGCGGTTGTTGCCCGCGTCGGCGATGTACAGGCTATTCTGGGCGCCCACCCACAGGCCATCGTTGGCGAGCTTCGCCGCGGTGGCGGGTCCGCCGTCTCCGGAAAAGCCCCCCACGCCACCCTGGGCGTAGTCTCCGGCCACGGTACCGATAATGCCGGTAGCGGCGCTGACGCGCTGTACCACGTTATCGTTGCCGCCACCGATGAACACGTTGCCCGAAGGATCCACCGCCAGTTGATTCGGCGACCACATGCTGGCATTGATCGCCGGCCCGCCGTCTCCGGCGAGAGGGAACAAACCGCTGAGCGCCCAATCGGTGATGACGCCGGGGCCGACATTGCAACCGATGCAGCGAATCTCGTTGTTGTAGGAGTCCGCAATGTAGACGTTGCCGGAAGCATCGACCGTAACGCCGGAGGGATGATCGAGGTGAGATGCGGTGGCCGCTCCGCCGTTGCCGCCCTTGCCGGCGATGCCGACGCCGGCGATGGTGGTGATGATCTTGGTGCCGGCGTTCACTTCCCGTACCCGATGAACGTTGTAATCGGCGATGTAGAGATTGGCCGAGCTGTCCAAAGCGATGGCGAGCGGATCGGTAAACCTGGCCGAAGTTGCGGGACCGTTGTCTCCGCAGGGGTTGGTGGGATTGCCCAGAGGACACGACTTACCCGTTCCGGCATAGGTGACGATATCCCCTGTGCTCGCCAACACCTCGCGAATGACTAGGTTGTTGGTGTCGGCGATGAATATATCGCCGGCGGAATCGATCGCCACTCCGGTCGGTCCGTTAAGAGTGGCGCTGGTGGCGGCGGCGCCGTCGCCGGTGTAGCCCGCGATACCGGTTCCCGCCACCGTGGAGATGACTAAGGTTTTGGCGTTGACCACGCGGATCCGGTTGTTGGCGGTATCCGCGATATAGACATCGCCGGCCGCGTCTTGGGTCAGGTTGAAGGGATTGGCCAGGATGGCATTCAGCGCCGGCCCGCCATCGTTGCCCAGGCCGCCGCCGGCAAGGGTCGAGATATTGCCCGCGCTAACGAATTGCCGCACCCGCTCGTTGCCCTGGTCCGCGACGATTAGATTTCCGGAGCCATCCAGAAAAACGCTCTGGGGCAAGTTCAGGAGCGCGGCGGTAGCCGCACTCCCATCGCCGGCAAAGCCTTGTTTCCCTGTGCCCGCAACTGTGCTGATGGTGCCGCCGCTGACCAGGCGAATCTTGTTGCCGTAGGTATCGGCGATATAAATATTCGAGGTCGTAGGATCGAGAAAGACGCCCATGGGCAAGTACAGGTTCGCCGAGGTGGCAGGTCCGCCATCACCGCACTTGCTCACTGGGGCGCAGGTCGAACCGTTGCCGGCGACGGTGGTAATCACCGGCGAAGCGGCCGGAGCGACCATGCGAATCTTGTGGTCGCGCGTGTCGGCGATGTAGAGATCGCCGGCGCTATCGAAGGCGACGCTCTGGGGATAATTCAAAGTCGGCCCAATGGCCGAACCTCCGTCTCCGCACTTGCCGGTCGACAGGGCACAGGCAACTCCATTGCCGGCCACGGCTGCGATATTGCCGGGTTGAATCTTGACCCCGAACAGGGTGACCGCGGTGGACTGCGTGTTGACGGCGCGGACGCGGTTGTCGAAGGCGTCGGCGACGTAGATGTTGCCCGCCGCGTCGAGCGCAACTCCCAGGGGGAAGTTGAACTGTGCGCTGGTGGCGGGGCCGCCATCGCCGCAAGTGCCGGTCGAGGGTTCGCAGCGAACGCCGGTGCCGGCCACGGTGGTGATGATGCGGACGCCGTTGGCGTTGGGCGCGGCGATCATGCGAATGCGGGGGTTGCCGAAGTCGGCAACGTAGATGTTTCCCTTGCCGTCGATGGCGAGGCCGCTCGGCAGCGCCAGCGTCGCCTGGTTCGCGGGACCGCCATCGCCGCCATACCCTTCCATGCCAGTTCCGGCAATCACGCTGACGGCGCCACTCGCGCTCAGTTCGAAGATATCGCTGGTATAGGGAGCGGTAAAGTAGGTATTTCCAGAGGCGTCGCGAACCGCCGCCGTGGGTCCCGGCAGGTCCAGGCTAAGCGGGGCTGCGCTCGGCGTTCCGCCGCCGGCATAGGTGTTGATGATGTTCTGCGCCGGCGCTCTTACCGGCATAAGCAGCAGCCCAAGCGCGCAAGCGGCGATGGCCGCAACATAAGAAATCGGAGACTTCCCGCCGATCCGGGGAGCTGCTGGATTCGCGACTGCCCATTGGCAAGCGTTCACAGTTACTACCTCCACAAGAATTTTGAGAGTCGAGGAACACCGGGGGACGCACACCCGGAGGGAGGATTCACGGAAGACGAGTGGACGCCCGGGGCTCAGGCCCCGGAATATCCGAGCCGGGACAAAATGTTGCCCGCGCGTTTTTGCACCAACTGAGCCTGGGTTTCGGTGAATTTTTCGCGCCAGCCTTCGACCGCTCCGCTTCCGATGAAGCGGCCTTTGGCCGAGGCTTTTAAGGGACTCTTCTTTTCCTGGTCGCGCATCTTTTGCACCGAGTTGTTGGCCACGGCGCGCTGGATGACCTCGGGCGCGACCGGCACTTCGAGAAATTCCATCATCTTGCCTAAAGAAAGTTCCGGCTCGCGGCGCATTTCGTCGAAGCGCACCAGCAGAATCTGGGCGCGGGCTTCGTCTTTGGCCTTCACCCAGGAATCCACGTGAGCCGTCCAGGAGCCGAACGGATTCACCCGGCCGCGCAAAAAGCGCTGCAGGAATTTGTCGAAATCGTCGCCCACGAAGCCCAGCGCCTTCTGGTAGTTGAACTCCGACAAAGCCACGTCGCGGGCGTCGCGCACCAGGTAGATGGCCTTTCTATATTCCGGGCGGTAGGCCTCGTGCGTCTTGATCAGCCGGCCTTCGTGCGGAAGCACGGGCGAGGCCTTGCTCTGCTTGCCGATATCGGGAACGACTTTGTCGACGTGGTTGAACGACGGCGACTGCCCCAAGAGAATTTCGAAGAGCATGAAGCGTAGCCAGGTGTTGCCCGAGCGCGGATACGAGGCGACGAACACATCGGAGGGAATCAGGCCAAAATGGCGAACGAACGCCAGCGGCTTGTGGATGGGAGTCTTGCCAATCTTGTGGCGAACTTGGCGCAGTGTGGGCACGATTTCCTCTGAGATTTTTATCGTCGGGGAGGTTCTGGGTGGTGCTAGATACCGGCTCGCAAAAGACCGCCTTGCGAGATGAAAAGATGGTTATGCGTTAGCGCTGAAAGCCAGCGTCGGCTCCGCGGTCGATAACTGCCGCAGACGGATACTCACCACCACCAGCGCGATCAGCATCATGTAAGGCGCGTCGGGGCGTCCGCCGAAAGTCGCGTTGAACATGCCATTAATAAAAAGATTCACAAAAGCCGCGAGGCAGCCCACGGCCATGTAGCGTAGCTGCGGCGAGGCCGCGATTTTGATGGTGCGCCATAGGTTTTTCACGATCACGACCTGCACCATGATGATGAGGCTGAGACCGATAATTCCGGTGTTGTACATGGCCTCGATCAAGCTGTTATGGGTGTGCGTGCTGGCGAAGGGAGTATCCGGATGCACCACGGCCAGGAAGCGCGAGGCATCAAAGCCGTAGCCGAGGATGGGCTTGGCCAGAATATAAGGAAGCAGGAACCCCCACAGGCCGGTGCGGCCGGTGAAGCTCGCGCCCGCTTCGAGTTGCGAGTAGTTGGTCATGTAATCGCCGAGCGGGGTGAACTTGAGGGCGAGGACCAACATGACGGCAGCCACCCCGGCGAAGGTCAAGACCGCCTTGAAGCGCTTCTGCAATCCGTAGAAAAGCAGTCCGGCAAAAATGCCGGCGATGATTCCGGTTTTGCCTCCGGCGCCCACCATAATGATGAGCGCGATGGCGCCGATCCAGAGCGGCCAGCGGCGCTTGCCCGGCGTGTAGAGCATCAGGCACAAAATTGTGAGCAGGCCGGCGATGCCCGAGATTGCCGTGGGAGCTTCGCGGAAGCGCTGCTCGAGCGCGCCCGAACCGTACTCTCCCAGAGGATCGGCTTCAAAAATCGAGCGCAGCGTGGGCGCCAGAATCAGAATAAAAAATCCGCAGACCGTGATATTGAGAAAGTCGCGAAGCTCGTCCATGCCGGCGATCTGCTGGAAGCTGATATGCATGACCAGCACCACCAGAGTCAACTTGAAAGCCCAGGCGAGCGAGAAAGCCGGATTCGGCGAATAGGCGCAGGAGACGATGCTGACCAGCGTGATCCAGGTCACCCACTTGTAATCCCCTCGAAAAAGCCCGCGCAAAGCCTCGGGATATTTGAGGACGATGATGAGCAGGCCGAGCAGGGCGACGATCCAGAGAATGCCCTGATCGTAGGCTTGCGAGGAGAAGCCCGCGCCGCCGGCGATGTCGCTGCGGTAGGAGAACACCTCTTCGGAAACCAGCAGTCCCCACCAGACGACAAAAATGAGCCACTTCGCGGGCTGACTGCTGGCGCGCCCGTAGGCGGCGGCGAAGACCAGCATGCCGAAGAAAACCAGCGCCGCCAGAATTACCGTCGTGGTGTTCTCGTCGGCGACGAACTCGGTGGCCGTCGTCAGCAGAAACAGAGTCGCGAACGCAACCATGGCGACCACGGCGACCGTAGTGCCGCGCAGGCGCGACTTGACCGGGGCGGCGAGTTGGCTCGGAGTGGCGCTCATCTTCAAATGGCAATTCTACGTGTTAGCGCTGGTCGAGATTCGTTACGAACGAACAATAACGAAGAGATCGTAGTTTCGAGTTCGTGCGCGAGGACAGCCTAGCTGGCGCCCGAACCTTTCAGCACTGCCGGGATGGTTTTCATGAGAATTTGAAAATCCAGCCACAGCGACCAGCGGTCGATATATTGTAGGTCCAGCTCCATCCATTGATCGAAGGGGATGGAATTCCTTCCCAGAACCTGCCACAGGCAAGTAATGCCGGGGCGGACGCTGAAGCGGCGGCGCTGCCAATCTTCGTTGAAACCCTCGTAATCGCGCACCGCCATGGGCCGCGGGCCGACCAGGCTCATATCGCCTTTCAAGACGTTGAACATCTGCGGCAACTCGTCGATGCTGGTCGAGCGCAGGAACTTGCCGATGGCAGTGATGCGGGGATCGTTCTTGATCTTGAACACCGGGCCGCTCACTTCGTTGAGATGTTCAATCTCTTTCATGCGGCTTTCGGCGTCGGCGGTCATGGTGCGGAACTTGTAAATCTTGAAGCGGCGCTTGTTCAACCCGAGGCGCTCTTGCAGGAAAAACACCGGACCCGGCGAGGTCAGCTTGATCAGCGCCGCGACCAGCAGGAAGAGCGGAGAGAAGAAAACCACCAGAACCAAAGAGACGGTGAAATCCACCGACCACTTGATCACGGCCGGCCAGCCGGCGACGACGGTGCCGGTGCGGTGCGTGATGTGGGAATCGCCTTCGAAGTCTTCGGCCTTGGTGCGGGCGCGCTTTAAATCGAAGATGTTGGAGACCACCCGCAGCAAGATGCCCTGCTCTTCGCAGAGCTCCGCGATTTCGCTGGCGTAAGAATGCAGGGAACGCATCGGCAGGGTGACGACGACTTCGTCGACCACATTGGAGCGCAAGAATTTCCGCAGGCCGGCGAGATTGCAGCTGATGGAATAGCCTTCCTGATTCAACTTTTCCACCCCCGACCAGGGCTCGTCGACGAAGGCGAGGATGCGATACCCGAGCCAGGGACTGTGCTCGATCTTGCGCGCGAATTGCATCGCGGCGTCGTTGCTGCCGACGATCACGATGTTGCGCAGGTTCTTGCCCTTCCGGCGCGCCTGGCGCAGCACCACCCGAACCAGCAGGCGGCCGCTCCCCATGAGAAAAGTCAGCGACGCCCAGAACACGCCCACGAAGATGTAATTGATCATGGTGACGTGCAGCGCGATCGCCATCACGTACATCAACGTCGTGCCCACCGAAGTTGCCTTGATGACGTCGACGGCCTCGTCTCGCTTGCGCGAGAGGCGCCGGGACTCGTACATGTCGAAGAAGCAGAACACCCGATGCCAAAGAAGAACGATGCCGCAGAAAATGATGAAATTCGAAATCTTGATTCTTAACTCGAGGAATTCGTTGAAGGACAGCCTGGCGCTGAAGATTTTCGAGACCGTGATCGTAGCCAGCCCAAAACAGAGAAGGACCGTGAGCACATCGAGTGTCTGTACCAAGTGCTTGAGCGTTTTGCGCTGATCGTTACCCACCTGGGCCTACCTCCAAGTCGTTCGTGACGCTGCTATTCTTGGGGGAGATAGAGAAAAGAGCATATTTCGTGTGCCGCTGCGGTTGAAATGCTGTGGCCGGATTCGTCGATTGGTGGGCCGGCCCTCGCGCCGGCCCCCGATCGCCGAAACTCTAGCTTAAGTCATCTTCGCCCGAGGCCCCGTGAGTAGCGACCATCGCCGCCGAGACATGGCCGTAGGGGACGCTGCCCTGGCCGTTGTAGCCACTCCGGCCACCTCTTTGCGGGACCGCCGCCAGCACGGGAATGTTCAACTCCGACATGACTTCCGAGGGAGTGCGCAACGACGGGTCAAGGTACTCCACGGTGAAGACGACGCCGGCGCTTAACGTGGCCGCCAGCAGAATTCCGACCAAGCCATACTTCCATCGGTCGCCGGTCGGCAGCGAAGGCACCGTGGGATTCTCGACGATCGACACATTCAGGATGCGTTGTTCGTCAAGGGCATCGGCCATGCGAGCTTCTTCGCGCTTGTGCAAGTACAGCAGGTAGTTGTCTTCGTTGGCCTTGGCGGTGCGGGCGAGATCGCGCTGGGTAAGATCTTTCTGCTCCAGTTGGCGGGCGTTCTCCGTGTACATGCTGACAATCGCCTGGGTGGCAGCTTCGCGGGCCTGCATGCCGCTGTAGTCGGCTTTCGCCTTGGCCAGCTCGGTGCCAATCCAGCCGTGGGTCGGGTTTACGTCCGTGACGCTGTCGCGTAAAGGCTTGCTCTGCTCGTCGGCGATGGAAGCGCGCGTATCTTCGATTTCTTTATCCACTTCCTGCACCAGGCGGTAGCCGGGCTGGTACTTGGTGAGCAATTCGGTTCGCTTCAACTCCAGCGTAAGCAGAGCGCTCTTGAGTTGCTGCAGCACCGAGGCGTCATCGGACTCTTTGACCTGCGTGGTCATGCGCTCCGGAGTTGTGCCCGCCTGCTTTTGCAGGTCCTGGATGCGCTTCTGCGTGGAAGCCATATCGGCGCGCGTCTGTTGCAGGCTGGCGTTGAAGTCGTTCAGCTTCTGCAAGGTGATGTCCCGGGCCAGCAGCGGAGCGACGCCGCCCTGCTGTTTGGCAAACTCGCGCAACTGGTCTTCGGCCTGATCCAGATCCTTCCGGTAGCGTTCGGTCTCCTGCTCGAAGAACTTCACCTGCCCCGGCGGGCGATGCACTTCAAGATGCTTCTGAATATAGCCATTGGCCAGGGTCTGCAGCACCTTCGCCGCCAGCTTGGGATTGCTCGAGGTGTAGGTGATGCTGATCAGATCGCTCTTTCTCACCGGCTCAACCTTCAGGTTCGACTGCAGGCGCTCGACGGCCTTGGCGATCTTTTCGTCTTCGGTGCGTCCAAACAACCATGCCGAGAAACTCTTGCGATGCTGCAGGCCGCAAGTTACCACGGTCTGGCGCAGCACGTCGTCGCTCTCGATGATGGCGACCTCGGAGTTCAATTGCTCTTCGCTGACCTCGTCGCGAGCCTGCACCGGCATGCTCTGCTGCGACGTGATCACCGGGTCGACGCGCTCGTGCTTCACCAGAATCTGGGTGCGGGCCATATACTCGGGCGGCATCAGCAGAATGGTCAGGATGGTCCCCAGCAGCACCCCTCCGAAGCACAGCGTCAGAAGGCGTTTGTGGCGAAAGCCGACCGCCAGAACGTCGCGCATGGTAAAGGTGAATGTCCCCGTATTTTTTGCTGGATTATTGAAGTCGTAATTCCTCATAAGTTGTCTCCTCGCGGCAACCACCGGAAAAATATTCGCTCGTTAGGGGGCAATCTGACCGTAAGCGCCTACGCCGGAATTCGGGATGAAGGGCTTGATCTTGGACAGCATATTCTTGGGCACGAACAACTGGTCTCCCGGATGCAAGGTGGGATCCTCGCCGAGTTTGCCCTCGCGCATCATTTCCTTCACGTTGTAAATCTTGGCGGAAAGCCACTGATCGTTCACGCGGCGAAACAGCAACACCTGGGAGTGTTTGGCGTCTCCATTAAAGCCGCCCGCCATGGCGATGGCTTCGGTCAAAGTCGTGTTTCCCCGCAATTCGTATTTTCCGGGCTTGTTCAGCTGCCCGCTGGCGGTGAAGTAGGGCTTCTCGAAATCCTTCAGCACAACCGAAATCAAGGGGTCGTTCAGAATTTTGCTGTAAGCGTCGCGCAGCGTCTGCGTAAGCTCGGGGACCGTTTGACCGGCCACGTGAACGTCGCCCACCCCTTTCAAGGTGATGAAGCCATCGGGTTGCACCGTGACCGACTGATTGAACTCCGGGCTCAACTCGAAGTTCACCTCGAACACGTCGGCCGAGCGGATGGTGTAGCGCGGGTTCCGCGGCTGAAACTGGGGCTCGGTCTTCGAGTCCACCTTGGTATCGACGGCGGCGCTGACCGGGATGGGCTGAGAAGCGCCTTGCGCAAAGCTCAGCACTGCGCTCGACAACAATAAAAAGCTTGCTCCGGCCGCGATCCATTTCGTTTTTGTGGTTTTCATCATCGTGAAATTCCTCCGCCTAACCCAGCGCGATCGAGCTTTTCTTTCAGCTTCGTGTTTAGCAACATTCTAGTCTCGGGCAGCCACGCCATCGATAAAATTAGTGCCGTGCAATGCTCCAGCTCCATCATCAGCAGTTGGTGCCGGATATAGCTCCGCCCTCTGAGTCCCATTTTCAGAATCCAGGAACGGCGAACCAAGTCGGTCAGACGGATGGGGAGTGCTTTCCCTTAGGGCCTGCCGCTTTTCTGATAAAGGTTGATATTGCCGTGCCTACGGGGGGGAGCCACCACGCCGCGGTCGCTCCTAAAGGCGCGTGTCCATTGACTGAAGCGAGGTTATACGGGAATGTAGATTGTTGCAAGGGGCCAAACAACCTAGTGACGAAAGGCTTTAACCCAAAGGGACAGGGCATTCGGTACCGCACTTGATAGAGATAAAAGTCTCTTTCGAAAATAGAGACTAAAGATTAAGCGTCCGCTCAGGCGAGCGCTCTTTGGAGCCTGCCGGAATCGCTTCCCGGGCCTCGGCGGAGCGATCGGTGCGCGCCCGCAAAAGGCAGTTCCGCAGCTTCTCCGCTACCAGATTCACGTTCGGTTCGGTGAACATGGCGGGATGATTTCCGGGAATGCGGTGAAATTCGATCCCGTCGCGAACCAGATCCTTCCACCCCAGCGTGAAATCGAAGTAATCGCCTTGCGGCCACTCACTCGATTGCAACATCACCAACGTGCCCGAGTAAGGCTGCGGCTCATAGCGATGAAAGGCGGGATGCACCACCGCATCGGCGTTGTGCATCTTGCCGGCTTTGCCGTTGCGGCCCTGATCGAAGGAGAGTTGCCAGATCGTGCGCTCGAGTTTGCGCCGGGCCTCTTCGAAGCGATTCAGGATGTAGGCCGATCCGCCGCGCAGGTCGGAGCGAACGATATTGGACAGATGATATTTGATGCGGCCGGTGTAGCGGCCATCGCGCAGCGGATTCTTGTAGTAGGCCTGGTTGTGCCCATCCAGCAGAGCCAGCAGCGCAATCTCTTCCCCTTGCGCGTTCAGTTGCACAGCCATGTCATAGGCGATCACGGCGTTCACGCACAGGCCTGCGAGGGAATAAGGTCCGTGCGGCTGTGCTTCGCGCATCGCTTTGATGAGGAAGGATGCAATGTCCTCAATGCGGTAAGGCGTCGGCAGCTTGGTGGCGTCGGCGAAGGGAATGTCGAGGCCGAGCAACGGCTGGTCGGGACCGAGTTTCTGCGCGAGCAGCCGGAAGCGCGGCGTGGCCCGCACCCAGAATAAAGGCAACTGCGATCCTTCGGGCTGAATCTCGACGATGGTCCGTGCCCGCAAGCTCTGATCGGGATGGCGCAGCCAATCCGCCATCAATTCGATGGTGGGCGCCTGGAAGATGAATGCCAGGGTGAGCGGCTGCTTGAATTCGCGTTCGATGCGATAGAGCAGCTTCGCCGCCAGCAGCGAATGTCCGCCGAGCTGAAAGAAATTTTGCGTGACGTCGAAGCTGGCGGTTCCCAGAACTTCCTGCCAGATCGGCAACAAGCGCGCTTCGATGGAATCGGGCGGTGAAACCGCTTCGGGAAGCGAGTCATTCGCGGTGCGAGTCCAACTGTCGAGATCGCGCCCCATATCCAGCCGATCGGGATCGGTGCTACCCAGCGCCCGGCGATCCAGCTTTCCATTCGGAGTGCGGGGCAGCGCCGAGAGAAAATGGAATGCCGACGGAACCATGTGCTGCGGCAGCCGAGATTTCAGGAGCGCGCCCAGCTCCGCACCCGAGGTCGCGAACTCTTCCCGAGCCACCACATAAGCGACCAGATGCTGCTCGTCTTCTACCGAAACCGCAGCTTCTCTTACGTCGGGATGCGCGGAGAGCGCATTTTCGATCTCGCCCAGTTCGATGCGCATGCCGCGAATCTTCACCTGCTCATCGAGGCGCCCTAGAAAAGAAAGATTGCCGTCAGGCAGGTAGCGAACCGAATCTCCAGTTCGATACATTCGCAACGTCTGATCTGTGAGGCGCAAGGACGGAAATTTCTCCGCCGTGAGCTCGGGGCGATTGCGATAGCCTCGCGCCACGCCGTCGCCCGCGATGTAAAGCTCGCCGGGAACCCCACGGGGCAAGAGCTGCCGATTGCGATCCAACGCGTAGAGTTGGGTGTTGGCAATGGGGCGCCCGATCGGCACCGCCAGCGATCGACTCCCAGGTTCGCAACGATAAACCGTGCTCCAGACGGTAGCCTCGGTGGGTCCATACTCGTTGAAAAGTTGCACCGAGGGCAGCTTTTGGAAATGCATTTGCGTCAACGGCGCAGGGCAGGATTCGCCCGCCAGAACCACAGTTCGCAACGAAGCGAGCCGGTCAGCCCCCTCCGATTGCAGAAGTTCACCATAGACCGAGGGGATAGCCAAAATATTCGAAATCTGATTCTCGGAAATCAGCCCCGCGATCTGCCGCGCTTCCCAGGTGAATTCCGGCCCCGGCAGAACCAGCGTCCCACCCGAACAAAGCGCATGAAAAATCGTCGCCACCGAGCTGTCGAAAGCAAACGACGAGAGCAGCAGAAACTTGTTTCCCGCACCCTCGTAGTAGTCGAGCCGCGCACTGGTCGACTGCGCCAGGTTGCGCTGCGTGATCTCGACTCCCTTGGGGCCGCCGGCCGAGCCCGAGGTGTAAATCACATAGGCGAGATTGTCGGAAGCGATCTCGACCAGAGGGGCATGGGCGGGTTGTCGATCGATAGCAGTCCAATCCTGATCCCAACGAACGGTGCGAAGTTTTCTCGAAGGCATCAACTGCGGCAAATGCGATTGCATCAGCAAGACCTCCGCACCGCAATCGTCGAGCATGAAATTCAGGCGCTCCGGCGGGTAAGCGGGATCGAGCGGAACATACGCGCCTCCCGCTTTCAAAACACCGAGAATGCCAACCAGCATTACCACGGAACGCTCCACACCAAGCGCAACCGGGATTTCCGGCCCCACTCCCAAACTCTTCAGATGATGAGCGAGTTGATTGGCGCGCTGGTCGAGCGCACGGTAGGTGAGTTGCTGGTCCCCGCATTTCACTGCGACGCCCTGCGGCGTGTTCGCGGCCTGCGCCTCGAAACGTTGGTGCACGAGCGTCAGAGGATAGGACCTCCTGCTCGCGTTGAATTCGATCAGCAGCCGGTGGCGTTCGCGCTCCGGCAATATTTGAAGCTCGCTGATGCGCTCGGCTGGACTGGCGACGACAGACTGCAGAAGCCTCTGCCAGCATTCCACCAGACCGGCGATGGTCTCCGCATCAAAGAGGTCCGTGCTGTAGAGCAACCGCCCAGTGAGGCCTTCGCTCCGGTCGTCGAGCACGAAGCAGAGATCGAATTTCGCAGTGCCGGTCTCCACGTCGATGGCAGTGAGATTCCATCCCGGCTCGACTTGGCCGAGCGGCGGCTCCAGCGACAAAAGCACGCGAAACCACGGATTGCGGCTGAGCTCGCGCGCGGGCTGCAACTCTCGCAGCACAAGGTCGAGCGGCACATCGTCATTCGACAAGGCCTCGACGGTGGTCTGGCGCACTCGCTCCAGCAGTTCGCAAAACGTAGGATCGCCCGCGAGATCGTTCCGCAGGACGACGGTGTTAAGAAAGAAGCCCAACAACTTCTCGGTGCCGGGATGATTGCGCCCCGCGGTAATGCTGCCCACCAGAATATCTTCCTGCCCGGTGTAGCGATAGAGCAGCGTATCGAGAGCCGCTAGCAGACTCATGAAAAGCGTGACACCTTGCTGCCGGCTCAGCGCGCGCAGGCCGTCGCTGAGTTCGCGAGACAAGGCGAAGCCTTGCATGGCCCCGCCAAAACTTTCGGCGCCGCGGCCAGGCCTGTCGGTAGGCAACTGCAATACGGGAAGGGCGCCGCCGAGTTTCTTTCTCCAATACTCGAGGTGCGGATGCGAAGGCTCGCGCCCCGCCGCCTGCCGTTGCCATACCGCGTAGTCGCCATATTGAAACGGCGGATCTGGAAGCGAAGAAATTTCGCCCGAAGCTTCGAAGAAGGAAATTTCTTGGCTCGCAAAAATCCGGTACAAGCCGACCAACTCAGGCAAAAAGACCTGGTAGCCCGCGATCCCGTCAAAAATAAGGTGGTGGCAACTTAGGTAAAGGCGATACTCTTCGCCGGCCAACCGTATCAACTGAGCACGCACCAGCGGCAATTTCGCGAGATCGAAGGGACGGCGCGCGTCTTCGCTGGCCAGTCGAAGGGCTGCGGCAATTCGATCCGATTCCGGCAGATTTCGCAGATCCGCAACTGGAAGGTTGAGCTCGAAGGGCGGATGCACCACCTGCACCGGCTCGCCATCGACGACGGCGAAGGTTGTTCGCCAGGCTTCGTGGCGACGAATGATTTCGTTGAGGCTGCGCTCTAGCGCTTTCTCGTCGAGCGGCCCCTTGCGATGCACCGTGAAAGGTTCGTTGTAAAGCGGGAGTTCGGGAGCGAGCCGCGCGTGCAGCCAGACTTGCTGTTGCGCGAAGGAGAGCGGAATCGCGGCGCCGGGCGGGCGGCGCGGAATGGTCGCGGGCGCGCTCGCGCTTTGCGCGCGCTGCTGCAAATACTGCTCCAGCAGCTTTCGCTTCTGCTCCGAAGTGGTAAGAGTTTCTGCCATGGTTGAAGCTATGAGCCGGGCGAGGTTTCTGCGATGATGGTTAAGAATGAGTGTGAACGACTCCGCTCGTGGCCGAGACTTCGCCTTTCACCGCGTCGAGCAGTTCTCCGTTGCTTACGTATTCGACGCCGTTGCGGCCGCTGACGTATTCGAGCATTTCGTTAAGCCGATCCCAGAGGCCGAGCTTTTCGATCTCCCAGGAATGACCGTACAAATGCCAGACTCCGCCGTGGCGCAGAACGCGGTCAAAACTCACTTGCCCCAGACGAAGCCAATCCTGGAAGCCGACTAAATCCGGTATCGACTTGAGCAAAGCACCCAGCGCCCGCAGCCGCACCAGATTGCGCGCGTAATTCGCTCTGCGGTGAGGATACGCCTGCAGCGTGGTCGGCATCGCGAAGCGCTCAAAAACCGCGGACGAGGCCAGCATCTGAGTGCCGCGGGCGCCGCGATATCCGGCGCGCTCGACCGCTTTCACCACGGCGCGATTGAAGCGCCCTTTGGGATAGCAGAACATGCCAATCTCCGCTCCCACGATCTCTTGCAGCGTTGCCTTGCAATCGCCGACTTCGCGCGCAAGTTCGTCGGGGCTCACTTCCGTAAGAATCGCATGGGAAACCGTGTGGGCGCCAATCTCGAAGCCCGCAGCGGCCAGCGTGCGCAACTCGGCGGCCGCCAACGAATCCCCTTGTCCGAGCTCACCCGTGGGAACGTAGAAGGTCCCCGCCAGCCGAAAGCGGTTCAACGACTCCGCCACTTTCAAGCCCGTACGATGCTCGTCGTCCCAACTGGTGGTTACGAAAACTCGGGGCATGGATTTTTCGGGATACAAATTCCCCGGATCAATGTCAGGGCTTGTCGGCGTAAAGCTCTTCCAGATTTGCGCCCGCCTGGCGCGTCGCCAGTTTACGCCCGAAGAGCATGAAGGCAACGACCACATAGAGGAAGTTGGCGGCGATCATGCTGCAAATCACTCCCTTCAGGCCGAAGTACCGCGTGGCGGGAATTCCCGCCAGCACCGCTACCACGCTGGCCGCCGCATTCGCCATGAACAGCGAGCGCGGCGACTCCATGGCCCGCAGCAAGATGGCCGGCCCCAGGCTGGCGCTCCAAATGGTAGTTTCCAAAGCGAACAGCGGGATGAGATACGCCGATTCCATATACTTGCCGTTGTATAAGAAATGAAACAGCGGCTGCTTCAGGGGAATCAGAACCGCCCAATACGCGACCGAGCCGGCGACGAACAAGCAAGCCAGGCGCCGGTTGAGGCTCGCGGCCGCCTTGCGTCCACTCTGATTCTGCACGCGCGCGGCGTACGGGAGAAATAACATCGACAGCGCCGCGTAGGTTTGCAACACCGGCGCGGCCAGATTCATCAGCGCGCGCAATTCGCCGGCCGCGGCCATTCCCAAAAAACTGCTGACCAGCGGAATATAAAAGTAGTTGGGAATCCAGCCCACCACGCAAGTGCCCAGCGCCCAGCGGCCATACTCCCAGTGTTTTTTCGAAGTCGCCCGCAAACTGGGGCGGCCGGTCGCCGGCTCCAGCGCCGCATTCAACTGGAAGACCATGATCACGCTGGTGACCAGCGCGGCAAAGCCCATGAGACCGAAAGCGCTGAACGAGGAGAGCCGTTGCAGGCGGAAAAGCAAGAACACGCCGCCGGTCACCAGCACGCAATAAAAGACTGAGCCCAAGGCTGCCGGCCCGGGCATCAACTTCAGATAGAAACTGCGGCGGGCGAGGCCGTGCGCGAGAATAAACGGCGTGGCGATCGTCATACCGGCCAGCGCAATCGCCAGCACGGGAGAGTGCCCGATGAAGTATGTGACCGCGGCGGAGATCGCCAGCGCAAGGCACATCACGAACGAGAGCGCCCAGTGAATCCACAGCGTGGTCTTCAGATAACCGCGAATGTTCTCGCGAAATAGCGTGCCGGAAAACACCGACAACGGCTCCAGCAAGAGCGACTGATAAAGAAAACCCGCCAGAATAAAAAAACTGAAGGACAGCGCGTATGCGCCATACTCACGCGGTGAAAGCCACCGCGCGAGCAGGATGCCCAGCAGGAAATTCGACCCGGACATCAGTCCGTAGTCGAGGACCGCGAGTCCGCCCTTCGCCAACCACTTGCGAAACGTAGCGAAGGCCCGGCCCCGGCTCGGTTGAGATTTTTCCTCTGCTCGCGCCGGCGCGGCTTCGGGCAACTCAGCCACGGCCTGCGCGCTGCCATGAAGAGTCGCGGGCGGCTCGGGCTCGTTCGTCTTGGCCGATGGAATGGGCAACTTGGACGGATGCATGCGAAAATACGATGGACCGGCTCTAGTTCAACTTTCTCAGTTTAACTGCAGGTCGGGTTGCGCCAAAAACTCCGTGGTAACAATGGATGAACTCTCAGACTGCGCCCGCTCCAGGCACTGGCGAAGCTCGGCGGCCAGGAATTGCACATTGGGCTCGTTGAGGATGTTGCCGTGATCGCCATCGAGTTCGTGAATTTCCAGTCCGCCCGCGGCGTATTTCTGCCAGCCGTCGCCGGGCTCTTCCAACCCGCGCAGTCCTTTTTCGCCGGCCCGGAATAACACGATCCGCTCCGGGTACGGCCTTAGCTCGTAGCTATGTTCGGCGGAGGCGCAGCCGCGGCGCACTTTCTTCACCGCCGGCGGCAGAAACCAGAATTCGATTCTCCGCTTCAGATTCTTCCGATAACGCTGCGCTCTCCTTTTTACATACGCGATTTTCTGCGCGCTGGAGAGAGTCAAGAACCGTTCGAGCAGCGACTGCGATCCGCCCACATAAGTATCGAGCAGAACCAGCGACCGCACTTCCTCGCCTTGCCGAAGCAGGCGCCGAGCCATCTCCAGCGCCACATAACCTCCGAAGGAATAGCCGCCCAAATAATATGGCCCTTCGGGCTGCGCCGATCGCAGATCCCGCAGGTAAACCTCCGCCATGTCTTCGACGCGATGGAGGCAAGTTTCGGCGCCGTCGAGGCCTTTGGCCTGGATTCCGTAGAACGGCTGATCGGGCGCCATGCGCCGGGCCAGATCGCGGAAGCGCATCACGGTGCCGCCCAATCCGTGCACGAAGAAAAACGGCGGTTTCGATCCCAGCGGCTGCAAGGCGATCACCGCCGAGCGCGCGGTTGAAGGCGCGTCCAAGCGGACCATCGCGACCAACTCTTCCACCGTGGGCGCCTGCAGCAGATCGGTGAGCAGCAGGTTTTTGCCGAATTGTTTTTCCACCTGCCCCATCAAGCGCGCCGCCGCCAGCGAATGCCCGCCGAGTTCGAAAAAGTTATCGCGCACGCTGATCGGCCGCGTATTGAGAATCTGCTCCCACAGGCGCGTCATGGTTAGCTCAAAGTTATCCCGGGGAGCGACAAAATCTTCCGGCCTCTCGACTTCTCTCGCCTCGGGCGCCGGCAAAGCCTTGCGATCGACCTTGCCGTTGGGCGTGAGCGGCATCGTCTCCAGAAAAATGAAGTCCGCCGGAACCATATACTCGGGCAGCCGATCTTTCAAAAAGCGGCTCAGTTCACTTCCACTCGGCTTCGGTTCCGAGGCGATCACGTATCCGGCCAAGCGCTTCTCGCCATTCACTTCGTGAGCGACGACCACCGCTTCGGCGATGGCGGAGTGTTTTTCCAGAACCGATTCGATCTCTCCCAGCTCGACGCGGAAGCCGCGAATCTTCACCTGGAAATCGGCGCGCCCAATGAACTCGATATTTCCATCCGGCCGGCGGAGAACCAAATCGCCGGTCTTGTACATCCGTGAGCCCGATGTAAAGGGATCGGCTACGAATTTTTCGGCCGTGAGTTCAGGACGTCCCAGATAACCCCGCGCCACGCCGGGCCCGCCGACGTAAAGCTCGCCCGTCGCTCCGTTGGGCACGGCGTTCCGCGATTCGTCCAATATGTAAAGCTGAGTGTTGGCGATGGCCTTCCCGATGGGCAAATTCTCCGGGACGGGCTGCGCCGGGTCCGGCTCGTGCGAACTCACAATGATGCTGGCTTCGGTGGGCCCGTAGGTATTCACCCAGCGCACGCGGCCGCCGCCGCATTTCAGCCAGGAAGCGAATGCCGTGGCCGAAGCTTTTTCTCCGCCGACGATCAGCAGACGCAGGCTGTCGGGCAAGCTCGCCCCGGACTCGGTAAGCTCGCGCACCAGTTCGTGCCAGTAGGCCGTAGGCAAATCCAACACCGTAATCTCACGCTGGCGAATCCAGCGCAGAAAGCCCGATCCGGCCAGAGGCAGATCCGCAGTGCGCAGCACGACCGTGCCGCCCGCGATCCAGGTGGGAAAGATTTCTTCGACGGCAATGTCGAAGCTCAGCGACGAAAACTGCAGAGTACGATCAGAGTCGCTAAGCCCATAGAGATCGATCGCGGCGAGATGATGATTCACGAGCCCGGCGTGCTCGAGCATCACCCCGCGCGGCTTTCCGGTCGAGCCAGAGGTGTAGATCACATATGCCAGACTGTGGGCATCGAACGGCGCGGGATTCTCGCGGCTGCAGCCTTCGAGAATTTTCCAATCCGAACTGAGATGCACCACCTCCGGTTTCGCATTCCCTGGTTGCGAAAGCAAGCCCGGCTGTGTGATCCACACGCGCGCTTGCGAATCCTCCAGCATGTAGGCAATGCGTTCGCTGGGGTAGTCGGGGTCGAGCGGCAAACACGCGCCCCCGGACTTCATCACGCCCAGCAGGGCGACGGTCAGTTCGACCGAGCGCTTGAGGCAGACTCCGACGGGCGCATCTTTACCGACGCCCCGCTTCCGCATGTAATCGGCCAACTGGTTGGCGCGTTCATTCAGTTCCTGGAATGTAAGCTGCCGCTCTCCGTGAACCACGGCGATGGCATCCGGAGTTCTTGCCGCTTGCTCCGCAACCAACTCGTGCACACACTTGCACGGAGCTTCGGGTTGAGCGTTCGTCGGTTTCGGTTCCTTCGCTGCCGGAGCGGGCAGAGGTCCCTGCGTACGCCCGCGCCCGGAACTTTCGAACTTAACCGTCAACGACTCCAACCCCCGCAGCCCAAGATTCGTGCGCCACGCAAACTCTTGCGGAGCAAGCGACAGTTTGGGGAAGGCGCGCAACAGCGCCGCGAACGCGATCTGACCTTCCATGCGCGCCAGCGGCGCCCCGAAACAAAAATGCGCCGCATAGCCGAAGGCAAGATGCCGGTTGTCCGACCGCGCAATGTCGAAGCGGTCGGGGTCGGGAAAGCGCTCGGGGTCGCGGTTGGCCGCCGCCATGACCGCAATCACCGCCTGCCGTTTGCGAATCTGCTGACCGCCCAGTTCGCGGTCAGAGGGCGCCAGCCGCGCCGTGTGCTGGCTGGGGCTTTCGAAGCGCAACATCTCCTCCACCGCAGACGGAATCAAAGTCAGATCGCCGCGCAGCTTTTCCATTTGCTCCGGGTGCCGCAACAGAGTCAGCACGCCGTTGCCAATTAAGTTCGTCGTGGTTTCCTGGCCGCCGACCATCGTGATGATGACATTCGCCACCACTTCTTCGTCGCTCAGGCGATCGCCATCGATTTCGGCGTTGAGCAGCGAGTCAATCAATCCTTCGCGCGGATGCCGCTTCTGTTCTTCCACCGCTTCGCGGAAGTATGCCGTCATCTCCTCCACCGTGCGCAGCATGACTTCCGCGTGATCGGGATTGTGCTGAAAATTTCCCAGCATCTCGGCGAAATTGCCCGACCACACTTTCAGCTTGCGATGATCGCTGACGGGCACTCCCAACATCTCGGCAGTCACAATCGCGGGCAGAGGCTCGGCCAGATCCGCGATCACATCCATGCCGCCTTGTTCGCGGACGCCGGATAACAGGCGATCGACGATGTCGTGAATATGTTGCTTGAGAGTTTGGATTCGCGCCGGAGTGAAGGCTTTCGCAGCCAGGCCGCGCAGGCGGGTGTGCGCAGGCGCATCCATGAAGAGCATCTGCTTCACCATCAACTGCGCCAGCGGGCTGATCTTCGACAGGCCCATGCCATCGAGCTGTTCGGGGGTAGGCGTGCGATCGGCGGAGAAGCTCTGCAAGACTTCGAGCACGTCGGCGTAGCGCGTGACAATCCAGGCGTGGAGAAAAGAATCCCAGTGCACGGGAGCTTCGCGGCGCAGGCGCTGAAAGAGCGGGTAGGGGTTGGCGAGGACCTTCGGGTCGAGAAGGTGATAGAGACTGAGAGCGGCGCCGGGGCGATCCAGCCGGGAAGCGGGTTGGTTTTCAGAAGGCATTACAGGGACTTTTTGGCGGGGAATAGCAATCGCGTTCCCACGGAGCCGCGCTTCCGGCCATGAGTCAGCATACAACGGATGTTGTCAGCAGAGCGATGGGAAAAGACCGACGAAGAAGAGCAGCGCAGAAAAAGCGTGGCATTCACAGAAGTTTAATCGGCGTGGAGGCGATGCGCATCGAGCGCGCCCGCCGGTTCGAGCTTGGCCAGAATCAAGGTTTCAATCGCATCTGACATTTCTGACAACGTGGGATGATCGAACAGCTGCAAGAGAGGCAGCTCCACTCCAAAAGCTTCGCTCACGCGGGCAAGCAACTGCGTGCCCAGAAGCGAGTGCCCTCCCAGAAGAAAGAAATTGTCATGGGCGCTGATGCGGTCAACATGCAGCAGCGCGGAAATAATCGCCGCGAGGCGCTCCTGCACCGGGCCGCTGGGCGCGAAAAAGTCATCTTCGCGTAGGCGGTTGGCGTCAGTGGGAGCGGGCAAGGCGGCGCGATCAATCTTGCCGTTCGGCGTGATGGGTAACGATTCCATTCTCACGAACGCGGCTGGCAACATGTACTCGGGCAGCCGTTTGCCCAGGTGCTCGCGCAACGCTGTCACTGTAACGGATGAGGATGCGACAACGTAGGCCACCAGCGATTTTTCTCCGGTGCCACGGTCGCGCGCCGCCACCGCGCTGGCCTGCACCTCGGCGTGCTCGTCGAGGGCGTGGACGATTTCGTTCGGCTCGATGCGGAATCCTCGGATCTTGATCTGCTCGTCGAGGCGCCCCAGAAACTCGATTTCCCCGCTAGGAAGGTAACGCGCCAGATCGCCGGTGCGATACAGGCGATCCCCCGGCTTCCCACTGAAAGGATTGGGGACAAACTTTTCGGCGATCAAATCGGGACGCTTGCGGTAGCCGCGCGCAAGTCCCGCCCCGGCCAGGCAGAGCTCTCCGGGTATGCCCGATGGGACTTCCTGCAAGGTTTCGTCCACCATGTGGACTTCGATGTTATCGATAGGACTGCCAATGGATGGAGGCTGATTCGACGGGCCGGGCGCTACAAGTCCGGAAGTGGCCACTACCGTGCACTCGGTCGGACCGTAGTTATTCACCAGGGCAAACGGCAAGCCCGGAGCGGGCCGGTGATGCAAGGTATCGGCGCCGGTTAACAAAACCCGAAGCGTCGTTTCGGCCGGCCAGGGCAGCGCAAGCATGCGCTCGGCCAGCGGTGTGGCAAGAAATGTAATCGTTATAGCTTGCGCCACCAGCCAGTCGCGCAGAGCTTCCGGGTTTGCGCGGCACGCTTCAGGCACGATGTGCACCGAAGCTCCGGCAACCAGATAAGGCCAGATTTCCCAGACGGCCGCGTCGAAGCCAATGGCGGCTTGTTGCGTGGCTCGATCTTGCGGAGTGATCTGAAAAGCCCGGCGATGCCATGCCACCAGGTTCGCCAGACCGCGGTGCGTGATCTCCACACCTTTCGGCTGGCCGGTCGACCCCGATGTGTAGATCACGTAGGCAAGATTGGCCTGCGTCGCGGAACATGGAAACGCGCCGCAAGAGAAACTTGCGATCTCCTCCGCTTGCTCTTGCAAGTCGACGAGGCGCCAACGGCCTTGCGGGAGCTTGGCAGCGGAAGCCTTCTCCGCGATCAGCACGCGGACATCCGCATCGCGCATCATGAAGTCGAGGCGCTCGGCCGGAAGAGTCAAATCCAGCGGAACATATGCCCCGCCCGCCTTGAGAATGGCTAGGGCCGCGATCACCATCGCGGGCGAGCGACCCACGCACAAACCCATCAGGTGATCCGCCCCTACCCCTAAAGATTGCAGGTAGCGCGCAAGCTGGTTAGAACGCTGATCCAAGTCGGAATAGCTAAGCGCATCTCTAGAATCCGCCACGGCGATGGCATTCGGCGTCGCAGCCGCCTGCACCGCCACCAGCTCCGGCACGACAGAGTTCCGGAATCCGCTTTCGATCTGATTTTCAGCCGACATAAGACACAACTTGAACGCCGCTCACTTAGCTACTTCTTGCTCTTGCTGATCACGAGCTGCTCGATCATGTCGATGCTTTGCAAATTCTCGGCGCTGATTTCTTCGTCGGCTACTTTCACGCCAAAGTTCTCTTCGAGAAAGGTCACCAGGCGGAAAATGCCCAGCGAGTCGACCACGCCGTTGTCGATCAGCGATTCGTCGTCGGTTACTTCGTTGATGCCCTTGGCGGCTGCCAGTTCTTCGGTCACGAACTGGCGGATCTGATCTTTAATGTTGACGGCGGTTTCTTTCGTGGTCATTCGCTGCTCCCTTGGATTGGAATAATGAAATTACCGAAACGCTTTTCTGCTGCGCAATAAGCTTCGCATTACGAGACCGCTACGGGCAGAGTGTCTTTCGCGAGCCCGACGCGATCCACTTTGCCGGTCGAAGTCTTGGGCAGGCTATCGCGAAACTCGATGAACTCCGGAATCATGTACTTCGGGATGCGCGTGCCGCAGTGCTGCTGCAACTCCGCGGCCTGCACCGAATCGGCGGTGTGGGCGGCGACGATCGCCTTAATCCGGTTGCCTACCACCTCGTCGGGCACCGCGATAGCAGCCGCTTCGCGCACCGCGGGATGGCTGAGCAGGGCGCTTTCAATCTCTCCCAACTCGATGCGGTAGCCACGGCTTTTGATCATGCTGTCGCGGCGGCCGACAAAATAGTAGTTGCCGTCTTCGGCCAGCGTAACCAGGTCTCCGGTGCGGTACATTTTTTCTTCGAAGTTATGCTGGAAGCGATTGGGCACTACCATCTTCTTAGTTTTTTCTTGGTCGCCCCAATAGCCGTAGGTCACAGCTGGCCCGCGCACGTAGAGTTCGCCGCTCTCGCCCGGCTGCGTGACGATTTGATCCTGATCGTTCACGGCAAATACTTCGGTGTTTTCGCAGGCGATGCCGATGGGAAGTTTATCCATGCTGGGCAGGCGCTCGCGGTCCACTTTGTAATAAGTGCAAACGTTGGTCTCGGTGGGGCCGTAGAGGTTCTGCAATTCGACCGCTGGCAAAAGCTCTGCCAGTTGTTTCAGATATTTCATGGGGAAAACTTCGCCGGCGAAGAGGATGGTGCGCAGATGAGGAACTTTTTCCGCTTTCAAATCGGCGTGCAGGAGCAACAGCACCAGCGCGGATGGGACCGAATACCAGACGGTAATCTGGTGGGTCTCGATGAATTTCTGCAGCGTGGTGGGAAAGAGGGCGATCTCTTCCGTGACCAAATAAACGGTAGCGCCGGCTGCGATGGCGTTGTAAACGTCGAAGACCGAAAGATCGAAGTGCAGGGGCGCGTGGTTCGAGAGCCGATCTTCGTGGGTCATCTGGAACTTGTCGGCGCACCACTCGACAAACGTTAGCGCATTCTGGTGCGAGAGCATCACACCCTTGGGCCGCCCCGTCGAGCCGGAGGTATAAAGGATGTAGGCGAGATCGGTTTCAGTCAAAGGAATCTGCGGCGGATGCGATGCGGGACATTGCGACAGCGCCGACCAGGGCAGCACGCCAGTTCCATTGCCCAACTCCTTCCCCGCGCCAATGACTACGCAGCGTTCGAGCAACTCTCGCGTGGGGGCGTCGAGCGAGCGGCGCCGGTCGTCCTGCGTGATCAGAAGCTTGATTCCGCAATTGCCGATGATATAGCCTACGCGATCGACGGGAGCCTGCGGGTCAAGCGGAACATAAACTCCACCAGCTTTCAGAACGCCAAACATGCTGACGATCGACTCCACGCACTTTGGAAAAAACAACCCCACGCGATCGCCCTTGCGAACTCCGCTCTGGACCAGCAAGTGCGCCAGTTGATTGGAGCGCTCGTCCAGCTCGCGATAGCTGATGCTCTTGCCGCGGGCCCACACCGCCGTCTTTTCCGGAAAACGCGCCGCGCTCTTGCTTAGCAATTGCTGAAGGATGTATGCCATTCCGCCCCTCGGAGATTTTCGTCGAGTCGCTTGAAACTAAACTTCGCTAACAAAAAAGAATCTAGAAACCGTGCAATCCCGAGATGATCACCCTCTGAATCTCGGACGTGCCGGAATAAATTTTGCCGGAGATCGCGTCGCGCAACTCGCGTTCGATCTGGTAATCGGTCATGTAGCCGTAGCCGCCGTGAATCTGAATCGCGTCCAGGCAGCTCTGCACGCAGGCTTCGCTGACGTAGAGTTTCGCGATCGAAGTTTCGCGCAGAGGGTGCCGGCCCTGGCTCTTCAGCCACGCGGCTTTGTAGAGCACCAGGCGGCTGGTTTCGAGGCGCACATCCATATCGGCGATCTTGTTGCCGATGGCGGAGAATTTTCCGATGGGTTGACCAAACTGGTTGCGCTCGCGCGCATACTTTACGCAGTTTTCCAGCACGCGCTGCATCATGCCCAAATGGCTGGCCAGAATGCAGGTACGCTCCCATTCCATGGAGGCGGTGAACACCGACTGGCCCGAACCTTCTTTATCGAGAATATTTTCGGCGGGAATTTCGCAATCGACCAGCGCCACTTCCGACATGGGAGAAGTTCGCAGCCCCATCTTGTGCAGCTTCTTGCCGACGATGAGCCCCGGCGTGCCCTTTTCCACCAGAAATGCGGTGACGCCGTTGGCTCCTTTTTGAGGATCGAGGTTGGCGAAGATGATAAACAGGCTGCCCTGGTCGGCGTTGGTGGCGAAGGTCTTGCTGCCGTTCAGCACATAGCAATTGCCTTTGCGTGCGGCGCGCGTTTTCAGTGCGTAGGCGTCCGAACCGGAATTCGGTTCGGTCATGGCATGCAGGCCGACCCACTCTCCGTTGATCAGCTTGGGCAAGTAGCGGCGCTTCTGGGCCTCGGTGCCGAACGTCATGAGGGGGACTACCGTGGTCCACATATGAGCGTTCAGGGAGAATAGAAAGCCGTTGTCGCGGCAGCCGTAACCCAGGGCCTCAAGGGCGCACACCGTGGTCAGAATATCCGCGCCGCCGCCGCCGTATTCTTCCGGCGCAGGCAGCCCCTGAATGCCGAACTCGGCGCACTTTTTCCAGTGGCTCCAGGAAAATTCCTCTTCCTGATCGCGGCGGATCAGGTCATCGTTCAATTCTTTCTGGGCGAAACGGATGACTTCCTTACGAAATGCCGCCTGCTCTTCGGTCCACGCGAAATCCAAAGTTCTTTCTCCCGGCGCTGGTATTAAACGATGACTTTTTGCTGCGGTTCCGGCTGCGTTTCCACGTTCGGCTTCGTTTCGCCGTCTGGCTTTGCGCCGTTGGTTTTCGCGCCGTTCCCGTTGCCGTTGGCGCCGTTCTTCTTTTCGGCAGCGGCAGCTTTCTTTTCGGCATCCCGCATGGCCTCGGCCTTTTTGACTTCCATGGTCTTCCAGGGCTGCTTGCGCAGACGGCCGCCGGGCAGCTTGATGCGCGCCGGCACGCCCATGATCGTGGTGTTGTCCGGAACGTCGGTGAGCACTACGCTGTTTGCGACGACCAGAACGTTGCTTCCAATTCTCACTTCGCCAATGATCTTGCACCCTGGCGCAAAATAGCAGTTATCGCCAATGCTCTTGACCCCGGTGCCGATGTGCACCTGCGAATTAAAAGTGCAATTCGCGCCGATGATCGTGGGCGAAATCTGCAGTCCGTAAGCGGTGTGCAGGATCATACCCGGGCCGATTTCGGCGTCGGGCGCGATCAAGATTCCAGCCAGCATGATCTGATTCCAACGCTGCCAGAGCAACGCCACTAGCATCAGGACTTGCCGAACCACTGGAGTGTGCAGAGTGTGCACCCAGTGCGAAAAACGGTACTGCAAAATTGCCTTGGTTTCCCTTCGAATGAACACCCGCCACGGCTTTTCCAGTACCCGGTGGGAGCCGGCGGCTTTCAGATCGGCACGCAAATTCTCGAACATTTCTATCAGGCCCTCGCGGCCGCTCTAGGGCCGCCTAGCTAAGAAAGCATACTCGTTGAGAGCACCATGATTGGAACTCTCGATGGTTCCGCGACGAAGGTTCCGAGACGAAGGTTCACCGACGTTAGAGCTTGTTATAGATAGCTTCTGGAATCGGAAAGGTTCGTTGATTGAGCACGGCGCCGAGAACCCGGATGTTGGCGGCCTGCATATCCTGCACCGCCTTGCGCACGGTCTCGCGGCGGGAAGAGTTCGCCTTCAAGACCATGACCACACCGTCGGCGGCCGAGGCCAGCACGGTGGCGTCGTTCGAGACATTCATCGCCGAGGCGTCGATAATGACGTAGTCCACCCCGGAGCGCAGTTCCGCGATCATCTGGCGCATCCGGTCAGAACCCAACAAAGGCAGCGCAGCCTCCGGAGACGACCCCGAACTGATCAGCCACAAATTAGGACGCGACATGGAGTGGGCGTAATTGAGCAAGGGTTCGGATCCCTGCAAAGCGTCGGCAAGGCCGAATTGATTTTCCACCGCGAACTGTTCGTGCAGGCCGGGGTGGCGCAGATTAGCGTCCAACAAACAGACTGAGCCGGTCACCTGCGCGGCCAGCAACTCCGCGGCGCAGGCGCAGATGGAGCTGCATCCGTTGCCCGATTCGCTGGCCGTGAACACAACCACGCGCGGGGCCTCCGCGCCCGGATGCACAAAGATGCGCTGGGCCAGTTTGGTCAGCTCTTCCCGCTCCTTCGGCTCCAGTTGCAGTTGAGGCTCTTTGGCGTCAACCGGCTCGGGAACCGTTTTGCGGTACTTCTGCTCGACCGCCGCTACGGCTGCGGGGGCATCCAGCAGAACTTCCTTCCCCAGGTTCTGTAACAGCTCAAAATTACGGCTCATTGATCGACTCCCCTCGCGGGCGCACCTGCTAACTCATTGTAAGCGCAAGCGTCGCCTTCCAGCAGTCGCCAGATTAGCTGGCGCGCTGATCCTCGGACTGAGGCACAATGCGGTGCTGGCGCAGCTTATAGAGCAAGCCCCGGTAGCTGATGCTCAGCAGGCGGGCGGCGCGCTTGCGGTTCCAACCGGTTTCCTGCAGGGCGTGCCGAATGGCGAGGACTTCGGCGGCGGCGCGCAGGCTGCGCAGAGTCGGCCTCGGGGCCGGCGCGGAGTTTTCCGCCACGGTCAGCGGCGCTGGGGCCACTTCGGCCGTTTCGCTAGGGTTCATGAGATCTTCTTGCACTGCAAAGTTGCTATTCATTTTGGTCTCTCCGACTTGCGTATCGTTCCTGGTATCCGGGCTTGGTATCGCGGGATGGATTTGCTTTCGTCGTTCGATTGCCTGGGAAATTCAACTCCGGGGTTCGGCGCGGACTCGACTCTGCCTCAAGATCGGAGCTTGGTTACAGCTCCGCCCTCTGAGTCCCATCTTCGGACCCGACAGAAAAAAGTCCACCGGAGTATGGCCTACTAACTTTGAACTTACGATCGGTTCGTGGAGGAGTTTAGGGGGGTGACCACCGGTCGGCGAACAGGGCCGCAGTAGTCTGCACTTATGTAAATTCAGACTACGAGAGCTCACAAATTGCGGCAAGAGGCAAAATGCCTTGATGACCAAAGTCTCCAAGAATCGGCCTGATGCGCACATTTGTCTCCACTAAAATCAAATCCAACCATAGCGTTTATGGCTACGGCCGAGATATCACGCTCGCGGCTCAGGAATTGCCACCCTTCAGCGAACGCGTGATCTGCTCCAGAAATGCCCGCGCCTCGGTCGGGGTCAGAGATTCATCTTTCCCCTTCCGGCGCGCTCGCGGAGGGGGAACATCCGCCAGCGCCCCCGGCACTGCCAAATCGTAATCGGCGCGCTCTTCGCTGCCGCCGATCATGCGGGAGACGGATCGATCCGCCGCCCGCGGTACGGAGATGTGCTGCGTAATATCGAGGTCGGCGATCACTTCCCGCACAATCGCCGCATCGATCACCTGCTGCCGCATGGCGCAGGCCAGCGACATCGCGTTGAAGCAGAAATTGTTGATGTTGCGGGGAATGCCCTCGGTGAAGTCGGCGGTGTCGGCCAGAGCTTGCGGAGTGAATAAGCTGCCACCCTGATAGCCAGCAACCTTCAAGCGATGCTGAATATAGTGGCGCGTATCCTCGAGTGAGAGCGGCTTCAATCCACTGACCAGAGAAATTCTTTGCCGAAGCTGGGCCATATTGCGATTGGCTAGTTTGTCGGCCAGTTCGGGCTGGCCGGCGAGCACGATCTGCAGCAGCTTGGCGCGCGGAGTTTCGAAATCCGAGAGCAGGCGGATGGTCTCAAGCACCGATGGGTCCAGATTCTGCGCCTCATCCACCACCACAATAAAACGATTGCCCGCCCGGGCTTCGCGCAGAAGATGCTTGTTGAACTCTTCGTGCATCTTCACGAAATCCTGATCGCCCGAGTCATAGCCCAACTCGGCCAGCAGGAAGCGCATGAACTCGCGGGAGTTGCATTGCGTCTGGAAAAGAAACGCGGTTTTCGCCGAGCTGCGGAATTTCTCCAAGAGATGAAAGAGCAGCGTGGTCTTGCCCATGCCCGGCTTGGCGATCAGGGCCAGAAAGCCTCGTCCCACTTCGATTCCATAGAAAAGCGAGGCCAGAGCTTCGCGGTGCGCCGGGCTGAGATACAAATACCTCGGATCGGGCGTGACTCCGAATGGCTGTTCCTTCAGCCCGTAAAATTTCAAAAACATCTTTATTCTCCCTTAGCTCTGGATCGCCCATCTTATCGATCGCGGCGCGAAGCTTACACCGGCTCAACCGCATAGCCGCTGATGCGAACCGATAGCGATCGCTGAATCAACTCGACCGAAACCACCAGGCTCTTGCCCTCGTCGCGCGCCGATAGGATGCCCTCGACGCCGTCGAGCGATCCACCCTTGATGCGCACGCGCTGACCCACGCGTAAATAAGGATGTTCTTCAAAAGGAAGGCTGCTGGCCACCAGCGCCCGCACGTCCTGAATTTCGCTGTCCGGGATTGCGGTTCCAACGTTATTGACGCCAACGAGACCGGCGACTCCGTGAGTCTGCAGGACCCGCAGCCGGGCCGGCGAAGAAAACACCATGCGCACAAAGCTGTAGCCGGAGAACACCGGCATCTGGACTTCTTTGGTGCGGTCGGTCCACTGCCGGGTTTTCTTCACCAGCGGGAGAAAATTCTCGATCCCTAGTTTTTCCAGTTGATCCGATACCATTTTTTCGTGGCGGGAACGGGTGCGGATGGCGTACCAGTGAGGCTCATGCAGCCAGTCCGAGGCTAGGCTGGCAACTTTAGAGACTCTCGCGTCGCAATTACCGCCGTAAGTTTCGCAAGCCATGGTGTCGGAATCACCTTACCCAAATGTGGGTGAACGAAAATTCGGCATACTGGCAAAGCTTGAACCAGCTTTAAAACGATTGCATCTCAGGGGAGGACAGGTTCGAAGTGGCTACCACGGATGGGAAAAACTCCCATCGTGTTCCTGTCTCACGATCCTACCCCTCCTGTGAAAGATCCTGCAAGAGGCGGAAAGTGAAGAGACTAAAGTCTCTGAGAGGACTCTTATTCGGCCAAAAAAGGCAAGAGCCTCAAAACTCATCGACATCCGCCGATCCGCGAGAACAAACGCCGGCGTCTACGCTGCGATGATCTTTACTTCACTTCTTCTGCGGACCGAAAAAAGACAGTGGAAAAACTCGTCACACCCGCCCGTGCTATTTACTCCCAGCCTCTCTCCTATTATGCTGTCTCTCAATCGTGACCAGTCGCTAACTGCAAGCGGCCACCTCCTTCGGACAGATGCAGCGCAAAGATCCCTATGGTTCAATCACCCGGTTTTTTCGAGCAAGAACGGCTTCGCGTGTTAGCGGCGGATAGCACTTCCATGAGCACACAACTGCTGGTGGAAGCCCTGGCGCGCGAGGCGCAGTTCCAGATGATCGAATCCGCTCCCACGGCAGCTGCAATTCTGGCGCTGGCGAAGCGCGAGAATCCGCAGGTGGCGGTGATTAGCGCGAAACTCGGCGAAAAACCGAACGGGGGCCTCGAAGTGGTGCGCGAGATTCGCGCGCAAGCCCCGGCCCCGCGGGTTGTGGTGTTGCTGGATACTTCGGAACAAAATGCGGTAACGGAAGCTTTTCGCAGCGGCGCTCACGGTATTTTCTGCCGCACCGAGCCTTTTCGCAGCCTGGCCAAGTGCATTCATTGCGTACATATCGGTCAAGTATGGGCCAGTAGCCGCGAATTGGGCTTCATTCTAGAAGCTCTGGCGCAGCCTACGTTTGCGAATTTTCCTGGAAGCGGCACCACTCTGCTTTCAGCTCGCGAGATTGATGTGGTCCGCTGCGTGGCCGAAGGCCTCACCAATCGCCAGATCGCGCATCGCCTCACGCTCACCGAACATACGGTCAAGAATTACCTCTTCCGCATCTTCGACAAGCTCGGAGTCTCGAGCCGCGTCGAAGTGCTCCTCTACGTTCTGGGCAAGGGGCAGTTCCAACGCTCCGCCGTCAGTTCCGAGAGACGAAAACCGGTAACTCTGCCCGCCCCAGCCAAATCGGCATCCCAACTTCCCATTCGCAAGACTGCTACGTAAAGGCTGCTTCCGGCTTCAGCTTCCGGCTCCATTTCCATGCCATCCCTGGAGCGCGGTTTGCCGCAGCCCGCCTTCATTGCGGAAGGTTGAAGTTGAGCGTGATCGTGGTCTGCATCTCCACCAGATGGCCGTTCGCGATGCGGGGTCTGAACTTCCACTGCTTCACCGCTGCGGCCGCCGCTTCGGCCAACACTTGCGGTCCGTGAACCAGTTTGACTTCTTGCACGGCTCCGTTCCGATCGATGTGAACCTCCAGCACCACTGCGCCCTGAATACTCTGGCGCCGCGCTTCGTCGGGATACTCCGGCTCGACCCGGCTGACCAGGCCATCTTCGGCCGCGGCGGAGGATAGCTCCACCGTATCTGCGGCTTCTATCGACGACGCCCGCTCGACCCCCGCCGTATCGCCAGATACCATGGCACCGGCCCCGGGCGGCACACGAAACACCTCTTGGCCATTCTTGTAAACTCTGAGCGCCCCCGGCTGCAGCGCATCTACGGGGCTTTTGCCAGAGTCCGCTCCGTTCTTTTTTTCTCTTTGACTCGCCTCCCCGCCCGGGACCAGCGGCGAAGCGCGAGGGTCGGAGATGTCTCCCTTCGCATCTGGCGCGATCGATGGCGCAGGCGGCCGCTGGCTGTGCACATCCTTGCGATGCGCGTCGAAGCCAGCCGCTGAACTGCCGGGCTGCTGCTCAGTTCGCAGCCAACCCAGGCGCTCGATGACCAGCACCCCCAGCATCAACGCACAACCCAAAACCAGCACGCCCAACGCCCAGGTGACGATTTCCAGACCACGTCCGATACCAGAAGCTTCCCCGCTCAAAGCTTCCGCCAGCCGGTTGCCCTTCATAAAAGGATCGTCAGATCGATAGACCTCCTCGGCGCTCGCCGGCGTCGATAGAGTTCTGGGCAGCGGCTCGGGGGTGGGAGAGGCTGGGCTTTCCGCCCGCTCCAGGTTCTGAATCACGCGACGAGCCAATGCTTCGAGCGTGCGCTGATCGCGCTCTCCAAAAGCCGAAGGGCGAGTCGAAAACGCTTCTAGCAGGCCGGCCATTTCCCCGTTGCGCTGGAGCGGCAACACGATCACCGACCGCAGGCCCAATCGCCGCGAAGCTTCCGTATCCGCCCGCGGGTCGGCCCGCGCGTCGTCACACCGCTGAATTTGACGGGTCGCGACGCAGGCCTGCGAAATTCGGGAGCCTTCTTCCAGCCGAGCACCCAACGCAGGGACGGTTCCGCTGCCAGCGCGGCAAAACATCTCCCCGTTGCGAGCCAGGAAAATGGCGGACCCGGTTGCGCCCGTCGCCAGGCAAGCCTGCTCGGCAATTTCATTGAGCACGATATCGAGGGCCAGCTCCGCGGAAAATTCCGGCGTGAAATTGCCTCTGCCGTACCGGGCAAAGCGAGCGGCGAGCGCAACAACATCCGTTTGAGGGTTCGCCCCGCGGCGCTTGCGGGCTGCGGCTTCCGGCACAGCCTCGCTTTCTGAAGGGTCCTGGCGAGACTCGGGCGCGGGCGCTCGCGCCGGCTTGGGGCGGTCAGGCATGAAGGGCAGAACTCAAACTAAAATTGGGCTGCGGCTCGGTTCGACCTCTGTCCCCTTTTGTGAGGACGTCATCCCGAAACCCGGCGCAGTTCAGCCGAGCGAGGGATCTTCTGTGCCGACAAAAGCATGCGACTCAGGAGATCCTTCGCTCCGCCTGAAAAGCGGCTGCGCTCAGGATGACGCACTACAAGAAGTTCCAACCGGGCCACTGCCTGAAATTGTGATTCTGTAGCGGAGTTTCAACCGAAAAGCGAAGGTTGTCAACCTTCATTAGGGCGGGCTAATCGGCGACGGTCGTCGACCCGCAGCGCCGGCATTCTGCCGGCTGTCGTGAAGGCGTCCCCGCCCTCGGCGGGGCGGGCGCGACGCCGCCCGACGACCGCCGGGACGGCGGCGCTACTGCGGCCGCGCACGTTCGAATAGCGCGCTCACCAGGAGGAATATGTCGTGCCGTCGCTCGCAATCGCACTCGAGGCCGAGTGCACATCGTCGATACCAGGATCGGTTTGACTCACGGACAGCAGCACATCTTCCTGCACGACCTCCCAATTGGCCTCATTGGTCACGGGATCTTTGGGAATTGTCTTGAGGTAACCGGCCTGCACTAGATCGTCGAGCGCCTGCGGCGCTTTTTGCTTATCGAGCGTGTACTGCGAGATCACCGAGCGCAGGGTGAATAAATTCTGCCGCAGCACCGCCTCGCGCGACCGGATGATCGACTGGTTATAAATCGGAATCGCCACCGACATCAGGACCATGACGATCATGATCACGATCATCATTTCGAGCAGTGTGAAACCGGAACTCCGCGCACCCTTGAGCTTGCTTGCCATTTACAATCCTTGCTTGCCAGTCCCCGTTTACCAATCCTTGTACTTGGTGCCGTCGAGCCCGGTGTCCTGCGATTTGGTGTACACGTCGAAGACGTTCTGCTCGCCCCAGGAATCGGACTCCGGATCGTCCTGCATCGAGCGCAGTCCCCACTCCGTGTTGCCGGTCATGGGATCGATCGGAATCTTGCGCAGGAAGCGCACTTTATGCCCCTGCACGTCCTCACCCTTTACCAGGGTTTCGAGATCGGGAGGATAACCCTGGCTATCCACCTTGGTGCGGAAGGCATTGCGGTCGGCCGCGTCCTTGTAGCGGTCGATGGCGTCGCGCATCTCCCACAAATCGAAGCGCAGCTCTTTCTCTTTCTGGCGCTTGATGGTCAGCCGCGCCAAAGGCAGAGCCATCGTGGTCAAGATCATCAGAATGGCCGTCGCGATGATGAGTTCAAGGAGGGTGAACCCCCGCGCAGGCTTCGCTCGCCGCCCCTGCCGCAATAATTTCTGCCGCATCATCCTCTTCGATTCTTGTTGCCTTCCCGGTTTTAGGCGGCTCGCGCGGACCTATTGCACGGTCACCGATGCCTGCGCTCCATTGACCGCGATGGCTTGCTGGCCGGGATCGCGCGCCCCGCCGCGGGTAATGGTCAGCGGAGTTTGCCCGCTAGCCTTGGCCTGGAAGGTCAGCGTAACCACCGCGCCCTGCCCCGAAACTCCGCCCGCGCCCGGCGGCCTAGATGCAATCACCTGCAACGTCCCGCTGCTCTCGTCTTCTCGCCTCACCAAAGCAACCGCCTGCCCATCCTGCGAGAGGAAGCCTCCGTTCGAAACATTGACCAGTTGCAATTTGGCCGGGTCGTAGCTCATCTGCACCGGCACGGAATAAACGTTCTGCGCCCCGGAGATCATCAGGTTCACCACGAAGGTGTTGCCTTTGGTGGCCGTGATCTGCCCCGGATCGAAGACGAAATTCGCGCTGCCTGGGCCTGAAGGACTAGCGGGAGACGGCGGAGCGGGATTCATCGGCGCCGGAGTCGCCGGCGCAGCCACACCTTGAGGCTGCAATCCAGGAGCGCCCGCAGGCGCAACTGCCGGAGCAACCGCCGGCCGGCTCATGTGCCGCAAGGCGATCGTGCTCGCTGTGCCAATATCGATCTGCCGCTGATTGAGTTCGCTGACCATGGCTCCGCGCACCACGTGCGGCGTGATCACGAAGACGGTCTCGTCCTCCGAATGATCCTGCGTCACCTGCCCGAAGAGGTAGCGCAAAATTGGAATCTGCGCCAGCCCCGGGATGCCGGCCAGCGACTTGGTCTGCGAATCGTCCAGGATCCCGCCGATCAAGCTCGACTCGCCATCCCGCAGCCGAATTTCATGCTCGATTTTCTTCTGGCCGATAATCGGCTGGCTGATTCCGCCGATGCTCGCCTGCCCCACCACGGAAGAAATTTCCATCGAAATCTTCAGCGTGACTTCGCGGTCGCCGTGTACGTGCGGGGTCACGTCGATGTTCACGCCGACATCGAGATATTGAAATTGCGTGTTAACCAGAGGATTAATGCCTACGCCGCCAATGCCGGGCTGGAACGATCCGGTCGCAACCGGCACGCGCTCGCCGATCTTGAGCGTCGCCTTCTGATTATCCAGCGCGCGCACCTGCGGATTCTGCAACATCTTGGTGTCGCTGTCGCTCATCACGGCCGACAAGTTGGCGGATGGTATCGTGACCTGAAAATCGGTGGCGTTCAAATTGCCTAAAGTATTCAACTCCAGCCCCGTGCTGCCTGAACTGCTGCTCGTAGTTCCCGTGGTAGTCCCTGTGGTGGAAGTCGAGGTGGTATTGATGTTGCTTTGCAGCGCGATCGTGGCGCTGGTCGGTGGGCTCAACCCTAGCGTGCGCGATTTATCTTTGCTGATCTGCAGCACCGCAATGTCGACGATCACTTCGGGCCGCGCCTTATCCAAATCCTCGACCAACTTTTCCGCCAGCGCGATCTGGTCGGGCGTGCCCCGCACCACCAGCGCATTCTGCGACAGCAGTTGCTGCACCCGCTGCACGTCAAGCACGGCGCGGATCGCATTCACCACATCCTGCAACTCGGTGGGCTGGGAAATATTCGAAAGATAAAAAGTCTTGAGGACGCTTTGCTCTAATTCCTTGCGCTTGGCGGGATTATCCTGCGCCACAAAAATCGTATTCGAAGTCACCGGACGCCAGAAGGTTTTCGATTCCAGCGCCGTTATCTCCAGCGCCTCTTCCAGCGTAACCCCGTTCAACTCCACTTTGATCAGCCTGGGAGTGTAATCCGGATCGAGCAGTACGTTGATCCCGGCCAGTTGCCCGATGGTGCGGTAAACGATATCCGACTTATCCGACATCTTGACCGTAATTGGAGTATTTGAAATGGCGGCGAGTTCGACCGGTCCGCCAGCTTCTCGAATCTTGCGCTCGAGGCTATTCGGTGGCCCCGCGGCCTGCGGCGGCGGATTGGTCGCATCGTTAATCATCTGCAGAGTGCGCTTCATCTCCTGCTGTGCAATAAACAATGAAGGATCGATCTGCAGAGCCTTTTGAAATTGCGCCAGGGCGTCCTGCATTTTGCCGTCTTCGCGCAGTCCGAGCGCGCGATGCACGATCGACAGCGCCGCTTTCGAGCGCATGCGCTCGAAGGAAGTTCGATAGCGCAAGTCCTTGGGCTTCAGGTCGTAAGCCTGCTTGAAATACTCGTAAGCCTGTTCGTAATTCTGGCGCGCCTCGGCGTCCTCGCCCTTCGCGTAGGCGGCCTTGGCTTTATCGGCCGCGATAACCGGCAGCATGGTGAACACAACCAGCAGCAGCACTGCCGCGGGCATCAAACGTCTCATTCGTAAGTCCTCGTCGTAAATTCTTCGCCGGACAAGCAGCCTGAATCCTAAAAGCTGGCGAACCAGCATCGAGCGAACCAGGGATCCCTTTCGAAGCGCTCCTGAAGCACACTTTTGCAGCGATTATAGCATCGGCCTTCTTGCCCACCCATCTGACTGTACGCACGGCAGTTACACTCTTTGGTCGTAGTCCCCTTGGGGAAAATCGGCGTCCGGCGTCCGGATGTTGGCTGCCGGAAGCCTTACGCCCAGAGCCGGAGGCCGCACTTCGCTGCTAAGATTGAACTCGAACCATGCCGCGCCAGTCCACCCACGAAACCAAGCCCAGCCCGGAGAAAGCCCCCAAGCGCGAACCTACGGCCAGCGGCCGACGCGATGCCGCCGTCAATAGGATCGCTTCTCATAACTATTTCTTGCTGGAAAAATTTGAGTGCGGCGTAGTTCTTACCGGAACCGAGGCCAAATCGGTCCGCGGAGGCCTAGCCAACCTCAAAGATTCCTACGGCCTGGTCAAAGACGGCGAACTCTGGCTCCTCAACGCCCACATCGGCCCCTACGAGCACGGCAACATGAACAATCACGCCCCCCTGCGCACCCGCAAACTGCTAATGCACAAAGAAGAAATCCGCAAGCTAATCGGCAAGACGCAACAAAAAGGACTGACGCTAATCCCAGTCCGAATGTACTTCAAGAACGGCAAAGTAAAAGTCGAACTAGCCCTAGCCAAAGGCAAGCAGCTCTGGGACAAACGCGAAACCGAACGCCGCCGCACCGCCGATAAAGAAGCCAGAGAAGCCATCAGAAGCCGCAAGAGGTAGTCGCAGTGGTCGGCGAAGCGCCGCCGTCGAAGGTAGCCCCGGCGTCCCGCCGGCATTCCGGCGGGCGTGACGCCCGCCTCGGCGCACGCGAGCGCTTGAGCACGATTCTCACCATCGACCACGAGGACTTCGAAACCTATCGCCCGGCAAGAAGTTCACCGTGCTTCCCTCCCGCAGAAACCAGCGGTTTGACCCTCCGCCTCGAACTCCTTACACTTAAAATATTCTCGACACAGCACGAGTCTTGGAGGTTTTTTCCTGCATTTGCGAGCGCGAAGTTTATGGTTGGGGACGGCTCTGCTCGGGCTGCTGGCTTCGTTCTGCCTGGGTGAGGAGCGTGCCGTCCCGATTTCGCTGGACAGCAGCGAGACCATTTTTTCCGTGCTCACCGCGCTCAACTCCTGCGCCTACGATCAGGATCTTGCGCTCTCCGACGCCACTCGCCTCAATGTGCGCTCGGAAGTGGAGAGAAACATTCGCGGCTCCGTCGATGGGCAAGCCGCTCTCACGGCGATCTGCGAGTTCTACCAGGTTCACACTCCCGATCGGAATACGAATCGCAGCCTCGCTCCTTACATCTCTCTGGCGCTGTACATGGACGGCCCTCCGCATTTCGTGCCCCGCGTGAAAGAAGAAGAGCTGCCGCCCGATGCCTCGGCCATCGCCGACTTTGGCACGCTGCTGGAGAAGTTTTACGAAAAGGCGGGATTGCACGGCATCTGGGAGCGTCATCGCGGCGATTATGCCGGCCTGATGCAGCGCTACCACGAACCGCTGGCCAAGATGGTGTTTGACACCGAGATTTATCTGAAGCAGCCCTCGTCGCAATACCTGGGCCGCAGGTTCACGGTTTATTTGGATTTCATGGGCTCGCCCAGCGAGACCGACGCGCGCAACTACGGTGCCGATTATTTTGTGGTCGTATTCCCTGCCCCCACCAGCGGAAACTCTCCTCAGGCGCTGAAAGCGGCGCTCAAGATGGACCAGATTCGCCACACCTTTCTGCACTACGAACTGGACCCGCTGGCGGAGAAGCACTTCAGCGCCATCAAGCGCCTGGAGCCGCTCTTGCAATCGGTGAAGCGCGCTCCGCTGGAAGAGAATTTCAAGTCTGACATCTCGCTTCTGGTCACCGAGTGCCTGGTGCGCGCGCTCGAAATCCGCACCGGCGGCAACAAACAAACGCTGGAAGCGATGCGAACTCAGGCGGTCGACGACGCGGTGAAACAGGGCTACATTCTCACCCGTTACTTTTACAATGCGATCCTGGGTTTTGAGCAGGATCCCGCCGGCATTCGGGCGACCTACGGCGCCATGATCGAGAACATCGACCTGAAGAAAGAGGAGCGCGCCGCCGCCGAGGTTCAATTTGCCAGCGCAGCCTCGCCGGAATTGCTGCAGTGGTCGCGCCCGGAAGAGCGCCGCATGCTGGTCACGGCCGAAAAGCGGCTGGCGGCGGGCGATCCCAAGGGCGCGCAGGAACTGGCGCAGCTCGCTTTAGACAAAAAAATCGGCGATCAGGGCCGAGCCTTATTCATCCTCGCGGAAGTGGCCGTAGCCAACAAGAATCGCGATGGAGCCCAGGACAACTTTCAAAAAGCGATTGAGTCCTCGAAAGATCCCAAAGTGTTGGGATGGTCGCACGTCTACCTGGGAAGAATTCTCGACATGAAAGAAGACCGCGCCGCCGCGCTCGAAGAATATCGTGCGGCCTTGAACGCCGGCGGAGGCCTGCCCGAAATCAAAGCCGCAGCCGAGCGCGGCCTGGATAAACCCTATGAACCGCCCGCCAAGCCGCAGTGACACTATCTCGACGATTACAATGCGTGCTACGGTTACAATGCCTAGGAGGAATTGGTAGTGGCTGAGTTTGAACTTTTCTCTTGGCGTCATCCTCAGCGGAGCCGCTTTTCAGGCGGAGCAAAGGACCTGCTGGCTCGCATGCCTTATCTACAAAGAAGATCCCTCCCCCGGCTGAAGTGCGCCGGGTGAGGGCTGACGCCGGGAAACAAAGAAATGAATCTGTGCCACTGCTGGAGGAATTGGTAATTTTGTGATCGGGTCATTTCGTGATTTGAATCAACCATGAAGCCTCACTTAAATGACCCAATTACAAAATTACCCAATTGCAAAATTTTTTCCAAGGAGAGCGCATGAAGCAAGCAGCGATCATTATCGCGATTTTGGGTGTGTCGACGAGTTTCGCGCAGAGTGGCGACAAAGCGGCGCAGGCCGCCCCGGCCGGGCAAGCGGCAGCGGCTCCAGCGGGCAAGCGTCCGCCCCAAGCCAAGACGCAACCTGAGTTCGACGCTTACAAAACCGCTACGGCCATCACCGATCCCGCGGCGCAGGAAAAAGCCGCGGCCGACTTTGCCACCAAGTTCCCCGACAGCGAGCTCCGCCCCCTGCTCTACAAAAACGTGATGCACGAGTATCAGCAGGGCAACAATGCCGACAAGATGATGGAGATGGCGCAGAAGGTCCTGACCTACGATCCCGACGATCCCGAGGCGCTGCTGGGCGTGGCCCAGGTTCTCGCCGAGCGCACCCGCGACACCGACTTGGATAAAGATCAGCGCCTGGCCGAAGCGAAAAAAGATGCCGAGCGCTCGCTGGTCACCGTCGACACCGACATTCCCACGGCAGGTTATCCGCCGGAGCAATTGAATGCCTATAAGGGATTCTTGCGCTCCGAAGCCTACGCGATTCTGGGCACGATCGATTTCAACGCGAAATCATGGGCTGACGCGGAAGGAAGTTTGCGCAAGTCCATCGACGCCTATCCGCAGCAGGTCGATCCCATCGCGGTCTTCCGGCTGTCGGTAGCGTTAGATATGCAGAACAAATATCCCGACGCTCTCAAGTACGCCAACCAAGCCGTGGATTTAACCAAGGCAGGCACGGCCGCCGGCGACGCCGCCCGCAAAGAGAAAGATCGTCTGACCCAGTTGACCAGCGGAGGCGCGCCGCCAGCGAAGTGACGAATGGGGAACCAGCCCGGTTTTCTCAAAGCTCGGCGCGGTCGCGAATACTGAGCGCAAAGATCACGTAGCGCAAGCATGAAGGAACGGGAAATCACCGCGCTCGAAACGGCACTGGGTTACCACTTCCACCGCCGCGCGGTGATTGAGCAGGCCATCACCCACAGCTCCCAGGCGCGCGAACTGGAATCGCAGCAGATCGGCGGCGACAGCAAGTATACGGTCCACGACAACGAGCAGTTGGAGTTTCTCGGCGACGCCATTCTGGCGCTGGTGACCAGCGAGGAATTATTCCAGCGCTTCCCGCAGTTTCGCGAAGGGGAACTCTCCAAGCTGCGCGCACATCTGGTCAGCGAACGGCACCTCATTCGTGTAGCGCAGCAACTTGAGCTGGGCCACTATCTGCGCCTGGGCCGCGGCGAAGAAAAAAGCGGCGGCCGCAGCAAGACGGCGCTGCTGGTCGACGCGCTCGAGGCGGTTCTGGCGGCGATCTATCTCGACGGCGGCATGGAACCGGTCCGGCAATTTATTTTGCGCGAAATTCTGGCTCCGGAATTGGATCGCATGGCGAGCCAGGGCGGCGCCTTGCCCATGAGCGATTTCAAGTCGGCTCTGCAGGAAACTTTGCAGGGCCTCGGTATGCCCCAGCCTTCGTACGTGTTGGTCGAAGAAGCGGGGCCGGAGCACCGCAAAACCTTTACCGTGGAAGTCCGTCTCCATAATAAGGAGGGCCCACCGGAGTTTGTAGGCCGCGCCCAAGGCTCCACCAAAAAGACGGCCGAGCAGGATGCGGCGCGGCAACTCCTGACTTACCTGGCGGCGCGGCCGCCCGGGGCGGGCGCCAAGCTAGCGCGCGGATTGCGCCCCCAGAACAAGTAACGGCAGCCAAAGTAGCATTAAAATAAGTAGAGGGAATGAATTCTCCAGATCATCAGCCCGGCACCGAAGCTTTGGGAGCCGAGATCGTTGGTTCTTTGCAGTCGCTTTTAGGGACCGTTGTGATCGCAGTCTTTGTGATCACCTTCATCGTGCAGGCCTTTCAGATTCCGTCGCCGTCCATGGAAAATACTCTGCTGGTCGGCGACTACCTGCTGGTCAACAAACTGTGCTACGGAGGCCGCAGCCTCGGCGATTACATTTTGCCTTACCATCCCGTACGGCGCGGCGACATAATCGTCTTTCATTACCCGGTGACTCCGGCGCAGCACTTCGTGAAGCGCGTGATCGGGATTCCCGGCGACCGTCTGCGACTGGTCAACAAGCAGGTGTTTGTGAACGGAACCGCGCTCAAAGAGCCTTACGTGCGCTTCAGCCGCAGCGCCACCAACGATGTGTTCCGCGACAATTTTCCCCGCCTCGATATTGCGCCCGGCGTCACTCCCGAATGGTGGATCCAGTTGCGTAAGCTGGTCGAAGATGGACAACTCATCGTTCCCGAGGGACATTATTTTGTGATGGGAGATAACCGGGACGACAGTTACGACAGCCGCTACTGGGGCTTTGTGCCGCAGGAAAATATTATCGGCCGTCCGCTGTTGATCTACTGGTCGGTGAAAGATCCCGCCGACCCTGCGGCGCCCGCCTCGGTGAGTGATAAACTGTACCACTTCGCTTACGCGGTCACGCACGTCTTCCAGTCCACGCGCTGGAATCGGACGTTGCGGCTGGTGAACTGAGATGTTTTAAGCATGGAAATGCAAAATTTGTTGGACCGGCGGAAGCTCCCGCAGAATTAAAAACAAGAAGGGGATCGATACCTTTGGCCAAAAGAGATAGCACGGCGAAGACTGAGGTCGAAGAAAAACCGCGCGAAACCACGGTAGAGTTTCTCTCCTCTCTGGCCGCGGTCTTGGTGACTGGACTCTTCATCATCACTTTCGTGGTGCAGGCGTTTGAAATCCCCTCCAGTTCCATGGAGAACACGCTGCTCATCGGCGATCACGTCTTCGTGAATCGCATTCAGTTCGCGCCTAAGAGCCCCTGGGTAGGGCCGCTGCTGCCCTACCGGCAGGTCCAGCGCGGCGATATTGTAGTTTTTTTAGCACCATGCGAGCCCGGATTGTATGTGGTCAAGCGCATTATGGGCGTGCCCGGCGACCGCATCCACCTGCGTAACGGCGTAGTCTATCGCAACGGCGAGCGCTTGCAGGAGTCCTACGTAATTCACGCGCAGGATTCTTATCCGAACGCCTATCGCGACAACTTCCCCGCCGTGCCCCCTTCGGAAAGCTCCAACGTCTATCCCTGCTGGGAGCCGGAATTGCCCATGCACATTCAGGGCGACGACCTCGTCGTGCCTCCCGGCCATTTCTTCGGCATGGGCGACAATCGCGACGTCAGCCTCGACAGCCGCTACTGGGGCTTCATTCCGCAAGAAAATGTGATCGGGCGGCCTATGTTTATTTACTGGTCGTTTGAAACCCCGAGCGATCAATATCGCAAAACCGACTTCGGCGACCGCATTGGGTTTCTGGCGCACGTGGTGCTCCACTTCTTCGACGAAACCCGCTGGCGGCGAACTTTGCGAGTGGTGCGGTGAAGCTTTTTTCTTCCAGGCGGCGGGTTGTGGCCGCGGCAGTATTTATTCTGCTGGCTCTCTTCCTTCTGCACCCGGGCGCTTCCCGCCTCAAAAACCGCATCACCAACTCCATCAGCCGCGCCGTGGCGCGTCCCGCGGACATCGGTTCGGTGCATCTGCGCTTTCTTCCCCGGCCTGGATTCGATCTGGAAAATTTAGTTATTTACGAAGATCCCGCCTTCGGCGCCGAACCCATGCTGCGCGCTCCCGAAGTCACCGCCGTGCTGCGGCTCACTTCGCTCCTGCGCGGCCGCGTGGATATCGCTCGTCTCGAACTCACCGAGCCCAGCTTGAACCTGGTGCGCCGCGCCGACGGGCGCTGGAACTGGGAAGCACTGCTCGAACGCAGCGCGCAAACCCCGCTGGCGCCCACGTCGAAATCAAAGGCCGAATCCCGCCCGGGCTTCCCTTACATTGAAGCGAGTTCGGGCCGAATCAATTTCAAAGCCGGTCAGGAAAAAAAATCGTTCGCGCTCCTGAATGCGGATTTTGCCCTGTGGCAGGAATCGGAAAACACCTGGGGAGGGCGCCTGCGTGCCGAGCCGTTGCGCACCGACATGAGCCTGAGTGACACCGGCTTGCTTCGCCTGAACGGAACCTGGCAGCGCGCCGGCAGCCTGCGTGAAACTCCCTTAAAGTTCAGTTTAGAGTGGACTCGCGCTCAACTGGGACAGCTCACCAAGCTGCTATCGGGCAACGACAAAGGCTGGCGCGGCGAGGTGCAATTGGATGCCATGCTCAGCGGCATCCCTGCGGCCATGCAGGTCACGGCCGAGGCTTCCATCGAGGACTTTCACCGCTACGATCTCCCCAGCACCGAAGGCCTGCGGCTCGCGGCGCACTGCGATGCCAGGTATAGCTCCGCGGAAGCCATGCTGCACGACATCCTCTGCCGCGCTCCGATCAGCGATGGCATGATCACCCTGCACGGAGACGCCGGCCTGCCGGGCGTTCGCAACGCTGATCTTTCGCTGGACCTGGAGAGCATCCCGGCGAATTCCGTGGCCAAACTGGCTCGCCGCGCCAAGAAAAATCTGCCCGCGGATTTGCTGGCGAGTGGCAGTGTGCAAGGCAATTTTTCGATGAAAGAAAACGCCTCGTCCTCCGGGCCTGAATTTCGGGGCCACGGCGAGATCGCGAATCTTCGGCTGCAGTCGATCAGCAATAAAGCTGACCTCGTGCAGGCCAGCATTCCGTTCGTGCTGAGTTCAAAATTTACCGGCGATCATTTTACGGCCAAGCCAAGATCGTTGAGCCAGGCAAGCCCGCAGCCTTCGTCAATTCCCGACGAGCTTCGCGTCGAATACGGACCTTTCCCGATCATGCTCGGTCGGACCGCGTCTGCGCAAGTACGAGGCTGGTTGGGACGCTCTGGTTACGCCCTGGTCCTGCGCGGAGATGCCGAAGTCTCGCGCGCTTTGCACCTTTCCAGCCTGCTGGGCCTGCCGGCAATCAAGGCCAGCGCGGAGGGCGCGGCCCAAGTCGATTTGAATATTGCGGGATCGTGGGCCGAGACACTGTCTGGAACCGCCTCTGGATTTTCTTCGCCGCTATTGACCGGAACGGCACAGCTTCATAATGTGCGCGCAACCCTGCGCGGAGCCAACGGCCCCATTGAAATTTCTTCGGCCGAGCTTCATCTTCTACACGACGAAGTACGGGTGGAAAAGCTCAGCGCGGGGGTGGCCGATGCGCGCTGGACCGGCTCGATCGTTTTGCCGCGGGGATGCGGAATTCCCGGAGCCTGCCTGGTCCGCTTCAACTTAAACACGGAGGAGACCGGGGTAAGCGATCTCCACGCATGGCTGAGTGCAGAACCCAGCCAGCGCCCCTGGTACGCCATACTTTCTCCGGCTGAGCCTTCCGCCCCGTCGTTTCTGCAGAGCCTCCGCGCCGCAGGCCAAGTGAACGTCGGCGAGTTGCGAATTCGAAACATTGCCGCCCATAAAGTTTCGGCCTGGCTTGATCTCGACCGCGGAAAGCTGGAGCTCTCGCAACTGAGCGCCGATCTGCTGGGAGGAAAACATCGCGGCGACTGGCAGATTGACTTTTCGGCAGGGTCCCCAACTTACAAAGCCAACGGAACCCTAACCGCAATCTCGCTGGCGCAGGTGGCCGAGGCCATGCACGATCCCTGGATCTCAGGAACGGCGTCAGGGAACTATCAGATCACCGCGTCCGGCGCAAATGCATCCGCTTTCTGGCAGTCCGCTACAGGCGGAGCGCAATTCGATCTGCGCGACGGAGCTTTGCCGCATTTTGCGCTCGCCAGCGACCAAGGCCCGTTGCAAATTTCCCTCTGGCAGGCTCATGCGCTCCTGCGCGGAGGCAAAATCGAAATCGAAAACAGCAAGCTGCTTTCTCCCGCAGGCACATTTGAGATCAGCGGCAGCGCTTCGCTGGCCCGTGTCCTCGATCTCAAATTCATTCGCACCCCAGATGGGAAATTGGGTGCAACAGGTTCGATTGTCTACAGCGTAACCGGCACGCTAGCGGCACCGCTGATCGCGCTGACTCCCACCCCGGAAACTCAAGCCCAATTGAAACCGTAAACGCCGACAAGATCCAATCGTCGTTCTGCGTGACCCCTCTCCGCGCCCTCGACGAGCGTCTCTCCGTGTTCTCCGCGCTAAAGGCTTTGATTTTAAGCGGAGCGAAGCAGTGCCGCGGGCGGGAGCGCTGAAACCCACTCTAAGGCACATATCCCGCGCCACGCAGAACTTTTCCGGGAAGCGCGCCCGTCATCTTACCCTGCTCGATCACCGCAATCCCGTTCACCAGCACGTAATCCATCCCCACGGAAAGTTGATTCGGATTGTCGAACGTGGCCAGATCCCGCACGGTCGCGGGATCGAAGATCACCACATCCGCCCACATCCCAGCCTTGAGCGCGCCACGATCCGCCAGCCGCAAACGCTGCGCCGCCAACGCCGAGAATTTGCGGATCGCATCTTCCAAACTCAGAGCCTGATCTTCACGAACATATTTTCGAAGAATGCGCGGAAACGTCCCATAGGCGCGCGGATGCGGATGCTCCTGCCCCAGAATTCCCTCCGGCGATGTTCCCGACGAATCGTTGTCGACCGCAACCCAGGGCTGTTGCAGCGCCAAAGTAACGTCGCCCTGTGACATGCCGAAGACCGCCACCCCAGCGTTAGGATCTTCAATCAGAAAATCGAAAAGCGCGTCCATCGCATCTTTATTCCACAGCTTGGCAATCTCCGAAAGGCGCTTGCCCTGCAGCGGCAGCATCGCGGGATTCTCGACGACTCCGATCATGATGGCCTCGGGTCCAGGAATCTCCTCCCATTCGTTGTCCCAGTCTTTCGAGGGAGTGAGCATATCTTTGCGAATGCGCCGGCGCGTCGCCGGATCTTTCAAGCGCTCCACTAACTTCGCCGTCCCCCCGTCGTGAGCCCAGGGCGGAATGAACGCCGAAAAATCGTTGAACCAAGCCGTGTAGGCATAAGTGTCAGCGGTTACATCGGCGCCCGCCGTGCGCGCGGCGTTGATCTTAGCCACGACCTCGGGCATGCGCCCCCAATTCTTTTTCCCCGCGACTTTGATGTGCCAGATTTCCACCCCCACATGCGCCTCGCGCCCGATGCGCAACGCCTCGTCAATGGATTCCAGCACCGAATCGCTTTCGTTGCGCATGTGCGTCGAATAAATTCCTCCGAACTTTCCGCCCTCGGCCGCCAGCGCGATGAGTTCCTCGGTCTTCGCATAAGGCGCTGGAGCGTATTCCAGCGCGCTCGAAACCCCGCTCGCTCCATCTTTCATGGCATCGCGCACCAGAGCTTTCATTTGCTCGAGTTGCTCCGGCGTAGGTTGCTTGTCGTCGTCGCCCAGCACCATGCGGCGCACCTGCGTCGCCCCTACGTAGCTGGCCAGGTTGATGCCCATGCCCTGCTTCTCCAGCCGCGCGAAGTACTGGCGAAAGCTGCGCCAGTCCGGTGTGATGTGGTAATGCTCGTAGCCCGGCCGATCCAGTTCCATAAGCGCGTCGTTCAGCGGCGCCGCGGAATTGCCCTCCCCGGTGATCTCCGTGGTGATGCCCTGAAAAATCTTCGACGGCAAGCGCGGGTCCACCAGTATCGTGAGTTCGGATTGCCCCAGCAGGTCGATAAAGCCGGGAGCGACAACTTTGCCGGCGGCATCGATGGTGCGCTTGCGAGCGGCCCCCGCCAGATTGCCAACGGCGGCCACTTTTCCCTCGCGGATGCCGAGGTCGCCCGAATACCAGGGAGAGCCGGTGCCGTCGATAATATGGCCGTTGGTGATGACCACATCGAAGCCGCCCGGGCCCTGCGCGATTAAACGCGATGCCGTTGAGAGCAACATCAGCAAAACAAGCCCACGAGCCCAGCCAAGAAAAATATCCATGAATTGAACCTCTGCCCAAAAAATTCCCGGCCGCCCTCCGCGCTCTCCGCGGAATTTCCTTCGCGTTCTCCGCCATGAAAGCTTTAACGCAAAGTTCGCGAAGGACGCAGGAGTGCGCAGAAATCAAGTCTGAACTGGATGTACTCGCCCCCGATGCGAAGCAACTCCCAGAACAATCCAAATTCCCAAAGCCAGCCACTCGTAAACCGAGAAATGGCCGGGGATTGCCGGCACCACTTTCATCAGCAACATCGCGATCGCCACCAACCATCCCAGCATAGCGACCGCCGATTCAACCGCTGACGGCTTCGATTGTCCCGCCAGGGAGCCCGCGCGGCCCATCTGCAAATAAGCGGCGCAAGTTGCCGCCCATCCGATCGCACAAGCCACCGAACCCACTTCGGTGATCGGCACCAGAATCGCATCCCCCAGCAGCATACACGCGGCCGTCGCCAGCCCGACGCAGAGAATCGCCGCCGAAGGAGTCTGGTGCTTCGGATGGATTAAGCCCACGCGCGCACCGACCAGACCACGGCGTCCCAAGGCAAACAGCAAGCGGCTGGCGGCCACGAAATTTCCATTAAAGCACTTGAACAACGACAACAGCGCAGCCGCGAGAATCACGTTCACGATCCAGCGCGACCCCACAGCCCGCTGAAACGCAACTGCCGTCATAAACTTCTCGCCCGTCAATTCCCGCCAAGGAGCTACAAAAGCAACCGCGGCGATCACAATCGTATAAAAGAGGATGCCCACCAGCACCGCCATCCAGATCGCTTTGAGAAATTCGCGGTCGCCAAACTCAGGACTCGATTCTTCCGCGGCCTTGCTCACCGACTCGAATCCCGTCATAAAATAAGGAACGATCTGCAACACCAGCAGAAACGAAACCAGCGGCGCGTGCGTAAACAGCGGCGGGAAGTTGTGCGGCGACCCCTGACTCGCGCCCAGTGCAACGAAGATAACGAACAAAGCCAGCGTGCCGAAAGAAGTCCAATTCTGAAAGGTCGCGCTCAGCCGGATGCCGCGGTAATTCAGCGTGGTCAGCAGCGCAGTAAGGCCAAGGCCAATGACAAGATGCGGCAGGTAAACCGGCCGCCCCGCGATACGATACATCTCGATCGAATCCAGCGATGGAAAAATGTATCCGGCAATGCGCCCCACGGCCACGGCCTCCCAAGGGCAGACGATAAAGTAAGCCAGCATCATCATCCATCCAGTCGCGAAGCTGACGGGACGCGAGAAGGCCGCGGCGGTATAAGCGATCTCGCCCGCGGCGTCGGGGATGGCGGCCACTAATCGCCCATAGACCCAGCCGATCGGAAACAGCAACGCGCCGCCCATCGCAAAGCCCAGCAGCGCTCCCAGCGCGCCGCCGCGCAGCAGCCAGTCGTCCATCACCACCAGCCAACCCACGCCGACCATGGTGCCCCAGCCCAGAGTGAAGTAATCGGTCAGCCGAAGTTTGCGCGCGAGAGGCGACATGAGATGAGTCCGCTCCGCCGCCCGGAGGGGAGCGCGAATTATAAGGCATTGCTGGCAACGAAACCGTAACGCCGCCATCCCGGCGGGCGTCCTGCATGTTAGTATCGACCATACTCTCGCATGACGTAGCAACCTGTAACGCTTGGCGCTGTCTTTCCCGGGCGCCAGACACGACTCGTTAAAAACGGATGACCACTTCCACCAACCTGCGGAAACGCGTGCTCAGCGGCATGCGCTCGACCGGAAAACTGCACCTCGGCAACTACGTGGGCGCGCTCGACAACTGGGTGCGCATGCAGGAGGAGTACGAATGCTTCTTCTGCGTTGTCGACTGGCACGCCCTCACCACCGACTACGCCGACACTTCCCGGGTGAAAGAAAATTCGCTGGAGGTGGCGCTCGACTGGTTCGCCGCCGGACTCGATCCTGAAAAGTCCGTGATCTTCATCCAGTCACATGTTCCCGCCCACGCCGAATTGCATCTGCTGCTTTCCATGATCACGCCCCTGGGCTGGCTCGAGCGCGTCCCCACCTACAAAGAGCAACGCGAAAATATCAAGGATAAAGATCTCGGGACCTACGGTTTTCTCGGCTACCCCGTGCTGCAAGCTGCGGATATCTTGATGTACAAAGCGAATGTGGTTCCGGTGGGCGAGGATCAGGTGGCTCACGTGGAGCTCACGCGCGAGATTGCGCGCCGCTTCAACGGCTTCTACGGCAAGCGTGGAGAAGTTTTTCCCGAGCCCCAATCTCTGCTGACGCGTGCGCCCAAGCTTCCTGGCACCGACGGCCGAAAAATGTCGAAGTCGTACGGCAACGCGATCCTGCTCACCGACCCTGAGCCAGTGATACGCCAGAAGCTGAAGACCATGGTCACGGACCCGGCCCGCGTGCGCCGCTCCGACCCTGGAAACCCCGATGTCTGCCCGGTCGGTGATCTGCACAAAATTTTCAGCGATCGCGCTACCATGGACAAAGTAAACGCGGGCTGCCGCTCGGCGGGCATTGGCTGCATCGAATGCAAAAGCTGGGCCGCCGATGCGCTCGTACAATTATTGAATCCCATGCGGGAGCGCCGCAAGAAATTCGAGGAGAATCCCCGCCTCGCTTGGGATATTCTGGAAGCCGGCAGCGAACGGGCGCGCCAGGTTGCGGCCGTCACCATGAAAGACGTTCGCGCTTCCATGGGAATGTCGCTGGCGTACGAAGCCCCGACAGCAAGCGATGGACAATAGAATGCCGATCGACGACAGAATCGTTAACTTCGCGGATCAGGCTCTGGCGTCCGCTTCGCCCGTTCTCGTGGCGAGTCCTCACGCGCGTGAAAAAACCTCGCAACCGCAATCCACCAAGAAACAAGAAAGCGATTCTCCCTTCGCAGTTTCGGTCACCGATGTCTACGAAGGCCCGCTCGACCTGCTGCTCGATCTGATTCGCAAACAGGACATCGATATCTACCACATCCCCATCGCGCGCATCACGGCGCAGTATCTTGCTTATGTGGAAAAGATTCGCGAGCTCGACGTAAACGTCGCTGCCGACTTCATTTACATGGCCGCGGTTCTGATCCACATCAAGTCCAAGATGCTGCTGCCCCGCGATCCGATGGCCAAAGCCGAAGAGCTGGAAGATCCGCGCACCGAACTCGTCAACCGCCTCCTGGAGCACGAAAAATTCAAGTCCGCGGCACAGATGCTTTTGCAGAAGCAGCAAATCGAAGATGCGGTGCTGACCAACCCTGCGCTGAAAGAATTTATCGACGCCCAAGGCACCGAGCCGGAGATGGCCGCGGATGTCATCGACTTGGTAAAGACCTTCCAGCAGATTCTCGAGCGCGTGCGCACTCGGCCCGTCATCAACGTCGACGAAGAAACGGTCACGGTCGGCCAGATGATCGACTACCTGCGGCGGCGCTTGTCGCTCGAATCGACGCCCATCCGGCTTAAACAACTTCTGATGCGCGTGCCCTCGCGGCAGGCGCTGGTATGCATGTTTCTAGCCTTGCTTGAGATGGTCCGGCTGCAAGCGATTCAAGTGCGGCAGGACCAACTCTTCGGAGAAATTGCCGTTAAGAAACACATCGGCTTCGCTGCCATCATGACGGAGCAAGCCGCGGTGCGCGATGACTGGAGATAGAAAAACAGTTGCCGGCTGCCAGTTGCCAGTCAAGCGCTGGCGACTCCGACTGGACGCTGCCTACTGGCTACTGGCTACTGGCTACCGATGTCTTTAAAAGCACAACTCGAGGCGATCGTCTACGCCGCCGAAACCCCGATCACCACGGAGCAAATGGTGCATCTCGTGAAGGATTCGGCCCTTGCCGAGGGCGGTGCGGACGAAGCCGAGGTGAAGTCGCGTGTGCGTGCCACGCTCGAAGAACTGGTCGCCGACTATGCCTCGCCCGATCATGGCATCGAGATTCGTCAGGTTGCCGGCGGCTATCGCATGTCCACCAAGCCCGAGCAACATGAGGTAGTGCGCAGCTTCGCCAAGAGCCTGAAACCTCCAGTTCGCCTTTCGCTGCCCGCTCTGGAAACCCTGGCGGTGATCGCTTACAAACAGCCGGTGACTGTGCCCGAGATCAACGAAATTCGCGGCGTCGATTCTGGCGGTGTCATCGCCACTCTGCTCGACCGCAAGCTCATCACCACAGCCGGCCGCAAGCAGGTAATCGGGCGTCCCATTCTCTACAAGACCACCAAAGAATTCCTGATGCGCTTTGGCTTGAAAGACGTGAACGAACTTCCCAGCATGGAAGAGTTCGAAAAGCTGGTGGCGGAATCTTTCCAGAACGAGTTGATTCCGGCGGAAGGAGCGGCCCAGTCTAGCCGCGAAGAAACCCCGCAGGCTGAAGCAATAGCCGAGCCCGCTGCGCAGAAAGACTAAAGATTAAAGATTAAAGATGAAGGTAGCGCAAAACCTGAAGCGATCCGGGTTGTAAAAGGAAGCGTGTCTTTGAAAGGCGCGCCTTCGAAGGGCACTTGTTTTGCAAGGGCGCGGCTCTAAGCCGCGCCGTAACCACCCCCATCGCGGCCTTGGTCCCCTCATCCCGGCGGTGATTACTACGATGAGCCGATTATGAAAGCAGCAATCAGCGGAAAATGAAAAGAGACTTCAGATCCTTTGCTTCGCTGACCGCCTGCTTCGTGCTGATGGTCGGGATGATTTGTTGCCTAGGGGAGGAGCACCTCAAAGCTGAGGGAGTTTCTCCGAATGGAAGGTATCGGGCAGAAATAGTCGAAGGCGATACGGGGGCAGTAGGGGGCTGGATCTCATGGATCAGAGTCACTGACCTGCACTCAAGAGTCACGATGCGTTGCTCAGGCGTGGGTGAAAGACGGTGTTCGGGCCCGATCTCCGATCCACCCACGTAACCTTCGAGTGGGGCATGAACGACGAGCTTAAGATCAAATGCAGCGCGTGTGACGACAAGAAAGTGGAGGTGCAGGACACTGCGTGGCAAGAGGTTGTTGTCTTATATAATTTTGACTAGGATTTGAACCGAACTCCTACGTGGTGTCCTTGGTGCGTGAGATTCATTCTCGAACAGAGAGCAATGGTCAGGCCTGGTTCTGGGCCCTGAATACGGACCGCTGACGGGCTTCGCCTGAAGGCGCGGATTGAATGATCACTGTGTTGCGGCGCGGCTGGAAGCCGCGCTTTTTCAAAACGAAATTTGAGCCCTCGTTGCAAATGAAAGTTCTGCCATGCCCGCTGAACGCTTGCAAAAAATCATCGCCGCCGCTGGAATCGCCTCCCGCCGCAAAGCCGAAGCACTCATCAGCGCCGGCCACGTCAAGGTGAACGGGACCGTAATCACCCAACTCGGCACCAAGGCCGATCCCGACACCGATCACATTCGCGTCGACGGAAAACTTCTGCAAGGCGCGCAACTTCATATTTACCTGCTGCTGAACAAACCCAAAGGCTACGTCACTACGGTGAGTGATCCGGAAAAGCGGCCAACAGTAATGCAATTGCTGCGGGGCGTGAAAAAACGTGTATATCCGGTTGGCCGTCTCGACTATGCCAGCGAGGGGTTGCTGCTCCTCACAAACGACGGCACCCTCGCCAACAAGCTGATGAAAGCTGCGTCGCAGGTCTCCAAGACTTACGTAGTAAAAGTCGCGGGAGTTCCGAGCAACGACGCCTTGGAAAAACTGCGCGCCGGAGTCTCCATCGCAACCGAAGATGGCCGCCGCGTAAAAACCGCGCCCGCGGGCCTCCGCCTGATTAAAGAAGCCACCAATCCGTGGTATGAAGTGACTTTGATCGAAGGCCGCAACCGCGAGATTCACCGCATGTTCGAGAAGGTCGGCCATCATGTGGAAAAAATCAAACGCGTCCGCTACGGCCCCCTCACCCTCGACGTGCCTCCCGGAAAATTCCGCGCGCTCACGCTGCAGGAAGTTGATCGCCTGCGCACCGCCTGCAACAAACCCGTAGCGGCGGCAAAGCCTTCCGTGGCATGATGAGCGGCAAGCATGAGCCGTTTTTTCGACATGATTTCCAAACCCGCCCGCGACATGGGCGTCGCCGATCTACCAGTCCCGCCGCCGCGCCAGCCTCAGCAGCGCTCGCGGTTGATCAAACTGGATGCCAACGAGAGTCCCTTCGGGCCGTCGCCGCGCGCCCTCGAAGCCCTGCGCAGCGCCCTGAGCGCGGCCAATCTTTATCCGGATGACGATTGCACTCCGCTGCGCCTCAGACTCGCCGCCCATCACGGCTTGCCGGCCGAGCAGGTGATGGTCACCGCCGGCTCAACCGCGCTCCTGAGCCTGCTCTGCCAGACCGTTCTTGCGCCCGGCCTAAACGCGGTCACCAGCGAGCGCTCCTTTATTGTGTATTCGCTCGCGGTGCAGGCTGCGGGCGCGCATCTGGTCGAAACGCCCATGCGCGCTGGCGAGGATAGCTTCGATCTGGAGGCAATCCTAGCCGCCATCGACTCGAATACGCGCATCGTTTTTCTGGCAAATCCCAATAATCCAACCGGCACTGTGTTCGAAGCGGCCGCGGTGGAGCGTTTTCTGGCGCAACTTCCCAGCCATGTATTGTTGGTGCTGGATGAGGCGTACTACGAGTTCGCCTTGCATTTCGCCGCCCTCGGCGGAATTGCATACTCTAACTCGCTGGATTATGTTCGCCAGGGCGCAAGCGTGATTGTGCTGCGAACCTTTTCCAAAGCGCACGGCCTCGCCGGCCTGCGCATCGGGTACGGCCTCGGCCCAGCGGAGTTGCTGGCCTACTGCACCCGCATGCGCAACACTTTTTCGGTGTCATCAGTGGCGCAGGCAGCCGCGATGGCCGCGCTCGAAGACCGCCTCCACATTATGAAAGTGGTTGAGAATAATGCGGTGCAGTCGCTGGTCCTCAGCGAGGGATTGTCGGCGCTGGGTTTTCGCGTCGTGCCCACGGCCGCGAACTTTATCTTCTGCGATCTTGAACAAGACGCAGCCTCCGCCGCCGGTCAATTGAAGGACGAGGGCGTGTCGGTGCGACCGCTGGGAGATTGGGGCGCGCCCCATTGCATCCGCGTGACGATCGGCACAGCGCAGCAGAATCAGATGTTCCTCAGTGCCATGCGGCGACTCGCGGGACATTACAACCCAGGTCAGCGGGTCGCAGCCTCGCTCGAACCGAAAGAATGATTAATGAGTTGCAAGGCGCAGAACTTTCTCCGGTTCGCGCAGCGCTTCCGCCAGATCGCTAAGAAAAAGCGCGGCGCGGGCACCATCGGCCACGCGATGGTCGCACGATAAAGTCAGCGTCATCATGGGTCGAATCGCGGGTTTACCCGCCACCGCCACGACTCGCTCGGCGATGCCGCCGACCGCGAGAATCGCCGCTTGCGGCGAAATAATGATGGCAGTGAACTGATCCACGTGATACATGCCAAGATTGCTGATGGTGAACGTGGCGTCGGCTATATCGGCGGGACGCAACTTGCCTACCCGCGCGCGCTCGGTAACATCGCGCCGCTCTGTCGCGATTTCGGCCAGGGTCGCCGCGTGAGCATTCGGAATCACGGCCGCGACTACGCCGTCGTCTACCGCGATCGCCACGCCCATGTTCACATGATGGTGCAGCCGAATCTCCCCCGCAACAAAGCTCGAATTCAAGCGCGGATGCTTGACCAACACGCGCGCCGTCAGCGCCACCAGCAAATCCGTGTGCGTGATGCGAAGTTTGTGCGAACTCTCGATCTCGCCCACGATTTTGTCGCGATATTCGTTGAGCGCGCTGGCTTCGATTTCCCGCGTCACAAAAAAATGAGGCACGGTGGTCCAGCTTTGAGCGGTGCGTTCGGCCATCAAACGCCCGAGAGTCGTAGGAATTTCGATATTCGTTTTTCCGGCAGAGGCACGATCGGCAACCGGCGCAGTCGCAGCTTGCACGTCTGACGCCAGAATCTCCCCGCCCGCGCCGGAGCCGCGCACTGCAGCGATATCAACGCCCAACTCCTTCGCCAGTCGCCGCGCCTTCGGAGAAATCTTCGCGCCGTGAGGTGCGGAGGACGCGGCAGCAACGGTCGCCACCGACGCAGCATGGGACGCGCGCGCCGCCGGAACCGTCGACTCAGACTCAGTTTCTGTGGGAATTGTTTCTCCCGGAGCCACGATCCACGCAATCGTCTGCCCCACAGGAATATCGGCGCCCACCGTCCCGGTAATTCCCGCCAGAACGCCGTCCGCCGGAGATTCCACTTCCATCACCGCTTTGTCGGTTTCAATCTCGAGCAGCGGCTCGCCCTTGCTCACACGGTCGCCTTCCTGCTTGCGCCAGGCAATGAGCTTGCCGGTTTCCTGCGCCATCTCGAGTGCGGGCATTACAACGCTGAAGGCCATAGTCGTTTTAAATGGGGGAAGGGCGGCGCCTATGGCCTTCAGCCTGAAACTCCTACCCGCTCAGTTTTCGCGCTGGCCTCGATCATATCGAGGACACGCGCGCTGGGCGGAGCTTCAGATTCTCGCGTGGTCGGCAGCGGCCCGTTCACCGTGAAATAATGGGCGCCCGCCACCAGCAGTTCTTCCGCAGGGAAGCGCGTGATCACTTCGTGACCGGTCGGCGTCACCACGATTTCTTCTTCAATGCGCGCCGCGCTCCAGCCGTCGGTCGAAGGCCAGAAAGTTTCGAGCGCGAACACCATGCCCGGCTCAAGCGTCTGCGGATGATCGAGCGAAACCAGACGCGAGATGACGGGCTTCTCCCAAATCGCCAGCCCGATGCCGTGGCCATATTGCAGTGCGAACGCGGCTTCTTCGTTCGGAAAACCAAAATCCTGAGCCTTGGGCCACACGGCTGCGATCTCCGCGGTGTTGCGTCCGGGACGAATCAGCTCGATGGCGGCATCCAGGTAATCGCGGCAGCGCTTATAGGCATCCACCATGGCGTGCGAACCGTAGCCGATGGTGAAGCAACGGTAATAGCAGGTGCGATATCCCATGTAGGAATGCAGAATGTCGTAGTAAACCGGATCGCCCGGCCGCAGCACGCGGTCGGAAAACACATGCGGATGCGGGTTGCAGCGCTCGCCGGAAATCGCATTCACCGCTTCCACGTATTCGGAGCCCAAGTCGTAGAGCACCTTGCTCACCAACCCCACCGCTTCGTTCTCGCGCATCCCCGGTTTCATGGCGCGATAGAGTTCGTCATAGGCGGCATCGACCATCATCGCGGAAGTATTCAGCAGCGAGATTTCATCCTGCGTTTTGATGACCCGGGCGTTCGACATCAGTTCCTGGCCATCGATCACTCGAATGCCTTCGCGTTGCAGCGCAAACAGTACGGGAAGCTCGACGATGTCGATGCCGACTGGCTCTTTGTGCAGGCCGCGTATTTCGAGCTCGATGCGAATTTTCTTGGCCACATCTTCGGCGCGTCCGTGCTCCGGCGACATGGTCCCGCGCAACATCGAAATACCGGGACGCGAGCGCTCTCCGAGCCACGGACAATTCAATTGATGATGCTTGGCGGCGGAGCCGAAGTCCCACAGGATCGGCTCATCATTCTGCGGCAGCAGCGTGAAGCGATTGGCTTTGTCCTGCGCCCAGGTGCCGATGTGCGTCGAGGTCAGGTAGCGCACGTTATTCATGTCGAAGCAGAGCAGCGCGCCCATTTCCGACTTTTTTAGTAAGTCTTTCGCGCGTTGCAGGCGCTGGCGCCGCAGCCGATCGAAGTCGATGCGCTGCTCCCAATCGACCGCCATGGTTCCATGAGTTTTTAATGCCATAAAAATCTCCTGCACTCGGCCAATACCGAATTCTCAATTCTCAATTCTCAATTCTCAATTCTCAATGCGTCATCCCGAAACCCGGCGCAGTTCAGTCGGGTGAGGGATCTCCCGCTCCCCGACGCCGGCGCTCTCCACCGTCAGGTTCTACGGCACGAGATCCATCGCACCGCCTGAAAGAAGGTTCCGCTCAGGATGACGCAACTTTACGAAGGCTTGCACATCGACCGCGCCGCCTTGAACACCGTCTGTTCCGTCGGCACCGTCGCATCTTCCAGCGGCGGAGAAAACGGAATCGGCACATGCATCGCGCCCACACGCTTCACTGGCGCGTCCAGATCGTAGAACGCGCCCTCGGCGATCACGGCTGCAAGCTCCGCAGTCACACCGTAGCGCCCGTAGCCTTCGTCGAGCACGATCACGCGCGAAGTTTTCTTCGCCGACTCGATCAAGGTTTTTTCGTCGAGCGGCCATGTCGTGCGCGGATCGACCACCTCGGCGCTGATCCCTTCCTTCTCCAGTAAGATCGCAGCGCCGAGCGCAACTTGCACCATGCTGCTGGTCGCTATCAAAGTGATGTCGTCGCCCGCGCGCTTCACATCGGCCAGGCCCAGCGGAATCGTGTAATCTTCCTCCGGCACCGGTCCTTTCAACTTGTACATCATCTTGTCTTCGAAAAAGACCACCGGATTCTCATCACGAATCGCAGTCTTAAGCAATCCCTTCGCGTCGTATGGCGTCGAAGGCAAAACCACTTTCAATCCCGGAACATGGCTGAACCAGGCATGCAGCGACTGCGAATGTTGCGCCGCCGAGCGCCGCGTCGCGCCCAGTGTAGTCCGCATCACCATGGGAACCTTCCAGTGCCCGCCCGACATGTAATGCACCTTGGCGGCCTGGTTCACCATCTGGTCCATCGTAAGCGTGATGAAATCTCCGAACATAATGTCGACCACGGGACGCAAGCCCGTCATCGCGGCACCCACCGCTACGCCAGTGAATCCTGCTTCAGAAATCGGGGTATCCACAACGCGCTGCGCCCCGAACTCTTCGACCAATCCGGAGAGAACTTTGAATGGAGTGCCGGCCTCGGCAACATCTTCGCCCATAATGCACACGCGCGAGTCCCGGCGCATCTCCTCGGCCAACGCTTCGCGCACCGCCTGCGCAAAGGTAAGTTCGCGATCAGGCATAGACGTGCTTCTCCACTTCGTCGACGTTCGGGTAAGGCGCGGCGATCGCGAACTTCACCGCCGCTTCCATGGTCGCGCGAATTTCGGGTGTGATGGCATCGAGCGTTGCGGCATCGGCATAACCGTTATCGATCAGCCATTTTGCTAACACGATTATCGGATCGCGATCCGTCTTCCAAACATGCTCTTCCTGCTTCGAGCGATAGTATTCGCGATTGATGTCGCCCACGTGATGTCCGCTATAGCGATAAGTGTCGCACTGCAAGAACGCAGGTCCCGCGCCGCTGCGCGCCCGCTTCACCAAACTGGTCGCGACCTCATTCACCGCGCGCACGTCTTGTCCGTCCACGCTAGCGGCCTCCATTCCGAAAGCGGTGGCGCGGCCAAGAATAGTTCCCGCCGTGGTTTCCGCGAAATGCGTGTATTCGTTGTATTGATTGTTTTCGCAAACGTAAATCACGGGCAATTTCCACAACTGCGCCAGGTTCATCACTTCGTAGAGCAATCCCTGGCCCAGCGCACCTTCGCCGAAAAAGCAGACCGCGACCCGATCCGTCCCGAGATGTTTAGCCGCAAAAGCCGCGCCCGTGGCAATACCCACGCTGCCGCCAACAATTGCATTCGCCCCCAGATTCCCGGTCGCAGGATCCGCGATGTGCATCGACCCACCTTTGCCGCGGCAATAACCCGCCTCTTTTCCCAGCAACTCCGCGAACATGCGATCGGCAGACGCGCCTTTCGCGAGGCAATGTCCGTGGCCGCGATGCGTGCTGGTGATGTAATCGTCGATTCGCAGGGCTTCGCAGATTCCCACAGCGACGGCCTCTTCGCCGCTATAGAGATGAGCCAGTCCCGGCATCAGAGCGCGCGTATAAACTTCGTTCACTTGCTCTTCGAACAGGCGAATGCTCACCATCCTGCGATAGGCGCGCAGCCACTTCTCTTTTTCAGTTTGAATTTCAGCCGCTGTTTCGCCTGCAGCGGAGCGCTTGGAGGTAGCCGTGGTCATTTCTTCTCTCCGCCCTCCGTCACGGGCGTGCGCACGCCGGACATCACCGCCAGCACGTCAAACATGCAGGCGAAATCGTATTTCGTCCAACCCATGCCGCGAGCCGCCGTCAAAATTTCATTGCTGACCGCGGTCGAAGGCAAAGGCACGTCGAGCTGCCGCCCCAAATCCATCGCCAGCACCATATCTTTCTGCATCATGTTCACATCAAACCACGCTTCTTCCGGCTGCTGCAGCACGAAAGGCCCGCGATATTGAATCATCGGCGAAGCCACGGCACTGTGCGTAAGCACATCCACGGCGGTTTCCCGCGTGATGCCGCTTTTTTCCGCCAGCAGCACGCCTTCGGAAAACGCCAGCATCTGCACCGCGAGACTCAGGTTCACCGAAATCTTCATCGCCAGCGCCAAACCGTTTTCGCCGACGTAAGTCACCTTCGGCCCAATCTCGAGCAGCAGCGGTTTTATTTTTTCGAAGATATCGCGGCGGCCGCCGACCATTACCGAGAGCTTGCCCTCCTGCAGCGTGATCACACTGCCGGAGACCGGCGAGTCGACCATGTCCGAGCCCTTTTCGCGTATCTTCGCCGCCAGCGCTCGGCTCACGGTGGGACTCACCGTGCTCATGTCGATGAAAATTTTCCCCGCACCCAGCCCCGCCAGCATTCCATCGGAGCCCTCGGTAATCGACGCGATGGCCGCGGCGTTCGTAACCATCGCAAAAATAAAGTCGGAAGCGCTCGCCACCGCGCGCGGCGAGTCCGCCCACTGCATGCCTTTTTCGACCAGCCATTGCGCTTTGGAGCGCGTGCGGTTGTAGCCCGTAACGCTGTGACCTTTGCCCAGCAGCCGGTTCACCATCTGGCTGCCCATCACTCCCAAGCCGATGAATCCGAGTTTCGCCAACGCCGCCAACCTCCGCGCTTTCTTCCTACTTCCGATGAGTCTGGGACGATTCCATTCCACCCATGGTTAAGCGGTAATTTTTGATCCGGTGGACGCGAGTTTTCCGGAAGACTTTCCTCCCGGCGCAACCTGCGAATCCTGGCGCACTTGTTCCAGATGGGCGCGCATCGCGCCCCGCGCCATCTCCGGGTCGCGCCGCTCCACCGCTTCGAGAATGCGTTTGTGATGAAATTGCCCGCGCTGCGGTCCACCGGCAACATTAAAGATTTTTATGCGTTGCTCGCGCAGCAGCCCAACGATGGAATCGATCAAAGAAAGAATCAACGGATTTGCCGCAGCCTCCGCCAGAGCCAGGTGAAAATCGAGATCGGCTTCGATATACGCGGCGGGATTTTTCTGCGAGCGCTCCATCACCGCCACCGCTTCGCGCATGGCCGTGAGGTTCTCCTCGTCGACGCGGGTCGCCGCCAGCGCCGCAATTCCCGGCTCCAGGATCAGTCGCAACTCCGCCAGATGCGGCGACCCCTCCTGTTGCCCAATCTTCACCATGAGATCGAACGATTGCCGCGCCGCCTGCGAGGTTCCATTCGTAATGAATGTGCCGCGCCCCGAGTAGGCTTCCACCAGCCCTTTTTCGCGTAAAGTCTTCACCGCTTCGCGCACCGCGGTGCGGCTGACGCCGAGGCGCTGCGCCAGTTCCCGCTCGGCCGGAAGCTGGTCGCCGGGTTTCAAGGTGCCGTTGAGAACGGAATCTTCGATCTGCTGGACGATCTGCTCGTAGAGGCGCGAGGTCCGAACCACTTTGTACACGGAGTTTTCTCCCCCAGGGGCCAGCCCGGGGGTGCTGGCGATGGTCTGGCTACTATACCGCAGAGCCATCATGCTTGGAGGGGTTTCTGCGGGGCTTGAGCGGTCGGCCAACATGAGCGGTCTTGAGGTATGGTGGTATGACAGCAGACACCGTACCACCGGGCTGGCTCGAATGCAAGCCCTCTTTGTCGCCAAAGGTGTGCGGCGAGAAAGATTGTGGAGGGCTTTGGAATTCTCCCACTCCTTGCGTTTCGGGAGTCGGAGAACCGCTCAGGCCGAATTTTCTTGACTTCCCCTTCCGGAGAATGGTATGGCTGTCGGACCAGAAACGCGAGGGATTCCCGAATGACGTTTCCAAGCGCCGCCCTTGTCCGCGGGTCATAGAACCGGTATGTTTGCCCGCTTCATTCTCGTCACACTCGCCCTGAATCTCATGTGCATCTCCGCGCTCGCCCAGTCGACCTCCGGCCGCGTGCTCGGTACAGTCACCGACCCGAGCGGAGCCTCCGTGGCCGGCGCCAACGTCGTGATCACCGATACGCAGCGCGGAACTTCCCGCACCCTCATCACGGATTCCTCCGGAGACTACGCGGCTCCCGACCTGATTCCCGGCGCCTACAAAATTCGCGTCGAGGCGAAAGGCTTCAAGTCCGAGGAGCGCACCGGTGTCACCATCGAGGTCGCCACCGACGCTCGCGTCGACTTCGCGCTCCAGCCCGGGCAGGTTTCTGAAACCGTCATCGTCACCGAAGACGTTCCCCTGCTCAACACCACCTCGGCCACGCTGGGAGGAACGCTCAGCAACCAGGAAATTAACGACCTGCCGCTGAACGGCCGCAACTACGAAAATCTCTTGCAACTCCGTCCCGGCGTGATGCGTTATCCCGGCGGCGGCTTCTCCACCACCAGCACCAACGGCTTGCGCGCCGAAGACAACGCCTACTTCATCGAAGGCTTGTTCAACAGCGAACCCTTCTCCGGCCAGGGCATCATTAACGGCGCGGGCATCGCCGGCGACTCCGCCACAATCCTGCCCATCGACGCCATTCAGGAATTCAATGTGCAAGAGAATCCTCCCGCCGAGTATGGATGGAAGCCGGGCGCGATCATTAACGTGGGATTGAAAACCGGAACCAACACTCTGCACGGCACGGCCTTCGCCTTCGGCCGCGACGGCGATCCTTTCGATGCCCGCAATTATTTCAATCAGGCCCCGGCCCCAAAAAATCCCAGAACGCTGGAGCAGTTCGGCGGCAGCTTCGGCGGCGCCATCATTAAAGACAAGGCTTTTTTCTTCGGCGCCTATGAGGGCCAACGATATGACGTCGGAAACTCCTACGGAGTGACCACGCCGTCCATGGTGTCGGTGCCGCTGGCGGCAGGCGCGGCCCCCACCTGCACTTCTCCCGCGCTAGCAAGCGTGGACTGCAGCGCGAGCATCCCCAACGCAATTGCCGACCTTCTGGCCAACGGATACACGCCCGCGATGATCAGCAAGGCCAGCCAATTGATCTCGGGCTGCACGGTTTCGGCGACCGGCAAAGTCAGTTGCAACGGAACCGGCTTCCCCGTCAACTCCAGCCCCACGATTAATTTCGTGCAAGGGTTCCCCAACCAGGTCGGCGTCGACAACCTGATCGCGAAGGTCGACTACAACCTCAGCCAGCGTAGCACCGTGAGCGGCTTTTATTTCTTCGGCAACGATTCCGGCACGGTGGAAGATTTTCCCGAGCTGCAAAATAAATGGCGTTCCAAAATTCACACGCGCGCCCAGGTCGTCGGCGGCAACTGGATTTTTACTCCCGGTTCGCGCTGGGTCAACGAAGCTCGCGTAGGCTACAACCGCCTCAACCAGCCCACGCTGCCCGGCGACTTAAATACGCCGGCATCGGCTTATGACCTGGACACCGGGGTGAGCGGCCCCAACACCGGAGGCTTGCCGCGCATCGGTTTCGCCGGCGCCTTCGTACCCGGCCTCGGCGGTTTCAAATGGCCGAAATTTCAAGGCCCGGATTCCATCACTCAGTTCATCGATCACGTCTCTTACACGGTGGGCAAGCATGCCATCAAGTTTGGCGGCGAAGTCCATCGCGATGAATTCAGCGGCGGCGCCTATGGCAATGCCCGCGGCAGCATCACTTTCCTCGGTGGCGTGGCTCTCGCCAACTCCACCGCCCTCGAAGATTTCTTCGCCGGCGATCCCTTCAAGGCCTCGGTGCAGGTGGGCAATCCCAGCCGCACCATTCACAACTGGGCCTACGGACTGTTTGTACAAGACGATTTCCGCGCCACTAAAAACCTCACCGTGAACTACGGACTGCGCTACGAATTTAATTCCGTGATCAAAGAGGATCACAACCTGCTGGGCAACTTCGACCCCAACTCGCCCACAGGATTGATCCAGGTAGGAATCAACGGCATCAGCTCGCCCTACAATTCCGATCACAAGAATTTTGCCCCGCGTCTCGGCTTCGCCTGGGATGTCACGGGGAAAGGCAACACCGTGGTCAGAGGCGGAGCCAGCCTGGTCTACGAAACGGTAAATTGGGAATCCTTCCTCGCCTTCAACAATAGCTTTGGCCTGATCAATGTTCCCACCGGTGCGATCATCTCGGGCACGGGCACTGGCAGCCAGAAGACCGCGGGGGGCACAATCACGGCTGGTAATCTGGCCATCCCGCCCATCCTTCCCCAGTGGGATAGCGGCGTCCCTCTCTTTGGCAACGTGGGCAGCAGCACCATCAATTGCGATCCCAACGTCGGCGGCCCCTGTCCCATCATGAGCGTGGTGCGGAACTTGACCACACCCTACGTTTGGAATTGGACTCTAAACGTACAACATGCCTTTACTCCGAATCTCTCTCTGGAAGTGGCCTACGTCGGCAACCACGGCACCAACCTTACCGGAATTCGCGACGCCAACCAGGAAACTCCCGGCACCGACGATCAAACCACGCGCCCCTACAACACCAAGTTTCCCTACCTCAGCAACATCTTCCAGATGGGAAACTTTTATCGTTCCAACTATGACGGCCTGCAAACCACGCTGAATGCCCGTAATTATCACGGCCTCAGCATGGTGTTGGGGTACACCTATTCTCATGCGCTCGACGACGTAGGCGCCAATTGGGATTTCGGCGCCGGCTACGGCCTGCCCCAGGATTCAAACAACGTCGGCCGCGAATACGCCAATAGCGATTTCGATATCCGCCATCGCCTCACCGTGTCACTGACCTACGCCATCCCCGGGAAGCCCGGCTACTTCCAGATGCGCGAAGGCTGGGAGATCAACACCATCGCAACCGTCGAGAGTTCGCAACCCTGGGGGCCGATCGATCTCACCACCGATCTCACGGGCCTCGGGGGCTTGCCGGTAAGTCCACCGCAGGCCACGCCGCAGCGCTGGAATTTTGTGGGCAAGCCTTCCGACTTCAAGTCGGGCTCGACTCCGATTCCATACTTCCCCGGCACCAGCGATCCGGCTTGCGTCTCCCAGGCCACCACGCCGGCCCTGTTGGCATCGCTCACGACATGGGGCTGCTATCAAAAAGGCAATTCGGTCATGACTCCGCCGGCCGAGGGCGTGTTCGGAACCATGGGACGCAACCTGTTCCCGGACGCCGGCTTCCGCAATCTGGATTTCTCCATCGCCAAGAACTGGCATTTCGGCGAACGCCTGCGCGCCCAGTTCCGCGTGGAGTTCTTCAACATCCTCAACCATCCCAACTTCGCCAATCCCTACGGAGGCCAGAACGGCTACGGCAACAACGATCCCGGCGCCCCAGGCACCTTCGGCTGCGGCTGCGCCACGCCGGACATCGCAGCGGCCAACCCGGCAGTCGGCTCCGGCGGGCCGCGTTCCGTGCAATTGGGCCTGAAGTTCACCTTCTAAGTTTGCGCGGAACAACTCTGTTTTTGGCGGTGGTTCTGGGTGGTAGTTTCGGGTGGAGCAGCGCTTCAAACGCTGGGTTAAGCTCTTCGGGTTCAAGCACGGCTTCAGCCGCTGCGGTGTGTAAATCGACCTCTTCAGCAGCCGGTTTAGCCAACGCGGGACGCTCTCTGGAAAGGGTTTGGTGCACGATTGCCATCGCGAATCCTGCCCCGGAGGGCAACCGACAACAGCCCGGCGTTTCAACGCCGGCTCAATCGCCTAAGTATCAACGGGTCCCGTAGGGACGGCTAAGCGATACCGGAAACTCGTCATTCACCAACGTATGCGGGATCATGGGGCCCCAGCTATGAGAACAAATCCTTTCGCAATTGTGTTTCTTCTATTCCTCGCGTTATCCGCCTCCGCCCAACAAGAACCGCGCCGCGAGCGCACCATCGGCGAAATAAAAACCGAGGCCATCCACCGCGCCGAGGTCGGCCAGTATCCTCTGATCGGCCTCGATCCCGCCGACGTCAAAGAAGCGTTCGAAACCATCCACACCCCCGACAAAGACGAATGGGCCGCCGGCTTCATGCGCGTAGCCGACCGCTACTTCAACGAAGCAAAATCGCTGGAGAAATCCGATCCCGCCAAAGCCAACGCCGATTACACCCGCGCCTGGCGACTCTACTCCTTCGGACGCTGGCCGATTCCAGCCTCTCCCGGCAAGCAGCGCTCGTATGAAATGGCCCTCGAAGCCTTCCTCGACCACGCCAGGTTCTTCGACCCGCCGCTCGAGGTCGTCCACATTCCCTTCGAAGGCAAAGAGATCATCGCCTACTTGCGCCTGCCGAAAAATCCGAAAGGCCCGGTGCCGCTGGTGATTGCGGTCAATGGCTTAGACAGCCGCAAAGAGGATCTCACGGAAAGCTTCAGCGCGATTCTTCCCTTCGGCATCGGCTATCTGGCCGTCGATGGCCCCGGCACCGGCCAGAATCCAATCAAAGTGAGTGAGACCGCCGATCGCATGCTCTCGCGCGTACTCGACTACGCCCAGTCACGCCCTGAGATCGACAAGGGCCGCATCGCCATGCACGGCGTAAGCTGGGGAGCCTACTGGGCAACGAAGATGGCCATCGTCGAGCACGCGCGCCTGCGCGGCTGCAGCGCGCAATCCCCGCCGGTGGACAAGTTTTTTCAAAAAGAATTTCTGATGAATTCGCTTCTAGGCAATCGGGAATACTTGTTCGATCAAGTCCCCGCGTTGATGAACATCCTGGAAAACGTCCACACCCTGGACCAGCTAGGCGATGATCTGCCGAAAATGTCACTCGTCGCTCAGGGTCTGCTGGGCAAGCCCATGTCGCCGATGCTGATTCTCGCGGGAGTCAACGACACGCAGGTTCCCATCGACGACGAATACCTGTTACTGAGCAAGGGCGACGTCCCCAAAGAAGCCTGGATCAACCCGCGCGGCGGACATCTGGGCCGCCAGGTAGGAGTCTGGCCCGACCCCCGCATCTTCAAAGAAGTGATAATCCCGTGGCTGGTAAAAACGCTCCAGCCGCCGCCGAATTAGCGTATTCAAGGCCCATCTGGAGACCGCCGCCTCGGCTGCGCCGCGAGGGCTAAGCCCAAGCGGCTCAGATCCGATGTAGTAGGTACGTATCAGAGCACGCCTTCCGGTGGGCCGCATATTCGTCCGAAATCAACCGCGCCTTCAGGCGCAGCGCGCCTTTGAACTTTGGAATCTCTGCGGCATCGCCAAAGCGATGCCCTGATACGAATCGAAAATCGCACAGCCACAACAACGCAAACTATGCCCGCTCCCATCCGAACCTCAGAACTCAACGTCCCTCCCGCCTCCCCGCGCCGCAAGCCCTTCTACGCCTCGCTCTGGGCGCAAGTACTCCTAGCCATGCTGCTGGCCCTAATCCTCGGCTGCGTCTCCCCCGCCCGCGCCGTAGCCATGAAGCCTCTGGGCGACGCTTTCATCCGCATGATCACCATGATCATCACCGTGCTCATCTTCTGCACCGTGGTCACCGGCATCGCCGGCATGCAGGACCTAAAAAAAGTAGGCCGCGTGGGCGGCAAGGCGCTGTTCTACTTTGAAATTGTTTCGACCATCGCGCTCGCCATCGGATTGGTAGTCGGCAACGTGGTCAAGCCCGGCAGCGGCTTCAACGTAAACGCCTCCTCGCTTGACGCGAAAGCCGTCGCCGATTATGCCGGACAAGCCAAAGCTCAGGGCGTAGTCGAATTCCTGATGCACATCATCCCCACCACGGTCACGGACGCCTTCGCCAAAGGCGACATCCTGCAAGTGGTTTTGGTTTCGATTCTCTTCGGCTTCGCCCTGTCGTCGACGGGGCCACGCGGCAAGCCAATCACCGCGCTGCTTGAATCGTTAACTCAGGTGGTCTTCCGCGTGGTAAATATCCTAATGATCTTCGCCCCCATCGGTGCATTCGGAGCCATGGCCTTTACCATTGGCAAGTACGGCCTGGCCTCGCTCGGGCCGCTGGCCAGGCTGATCGCCACGTTTTGGATCACGTCGATTCTCTTCGTGCTAATCGTACTGGGAGTGATTTGCCGGCTCGCGGGCTTCAGCATCGTGAAATTTCTGCTCCACATCAAAGAAGAAATTCTGCTGGTGCTGGCCACCAGTTCCTCCGAAACCGCCATCCCCACGCTGATGGAAAAGCTCGAAAAGCTTGGCTGCTCGCGCTCTCTGGTGGGATTGGTAGTCCCCACCGGCTACACCTTCAACACCGACGGCAGCGGCCTCTACATGACGCTGGCCGCCTTGTTCGTAGCCCAGGCCACGAACACGCACTTGACGCTGCTGCAACAGATGACCATCTTCTCGGTAGCCACGTTAACCTCAAAAGGCGCCAGCGGCGTGCAGGGAGCCTCGTTCATCGCGCTGGTAGCCACGCTGTCAGTGGTGCCGGCAATTCCAGTAGCAGGCATGGCGCTCGTCCTCGGCATCGACCGCTTCATGAGCATGTTCCGCGGCCTGGTCAACATGATCGGCAACGGTGTAGCCACGCTCGTCGTGGCGCGCTGGGAGCACGAGTTAGACCGGGAGACGCTGCGCCAAAAGCTCGCATGAGACCGGGCGGCGAACCACGCGGTCCGCCGCGGGTCCCGCTCCCTGAGGTTCCCGAAACAGCATTTGCCTGGCTGCTGAGCATCCCAACTCCGGATTATGGTCCGGCGCAGGGAGGACTTCCGTAGGGATGCAAATGCCGAAAAACTAGCCCTCTTTCGCTCCGACCTGATCGCATCACCTACGACATCCCACACTGAACGAGTTCTATCAAGACAGAGTGACTTTCCGCTCCCTTTGCTGCAAATCGATTCTTGGGCCAGTGGGCAATGGTTTGGGTCGACGACTGCCATGCCCAGGCCTCCGCAGGCATTGCCGCACCCGTGCCAGAAAAAATCCAGCGAAACCAATCTGCAGAGAGCGTTCAGACTTCAGCGGGTCCGCATGTTTCGTATGGTATAGCGGGTTTTTACCCTGTGAGCCCCGGTGCCCACCGTTTTAAAGATTTTGTCTTGTTCGGAAGGTCACATGCCCAGCAGGTTGGGGCGGAGCTTGCGGTAGCCGCGCTCTTGCGCCCAAAGGTCGAGCGGGATGGCGGCGAGCTCGTCGACGATCGGCTCGGCGAGGCCGGCTTTGGTCATGTCGATGGACTTTATATAGGTCTGGCAGGCGTCGCAGCACTCCACGCGAATGTGAGGGAAGGCCTCGGCGGTATAGACAGGGAGCTTGGCGTTATCCTCCTGGCCGCAGCCGGGGCAGACGATGCGGCGGAACTCCCACTCGGTCAGGCAGAAGCCGCAGAACAGGTTGCGGCGTCCGCCATCGCCCAGCGGGCGCAGGATGCTGCAGACGGGCTGGCGGTTACATAATGGGCAAAACGAAGAGTTATAGCCCTCGAGTTGCAATTGAGCTTGGCTGCGGATGAATTCGGCGTAGGGCTGCAGAAAAGCTAGCGCGAGGAATTCTTGCGGCTCGGTGGGGAAATCGGTGTCGGACCAGGAGCGCGTGAGCAGGTCGGTCAACGAACGGGAGCCGGCATGGCGCAGATCGTGCGCGACTTGCTGCAGGCGCGCCGGGGCGTTTTGTTCGATAAGAGACAGAAACTTGGGGAAGGCTTCGAGGAGTATCGGATGGGTGGCGACGACATTTTTCACGCTCAGGAGTCGGCGGGTCGCCGACTCGACCGCCGGCGGAGCCTGCCCTGAGCCTGTCGACGGGCCGCCAGAGCTGCTGTTCGCTGAAGAGCGCGCGATGCGCTGGTAGAGACGTTCCTGAAAGCCCGCTACCTGCACATAAAAAGTGAGGATTTCCGCGGCGAAAGAATGCTGCGCGGCCAATTTTTCCGCTCGCTTGATTCGCTGCCGCCACGGTGTATTTCCCACGCGGCGATTATGGGGCTTCGAGCCGCCGCAGGCAAATGCTGAAGTCTCGCAGGCTCTCCTTTCTATCGTCCGCCATACGGCATCTGCGGCATTGACTCGGAGTACAGCGCCGGTCTATAGTTCGCAGAAAGTTGGCGTGCAGTCCGGCTGGAGCTTGGGCACAGTAGTCGGAGGATGCGCAATGGAACTTTCCCGCAGAAACTTCCTCAGAGGCGCGCTGGTCGGTGGCGCGGGCTTCTCTCTTCTCGGTTTCGATCTGACTCCCGCAGTGGCGCAGTTGAAAGAGCTCAAGATTGCCCGCGCGACCGAGACGCGATCGACCTGTCCTTATTGTTCCGTGAGTTGCGGCATCCTTATATACACGATCGGCGACAAGGCGAAGAATGTCACGCCGCAGGTGATTCACGTCGAGGGCGATCCCGATCATCCCATCAATCGCGGCACGCTTTGCCCCAAGGGGGCATCGCTCGAGCAGGACATTCTGAATCCTCGGCGGCTGCTGAAGCCGCAGGTGCGCCGGCCGGGCTCCGACCACTGGGATGACATTGGCTGGGAGCAGGCCATCGACGAGATCGGGCACTGGATCAAGAAGACCCGTGATCACACTTTCATCGAAAAAGATGCGCTGGGCCGCACCGTGAACCGTTGCGAAAGCATGGCATGGATCGGCGGCTGCACCGACACCAACGAATTCAACTTCCTGGTGGTCAAGACCATGCGCAGCCTGGGGCTCACCTATATAGAAAACCAGGCCAGGGTTTGACACGGCCCCACGGTCTCAAGTTTGGGACCAACTTTCGGACGCGGGGCCATGACCAATGGCTGGGTCGACATCAAGAACACCGACATGATGTTGATCATGGGCGGGAATCCCGCCGAGAACCACCCCTGCGGCTTCAAGTGGGCCATTGAAGCCAAGCGAACTCGCAATGCAAAGATGATCGTGGTCGATCCGCGCTTCACGCGCACGGCCGCCACTTCCGATTTGTTCTGTCAGATTCGCGCCGGAGCCGACATTGCGTTTCTGGGCGGAGTGATCCACTACGCCATCGAGAACAACCGCATCGCCAGGGAATATCTCGTCAACTACACTAACGCCGCCTTCATTGTGCAGGAAGGCTTCAAGCTGCCGGAAGATGGGCTGTACTCGGGCTTCGACGCCGGCTCCCAGACGTATGATCGGTCTTCGTGGAATTATGAGTACGGCAACGACGTCGGCGGGGTTGCTGCAGCACCCGCTGCGGCACCGGCTCCGGCCACTCCGGCGGGAACCGCGCCGCCGGCAGGTTCGGCGAAGCCTTTGCCCGGACTGCCGCCTAAGGTCGCGTATGACCTGACCTTGCAGCATCCCCGGTGCGTTTTTCAGCTATTGAAGCAGCAATTCTCGCGTTACACGCCGGAGATGGTGGAGCGCATTACCGGCATTCCGAGAGATCAGTTCCTGAAGGCTGCCGACACCTTCACTTCCGTTCGCAAAGATGGCGATATGAAGAAGGTGGCCACCATCCTATATGCCGTGGGATGGACGCACCACAGCTTCGGAACCCAGATCATCCGTACCGCAGCCATGCTGCAGATGCTGCTAGGCAACGTGGGGCGCGCGGGAGGCGGAGTGAACGCTCTGCGCGGCCACTCCAACATTCAGGGCGCCACCGACATGGGCGGGGTATTCGATTCGTTGCCCGGTTACTTGAAAGTGCCGAATCCCACCGATGTTGACCTGGCCACCTGGTTGAAACGGATCACGCCGACCGCATCCAAGCCGGCGCCCTGGGATTCGTTCAACTACTACTCGAACACGCCGAAGTTTGCCATCTCCTACCTGAAGACGCTGTTCGGCGACGCGGCCACGAAAGAAAACGACTTCGCCTTCCAATACATGCCGAAGGTGGATCGGAATTATTCCTGGACACAAATCTGGGACAACATGTATCGCGGCTCGGTGAAGGGGATGCTCGCCTTCGGCATGAACGGCGTGGCCATCGGGCCGGACTCGCAGAAAAATATCGATGCGCTCAAGAAAGCCGACTTTCTTGTGGTCGGCGAGATTTATCCTGATGAGACCAGCGAATTCTGGAAGTCGCCGGGCATCACGCCCGATGAAATGAAGACCATCAACACCACGGTCTACCGCCTGGCCTGCGCCGGCTTCGCCGAGAAAGATGGATCGATGACCAACTCGGCGCGCTGGCTGCAGTGGAAGAACACAGCCGTTCCGCCTCCGGGCGAGTGCCGTCTGGATCAGGACATCGTGGCGGAAATATTTCTCAAGGTGCGTGAGCTCTACCAGAAAGAGGGAGGAAAGTTCCCCGATCCCATCTTGAATCTGACCTGGCCTTACGTGAATGCGCAGCATCCCGCGCTCGGAGATCTGGCCAAGGAGATGAACGGCAAGGCTCTGGCCGATCTGACCGATCCCAAGACGCAAGTCGTGGTCAAGAGAGGACAGCAACTGCCGGGCTTCGCCTGGCTGAAAGACGACGGCACGACCGCGTGCGGGATCTGGATTTACGCCGGGTGCTGGACTGAAGCAGGAAACCAGATGATCCGCCGCGGCACCGAAGACCCGTCGAGCCAGGGCATCTACCAGAACTGGGCGTGGTCGTGGCCGGCGAATCGGCGCGTGCTCTACAACCGCGCGTCTTGCGACCCGTCGGGCAAGCCCTACGATCCCACGCGCAAGCAAGTTTGGTGGAATGAGTCGGCGCAGAGTTGGGTGGGAAACGATGTTCCCGACTTTAAAGCCGATTCCAATCCCAAAGATCACATGGGACCGTTCATCATGAACGCCGAGGGCGTCGGCAAACTGTTCGCGCCGCTGGGCGCGTTTGCCGATGGGCCGTTCCCCGAGTTTTATGAACCGATGGAAAGCCCGGTCCAGAATGCGCTGCACCCGAATCAGCAGAATAATCCGGTGGTGAAGAAACTGAAGACAGCCATGGATAAATACTCGTCTCCGGGCGACGGCTTCAATATCGTCTGCACCACATATCGGCTCACCGAGCATTACCACTATTGGACCAAGAACAACCAGATGAATGTGCAGTTGATTCCGGAACCGTTCGTGGAGATTCCCGTGGAGTTAGCCGCTGAGCTGGGCATCAAGGGCAACGACAAAGTGAAAGTCACCAGCGCACGCAGCTATTACGTTGCCAAAGCGTTCGTAACCAAACGAATCAAGCCGATGACCATCGACGGCAAAAAGGTTTACCAGATCGGCATTCCGCTCCACCAGGGTTATCGCGGCATTCAGGAAGACGCCGACCGCGACGCGAGAACGCTGCTCAACCGCCTCTCGCCCACGGTAGTTGACCCCAACGCCTACACCCCGGAGTTCAAGGGATTTATGGTGAAGCTGGAGAAAGCGTAAGGAGATTGAGTGATTGAGCGATTGGGTCATTGAGTAATTTGAAAACCGCAGCGGCGATTTTCGGGTTTCCAATGGCTGAATCAGTCAATCGTTCAATCACTCAATGTTTATGAGTCAGTCCACATTATCAATTCGCAGAATTTCTGGGCACGCCGGAGCCGCCCCGGGCGAGGATGTCGAGCGCGACTACCAGGTTTGCAAGCTGATTGACACCACCACGTGCATCGGCTGCAAAGCTTGCGAGGTCGCGTGCCTCGAGTGGAACGGCTATTCGTTCACCGAGACCTTCTTCGACAACAGCTACCAGACCATGCCTTCGACGGCATGGAATTACTGGAACCTGATCAAGTTCAACGAGCACGAACGCGAAGATGGCACGCTGCAACTGCTCATGCGCAAAGATCAATGCATGCACTGCGCCGAACCCGGCTGCCTGGCGGCCTGTCCCGCCGATGGCGCGATCGTGCAGTACACCAATGGCATCGTCGATTTTCAGCAGCAGAACTGCATTGGCTGCGGCTACTGCGTGAGCGGATGCCCCTTCGATATTCCTAAGTTCAATCCCACTACGAAGAAGATGTTCAAGTGCACGCTCTGCGTCGACCGCGTGAGCGAGGGGCTGGAGCCCGCCTGCATCAAGTCGTGCCCCACCGGCTGCCTGCACTTCGGCAGCAAAGACGACATGAAGGAGCTCGCCGAAACTCGCGCCCAGCAACTACGCGAGCACTTCAACTTCGAGAAGGCCGGCGTGTACGATCCCGCGGGCGTGAACGGCACGGGCGTGATTTATGTGCTGCACGACGTTACCAATCCCGAAGCCTATGGCGGCTTGCCCAAAGATCCGCACATCCCATGGGTGGTGCGCTTCTGGAAGGGTCCAGCGAAGTGGATTGGAAATCTCGCCATGCTGGGCGGCCTCATCGGCGTGACGCTGCACTATTTGCGTTACGGACCGAAGGAAGTGCACGAGCCCAACACCGATAGTGGATGAAAGCCGTTAGCACGCATGTCCTCTCCCCGACCCGCACCACGGGCGAACCCGGCGGCAACGTTCTTCGCTACACGCTGAGCGAGCGGATTCATCATTGGATTGGCTTCTTCTTTTACCTCTACTGCCTCGTCACCGGGCTTGCCTTCTGGTCGCCTTACCTGTTTTGGCTGGCGGTGCTGGTGGGCGGCGCGCCGACGGCACGCTTCTGGCACCCGTGGTTCGGCCTGGGCTTCGCCGGGTCGATGTTATGGATGTACAAAATGTGGTGGAGTGATATGCGCATCACCGACGCCGACCGGCGCTGGAAAAAAGCGATCAAGCACTACATCGAAAACGACGATCAGAATCTTCCGCCCGAAGGCCGCTTCAACTACGGCCAGAAGATATATTTCTGGTTAATGTTGTACGGAGTGATTCTGCTGGTGATCTCTGGAGTCGGCTTGTGGTTCGTCGAATCGATCCCATGGAGCCTGCGCTGGCTGCGCTATCTGGCGGTCACGGTTCATGTGGTCGCGGCGCTGGCGACCATCGGCGGCTTCATCATCCACGTCTACATGAGCACGGCCATGGTGCGCGGCGGATTCAGTTCGATCATCCGCGGTGAAGTCTCGACTGCCTGGGCGAGAACCCATCATCGCCTGTGGTACGAAAAAGTGGTCAAACCGATGCCCCCGAAATAAAAGTAGCGCCGGTGTCTCGCCGGCAGCCCCGAGGTCCGCCCCGCCCTCGGGGCCAACAGCGGCAGAACGGATCGGCGATTTGCTCAATCCTGGCGTCAACGAACTGCATCCAAACTCAGGGTAAAATCATCTGCAATCAAAAATCTGGGAGGACCTATGCGCCCATCCGCATTTTTCGCAGTCGGTGTTGTGCTTTCCGCCGCTCTGCTGTTCGCCGCCGACCTAGACACCAAATTCCACGACGCGCCCGCTTCCGCGCAAAAAATGAAGAATCCGTTCGAAGGTCAGGCTGCCGCGGTCAAGGCCGGAGAGACGTTGTACGCACGCAATTGTTTGTCGTGCCACGGCAAGCTTGGAAAAGGCACGGGCAACGTGCCCGCGCTCGCCGGAGACACGTTGGCTGCGGTGAAGCCGGGAGAAGTTTTCTGGTTCATCACCAAGGGCGACAAAGATAACGGCATGCCCTCATGGGCGGCGTTGCCGGAAAAACAGCGCTGGCAACTGGTGAGCTATGTGAAATCGTTGGGCACGGCTGCAGCCGCGCCCGCCACCAGCACGGCCGCGCCCGCCGATGCCGGCACTTCGAAGCTCAAGGCGGCAGCGCCCACGGCGCCCTTCACCGATTTCCGCTACCAGAAGCCGGGAACGGTTCGCAAGATTACGGTCGCTGATCTTCCCAAACCTTACGCCACGGAGTCGGCTAGCAATGGGCCGAAGCTGGTGGCGCGTCCCGACAAAGTGTGGCCCGCGGCGCCCGAGGGATTTAAGGTCGAGTTGTACGCAAAAGATTTGGACAATCCGCGAACCCTGCGCACCGCGCCCAACGGCGATATTCTTGTTGCGGAAACCGATCCCGGCAACATCCTGGTATTTCGCGGCATGACCGCCGACGGCAAGCCGGAGCAGACCGCCACTTACGCCACCGGATTCCAGCGTCCGTATGGACTGGCGTTCTATCCTCCTGGGCCTGACCCGCAATGGCTATATGTGGGCAGCGAAACCGAAGTGACGCGCATTCCCTATCACAACGGCGATTTGAAGGCCGCCGGCAAGCCGGAGCATGTTGCCGATCTGCCGGGCGGCGGCGGACACTCGACGCGCGCCGTCGCGTTCTCGCAGGATGGCAAGAGAATGTTTGTCGCGGTCGGCTCCGGCTCGAACGTCGATGATCCCGACACCCATCCGCGGGAAAAGAATCGCGCCGACATCCTGGCGTGCGATTCCGCGAGTTGCCAACTCCGCGTCTATGCCTACGGCATTCGCAACGCGGGCGGCGGCATTGCGGTCAATCCGGACACAGGAGAGTTGTGGTGCTCGGTCAATGAGCGTGACGGACTCGGCGACAACCTCGTTCCCGATTACATCACGCATGTGCAGGAGGGCGGCTTCTACGGCTGGCCCTGGTGGTACATGGGAGCGCATCAGGATCCTCGGCACTCCGGTGCGCACCCCGAATTGAAAGATAAAATCATCGTGCCCGATGTGCTCTTGCAGCCGCACAATGCTTCGCTCGAATTTGCTTTTTACGATGGCAAGCAGTTCCCTGCTGAATATAAGGGAGACATATTCGCCTCCGAGCACGGCTCCTGGAATAGAGCCGTGCGCGCAGGTTATGAAGTGATTCGAGTGCCTCTGCATCAGAAGGCGGACGCCAGTGGCGAGTACGAGGACTTTCTCACCGGCTTCGTGCTGCCCGATGGAAATGTTTGGGGGCGACCTGTGGGAATGACCGAGGCCACGGACGGCTCGCTGCTGGTGAGCGACGATGGGTCCAACTCCATCTGGAGGATCAGCTATACGGGGAAATAAAATTCATATTCAACGCGGGACGACCGGGCAGCCCCGCCTTCAGACCTGCTTAACTTAAAGCTTACTTCCGAGGAGAAATCGCATGCCACCTTCATCCCGCCGCTACTTGGTAGCCATGCTCTAAGATAGCGGCGTAACCTTTCGCGCGTGGGCGCGGTGAGCCGATATCGATCACCGCCAACTCTCTTCCGTCCGCGCCGCCGTGAGCGTCGGGTGGCTGCATCAATATTTTCCAAACAAGAACGCCATCGTGCTCGCCTTGATTGGCAGTCTTGAGAAGGCGTTCCACGATTCCGTCGTAAAGGCCGTGCAAGGTGGAAAAGAAAAAGTACTGAACCGCCGCTATAAGCCTTTCCGATTGGTCGATAAAGAACCTAATCGCCGACGGCGACCGAGTTGACGGACTAGGTTGGACATCGTTGCCATGAGGCAACTCTTGCTTCTGAGTACTTGTGCGCCGGCGGAAATAAAGAGTCGGCCTTTCCTGACTAAGCAACCAAAGCCCTAGGCAAGAGTCGGAAACGTTGCAGTGGAGCAGTTTGCCTCGAGCGCCCGTGATTTAGAGAGATTGGGGGTCCGGTTCGGTGAGCGCTTGCGGGGAGAGTTTTTGCAGGCTTCGAATCCGGCGATGCCATACCTAAAAAGTGGTAACGAAAGATCCCAAGACCGTGGGATTCGATTCGCGCACGGCGGCAGTATCCTTCACGTGAATAAGGACCGTGCGGAATGCGTTCGTGGAGGTGTGCCGTTCCCAGATGGAACGCGGCTCTGCTGCTGCTCTTCTTTGCATCAGCATCTGTGCTGCTCAACAGTTGCCATTCGCGGCAAACCACTTCCACCCCCACCGTAGAGTTCACAAAAATCCCTCCCGCTGCGCAGGGTGGGCGGGAGAGAGTCGACGTGATCTCGGGGCGGGTGGCGTGCGCGCGCCCTGGCCAGCAGATCGTGGTGTTTGCCAGAAGCGGAACCTGGTGGGTGCAGCCCTGGCCCGACAAACCTTTCATCCCGATTCAACCCGATTCAACCTGGAGCACGCCCACTCACCTGGGATACGAATACGCCGCCCTGCTGGTCGATCCCGGCTATCATCCGCCGCCGACTATGGATGTCGCTCCAACTCAGGGCGGGTCGGTCGTCGCCGTAGAAATCGTGAAGGGCGAAGGCCCCATCCAACTGGCGCCCACCAAGCCGCTGCAATTCAGCGGATATGATTGGACAGTCCGCACTATCGCCAGCGATCGCGGCGGAAAAAACAATCTCTACGGCGCCGATAACGCCTGGACCGATGCCAACGGAGCTTTGCATCTTCGCATTAAGAAGAGAGATGGCCGCTGGTCGTGCGCCGAAGTCGTGCTCACGCGTAGCCTGGGCTACGGAACTTACATCCTGGTAACGCGAGATACTTCTCATCTCGAGCCGGCCGCCGTGCTCAGCATGAACACCTTCGACGAGTGGGCCGGCGAGCAGAACTTTCGCGAACTGGACGTTGCCTTCAGCCGCTGGGGCGATGCTGGCAGCAAAAGCAACGCGCAGTTTGAAATTCAGCCTTTCTATGTTCCCGGCAATGTGGCTCCCTTCACCGCACCTGCTGGCACGCTGACGCATTCCATGCATTGGGAGTCAGGGCGAGCTTCTTTCAAAACTGTGCGCGGATCTTTCACGCAAACGGGAGGGCCTGTAGTTTCCGAACACGACTTCACCTCCGGCGTGCCCTCGCCGGGCCAGGAAAAAATCTATCTCGCGTTTTACGTGGTCGCCAGCGATAAGACTCCACTCCAGAAAGAAAGTGAGGTTGTGGTTGAGAAATTCGAATACCTTCCGTGAGGCGCGGAGCGCGTGGCGTTGGCGCAGCAGATGTTGGATCGCGGCGATCGCGCTAGTAGGCCTGACTCAACCGCTGTGGGCGGTCGATCCCAACCGCGCCCTCTCGCAATATATTCGAGACCGATGGGGCAGCGATAACGGATTTCCCGGCGGCTCGGTTTCTTCGATCGCGCAAACCAGCGACGGCTATCTGTGGATCGGGACCCAGAAGGGTTTGATTCGCTTCGATGGATTGAATTTCCGCTGGTTTCAACAAGCGGTTCCGAACTCGCTGCCCATCGGTCCGGTGCAGGCGCTGATGGCCGATGCGGAGGGCAATCTTTGGGTTCTTCTCGAGAGCACCAAGATTTTGCGTTACCGCGAGGGGAAGTTTGATCTTGGCCGCGAGGAGGCCGAGTTCGGCATCACCTCCGTCAGCCGCCGAGAGGATGGCACGCTTCTGTTTTCGTCGCTTGCTTTGGGCGCGCTCGCCTACCGTGCGGAAAAATTTCAAGCCCTCACAACCTCTTCCGAACCGGCGCGCCCAGCGGAAACCGCTACGACGGAAGCCGACGACCGGGCGACGCGGCTGAGCTGGGCGATCGGCCTCGTGCCGCATCGCTTTGCCGAACCGAACTCCGCCGTCATTGCCATGGCCGAAACCAGCGACGGCAAAGTGTGGCTGGGTACGCGAGATAAGGGTCTCTTCTACCTGCAGCAAGGAAAAGTTTTTCCCGCGGGCGAGAAACTACGCAATCAGAAAATTAACTGCCTGCTCGCCATGGAGGGCCACGAGTTGTGGATCGGAACCGACTCCGGTCTGCTGCGCTGGAACGGAAGAGAGATCACGTCGGCGAGCGTTCCCGCCGCTCTGTTGCACACGCCGATTCTTTCCCTGATGCGCGATCGCGATGCGAACCTCTGGGTGGGAACAGCGGGCGCGCTGGTGCGCATGAACGCGCAGGGCGTCGCATGGGATGGTGAAGGCCCCCGCCTCAACCCAAAAATTAATGCGCTGTTCGAAGACCGCGAAGGCAACCTTTGGATTGGAACTTCCCAGGGCATCGAACGCTTGCGCGACAGCGCGTTTGTGACTTATTCAAGCGCGGACGGATTGCCCTCAGAAAGCAACGGACCGATCTACGTCGACCATGACGGCCGCGCCTGGTTCGCTCCCCTGGAAGGCGGGCTGCGCTGGCTTCAGGATGGGCGCCGTGGAAGCATTACAGACGATGGGCTGGGGCGGGACGTGATCTATTCGATCTCCGGCGGCGAAGACGAGTTGTGGATCGGCCGGCAGCAAGGCGGGCTGACCCACCTGCAATTTTCGGGTGGCTCGATCGCAACTCACACCTATACGCAGTCCGACGGCCTCGCGCAAAATAGCGTTTATGCCGTGCATCGTGCGCACGATCGAACCGTGTGGGCGGGAACTCTCAGCGGCGGCCTCAGCGAGTTGCGCAATGGCCGATTCACGAATTACACAACCGCCAACGGCCTCTCCTCGAACACCGTGAGTTCGATCGCGGAGAGCCCCGACGGGACGATGTGGTTCGCTACGCCGGATGGTCTGAATTCGCTGTCGAAGGACCAATGGCGCGTCTTTGGCGTCCGGGACGGTTTGCCCTCCGCGAATCTCAACTGCCTCCTGGTGGATTCAGCCGGGATACTTTGGATTGGAAGTTCTTCCGGCCTCGCTTTTCTAGCTTCGGGCCATATCGAAATTCCACGCGACGCGCCGGAGCCTCTGCGCGAACAAATTTTCGGAATTGCGGAAGACAAAAGTGGCGGGCTGTGGATCGCGACCTCCAATCACGTGCTGCGCGTAAAACGCGCCGATCTGCTTGCCGGCATCCCAAACCCCAACCTGCGCGAGTATGGCCTGGCCGATGGCCTGCACGGATTGGAAGGAGTAAAGCGTTATCGATCGCTGGTGGCCGATTCGCTGGGACGGATTTGGTTTTCCATGAGCCGCGGCATCTCTGTGGTGGACCCGAATCGAAGCATCGGCAGTTCGGCGCCCGCGCTGGTGCGTTTTGAGGCGGTCTCCGCGGACGGCGCGCCCCTCGGCACGCAGGCCCCCGCAAGCATTCCTTCGGCGAAAAAAAGAGTGAGCATCGCTTATGCGGGCTTGAGCCTGGCCAATCCCGAGCGCGTTCGTTATCGCTATCGGCTCGAGGGTTTCGACCGCAACTGGAGCGAGCCCACCGCGGCTCGCACCGCGGTCTACACGAATCTGAGCCCGGGTTCGTATCGTTTTCGCGTGATCGCGAGTAACAGCGACGGCTTATGGAACGGAGCGGAGGCTTCGTTCGCTTTCACGGTCGAGCCTTCGTGGTGGCAGAGCTGGTGGTTTCGCCTCGCGATCCTGCTGGTCGCTGGATTAATCGCTCTGACGGCTTATCGCCTGCGGCTGCGGCAGTTGACGCGGCAATTGAACGTGCGCTTCGAAGAACGGCTCGCCGAGCGTACGCGCATCGCGCAGGATTTGCATGACACCCTGCTGCAAGGGTTTCTCAGCGCAGCCATGCAACTCGACGTCGCCAACGATCGTATCGACGAGAGTTCTCCGGCAAAGCCGATCGTGGCCCGCGTGCTGAAGCTCGTCGGTCCGGTCATCGAAGACGGCCGCAGAACGGTGCGCGGACTGCGCTCCTCCGATGGCGGGCGCAGCAATCTGGAGGAAGCGTTCTCTCGCATTCCGCAGGAACTGGCGGTGCCTCTGGGAATCTATTTTCGCGTGGCCGTCGAAGGCGAGGCGCAGCCCGTGCATCCTTTCATTCGCGACGAAGTCTATCGCATCGGCCGCGAAGCTTTGGCCAATGCCTTCCGCCACTCGCGGGCGCAGAGCGTGGAGGTCGAACTCGATTATGCAGTTCACCAATTGCGAGTTCTGGTGCGCGACGACGGCTGCGGCATCGATCCGCAGGTCTTGCGCGCCGGCCGCGAGGGTCACTGGGGTTTATCGGGCATGCGCGAGCGCGCCGGGCGCATCGGCGCCAGGATCAAAGTCTACCGCCCCGCGGAGGGCGGAACCGAAGTGGAGCTCATCGTACCCAGCAGTGTCGCCTTCCGCTTGCAGTCTTCCGATCGCGTTTTGCAATGGTTCTCCCGCCAGTGGCGGAGAGTCGCGCGGGTCGCGCGGAATTAGTTCCGAGGAGTACCCAGCCCCGAGTCTCGAGTACTGAGTGGTTCGCAGCTGGGGGCGGGATGTAAACTCTCCGACTCGGTGCCCATTTTATAAATCGGGATTGGGAAGGGCACGGCTTCCAGCCGTGCCGCCCAGGGCGAGCAAAGACGACGGCTTCAGCCCCTGGGGGGATTTTCCGCCGCGTCGCTCGCGCTCTGAGGATACCGGGCACTCTTGCGCAGGTTTCATCAAGGGTGGGACGAGAGGAGTTGAATATGAATGCACAGCCGACAACGATGATCACGCTCGCACCGCCGTTTACGCGCGAGACTGCCATTCTGAAAGTCCGCGCTGTCGAAGATAACTGGAATTCACGCGACCCGGAGCGCGTCGCGCGCGCTTACGCCGTCGATTGCTATTGGCGCAATCGCTCCGAATTTATTCGCGGGCGAGAGGAAGTGGTTGCCTTTCTCACTCGGAAGTGGGCGGCAGAACTGGATTACCGCCTCATCAAAGAGATTTGGGCCTTCGATGAAAACCGCATTGCGGTCCGGTTTGCCTATGAATCACACGACCACTCCGGCCAATGGCACCGGTCCTATGGCAATGAGAACTGGGCGTTCAATGCCGCCGGGCTGTCGCAAATCCGGCACGCCAGCATCAACGACCTTCCGATCAAAGAGCGGGACCGCCGGTTTCGTTGCCGCTGGGCCGCCGCCCGGATCAGCACCCGGGATTGACCGAGCTGGGGTTGTAAATGCAGTGAGGAGAAGAGTGAAGAATTTTCCATGAACAACGTCTGCGCTAGGAGAATCTATGATGACCACTCTTTCACCGGAAATCTCACGCCAGCAGTTCCCGGTTGCCGGGGGTCTAACGGCTGCCGCGACCTGTCTTGCCCCGGGGCATCTGTTCGCTCAAACCCCGAACCTCGCCAAGGCGCGCTAAAGGAATCGGCTAGCGCAAAGATCGCCGTTCAAACCCTGCGGCGCGATGTGAACGTTCTTCTGGGTCCGGGCGGAAATATTGCCGTTCTCAGCGGTCCGGACGGGAAGCTCGTCGTCGACGCCGAAAGTGTGACCGCGCGTCCGAACGTTTTTGCGGCTCTGGCGAGCATCAACGCGGATCCCATCAAGCAATTGATCAACGCCACTGGCACTTCGATCACCCGGCGGCAACGCTTGGCTGCATGAACCGGGGGCCAGCATTCCAGCGCAGTCGGAACCCGCCTGCGCACACACCGGTGGCAGCATCGACGGCCACATTCGCGCGGCGGAAATGAACCTTGCCGAGTGACCGGCAAGACGATCGTCATTCCCGGACACGGTGCCGTAGGCGGCAAAGCAGACCTGGTTTTGTTCCGCGATGTGCTGGTTGAGATACGCGACAAACTAGTGGCTCTTAAAGGGCAGGGCAGGACTCTAGCGGAGATCGTCGCCACCAAACCCGGCGCTCGCTATGAGGTCGAGTGGGGCAACGCATTCATTGATCCCGCGTGGTTTGTTGGATTGGTGTACCAGAGCGTTATCAACAAGGGTTTCTCGACGAGTGTTAAAGTGACAGAGGCCCGCGCATAGGGGAACGGTATGAAGAAGGTCCATGAAGACGTTCCGGGATACTCATACGGAACACACGAAGTTGCCAAGTCGCCGATTTCGCTGAGCGAACTGGAGGACTTGAAAGTCAGCGCAGGATTCACCCAGGAGGACGAGCGCTACCTGCGCCTGGCCGGCGGCGTGCTGGCCGATCAAACCAGAGAGATCGTCGCTCACTGGCGCAGCAGCATCATCGCCGCGATTCCCCATCTGGCCAGGCACTCGCGCACGCCCGAAGGAAATCCGATCCCGGAATATTTAGCGAAGAGCAACCTCCGCTTTCAGCAGTGGATCCTCGACACCTGCCTGCGGCCCTACGATCAAGACTGGCTCAACTACCAGCAGGAGATCGCTCTACGGCACACGCGCGCGAAAAAGAATCTAACCGACGGGGTTCGTTCGACGCCCTACGTTCCCTTTCGCGACGTAATTGCGTTTGTCGCTGTCATGAATGAAACCATCAAGCCCTACCTGGCCGCAAAAGGACATTCTGCGGAAGAGGTCGCCAGGATGCATTTGGCATGGACCAAATCAATCCAGTTGCAGCTGGCACTCTGGGCCGGCCCTTATATGGGCTCGGCGACTGCGAGCTAGTAAGCGACATTTCGGATAGCTTCAGCGCTCGCCCGAATGTATTATCCCTGCGTCAGCCTTCCTAGTTTAGTTAGGCAAAAAACACCGCATCGCGTGATGCGCGATCGGCTCCACTGTTGCAGGATAGGGAAGGCAGAGACCGCGGAATTTTCGCTAATACCCGCAAAAAGGAAACAAAGATGATCCCATTCGTAAAGTACGTTCGACCGATAGGGCGCGTCGCTTGCTCCTACCGCTACGCACTACTGCTGCTGTTAACCTGCCCTGTGCTCTTGGCGCAAACCAACAGCGGCCAGGGACCGGGCATTCGAAATGTTGTTCTGGTTCACGGTGCGTGGGCAGACGGCTCGGGCTGGAAGGGCGTCTACGACATTCTCGTGAAAGACGGCTACAACGTCAGCGTCGTGCAAGAACCTGAGACGAGCTTTCAGGACGATGTCGCAGCCACGAAGCGCGCGATCGCCATGCAAGATGGTCCGTGCATTCTGGTAGCTCACAGCTATGGCGGAGCGGTGATCACCGAAGCCGGGACGGAGCCGTCCGTCGCGGGTTTGGTCTACATCGCGGCTCACATGCCGGATGCGGGAGAGAACGAGGCCGACGACGGTAAACGTTTTCCCAGCGACCTCAGCAAATCCGGCGCGATCAAGAAAACCGCCGACGGTTTCACCTACATCGACCCCGCCCAGTTTCACGAATATTTCGCGGCCGACCTTTCTGCCGAGCAAGCCGCTTTCATGGCGCATTCGCAAGTGCCGAACAAAGCGGAAAATTTCAAGGCAGGCATCACCACCCCCGCATGGAGGAGCAAACCCAGTTGGATGCTAGTGGCCGGAGGCGATCGCACCATTAACCCTGATCTCGAACGCTGGTACGCCACACGAGCCAACAGCCACAAGGTGGAAGCGCGAGGCGCCAGTCACTGCGTTTACATTTCCCGGGCGAAGGAAGTGGCCGCTCTCATCGAAGATGCCGCCGCGCACGCCCGGTAGAGAATCGACAATCCGAAGTTCGCGGACGGAGTACCGCAACCAAGATAACGGCGTGATGGGCGTTGCCGAGCCGGATGCGTTCTCCTCGGCGTTGCCTGCTCCCTGAGTCCCAAGCCGAATCGAGGACTGCATCGGAGCCCTGCAATTAGCCGCTAAGGAAGCCGATCTGCCGCCCGCTCGGCCCGAAACTAGAGCGACGAAGGCAGCAAAGCCTTACTCGCGAAAGCGGAGTTACGGCGAATCAGAAGAAGGCCAAAGGATGAACATCGACGGCCGCCTTCGCGCTGCACTGGCTTGAAGCACATGCCGAGAGCGCTGGCCGCCGGCCCGAACTTTGCCTGCGACTAACCAACAACGCGTGAGAATCCGGCCTCACTCCTCGGGCGCGCGCGGATCGCTCGGAATAATAATCTCTCGCGGGCCAAACAGGCGGGCGTCGATGGAGAACGCTCCCGCGCCCAGGCACGCAATCGCAACCGCGATCGCCGCTACCAGAGAAGACGCCAGTTTCGATTCGAACAAATCCAAGCCCGGGGCTCGCAACCAAGAGAGCGCGCTACCCAAGGCGATCACCGCCGCCAACACGCTGGCGAACGCAGTGGCGTAGCCGACCAGCAGAAGCACTCCGCTTCCCGCCGCTAGCAAGCCAACCGCCCAGGCCGAGCCGCCCAGATCGTGCCGGTTCAACAGATAAATAACTCCCTGTGCGACCAGCACGGCGCCGAGCGCCACCCGTAAGAGCAACAGGCCGAGCCCTGCCCGCCCATCCGGAAAGGTGGAAAAATTGCGTTGCAGGCCGCGCCTCCTCGCATCGGTTGCAGTGTTTGGCAACACTCTACAAAAGCATACGAGTTGCGAGGGCTGCGCGAATCCCTACAAGGCGGAATCTTTCCCTACCACTTACGGGGTAGTAGAGGAACGAACTGGGGGGCCTTCAAAGTTGAATAATTCCGCGACGTACGCCAATTGCGACCGCCTGAGTGCGATCGCTGGCGCCGAGTTTTTCCATCACGTGCTTGATGTGAACTTTCACGGTCTCTTCCGAAATAAAAAGTTTTTCGGCAATGTCGCGGTTGCGATTTCCTCCGGCAATGTGGCGCAGAACCTCGACCTCCCGCGTGGTCAACGCTTCCTCGTTATAGTGCTCGGCGAGGTGCGTCATAATTTCTGGCGGGATGCGCTTGTGGCCGGAGTGAATCTGCCGAATGGTCTCCACCATTTCTTTGGGAGGCATGTTCTTGAGCATGTAGGCGCGGGCTCCGGCTTGCAGCGCGCGCTGAATCTCCACATCGCCTTCGAAGGTGGTCAGGATGACGATGCGCGCCTGGGGAAAATCCGCAAGAATGGCAATCATGGTATCGATGCCATTCAAATCCGGAAGCCTGAGGTCCATGAGCGTGACATCGGGCTTGTGCTTGCGAAACTGCTCGATGGCCTCGCGCGAATTGGCGGCTTCGGCCGCCATCACCATATCGCTCTGATTGTTGATGACGGTCGCGATGCCTTCGCGCAGCAGAGGATGATCATCGACGCACAGCACTCGAATGCGAGCGGATTCGTTCATTTCACTTTTCCTTTCTCATGGCCCCGCCGCGCCCGGCTTTTCGCCGATGCACGAACCATTGCGACATGCGATCGGAGGATTGGAAGCGGAACGCCACGCGACCGGGAACGGTCAGTTCGACTTCCGTTCCGCCGGCGTCGCGGCTCCAGACTTTTATTTTCGCGCCGATTCTCCTGGCGCGCTCACGCATGCCCGACAAGCCCCAATGCCCGTCGCGGCCCGATTTCAATACCTCGGGATCGATGCCGCGGCCGTTGTCGCGAACCAGAACGCGCATCTGCCGGTCGGTGTAATCCAGTTCAATCTCAACTTTGTCGCCGCCCGAGTGCCGAAAGGCGTTGGCCAGGGCCTCGCGCCCAATACGATACACCTCGTCGCGAATAAAAGGATGCACGGTGCGCACCTGCCCCTCAACGATCACGCGAAAATCGACGGCCTGCACCGCCAGTTCCTGCGGAACTCGCGAAAAAGATTGCTCCAGACTATCCGAGCCGCCGTCGGAGGAGCGCAGCCCGCGCACCGTTCTGCGGCCATCTTCAATCACCTGCCCGACCAGTTGAATCACGCGAGTCACGATGGGTTTCGCCGGCGAAGTCTCTTCCAGGCGATCGTTAGCCACATCGAGTTGCATGGAAGCGCTTAGAAATCCCTGCAATAAAGTGTCGTGCAAATCCTGAGCGATGCGCGTGCGCTCCGCCAGCCGCTCTTCGAAGCGCACATTCAATTGCGCGGTCAACTGCCGCATATGCAAACGGTAAGCGGTTAAAGCTGCAAACCCAGCGGTGAGCAACAGCCCAAGCCGGAACCACCACGTCTGCCACCACATGGGCTCGACTTCAAAAGGAAACGACGCTTCCGCCCCATTCCACAGACCGTCGCTGTTGCTGGCGACCACGCGAAAGTGATACGTGCCTGGATTAAGATTGGTGTAGATTGCCGTTCGGGTCACCGTCGGCTCGCTCCAGTCGCGGTCAAAACCTTCCAGCCGATACCGGTATCGGATGCGCTCTGGATTGGAAAGACTCAAGCCCGTGTAGGTGAAGCTGATTCTCTCTCGCGCCGCTGCGCGCACCACGCCCCGCGCCTCGATGGCATTGCCATCCGCCGAGGTGGCTTCGACGTGGACCAGCGCCGGCGCGGACACAGTGTTGGTGCGGCTGGGATCGACCATGGAAAGTCCGCGGTTCATGGAGAACCAGATGCGGCCCTGCGGATCCGCCACCACCGATCGATAGCGTTTCACGCCCTCCAATCCCAGCAGGCCATCGTCGAGTCCGTACTCGCGTTCATCCGCGTTACTCGCCGGTCCAGCAAGTAGTTCGGCGCGCTTCACCCGCAGCACGTGATTGGAAGTCGCAATCCAAAGCGTGCCGCTGCGATCTTCCGCCATGCCGAGTATCTGCTCGCGCAACGCCTCCGGCAATTGCAGCGGGATTTGAATTCTATTGGAAGAAAAATAAGCGAGGCCGGCGCCGCCGCCAATCCAGAGGATCCCGGCAGAGTCCACCAGCAGGCAGGAAACATAGGGCGATAACAAGCCTTCGCGGACCCCATAGCTTTTCATCGCTCCGGTCGACAGGGCATTTAGACCATTGGGCGTGGCGAACCACAAAGTTCCGTCAGCCGTTTCCGCAATCGCATTCACGGTGTTTGACGCCATGCCGTTGGCGGTGGTGTACGTGGTGAAGCGCCCATTGCGCAACTGGCTAACGCCGCCGCTGAGAGTTCCCGCCCACACGCTTCCGTCCGAGTTGCGATGCACCGCGTAAACGCTGTTCTGGGCCAAGCCCTCGGCCTGCGTGTAAGTGTTGGCGCTGGTCGAGCCGCCGGAAAAGTGCAAGCGCGTGAGTCCACCCAGTTGGCGGCCAAGCCAGAGATCGCTGCCATCGCCCGCGATCGAATACACTACGTCTTTTCCGAGGCCAGCCTCGGTCACGTGGCCGACTTGCCCGTGCTGCAGCCAATAGAGTCCGCCCTCGAGCGGAGCGAACCATGTTCTCTGCGCGGCGTCGACGTAGACCGGCCCATTGCTTTCGGGCAAGCCGTCGGCCGCCGAATAACTGACGAAGGCGCTGTCGCGCAGGCGCTCGATGCCGCGCGCGCCGCCGGCCCAGATGTTGCCCTCGCGATCTTCAAAGAGCGCGGCGATGGGCATATCATGCCGCGATCCCCCTTCGTCGCTCACCACGCCGCCGGCATTGATGCGTTCCAGACCTGCAGCGGTTCCCGCCCAGATATTGGCATCGCGGTCCTTCACTAAAGTGAGAACCTGGGCGTGCTGCAGCGCCGGCGGAAGCCCTCCGCGGGTGAGTTCGCTGCCATTCCAGCGGAAGACTCCGTCGTCGGTGCCGATCCATAAGTCGCTCTCGCTGGCGGCCAACATGCAATTGACTTTCTGGCCCGGCAGTTTGCCAGCGATGGCGGCGATCTTTCCGCCTTGCACATAGAACAAGCCTTTATCGCGCGTGCCCAACCAAACTCTGCCGTCGGCAGTTTCGGCCAGGGAAGTCACCGGCGAGTAGGGCGGGGCCAGGCGATGGGTCACGTAACCGCTGGACCAATCGGAGCGGGTAGCCACGCTGCTGTTGCTCTCAAGCGGGGCGTTCGCCTGCAGGCTGGGCAATTCTTCGTGCGCCATCACGGTGGCAAACCTTCCGCCTGCGTAACGCAAAGGCCCGTAGGTTAGCGAGGAGAGCAGAAAATCGCCATTCGACCCCTTGTGCATGGCGGTGATGCTGAACTCCGCTTCATCGTGGCCGGGTTCGAACTTGCCATCGCGGTAACGGAGAACCTTCGTACTCTGCAGCCGGATCCATAGATTTCCGTCCGAATCCGCCGCCAGCCCCAGCACCGGACCGATGGCCATAGAACTCGGCGTCGCCTGCTGAAAAAGAAGGAAGCTCAGGCCATCGAAGCGAACCAGGCCTTTCTCGCCTCCGATCCACAAATATCCGTCGGGAGTTTGCGCAATAGCATGCACGATGCCGCCGGGAAAGCCTTTTTCACTGTCCCAGCGGTCGCGAATATATTGCGAGAGCGTGCGCTGCGGGTCGATGGCATAAGCCAAGTTGGCGCAACAGAGATTGGCCAGAAAAATCCCGGCCAGTGCGAGCGCGAGCAAGTGCGTTCGCCTACGCGTCCGGCCTCGATAATCATGCGCGGCATTCACGGCAAGTACTCAAACTTATCCACCACCACTTCCGCTTCTTTCTGCAGCGGAGTATGGCTCGGCACCAGGCACAGATCGATCACAATATTCGCATCCCCGGCGGTGGGAACTCCGGAGGTGAAGACATGTTCATAGACCACCGGCGCCACGGCATTCATGGAGGGTCCGCGCACGGTTTTGAAAGAAGCGCGTCCCGATTCCCAGCGCAGCGAATGAGTCAAGATGCCGGCCGGCTCGGAGAACTCCGCCAAATTTCCCGGCACATAAAAGGGCTGGATTCCGTATTGCGCGTTGTTCTTGTTCTCCGGGTCGCCCCAACGTCCGATCTCTACGTCCATCTCGCGGTAGTGTTCGTCGCCAAAATCATCCCAGGTGTGCATGCTGAAAACGGCGGCCGGCTCCAGCTTGGAAATGTCGCGCATGGTCATCACATAGGTGCCGTAACCAAGGCTGCGCATGGCATGCAGCTCGCTGCAATTCCAGACCCCATTTTTCCTGGCGATGCGCAGGTGCAGCGCTCCGTCGGCGTCGGTGAACACGTTGTCGGGGTCGTAAGGATTATTCATGCCGCCGCGATCGGCGCGAATCGTTCTCACTCCCCAATCGTAGCCGCTGAAGCGCAGCGGCTTGACATTCGCATATTGCGCCGGGCCGACCCCCTGGACAATCTTGACGGTCGCCACCAATCCGCCTGGCGAGGGCGGAACGTCCAGCGTCGGCGGGGGCTTATATCCAGGGTCCACCAGCAGCGCGGCGTATTCGAAACCCAGGTGCGTGGGCGTCGTCCAGGTGGAGTCGGATTGAATCGGAATCAGGCATTGGTCGGGCCAAAGCTGCACCCACCAGGGTCCGCTGCGCGCATAAATGACAATGTGCTGCCCCGGCCGCGCGCCGATGACGCGCCCGGAGATGGTATCGACCCGCTCGCGGCCGCCCTGCGCATTCGGCGGAATCTTGATGAATTCAATCTGCGGTCCGGCCTCGGCTTGCCGCGAATGGCACGCCGCCAGCAGCGCCGAGAAACAGAGCAGCGCCGCTCCCCGCCAAACCTTCGCGGAACGCCGCACTTTCATTGGATCGGTCCCCAGGCTGCACGTGCCATGTCTCGCGATGCGAGGCGTGGTTCAGACTTCGGTCGCCCGAAGTCGTTGGATGCAAATTTTTGATTTAGCTTCAAAGAGGTTGTTGCGGGCGGATCGCACGGCCCCTAGAAAACCTAATCCGCCTCGCCGGCGCACCCCATGCGCCGCCCCAGATCGAAGTCCCTCAACACGCGCAAAGCGAACGTTTAGGGACGTGCGAGCCGCACCGACATCCGTAAAATCTTTCATGAATGGTGGGCGCTATAGGATTCGAACCTATGACTTCCACCGTGTGAAGATGGCACTCTACCGCTGAGTTAAGCGCCCACTGTTATGCGGTAAGTTCATCATTATACACAAGTTCCCGAACAACTTCGCGTTCACTGAATCGTCTCGGGCTCCCGCATTGGCACCCGCTTTTCCGCAGGAATCAGGTGCTGAAGCACTTTTTCCTCATTGCCGAACTTTCGGAACCAATGTTTAGGTGCCGGAATCGTCGCTTCTTCAAAATCGAGTTGGAGTGTCGATGGACAATAAATCCAAACAGCGATGGCAAAACTGATAGCTCATCGATTGGTCACCGGCATCCAAGAGGAGCCCTAACATGCACGCACGACCGGAAATTCGCCAAATGTTGATCGCCCAGAAATTAAAACGCTGGTCACTGATTGCCAGGATTCCCACGATTGACCCCAGTTGCCCTCCGGCCCGAGCCCGCCGCAATTATTGGAGGCTGTTTGCCAAGCATAGGGACTTGGCCAATCGCCTCGGCCTGTCGCTTACCTCTGTTTACCCGTCCTAAGAGGGATTCCTCAGGCCTCCCAGTATTAAGAAAATAGAGGCGGTCAGGACGCCAGATTTCGCCGGTGACTCCCGCCAGCCTCCATTTCAACCAAAGGAAACTCTATCTATGGACGCACAGGAACTCAACGAAATAGTGCAACGCAAAACAATCTCAGTGGCTACGCTGAGGTGCTCCGACTGCGGAAAACCCGATGTCCACCTGACTGACTTCTTCCTCGTACCCGACAAAGTGTGGGACGCACTGTGCCCGCTGGACGCGATCCTCTGTCTGGGCTGCTTCGGAAAGCGGCTCAATCCCGCCGACCCTCCTAACGACGAGCGTTTGGAGGAGGAGATTTATCGGCAACGCAAGCGGTTCAAGTTAAAGAATGTCAACCGATGGCTGGGGGAGAAAAGGAATGGAGAGGTGTACCGGGGACACTACCTGGTCCTTTTCCACGCGGAGCCAAAGGCAGCGGAAGTGGCTGCGGGACTGGATGAAGACATGCTGAAGAATGTTATGACCAGCAAGCGCGTGCATGAGCGCAATGCCGCTGCAACACTTGGAGCGCACGGCGTAGCCGAACGGGCATACTG
>Ga0187887_10000048_pt1 | contig 114395 bp, 98 predicted proteins | sample June2016WEW_7_10_FD_132977 | JGI IMG/M metagenome (GOLD analysis project Ga0187887, IMG submission 132977) | Peatland microbial communities from SPRUCE experiment site at the Marcell Experimental Forest, Minnesota, USA - June2016WEW_7_10 | ecosystem: Environmental > Terrestrial > Soil >... | reverse complement strand
CCATAGCCTCTCCGGCCAAGCTACCTATTAAGCCGCCATGAAAATGTTAGTCATCTGATTCAAAACCACTTGCTCACATTCAATTCAAGTATGTCCCCATGCCAATCGAAGTCAAATGATGTCTTTACTCAGATCACATTCTCAATCGACGCAATATTGATATACTCTCATCTGTCTTCCCCCATAACATGCTGGCCGTTCTGCACGTGGTGCGCGGGCCGCGCCTTCTTCTACCCGAGCGTACGCGCCGTTTCTGAGGAGAGAACTTCTTTTGAGCAATCATCGTTCGTCATCCGGCACTCTGCTGACCTGTTTGCTTGCCTTTACCCTGCCCGCACTGTCGCAGGGAACGGGAACATTCACCAACATCACCGCACCGGCCGCCGGCACCGGCTCGCTTCAGGGAACCGCCGTTGTCGGCATCGATACAGCTGGGGACGTGGCGGGAACTTATGTCGACGCCACTGATACAAGCCACGGCTTCTTGTATTCAGCCGCAGGCACGTTGACCGTCATCGACATCGCTGGCGCTAATACAGGAAAGAATATGGGCACCTTCGTCACCGCCATCGACGCAGGAGGAGATGTCGCCGGCTACTTCACAATTGCCGGGACAGAGAACAACGGCTTTGTGCGCACGGCCAATGGCACAATCTCCACATTCACCGTCTCGACGGGAGGATGGCAGGGGGAAGGGACCGATGTCATAGGAATTAACTCGGCGATGGCTGTCACGGGGGAATATCAAGAGAGTGGGACTGCTTTTGTACGGTCAGCCAATAGCACGATCACTACCTTCCAGGTTCCGGTTCCTGGAAAAACCACCTTCTATGGAACCGTAGGAATCGCCATCAATACTGCGGGGATAATCGCGGGAAGATACATGGACGGGAACTGCATCTCTCACGGCTTTGTGCGAGCAACGAACGGCACCATCGGAACCTTCGATCCTCCAAACGTAGCCACAACCCACACTTGCACGAGTTACGGCAGCTTCGGAACCATCCCCACCAGCATCGATACGGCTGGAGATATCGTCGGCACCTACACGGACACAAACGGCGCACGCCACAGCTTTTTGCTCCCGGCCAATGGCAGCATAACCACCTTCGATCCTCCAGGCACTGACAACAGTCCGTGTCCGGCCACGGGCTTGGGCGCCATCGCCTGCGGCTCCGGAGCCATCGGTATCAACGACGCTGGGCAAATCGTCGGCGCATATATCGATTTGGATGGCGTAGGTCACGGCTATCTACGCTCTCCCAACGGCGACTTCACCACCTTCAACGATTCCAGCGCCGGCACAGCCGCGCTGACCGGAACCGGCGCTTTCAGCATCAACGCCGCTGGAACCATTGCCGGAACCTACGTTGACACAAACTCCGTACTCCACGGCTTTGTTGGCACTCCACCAACTGAGGCGACAAGGACCGTGCTCACACCCGTACCCGAACCGAATCCATCCGTCTATACCGAGCCTGTAACCCTCACCGCATACGTCTCTTCCAACGGCGGAATTCCCACCGATGGTGAGAATGTTACGTTCTTGAGCGGCACAACCTCACTGGGAACGGCACCGCTAAAGAGCGGCGTAGCCGCCTTGACCACCACCTCCCTCCCCGCCGGCCCCGACTCCATCACCGCGGCCTACGGCGGCGATACCAGCTTTGCCGGAAGCACCTCGACTGCAATCAACCAGGTAGTGATGGACTTCACCGTCGCCGCCAGTCCATCATTACAAACCGTAACCGCCGGTCAGAACGGATCAACCTCCATCACCGTCACCCCGCAGAACGGCTTCAATTCCGCAGTTGCATTCACCTGCGCCGTGCAGCCCGCCGGCCCCACATGCAGCTTGTCGCCGACCTCCGTAACCCCCTCCGCGCCTACTACCACCCTCACCGTAGTAACCACCGCGTCGTCCGCTTCTCACCGCCAGAAATCTAACCCATTCGTACCCGGCACAGCGCTTGCGGTTGTCCTCTGCTTGTTCGGCTTCAAAAAGCGGCGGCGTTTACAGTTGATTCTCCTTCTGGCGGCGAGCATAACCGGCCTGAGCCTGATCAACGGCTGCGGTTCTACTTCCACTGTGACGACTCAACAAAGCGCTATCTACACAGTCACCGTAGCGGCCACAGCGGTATCGACGGACACGCACACGGCCACCTTCGTCCTCACAGTAGACCAATAGAATTTTCGCCCACCCTCAAACCGCCCCGCGCGCTTTGCCTCCTCCACATGAGGCAAAGCGCGCGGGCTCTGGACGTGCATAAAATAACTACCCGTTCACGGAACCTTCTGCACCCTATCCGCGTATGGAAATATGTCCGCTTCCGGCCGCCAGCCAGCCGGTTCAACGTTGCACGGAATAAGAGCCATTCCCAGCTCCCGCGCACTGCAAATTTCTCCATGGAGGTTTCACATGTCCATCGCAATCTGCGACCACCCGGTCTCCGGCTTCATCGCAACCGCCGAGTCCGCCAGCCATTCTGAATTCATCCTCACCGATCTCGTTCGCGAAAACGACGGCCGTCTCCTCGACCGTCTCATGCCGCTCGTCCGCAGCCAATCCCTCGCGCTCGACCTCTCCGCGGTTCAGCGCATCGACGCCGACGGCATCACCGCTCTCATCTTTCTCTACCGTTCCGCCCGTCAAGCCGGCCACCGCTTCACCGTCTCCAACGCGTCGCCTCGCGTCGAGAAAACTCTTGCGCTCGTCGGCCTCGATCGGATCCTCTTATCCCATAATGTGACCATTCATTCACAATCCAGACCCTGATGCCCCCCACTCTCTGCCTCATTACCTCCAAAACCAAGCCCTTCAGCGGCCCCTATCTCAAATTGCGAAATTTTCATCCTAAAATGATACAAACGTCAAACTCCCCCGCCCCCCGCATGTGACCTTCAACACCCGGCAACTGTATACTTATAAAGATATTCGTAATCACGATTAATCAACCCGCAACGCGCTGTTGGATGTCTGGTTGACTCGCACGCTCTTATGCTTCTTGATTGTTCTTCTCGTTGAAGCAACGAGCCCCTGTTTCACCACCTTCTCATGGATAATCGTTGCGGAATCCTAATACGAGGAGGCTTTACCCATGACGCAGGGCGTGATGGAACTACCGGTCGCTGAGGCGGCCTCGAGCTCAACCCCAATCAAATATTGTTATTTCTTCGGCGGCGGAAAGGCCGACGGAAACGGCAAAATGAAGGATGTACTGGGCGGCAAGGGCGCAGGCCTGGCCGAGATGACCAACGCCGGTTTGCCCGTCCCTCCCGGTTTCACTATCCAGACCGAGGCCTGTCGCGAGTACATGCGCGGCGCCGTCAGTCCCAAGATCAACGCCGAGATGAACGCCGCCCTCAAGCAGCTAGAGGAGCTCCAAGGCCAGACGCTGGGTTCGGGCGAAAATCCCCTCCTGGTCTCCGTCCGCTCCGGCGCCAAGTTCTCCATGCCCGGCATGATGGATACCATCCTCAACCTCGGCCTCAACGACAAGGCCGTCGAGTCCCTGGCCAAACTCAGCAATAATCCTCGTTTTGCCTATGATTCCTATCGCCGCCTCATCCAGATGTTCGGCGATGTCGTCCTCGATATTCCTAAGAAGAAGTTCGAGCATATCTTTGACGCCGTCAAGGCCGCAAAGAAGGTCAAGTTCGATTACGAGCTCACGCCCGATGCCCTCAAGCAGATCATCGCCGAGTACAAGAAGCTGGTCCTCAAGGAAACCGGCAAGGAATTCCCCCAGGCTCCGCTCGACCAACTGACCCAGGCCCGCGATGCCGTATTCCGCAGCTGGCAGAACGAGCGCGCCAAGACCTATCGCCGCATCAACAACATCGACGACTGGCTGGGCACAGCGGTCAACGTGCAGGCCATGGTCTACGGCAACCTGGGTGAAAACTCCGGCACCGGCGTCGGATTTACCCGCAATCCCGCCACCGGCGAGCACAAGTTCTTCGGCGAGTACCTCATGAACGCCCAGGGCGAAGACGTCGTCTCAGGCGTCCGCACGCCGCTCCCCATCAGCGAGCTTGAGCGCGCCATGCCCAAGGTCTACGAGCAGTTGCGTACCATCACCGGCAAGCTTGAAAAGCACTATCGCGATCTGCAGGACTTCGAGTTCACCATCCAGGATGGCAAGCTCTATATGCTGCAGACCCGCAACGGTAAGCGCACCGGTCTTGCCGCGGTCCGCATCGCCATTGACATGGTCAAGGAAGGCCTGATCACCAAGGACGAAGCCATCTTCCGCGTCGAGCCCAACCAGCTCTACGACTTCCTGGTACCCCGCCTGGTTGAAAAGGGCGAGAAGATTGAAGTCCTCGCCACCGGATTACCTGCATCGCCTGGCGCCGCTGTTGGACAAATTGTTTTCACCGCCGAAGAAGCCGTCAAGCGCCACGCTGACGGCAGCTATCCAATCATCATCCTTGTCCGCGGCGAAACCACCCCTGAAGATATCGCCGGCATGGAAGTCGCCGCTGGCATCCTCACATCTCGCGGCGGTATGACCTCTCACGCCGCTGTCGTCACCCGCGGCATGGGCAAGTGCTGCGTAGCCGGCGCCGGCGACCTCAAGGTCGACGAAGCCAAGAAGGAACTCAGCGTCAAGGGCAAGGTCTTCAAGCAGGGCGACTGGATTTCGCTAGACGGAACAACCGGCCGCGTCATTGATGGCAAGCTCAAGACCCTCGATGCCCAGCCCGACGATCCCGATCTGGTCAAGTTCATGAGTTGGGTCGATCCCGTCCGCCGCCTCCGCATCCGCGCCAACGCCGACATTCCTCGCGACGCAAAAAATGCTCGCCTCTTCGGCGCCGAGGGCATCGGCCTCTGCCGCACCGAGCACATGTTCTTTGCTGAAGACCGCATTGAGCACATGCGCACCATGATCCTGGCACAGGACGAAAAAACCCGCCGCGCCGCCCTCAAGAAGCTCCTGCCCATGCAGCGCGCCGATTTTGTCGGCCTCTTCAAGTCCATGGAGTCGCTACCGGTAACCATCCGCCTCCTGGATCCGCCGCTGCACGAGTTTCTGCCCAAGCGCGAAGACCTGCTGGTTGAAATTCAGCACCTCCAGGACACCAAGCCCCGTTCGCCCAAGCTCAAGGAACTTCGTCCGCTGCTGGCGCGGGTTGAAGAGCTGCACGAACAGAACCCCATGCTCGGCCTGCGCGGCTGCCGTCTCGGCATCGCCTTCCCCGAGATCACTGAGATGCAGGTTCGCGCCATTCTCGAGGCCGCCGTCGCGGTCAAGAAAAAGGGCGGCGATCCGCATGTCGAAATCATGGTTCCGCTCATCGGCTCCATCGAGGAGATGCGCAACCAGTCCGCTATCATCCGCCGCGTCGCCGCGGAAGTCTTCGCGGAAAAGGGCGAAAAGGTCGACTACATGGTAGGCACCATGATCGAGCTGCCCCGCGCGGCCCTCACCGCCGGCCAGATCGCCGAAGAAGCCGAGTTCTTCAGCTTCGGCACCAACGACCTCACCCAGACCACCTTCGGCATCAGCCGCGACGACATCAACAACTTCCTGCCTGCCTATCTCAAGTACGGCATCTTCAAGCAGGATCCCTTCGCCACCCTCGACCAGGCCGGCGTAGGTCAACTGGTCCAGATGGCCACCACCAACGGCCGCAAAACCCGCCCCAACCTCAAGGTTGGCATCTGCGGCGAGCACGGCGGCGATCCCGAGTCCGTCAAGTTCTGCCACAGGATCGGCCTCAACTACGTCTCCTGCTCGCCCTTCCGTTTACTCACGGCAAGGCTCGCAGCCGCGCAAGCCGCTCTCGAAGAAAAGGGCTCAGGCGGCCACTCCAACAAGTAACTCATCACACGAAGCAATAAAACAAGGGCGCAGCCAATCGGCTGCGCCCTTGTTGTCTAAGGAACCTCCGCGCAAGTCTAGGCTGCGGAAAAACTCGATCCCGAGGGAGGCGGGGGTTTCAACCCCCGCATAAAGCCAACAGAATCGTCGCGGGCTTTAGCCCCGGATCCTTCCTCAGAATCGCGGAATGGACTTTGTCAGCAGTCTGGGGCGCAGCCAATCGGCTGCGCCCTTGTCGCGTCAAGCAATTCAGTCCATTATTCGGAAGTTGCACAAAAAAGTAACTGCTTCGCAATCAACAAAGCAGCCGAATCGCCGCCACGCTCCTAATGCGCCGCCGCGATCGACTCAATATGCATACTCTTTGCTGCGGCATTTGCGGTCGCGGACACGGTCACGTGGTCGCCATAGAAGGCCTTCACGGCATCCGGATTGTCGATCGTCCACACTTGCTTTTTAGCCTCGTCCACAAACACCGGCTTTTCGCCGTTCTTGATGCACTTCTTCACGCACGCCGCGCCGCTTCCCGCATGTTGGGCTCCGCACATGGAGTCTGATATCCAGCCGTTGATGGTAGTAGAATCTGCAGCCTTGGCCGTGATCGTGGCCAAAGCAAGGACAACTGCAAGCATTGACAGAATATGCTTCACGAGAAACCTCCAGGGGAATCGCTAGCTCAAATCAGCTTCCATCATGCTATCGCGAAAGCAATTCTGCAAGCAATATGCAGCCCTGTATATGACCAATTTGCCCCTCCGGGTCTTCCACCCCTTCGACTGCGTCCAGCCAGGCTTTCAGCGCGTTTTTGCTTTTGCGCACTGAGTAGATCAGATCAATCTACAAGCCGTCTGTATCCTTTCAGACACTCGATTACGCCTCGTCGTGCCGTGTCACAAATTCTTCGCAAATACAAGAAACCGCAATCTTCTATCTGGCATCAAAGTTCTTGTTGTCGCACTGCTGCACCTATTCCGAATAGGTGTCGTAAACCCTGGAGGAGGCAAAAACACATGCTTTGGACAATCTTTGTAATCCTCCTGGTGCTGTGGTTGCTGGGGGTAGTCAGTTCCTACACGCTGGGTGGGTTCATCCATGTTTTGCTCGTGATCGCGGTAGTCGTGCTTCTTATTCAGTTGATTTCCGGCCGCAGGCCAGTGGTATGACCGCGATTTAAGACGGGTTCGTTTTGAATACGGGCCAATGAACGGGCATAATTCCATGCCAACAAAACTTAGTTACATCAAGACATCCCCGGAGGGAAAAATGGACAAGGACAGAGTAAAAGGCGCAATCGATGATTCGGTTGGGCGTGCGAAGCGCCAGGTTGGCGAGTGGACCGGCGATACAAAGACACAGGCAGAGGGCGCCGCGCAGCAGGTGAAAGGCAAAGCAGAGAAAGCCTGGGGCAACGTGAAGGATGCAGCGCGGGATCTCAAGAATGACGTGCACGAAACGAAGGCGGAGCACGATGCCAAGAAAGACGCTCATCGCCGTTCGAATGCTTGATTCCCAAAAATCGCTTACTGGCCGACCCAGGTCCAAATCTCCGGACCTGGGAAGCGCCAACGCTTCCCTCTAGCTTCGCCCGCAAACCCCGGCCATGCGCCGCCCTCGATCTCCGCCCTCAACACTTCCCGTACCTCATTCCGCATAATCCAGTCTCACAAAATGGGTTTTGCCCGCTGAGAAACTCCTGCCTTTTCCCCGGTAATTATGTTTTTGTATTACGCCCCTATAAATAAGTATGCGAAAATCATGAAATCTCGCCGGTTAACGCCTGTTCTCCAGCCGTCCCCTGCTTCACCGCTTCAGGCACCGCCCGGCAAACGGCCCAAATCATCGTCCCCCTTGAACGAAGGCGGAGAAGAAGGACCAAATGGCAGACCCGTTGACCAATAACCAAACGATCACCAGTGACCACGCAGCGATCACCAGGGACCATGCAATTTGTTTCGCCGAGGCTCTGGCCGAGGAGCTTATAGAAGTCGAAGCCCTGCGCGCACGCCGCGGAGTCAATTCCGATCCGCTCACGCCAAAAGAAATCCTCCAGCATGAGCATCTGAAAGAGATCGCCGATAGGGCCGGAGAAACTACGCGCGACAATATTAAAGGCAAGGAAGCGGCCGAAGAAGCAAAATTCGTCGTGGGCCAGGCCCGAAAGATGGAGCTCGCCGGTCTCGCGTTTTCCGGCGGCGGCATTCGTAGCGCAACCTTCAATCTGGGAGTCCTCCAGGGACTGGCTCAATACAACAAGGTGCGAGCCTTCGATTACCTCTCCACAGTTTCGGGCGGCGGCTATATCGGAAACTGGCTCGAGGCCTGGATCAGCCGCAGCGCTCCAACGCAGGATGAGGGACATGCAGCGGGCCCGCACATTCAGGAGGGAATTGATGCCGTAGAGGAAGAACTCCGGCCAACTCGAACCGCGCGCCCCAAAACCGTGGAAATGCGCGAACGTACTGATCAGAAATCGCATACCGAGCCGCCGCCCATTCGCTTCCTGCGCGATTACAGTAACTACCTCACGCCGCGGCTCGGAGCCTTCGGTGCAGATACCTGGACAGTGATTGCCATTTACCTGCGCAACCTGTTTCTCAATCAGTCCGTTCTGATTCTGTTTTCGTTCACGCTCCTGCTGCTTCCCTACATCGCGCTTTGGCTCACGAATCTTTTGTCTAGGTCCTCTGTGTGCTCGTGGCTGGCGCCAATCGCGGTCTTCCTGCTGTTGACCGGCGCGCTGTCAATCGGGGCCTGGAACCTGAGGGACCTGATCGATGCCTGGGACGGAAACCAATTTGTGCGGCGGCCACAGCAAGCACCGAATCCCGGGAAGGAACGCCCGTGGCTTCCGCCCCAGGATCAGCGCTGGGTGCTTCTCACAATTGTGACGCCTGTCCTTCTTGCGCTATGGATTTTGACCGCCTGGTTGTGGATACACACCGGCAACGCTGGCAACTGGGACGCGCCCCAGAATACGTATTGGTGGCCGTTGTGGGGAATGGTGTTGCTTGGCCTGCCGCTCTCCATCGCCTCAACAATTACGGCATTCCTGCATCCCGAGGACGACCCGGAATTGAAAATGCTGTGGTGGGTTTCAGCTTCCCTGCTTACGGGAGCGGTCAGCGGGTTGGTCCTGCTCGCGGCCTATCGTCAGTTCTTCACGCCGATGCACTCCTGGCCGGGAGCGGATTGGCACCAACTCAGCCTCGCATTCCCGCTCACGTCGCTCATTTTCCTGGCCGCGACCATGCTCAAAGTGGGCTTGATGGGGCGGTCCTTCCCCGACCCGTACCGCGAATGGTGGGCGCGCGTCGCCGGATGGGTTCTCCTCCTCACCATCTTTTGGACGGCTGGATTCTCCGTCGCCATCTACGCACCGCTCGGGCTCTTGTGGCTGCGCGGATGGGTGAAGGCGGCGGGACTGGCAACCTGGGCTGGCACTACTTTGGCAGGTGTACTGGGAGGAAAAAGCGAGAAGACTGCCGATGACGACCCGCACAGCATAACCTCAAGGCTGCTCTCGTTCACGCCCTACGTTTTCATTGTGGGACTGCTGTCGCTCCTGGCGCTCTCTTTGGAGTTGATGCTGGCACGAATCTATTTGGCCAGAGACGGCATGCAAGCCGCCTGGAATACCTTCCTTGCAGAGAGCCCCGCCGTTGAAAAAGTTGCCGGTTGGGTGCTGAAGGTCAACGGAAATCTGGCGTCGGGAACGCTGACGCTAAGCGGCAACGCAACCACGGCTGGTTCGGCTCCAACCAGTTATCCCTATGTCGATGCCCACTTCACGCTGCTCCGCCAGGCCACAAACGGTTGGCTGATTCTGGCTTGCCTGTTGGTTTTCGGCGTTTGCGTGTGGCTATCCTATCGAGTAGACCTCAACGAATTTTCCATGAACCTGATGTACAGAAACCGCCTGGTGCGCTGCTATCTGGGAGCCACTCACGAGAGACGCGAGGAAAATCCCTTTTCAGGGCTCGACTGCCGCGATGATTTATTTCTCTCCAGCCTCCGCAGCAAAAAATTCTATTCCGGCCCGCTGCCCATCCTCAATAGCACGCTGAACCTGGTCAATTCCAGAGAACTCGCGTGGCAGGAGCGCAAGGCGGAATCCTTTCCCATGACCCCGTTTCGTTGCGGCTTCGATACCTGGATCGAGCAGGCAAACCTTGAGACAGACTACGAGCGCGAGAAAGAGGTCGAGCACATTTCCAAATACGCATACCGCATGACTGAGCACTACGCCTACAAGCAAGGCGGATTCTTCGTCGGAACGGCGATGAGCATCTCCGGCGCGGCCGCATGCCCTAACATGGGCTACCACACGTCGCCGTCTCTCGCGATTCTGATGACCTTTTTCAACGTGCGCTTGGGATTCTGGGCGGGCAACCCCAGGAACAACGATACCTGGTTTTTACCAGGGCCGACCGTGGGTCTGAACCAACTTATAAGCGAATTGCTCGGCCTCACCAACGACAACGCACAGTACGTCTATCTCTCTGACGGCGGACACTTTGAAAATCTCGGCGTCTACGAACTGGTCAAGCGTCGTTGCAAATTCATCATCGCGTGCGACGCCGGCGCTGATCCCAACTACGCCTTCGATGACCTTGGAAACGCCATCCGCAAGTGCCGCGAAGATATCGGTGTGGAGATCGAGTTGGACACGTCGCCCCTGGTGCCCATAGGCAGCGGCGCAAGCGAGGGAAAAAACAACAGCGATGCCAAGAAGTTATGCTCACAGCATTTTGTGGTAGGTACAATCCACTACGACATGGCCGATCCCGACGGAACAAATGGAATATTCATCTATATCAAAGCCTCTCTGACAGGAGACGAACCGTCGGACGTGCTCAACTATCAGACAGGCAACCCCACGTTCCCCCACCAGTCAACGACCGACCAGTGGTTCACGGAATCGCAATTCGAAAGCTACCGCCGGTTAGGACAGCATATCGTTGACACTCTGTTTGCCGGACCCAAGGGCACGCCCCACTATGAAAACCTCAAGTTAGATGAAAACCTGCAGCACTATCGGGAAATGCCGGTCGCCAGGCTCTTTGGTGAGCTGAAGAAAAAGTGGCCAGATCCAGTTCCCAAACCAAAAGCCAAAAAGCAACCAACATCCTGAGCCGGCAAAAATGAGGAGCGCCGGCCTCCCGGCCGGCTGCAGCGTGGACCTCCCGGTCCACTCTCACTCTATGTCTTCAGGTGAACGACTCTAAGCCGGCTGTAGCGCCTTCTTGCCCTTCTTCTTGGCCTTAGCTTCTTCCACCACCGGCCCATGCGTCTCGGCCGTCGGCGTCGGCATCGCCGGCGCATCCCCAATGCGCTTTGAATAGCTGCACTCCACCGCAGTCTTTTCCGGCTCCGCAACTTTCTTCGTGCGCTTCTTCGGCGCAATCTCCTCGGCCGTCTTCTTCTTGTTCGGGCATTCCAGGTAAATCCCCGACCGCAGCGTTTTCTCCACCAGGTAAGGGCTTCCGCACTCCGGGCACTTCTCCGGCACCAGTTTGCTGTTCGACGTAAAGTCGCACTTCGGATAATTCGTGCAGCCCCAGAACATGTTGCCCCGCCGGGCCTTGCGCTCCGCCAGGTCTCCGGTCCCGCACTTGGGGCACTTCAAACCTTCAATAATGTTCTGCTTCACGTACTTGCACTTCGGATACCCCGAGCACGAAACAAACTCCCCAAAAGCCCCCTGCCGCAGCACCAGCGGCTTGCCGCAAGCCGGGCAATCCTCGCCCGTCGGCTGCGCAGTATTCTGCTTCTGCTGCTGCTTCTGGCTCAGCTTCCTGAATGTCTTGCAGGGCGGATCCTCGTTATACCCCGGGCAACTCATAAACGGCCCAAAAATTCCCCGCCGCAGCACCATCACCCGCCCGCAGTTATCGCAATACTCTTCGGTCTCGCCCGCCTCTTGTGCCTCCGGCGTGTTCATGTCCGGCTTGGCCGCAATATTCTCCTTGGTAAACGTGCAGCTCGCCGGATCCTTCTTGTTGTATTTCGAGCACGCATAGAAGCTGCCGAACTTGCCCCACTTCAGCAGCAGCGGCGCTCCGCACAGCTCGCACTTCTCCTTCGTCTCCTCCTCCATGCGCTTGATGTTCCGCATCTGCTTTTCGGCTACCTTCAGCTCTTTTTCAAAGTAGCCATAGAAGCCGGTCAGCAGATCAATCCACTTCTCCTTGCCCTCTTCAATATCGTCCAGTTCCGTTTCCAGCTTGGCCGTGTATGCGGTATCGAAGATATAAGGAAAGTTCTCCACCAGCAGATCGCAAACCACCACTCCAATCTCGGTGGGATAAAACCGTCCTCGCGACCCGCCGTGTTTCACCACGTACTCGCGATCCTGAATCGTATTGATGATCGACGCATAAGTCGATGGCCGTCCCACGCCTCGCTCCTCCAGCTCCTTCACCAGCGAAGCTTCGTTATAGCGCGGAGGCGGATCGGTAAAATGCTGTTCCTCAAACAATTGCTCCATCTCCAGCTTTTTTACGTTATCCAGATTGGGCAGCTTATTGCCGGCTCCCTCGTCGTCCTCGTCCTTTTTTTCCTCAATCACCTCGTAGACCTTCAGGAACCCGTCAAACCGCTGCACCGATCCGCTGACTCTGAAGTCATAGGTCTTGCCAGTCTTCGCGCTCACCGCAGCAATCTTCGCCGTGGTCACGTCATAGATGGCCGGCACCATCTGCGAGGCCACAAACCGCTGCCAGATTAGCCGGTAGAGCTTCAGTTGCTCCTCGGTCAGATAGCGCGCAATCGACTCCGGCGTCCGCGATGCATCCGTTGGCCTGATCGCCTCGTGCGCATCCTGTGCGTCCTTCTTGCCCTTGTAATAATTCGGTGACTCGGGCAGATACTTCTCACCCAGTTCCTTGCCGATCCACTCTCGCGCCCCCGCAATCGCCTCCGGCGCCACGCGCGGAGAATCGGTTCGCATATAAGTGATCAGGCCCACCGTTCCCTCGGCGCCCACATCAATCCCTTCGTAAAGCCGCTGCGCTACTCCCATCGTGCGTCGCACGTTGTAGCCCAGCTTGTTGGCCGCATCCCGCTGCAACTGGCTGGTGATGAAGGGCGGCAATGGCCTTCTCTGCTGCTCTCTTGATTGAACCGAGGCCAGCGACCACCGCGCATTTTCGAGCGCATCCATCACCTCGTCCATTTGTTTCTTATCCGGCAGTGCGCTTGAAATAAACTGCGCCTTCCCATCCTTGTCCTGCCCGTTCACAACTCTCGCCGGCTCTCCATCGATCCCAACAAAGCGCGCCTTGAAGCTTTTATCGTTTTGCTTCTCAGGATGCAACTGCGCATCCAGCGTCCAATACTCCACCGGACCAAACGCGCTAATCTCCCGCTCCCGCTCCACAATCAGCCGCACCGCCACCGTCTGTACGCGTCCCGCTGAAAGCCCCCGCCGCACCTTGTCCCACAGCAGCGGCGAAATCTGGTATCCCACCAGCCGATCCAGAACCCTCCGCGTTTGCTGCGCGTCTACAAGATTCTGATCCAGGTCCCGCGCGTGATTGAACGCCTCCTGCACTGCCTTCTTCGTGATCTCGTTGAAGGTCACGCGGCGAATCTTCTTCTTCTCCTTCGCGTTGGTTCCCAGTTGAAGCGCCAGGTGGTACGCAATCGCCTCACCTTCGCGGTCCGGGTCAGGCGCCAGAAAAATCTCGTCCGCCTTCGCGGCCGCCTTCTTCAGCTGCGCCACAACCTTTTCTTTGCCCGGAGACACAACCAGCGTCGGCTCGAATGTCCGGTTCTCCAGCTCCACACCGATTTCTTTTTTCGGCAGGTCCATAATGTGACCCACCGACGCCAATACTTCAAAACCCTTGCCCAGATATTTCTCGATCGTCTTCGCCTTGGCGGGGGACTCGACGATCACCAGTGATTTATTCATTGCCATCCTTAATACAGTACCCACTCTACCCTGTCAGCTCTCTTCGTCACGAAAACAGGACCTTCCTCATCTTCTTTTGACATTTCAAATCCTGCACGTACCCGGTAATTCTCCCCTCAAGGAAAAACTACCCGCAAATGTTGCACCCTAACACGGAACACCATCCCGTTTCCACTCGTCCGGCAAGTTTCCCCTCGTCAGCCGTCCCATTCTCAAGACGTAGAATCTCTTTCGCGGCGCGAAATCCGCCGCGCAATCGTGCCGTATCCTCCAAAACAATTTGCTTTCAAAAGAGTAAACGGACAAACCCGCAGGGGCCAGCGAATCGAAATGACGGGAAAATAAATTCTAACATTTTAAAATCTGCCGCACAGCCTGTTGCCCAAGATCTCGTTTTTGAGGACCGGGAAACCACGAATCCCAATAAGATCTCACACCGCTTATTTCCTAGCCCCTAGTCCCTGTTCCCTGCTCTTATCACATCGTTCGTACGTAATTCTTCCCCGGCATGCTCCTCACCCGGCCCGTTATCTCCAGTTCAAAAAGCGCCGTAAATACCTCTGAAGAAGTAAGTTGTGTCTCCAGCAGCTCCAGAATCTCATCGATCTGCGAGCTCTCGTCCGAGCGCAGCACCTCCAGCACCATCGCCTCTTGGGGTCTTAAAACCGGATCAGGCAATAGAGATGCGGTAGTCTCCGATTTCGATTCAGCCGGAACCCCAGCCTCCAGCTCGAGCCGCACCCCCGAGGACAGGTCCTCCCACACGTCCTCCCAGGTAGCCACCAGCTTAGCCCCCTGTTTAATCAATGTGTTAGGCGTCCACGATCCTTTGTTGGTCACATTCCCCGGTACCGCGAACAAATCCCTGTTCTGCTCTGATGCGCACCGCGCCGTCACCCGCGTCCCCGAGTTTTCCCCTGCCTCCACCACCAGCACAGCAATGCTCAGCCCGCTCAAAATCCGATTGCGCCGGGGAAAATTCTGCGGTGCCGGAAACGTCCCCATCGGCATCTCGCTCACAATCGCCCCGCCCGTAGTCAAAATTTCCTCCGCCAGCTTCTTGTTCTCCTTGGGATAGACCACGTCGATCCCCGTTCCCCAAACCGCCACCGTAGGCATCCTCGCCGCCAAAGCACCCCGGTGCGCGCACGAGTCAATTCCCCGCGCCATCCCACTCACAATCAGCAACCGCCGCACCGCCAGATCTCGCGCCAGAATCTCTGCCACGCCCGCTCCATACGGAGTAGGATGCCGCGTCCCCACCACCGCAATTGATGGCCTGCTCAGCAAGCTCGCATCCCCGCGCACCCACAGCACGGGTGGCGGATCGTAAATCTCCTTCAGCCGCTCCGGATAATCCGGGCAGCCAAAGCTCACCACCGTAGCTCCTTGCGCCACAACCCGCGTCCACTCCTCCTCGGCAGCCCGGCGAGCCTTCCCGTCAAAGATGAACTGCGCCGCTTCAGCCGGAAACCTCAGCCCCTCCAGCTCCGTCAGCCCCAGCGATAGAATCCGTCCCGGCTCATCCAGAGTTTTCATTGCGTCCAGAATCCGTTTCGGTCCCAGTCCCGGCGAAAGCGCCAGCGCCAGCCAGGCCAGCCGCTCCTCGTCCAACTGTGTCGCCTCTGCTAAAACCGCGCCTTGTTGCATCGCCGTCATCTCTTATCCCCGCCGAAATCCATAATTTGCACAGCACAGCCTCGTCTGAGGAAACCAATCACAAATCTCTAATGGATTTTCGCCAACACTAACCCCACCCGCCTCAGAAGTCAAGATGCGCGCCCGCTCATCCCCCACCCAACGCAGCAAACGATATACTGGCGCGGAGCCGAAATATCAAAAATTCAACCGCGGAAAAAGCTGCCCACCGATCGAACGGAGCTTCTCATGACCGATCAAAGCAAGACCAATCCCCAGCTCAACTGGATCTCCAACGGCCTTCTCATCACCGACGGCGCCTGGGGAACCGAGCTCCAGGCCCGCGGCCTTCCCTCCGGCACAAAACCCGACTTCTGGAATCTCACCCATCCCGACCGGGTCGAATCCGTAGCCCGCGCTTACGCTGAAGCCGGGAGCCAGGTCGTCCTCACCAACACCTTCCGCGCCAACGCCGTCGCCATGTCCAGCATCTCCGCATCCGATCTCGACGCCATCAACCGCGCCGGCGTAGAAATCTCGCGCCGCGCCGCAGGCCAGGCGCTAGTCTTCGCCTCCATCGGTCCCACCGGAAAAATCCTCCTCTCCGGCGAGGTCTCCGCCGATCAAGTTTCCTCTGCCTTTGCCGCCCAGGCCGCATCGCTCGCCGCCTCCGGCGCCGACGCACTCCTCATCGAAACCATGAGCGATATTGAAGAAGCCCGCCTCGCCGTCGCAGCCGCCCGCCTCACCGGCCTGCCCGTAATCGCCTCTTTCGCCTTCGACTCCGGGAAAAACAAAGACCGCACCATGATGGGCGCAACCCCCGAGTCAGTTGCCGAAGCCATGGTAGAAGCCGGCGCAAGCGCCGTAGGAGCAAACTGTGGCGTAGGCGTCGAGCAGTCTATCCCCATCTGCCAACGCCTCCACGCCGCCTGCGATCTCCCCATCTGGATCAAGCCCAACGCCGGCCTGCCCACCATCGAAGGTACATCCCTTCGCTACCACACTTCAGCCGAATTCTTCGCCTCCCACTACGCAGCCCTCCGCAACACCGGAGCATCATTCCTGGGCGCCTGTTGCGGCTCCACCCCCGATTTCATCCGCGCTTTGGTAAACGCAAAGACCGCTAGCTTACTAACCCGCTAACTCGCCAACACGCCCGCTCGCCACAAGCCAACCGCACTTCAACCACCCACCCCCATTGCCGCCCCATATACGCCCTCACGAATCTTTCACAAATCGCGAGTACTCTAAGAGATGTGAGCACCACCTCGAATTCCCGTCTTCGCATAGCCGCCATCAACTTTCTCAACCCCGCTCCCCTCATGTGGGACTTCGAGCACCCCCCCCTCAGCGCCCCGCTCGCCCTCCGCTATCAAATCGACCGAATGACCCCCTCCGAATGCGCCGCTCGCCTGGCCAGCGGAACCGCCGATATTGGCCTGATCCCCACCGCCGCCCTCGCCACCACTCCCGGCCTTCGCATCCTTCCCGGCTGCACCATCGCCTCCAAGACCCGCGTTCGCTCTCTGCTCCTCGTCCGCCGCGCTTCTCAGCCGCTCACCGCTCTGCGCTCCGTAGCCGCCGACACAGCCAGCCGCACCACCCTCGCCTACGCCCGCATCCTCTTCCACAAATGGGGCAACCCCACCGTCCCGTTCCTGCCCCAGGCAGCCGACCTCGACTCCATGCTCCAGAAAGCCGACGCCGCCATTCTCATCGGCGATCCCGCCCTGCTCGCCCTCGAAGAACGCGCCAACCGCTTCGAGCGCACCGGTGAAGAGCTCGTCTACCATGACCTGGCTGAAGAGTGGCGTGCCCTTACCGGCCTGCCCTTTGTCTCCGCCGTCTGGGCAGCTGTCGCCAAAAACTCACTGGGTGGAGATCTCGATTCTGAGACCTGGGAATCAATCACCGAAGACTTCAACAAATCCCGCATCCACGGCCTTCAGAACATCGATGCCCTGGCAGCCGAGTGGTCTACTCGCCTCCCCATCTCCGAATCCACTATCCGCACATACCTCACCGCAAACATCCACTACACTCTCGATGAAGAGTGTCTCGAAGGCATGGCAGTTTTTTTCCGCACCGCCGCCGAACTCCAAATCCTCCCCGCCTACACTCTCCCCGTCCCCGAGCCCGTATCCTGAATAATCCATAAGCAACTCAATATTTTGAAAAGAAACGGCTGCGGTGCCGGGGCACCCTCTGGGTCGGGTCACGCACCATGAGAAGCTAAAAAAATCCGCGGGTTCTATTGAGAAGTGCAAAAGGAATGTCCTCAGAAAATCCGAGGGTTTTATTGAGAATTGCATAACGAATGTCCGTGCAATCGAGCTCGAGCCGCGGAACGAAATCGCGCCGGAGGCGCAGAGTTTGTTAGCCCCGCGCTTCAGCGTGGGGAAGAAATTCCACAGGTTTGTTACGGAGTCCCGTAGGGACGGCGCAAGGAGATAACCGACAGCCTGAGGTATATTCCCCGGCCCGCACAAACTTTGAACCCGCGAACCTCCCGCACTAATCTCATTCCACAGGAGAAGGCAAAAATGAAAATTGGAGTCATAGGTTCCGGTGACGTAGGAAGAGCCTTAGCTGGCGGCTTCCTCAAGCACGGCCATCAAGTGATGATCAGCGCCAGAACCTCCGCCAAACTAGCCGATTGGGCGAAGCAGAATCCCACCGCCTCCGTAGGCGCATTCGACGCAGCCGCTGCCTTTGGCGAGTTGATCGTCCTCGCCGTCTCGGGCAAAGCGGCAGCCGACGCACTCCGCCTCGCTGGCGCTGCCAACCTCAAAGGAAAAACCATCATCGACGCCTGCAATCCCATTAAGGATGCCCCGCCGGTCAACGGAGTCCTCCGCTTTTTCACCTCTCCCAACGAATCCCTCATGGAGCAGTTGCAGCACGAGTTCGCAGCCGCGCATTTCGTCAAAGCCTTCAACTCGGTAGGCGCCCCCTTGATGGTGAATCCGCAATTCAGGGCCGGCAAACCTACCATGTTCATCTGCGGCAACAATGACCAGTCAAAGAAGCAGGTAAGTGAAGTCCTCGATCAGTTCGGCTGGGAAATCGCCGATATGGGCAAAGCCGAAGCCGCCCGCGCCATCGAGCCCTTATGCCTGCTGTGGTGCATCCCCGGCTTCCTCCGGAACGACTGGACCCACGCCTTCAAACTCCTGACAAACTAATCCAGCAACAATCCACACGCGCATCTCTTCATCCCCTCCGCCGCCAACTCGCCAACTCGCAAAAAGGGCCGATCCGCGCTGCGGATCGGCCCTGCCAACTTGCGCAACAAAAATCCATCTGGAAGCCAGATGCTGTTCCCTATTCCCTAGTCCCTAGTCCCTGCCGTTAAATCTCCCACCGCAGCAGCGCCGCCCCTACGGTAAACCCCGCTCCCACCGCGGCAATCAGCACCAGGTCGCCCTTCTTCAGCCTCCCTTCTTCAATCGCCGTCTCCATAGCCAGCGGAATTGTCCCGCTCGAGGTATTCCCATACTTCTCAATATTGATAATCACCCGCTCCGGATCCATCCCCAGCCGATCCGCCGTCGCAGTAATAATCCTCTTATTCGCCTGGTGCGGAATAAAGCACCCCAGGTCGGCCCCGGTCACGCCGTTCCGTTCCAGCACGTTGGCACAAGCCTCGGCCATCTTCCGCACCGCAAACTTATAAACCGCCGGCCCATCCTGGTAGATGTAGTGCATCTTCTTGTCCACGGTCTCGTGACTGGCCGGATTCAAGCTCCCGCCGCCCTTCAGATTCAGCGCAGCCGCCCCCGACCCATCGATCTCGTACACATAATCGATAAATCCAATCTCGCCCTCTTCCGCCGGCTCCAGCAAGACTGCCCCGCCGCCGTCTCCAAACAGTACGCAAGTGGTCCGGTCCGTATAATCCGTCATCCGTGTATTGGCATCCGCCCCGCAAACCAGAACCTTTCCGTGCGCTCCGCTCTCCACCAGCTTCACGCCCGCCTGCAGAGCAAACACAAATCCCGAGCACCCCGCCGAAACGTCAAACCCCCACGCGCCTTTCGCCCCAATCTTGTCCTGCACCAGGCAAGCCGTCGAGGGAAACATCATGTCCGGCGTAACCGTGCCCACAATGATGACCTCGACCTCGCTAGCGTCTATCCCCCTCGCCGCCAGGCACTTCTTCGCCGCCGCAGTGCATATATCGCTCACGCCCTGCCCCTTGGCCAGCACGTGCCGCTCACGAATCCCGGTGCGCTCCATAATCCACTGGTCGTTCGTATCCACCATTTTTTCGAGATCTTTGTTGGTAAGTACTTGCGGAGGAACGTAGGTCCCAAGCGCCGAAATCTTAGCGCGCCGGCCCACCACGGGGCGAACAATAAGGCTCAATGCATCTCTCCTTAAAACCTTCAGATTGTCATCCTCAGCGGAGCGGAGCGAAGTCGAAGGACCTGCGTTTGCTTTTCCGCCTCAACTTCAAACTCGCGCCTTGTGTCAGGGCATGACTTCAATCGTGCTGCAAAATACTGCAAAATGAACGTGGGCTTTAGCCCCTGCGGCATTCTTCCACACAAAAAAAGTACCGGGTGACCTACTGCGCCCGTACTAGCCCGTTACCGTTGCTTCCTTCCGGACCTGGCGGGTTTGGCGGGATTACGTCGCGTAGGACCCGGCACTGATCGATTTTAACACTCCACAATGTTTGGGTTCAGCAAACAGTCCTTGCACTCATGACCACTCGCGCCGCCCATCTTGAATCCATCATGGAAGCGCTCAATGCCGATAATCTGCTCTCATCGAATCCGCCCGAACATTTGCAGATAATTACCTCATATTTGGCTACACTCGAATCAAGCAGCCCAAATGTCATCGGCAGCAGCCGCAAATTCTTTGCGATATGTTCGCTCCAGATCCCTTGCAAAAGCCAGAATCCACCCCTAACCACCTTTAGAATCAGGAATCTGGAAGTAACCTCTTTGTTTTCAGTCGTTTGAAAAGGATACCCACCCCGTATGCTATTGAAAATAAGGAATTTCCCGCAAGCATACGGGGGGGAGGGGGGTGGCCCCTCGGCGGCGCGATCCAACCGGCTCATTCAGCTCGCGCACTCCTTTCGCCTTCGCCACACTCATCAGCCTCCAGTGGCCACGCAGCAGTCAACTCCGTCCCCCGGTACAATGAACAAGTGACCAAACCATCCCCACCCACGGCCCCCACCGTGGGCTTTATTTCCTTAGGCTGCCCCAAAAACCTCGTCGACTCCGAGGTCATGATGGGCCTGCTCGATCGCGCAGGCGCGCGCCTCACCTCCCATCCCGAAGAAGCCGAAATCCTCGTCGTCAACACCTGCAGCTTCATCGACACCGCCAAGCAGGAATCCGTAGACACCATCCTCGAAATGGCCCGCTTCAAAACCAACGGTTCCGCGCGCAAGCTCATCGTAGCCGGCTGCCTCGTCGAGCGCTACCGCGACGAAATCCAGAAATCCATCCCCGAAGTAGACGCCGTCATCGGCACCGGCGAACTGGAATCCATCCTCGCCGCCGCTGGCCTCCAATCCCCGCCCGCCGCACTTTCTCTCTTCAACATCATCACAACCAAATCCGCCGAAACCCGCGAAGGCCACGAATCCCAATCCGGCACGCACAAGCCAGCCTTCAGACCCGAAGGCGACCACCGCGAACAACAAGGCCGTTTCCGCCGCGACGACTGGCAAGGCGCAACCCACCTCCTTCCCACCTACCTCTACGACGAAACCACCCCACGTTTCCTAACCACCCCCAAATCTTCCGCCTACATAAAAATCGCCGAAGGCTGTGACCACCCCTGCACTTTCTGCGTCATCCCCAACCTCCGCGGAAAATTCCGTTCTCGCCGTTTCGAATCCGTGATCGCCGAAGCCCACCAATTAGTCGCCCGCGGCGTCCAGGAGATCACCCTCATCGGCCAGGACACCACCTGCTACGGCGAAGACCTTGGCCTCAAAGATGGTCTCGCTACCCTTCTCGATGCCCTCGCCGCCGTCCCCAACCTCCGCTGGCTCCGCTTCCTCTACGCCTATCCCAACCGCATCACCGGCAAACTCCTCGGCACGATCGCCAAACACGACAACATCTGCAAGTACCTTGACGTCCCCCTTCAGCACGCCTCGCCCGCCATCCTCAAACGGATGAAGCGCGGCGCTGGCGCAGACATCTTCCTCAAGACCCTCGAAAAAGTTCGCGCCGCCGTCCCCGGCATCGCCCTCCGCACCACCTTCATCGTCGGCTTCCCAGGAGAATCCCCTGAAGACGTAACCCTCCTCGAAGACTTCATCCAGGAAGCAAAATTCGATTGGCTAGGCGTCTTCAATTATTCCGACGAAGAAGGCTCCGCCGCTTTCTCGCTCGACCAGAGAGTCCCCAAGCTCACTATCGAATCCCGCAAGCGCCGCCTGATGAAACTCCAGCAATCCATCAGCAAGCGCGCCAAGCAGCAGTGGGTGGGCCGCGAGCTAATCCTCCTCGCCGAAGGCGAAAGCGAAGAGACGCCACTCCTATGGGAAGGCCGAACCCAGTTCCACGCCCCTGAAATCGACGGCAAAGTCTACATCAACGACTTCGGCGCAAACGAATCCCTCAGCCCCGGCAGCTTTTACAAAGCCGAAATCACCGAAGCCCACGACTACGACCTGGTAGCAAAAATCCTCTCCGCCCCAATCTAAAAATGAAAATTCATTTCTAAGCCGCACCCGTCATCTCTTCCAGCGCATCCACCTTTTCCGAACTAAACGTCGAATATCTAAGCTTCGCAATCTCATGCCATTTCTTATTCACGCGCTGCTTGGCGTGCAAATCGAACCACTGTTTCCCGCACCCCTTGCATTCGTGCACTTCCACCACCGCGGAATACCCTTTCGCGTCGTCCACCATCTTCGATCCGGCGTCCGCATGTTCATCCATCGCCTTCCTGAACTCGCCCCGTCCCGTCGTCAGCCGAAAATCGGCAAGGCAGTCAGCAAGCTTCTCCAGCCGTTCAAAGTAACGCGTCTGTTTCCCTTTCAACTTGAGATAAAAACCGCAGCCATCGCAATAAGGCGCCGATCGCACCAGTTTATAAATGCAATATCCGCCGAAGGCGAAGCCCGCAATCTGCAGCGCAGCATACGCATAGCCCCAAAACCCCAAGGCAACCGTATCCCGCGTGAATTGGTCAAAAGTCACCGAAGTATGTGAGAGCGTAAAAGTAAGATAGGCCGGGTAGGAAATCCATTTGCGAATCGCTTCTCCATCCACCGTCAGATACTGATATTTCAGCCAATAAATAAAAAAGAAGTTAGCTCCTGAAACAGCAACCATGTTCAGCAGCACGCCACGCCCTGGCCGAAAACTCAACAGCCTTGATCCGAAGTAATACCCGCTCGCGGCCACCACTCCGGAAATAAATGCGCCAAATGGAAGCACAAACGCATAAACAAATCCGTAGATAGCGCAGTCATAATGCAGCTCCATATACACCAGGCCCGCCGCCGTGAGAACGGTAGTCGCAATCCCAAATAAAGTAACAATGAATCCTTTTACAATTCGATCCATAATTGCCTGAATCCTCTCTCTAACCATCCGTTCTATTGCTGGCATCCGGATCGCCCACACCTTATTTACCGGCCCGCGCCCGCACCGCCAGAAAATCCGCGCAAAGTTTCTTGGCGCTCGACGAAAAATAATAGCGCTCAATCGTGATTTCCTTTCCTCCGTAGACGCGAATATTCAACTCGCTTGCGATCGGGATGAAATTGACGCTGCGCGTAATGTTCATGATTCGCTCAACCTCTTCCCATTTGTACGGATACTCCATCACCTTGAAACGCCCAAACCACCCCTGTTCGGGTACCCGAATCGCCATTCCCTCCGCCCCCGCGCGAAAGTAGCAGCCCCGCACAAACGCGCTGATCACCCGCCCCACCCCTCCCAGCACAAAGGAGAGGGAGACCAGCGTAAACACTCCGACAAGAACAAACACCCACCATCGCTGCATTCCTTCCGCGTCCGATGTCAGGGACCCGGAGGAATTCGCCAACACATAAATTAGCGCGAATGGAATGATGCCCAGCAGCAGTCCGAACACAATCCGCCTAATCCCCGCCAACGCAACGCGAATCGGCGCATAGGTAGTCATATCCTGCATATTGCTCTGCCTGGCATCGAACAATTTTGCACTCTCCTGGATTTCGACCAGCCTACAGGAGAATCCACCGCTACCGCAAGCGCTTCACCCGAAGCTGTAACATAATTAGGGACAACTGCCCCAAGGCAGGAACATCTTCAATGCCCGCAAAGAAAAAATCCGCTAAAATTCTCCGCTGCCCCGCCTGCGGCATGCTGGTCCGCTTCAACGACGAAGATTTCCCCTTCTGCAGCGACCGTTGCCGCAAAATCGACCTCGGCAAGTGGGCCTCCGGCGTCTACAAAATCAGCTCCCCCGTCCTCGACCCTGAAGTCCTCGAAGACCTCGGCGGCCTGGACCCGCACCACTCCGGTGACCCGAACGATGATTAACAACCAGGGCAATATCTGCCAGCCGCCTCCCGTCCGCAGGACCCTCTGGGCCTGGACAATCGCCACCTTCTTCGGCGCCGGCTGCGGCAAGCCCGGCCCCGGCACCTGGGGTTCGGTCGCCGCCGTACTGATATGGGCCGCCTGTGCCAAACTCCTCCATCCCGCCCCGCAAACCCTGCTCATCGCGCTCGTCGCAGCCATCGTCCTCACGCTGCTCGTCGGCATCCCTGCCTCCACCATCGTCGCCCGCGAGTCCGGCCGCCACGACCCTCAATTCGTAGTCATCGACGAAGTCGCCGGCCAAGCCATCGCTCTTATTGGCAGCCAGGCCAACTGGCGTCACGCCCTCATCGCCCTCATCCTCTTCCGTCTTTTCGATATCACCAAACCCTACCCCATCCGCCAACTCGAAAAACTCCCCAATGGCTGGGGAATAGTACTCGATGACGTAGGCGCCGGCCTGTATGCTTTGTGTGTAGCATCTTTGCTGCATTTATGGATTCATTGATCCGGCTGGATGGATTGCGGTATCTCAATCGTGGTTTCCATTTTCCCTTGGTACTGTCATCCTGAGCGAAGCGCAGCGTAGTCGAAGCACCTGCATTTGTATGTAACTCGACTCCGCGGTCAACCAAGTCAAGCAGGATAAAACCATGTCCCCCACCACCGCCCAATCCGCCGCCTCGGCCCCACGCATCGACTCTATCGATCCCGCCGCCGCGCTGCCCTCCGGCGAAATCGAAATCGCAGGCGACCATCTCGGCCCGCTCACCCTGGAGCAAACTGGCGTATTACCCGCCGTCCTGGTCGATGGTCACCCCGCCCAGGTCCTCATGAGCCGCCCCACCCGCCTCTCCTTCCGCGTCCCCGAGCAGGCCTCCACTGGCCTAATCGAAGTCCGCAACCCCTACGGCGCAGGCAACCCCGTCCCCCTCCGTGTAGCCCATCTGCTCTCCGCCGATCTCCACCCCGTCACCAGCCCCGCCGTCAGCGGCTCCGGCATGGTCTACGCCACCATCTCCGGCCCCCGTGGCAAGCAAACTCCCGTCTCCGTGGTCCGCGTCAGCCCTGACGGCCGCGGGACCCCATTCGTCACCGGCATCCTCAACCCCACCGGCCTCGCCTTCAATCCTGACGGCGACCTCTTCGTAACCTCCCGTGCCGAGGGCAACGTCTACCGCATCGACGCCGAAGGCGAACCCACCGTCTATGTTGAAGGCATGGGTGTAGCCACCGGCCTGGCCTTTGACCCAAACGGCAACCTCTACGTCGGAGACCGCAGCGGCACCATCTTCAAGATCGATCCCCAGCGCCAAATCTTCGTCCACGCCACTCTCGAGCCCAGCGTTGCCGCCTATCACGTCGCCGTCAACGCTGAAGGAACCCTCTTTGTCACCGCCCCTACCCTCACCTCCAACGACGCCATCTTCGCAATCAACCCCCACGGCGAAACCCGCCCTTGGTTCCGCGGCCTCGGCCGTCCCATGGGCCTCGCCCTATCAAAGGAAGGCGACGTCTATCTCGCCGCCTGCCTCCACGGCCGCTGCGGCCTGGTCCGCGTCACCCCCCAGGGCGAAGCAACCCTAGTCCTCTCCGGCCCCAATCTGGTAGGCGTAGCCTTTTCTCCCATGGGCACCACCATCCTCGCCACCAACGACTCCGTTTATGATGTGGACTTAGGAGTAGAAGGCCAGAATCTGTTTTAGTTACTGATCCCTGACCCCTGATCCCTGCTTTCTTATGAAATCCGAAATCATCGCCGTCGGCTCCGAGATGCTCACCCCTGCCCGCCAGGACACTAACTCCCTCTATCTCACCGAGAAACTCAACGAAATCGGAGTTACCGTCCGCTTCAAGACCATCGTAGGTGACCGCCGCAAAGACCTCGTCAACGCCATTCACTCCGCCCTCGGCCGCATTGACATCCTCATCCTCATGGGCGGCCTCGGACCCACGGAAGACGATCTCACCCGCGAAGCCGTAGCGGAAGCCCTCGCACTCACCCTCCGCCGCGACGCCCAGCAAGTCGCAGCCCTCCACGCCCGCGCCGCCTCCTTCCGCATCACAATCTCCGAGAACAACCTCAAGCAAGCCGACGTTCTTGAAGGCGCAACCCTCCTTCCCAACGCCAATGGCAGCGCCCCCGGCCAGTGGCTTGAGACCACCTTCGCCGGCTATCGCAAAATCGTCATGCTGCTCCCGGGCCCTCCCAACGAGTGCCGCCCGCTCTTCGACGAAGCCTGCCTTCCCCGCCTCACCCAGATCGTCCCTCCGCGAGCCATCGCCCGCCGCACCCTCCGCGCCGCCATGATCGCCGAGTCCCAGGCCGACAAGCTAATCGCCCCCATCTACACCACCTACAACGATGTAGAAACCACCATCCTCGCCCACGCCGGCGACATTCAACTCACCCTCCTCTGCGCCAAGCCCACCCCCGAAGCCGCCCAGGCCCGCGTAGACGAGCTAGCCGGCCGCATTGAAGAAGCCCTCGACGACTGGCTCTACTCCACCGGCAAGGAATCCGCCGAATCCCTCGAGCAAATCGTCCTCTACTATCTCGGCCTCCGCCAGGCAACCCTCTCCGTAGCCGAAAGCTGCACCGGCGGCATGATCTCCCAGCGCATCACCAGTGTCCCCGGCAGCTCCCGTTCCTTTCTCGGCGGCGCAGTCGTCTACTCTGACTCGCTCAAATACGCCTTCGCCGGCGTCACCCCCGAGCTCATCGCCCAGCACGGCGCAGTCTCCGCCCAGGTAGCCAAAGCCCTCGCCACCGGCATCCGTCTCCGCACCGGCGCTACCCTCGGCCTCGGCATCACAGGCATCGCCGGCCCCACCGGCGCCACAGAAAACAAGCCCGTAGGCCTCGTCCACATCGCCCTCAGCGACTCCCAGAAAACCGAGTCCATTGAAAAAACCTTCCGCGGCGACCGCTCCCGCATCCGCCAATACGCCACCCAGCAATCCCTCGACCTGATCCGCCGCTGGCTGATGTAGAAATGAAGCAAGTTTAAATATCAATAATCCCCCACCCAATAAATCTTCCCAACCCCGAATCCCAAAAGCTTTGTATCAGGGCACGACTTCAGTCGTGCCGCAAACGCCATAAAAATGAATGTGGGCTTTAGCCCCTGAAGCAATCCAAAATCGATCCACGCACTCCGTGCCCCATCCTTTCGCTTTTTTGGGCGAAAGGGCGAGAACCCTAAGCATTAATATGATCGCAGGCTGCAACCATGGCAAAGAAATCCCGCCGCCACAAACTCGAAGGCAAACGCCCGCCGCAAGTTCCGGCCACAAACGCCTTTCCCTCCGCGCCCTCCACCCACAGACCCTGGCAAATCGCCGCAGTCTGCCTCATCCTTGCCGCGGTCACCATCTTTGCCTATCGCGGAGTGCGCTCGAACGATTTCCTCATCTACGACGACGACGGCTATGTCGTCGATAACGCCCCGATCCATCAGGGTATAAACGCGCAGAGCATCGGTTGGGCCTTCGACGCCTTCCACGCCTCCAACTGGCACCCGCTCACCTGGATCTCCCACATGGTCGACTGGCAGCTTTATGGCAAAAATCCCGTTGGCCACCATCTCACCAATGTCTTCCTCCACGCCGCCAACTCCATCCTTCTTTTCCTCCTGCTCTTATTCATGACTGGCTACCTCGGCCGCTCCGCACTGGTCGCAGCTCTCTTCGCCCTGCATCCCGCCCATGTCGAATCCGTTGCCTGGCTCGCCGAACGCAAAGACCTTTTATGTGCGCTCTTCTCCTTCGCCGCATTGCTCGCCTATCTCTGGTATCTCCGCAAACCCTCCTGGAAGCGTTACGCAGTGATCCTCATCGCCTTCGCCTGCGCTCTTATGTCCAAGCCCATGGCCGTCACGCTTCCCTTCGCCATGTTATTACTCGACTATTGGCCCCTGCGCCGCATCACCCTCACCCCTGAAACCCGCCCGCAATGGTTCTCTTCATCATTGAAGTTATGCGTCGAAAAATTGCCTCTCTTTCTCCTCGCCACCATCTCCAGTGCCCTCACCGTTATGGCACAGCGGTCAGGCGGCTCGGTAGGGTCGCTTGAATCCCTCCCCTTGTGGGAAAGGCTAAGCAACGCATCCATTAGTTACTGGCGCTATGTCCAGCTAGCCTTCTGGCCAAATCCGCTCAGAATCTTTTATTACCATGAGACTTATAACATCAGTGTTACTCTCGCCGTGCTATCGGCCATAGCACTTATCCTGGTAACTCTCCTCTGCTGGTGCTTCCGCAAGCAGAGGCCGTACTTACTCTTCGGATGGCTGTGGTTCCTTGGAACCCTCGCGCCCGCCATCGGCATCGTGCAGGTAGGCGATCAGGCCATGGCCGAGCGCTACACTTATATCCCGCTCATCGGCCTCTTCATCGCCGTAGTCTGGCTCATTGCGGATGCCGTAGCCAAATCAACTCGCCTGAAAGTCGCCGCTCAAACTCTCGCCTTCGCAATCCTCGTCGCCTGCGCCGTCAAAACCGATGCCCAGATAAGAGTGTGGAAAAATACGATCACACTCTTCAGCCACGTTCTCGAAGTGGACCCGCGCGGTGAAATCCCCAACTCCAGCCTCGGCGTAGCCTATGAGAGGCAGGGCAACTTCGCGCAGGCAGGTCAATACTTTGAGCAATCCCTCAAATACGCTCCCGACTGGGCTCTCACTCTCTCTTATTCCGCCCTCTGCATCATGCAGAATGAGATGCAGTCTCACGATCCCCGCAATCTTCCTCTCGCCAAACAGCGCCTCGATCGTGCATTGAGCCTCTCGCCCGACGACCCGGATATTCTCACCAACATGGCTTTATGGGATGCCATCATGGGCCGCTCCAAGGAAGAAGAAGCCTATAGTAGACGAGCCGTCGCCGCACATCCCGAAGACTTGAAGGCGCGCCTCTATCTCGCCAACTCTCTTACCGAGCAGAACAAGTTAGACGATGCAGCCAGGGAGTGGCATCAGGCCCTGGTCATCGATCCTAATAACTACATTGCACATTACAATCTCGGAGTTATCCTGGAACGGCAGCAGTTACCCGAGCAAGCAATCAAGGAATTCCGTCTTTCTCTCGCCCTTCAGCCCAATCAGCCGTCGGCCCATACCATCATCGGCAAGTTATATATAAATTCGCATCAGATCTCACAAGCTGCGGAAGAGTTTGCTCAGACGGTACAGCTTAACCCAGCAAACGCCGCCGCGCATAACGATCTCGGCACGGCCCTCATGCAACTAGGCGAAAATGAGAAGGCCGCCGAGCAATTTAACGACGCGCTACGAATTGATCCGGCCAACGCCGATGCAAAGCGCAATCTCGATCGCGCACAATCCCACTTGAAACACAAATAGGCCCAACAGGTATATTTGGATTTGAAAGGGCGCGGCCGAGTACCCTCTGGGTGCCGTGCAGCTGAGGAACACAAGAATTGCGGGCTTCAGCCCCTGAGGGAAATCCCCGATTCTATCGCATCTAATTATGCGTCCGTTATAACATCGTTCAATGGGTGGCGCCTTTATGCCAGGCTTTCACACTCTCACCAAGCCGATTGGCCCCATTTGCAATCTCGATTGCAAGTACTGTTTCTATCTTGAAAAAGAAGCTCTATATCCCAACGTAAAGAAATGGGCCATGTCGGATGACCTACTTGAAGACTACGTGCGCCAGTATATTGAGGCCCAGCCCGCTGATAAAGTTCAGTTTGCATGGCAGGGAGGCGAGCCCACTCTGCTCGGCGTTGACTTTTTCCGCAAGGTTGTCCGCCTCCAGTCCAATTACGCCAACGGCAAAACAATCGAGAACGCGTTACAAACCAACGGCACCCTGCTCGACGATACGTGGGCTGAATTTCTTTCCGAACGCAAATGGCTCGTCGGAATCTCCATCGATGGCCCCCGCGCACTGCACGATGCCTATCGCGTGGACAAAGGCAGCCAGCCGACTTTCGACCGAGTCCTGCGCGGGATCGAAGTGCTCCGGCGTCATAAAGTCGAATTCAATACTCTCACCACGGTTCATCGCGCCAACGCATCCAATCCACTCGAGGTGTATCGATTTCTGCGCGAAAATGGCAGCGGCTATATGCAATTCATTCCCATCGTCGAAAAAATCTCCGCGTCACCCACGTCCCAAGGCTTAACTCTGATAACTCCGAGTTATAAAGAAGAATCAACCATAGCTCCCTGGTCGGTCGAGGCGGAGCAATACGGCCGCTTTCTCTGCGCCATCTTCGATGAGTGGGTGCACAACGACGTTGGCCGCGTCTTCGTCCAGCTATTCGATGTATCTCTCGAGATGTGGATGGGAATGGAAGCCAGTCTATGTGTCTTCCGCAGAACCTGCGGTTCCGAGCTTGCCATCGAGCACTCCGGCGACGTCTATTCCTGCGACCACTTCGTTTATCCCGAAAACAAGTTAGGCAACATCATGGAATCCAGCCTTAGGAGTCTGGCAGATTCGCCCCAGCAGAGAGCTTTTGGCGCGGACAAAAATAATACGCTCCCCCAATACTGTCGCAAGTGTGAAGTGCGCTTCGCCTGCAACGGCGAGTGCCCCAAGCATCGCTTTATCACCACACCCGATGGAGAGCCCGGCCTCAATTACCTCTGCGCCGGCTACAAGATGTTCTTCTCACACATCGATCCATATATGCGCTTCATGGCCGGCGAACTGCGCAGCCAACGCGCCCCGGCAAACATCATGCAGTTTCTACATAAGCCCGATATCAAGCCTCCGCAGCAACCGCTCCGCAACCAGCCTTGCCCCTGCGGCAGCGAGCGCAAATTCAAGCACTGCTGCCAAAGAGAAAGCTCCTGAACATGCACGCGTCGGCCATATACTGATCCCGGAGGCCCGCAAGTGGATCGCAGAGCGTTTATCAAAATGGCAGGTGTAGCAGGCATGGCAGCCGCCGAGCGGCCCGCGGCCCCATTGAGCCTCGCCGCACATGCGCCGCCCCGCCAGGCCATCGTCATTCTCGGTGAATCGGTCCGCTACGACATGCTCAACTGCAACACCAAAACCGGCATGCATACTCCAAATCTCGATCGCATCGCGGCTGGCGGAATTAGTTTCGAACGCGCCTACAACTGCCAACCCGTCTGTTCCCCAGCCCGCTCCGCTCTCTGGACCGGCCTTTATCCGCACAGCAACGGCGTTTGGGGAAACAGTATGGCGCTGGGCGAAACCACGCTCACCATCGGCCAGAGACTCACTGACAAAGGCATCCGCTGCGGCTTCATGGGCAAGTGGCACCTCAGCGGCACAGACTATTTTGATACCGGCCGCCCCGCTCCCGGATGGGACCGTGAAAGCTGGTACGACATGCGCGATTATCTCGACGAACTATCGCCCGCCGACCGCGTCCGCTCACGGAATCCCGCCACCGGCCTCGACCCATCATGGACCGCCGATGATTGCTATGGCCGTCGCGTCACCAATCACGCTCTTGAGTTTCTTGAGAAACACAAGAACGATGATTTTCTTCTCATCATCTCCTACGATGAGCCGCACCACCCCTGGCTATGCCCCATCGAATATACAAAGATGTACGAGAACTTTGTCTTCCCCATGAATCTGAATACCCGCGATGATCTCGCCAACAAACCTGAGGAACAGCGCGTGTGGGCAACGCCCAACATGAATCGCATCCCGCCGCCAATCTCCAGTCCTCAGTTCTTTGGCGCGCATACCTTCGTCGATGCCGAGATCGGCCGCGTCCTCGATGCCGCTCAAAATCGTGCCCCCGGCGCACTGTTCCTCTACACCAGCGACCACGGAGTCTTTCTCGAATCCCACCGCCTCACCGACAAGGGCCCCGCGATGTACGACGAAATCACTCACGTCCCGTTCCTCGCCATGTGGCCCGGTCACGCGCCCGTCAACGTCCGTTCCTCCAGCCTCGTCTCGCACATCGACCTCAGCGGCACGCTGATGGAATTCTTCGGCTTCGAAGTTCCAAAAACGCTCGAAGGCGGCAGCATGCTTTCGCTGCTCAAAGATCCAACCTCCACCGTCCGCAATTATGCCTTCATCGAGTGGGGCCGTTATGAAGTGGACCACGACGGCTTCGGCGCGTTTCAGCCCATCCGCTGTGTCTGCGACGGCCGTTACAAACTCACCATCAACCTGATGACCACCGACGAGCTCTACGATCTCCAGTCCGATCCCTCCGAGCTGATCAACCTCATCGATTCATCAGAACACGCCGCCCTGCGCAATGGCATGCATGACCAGCTTCTCAACTGGATGAACGTCACCCGCGATCCCATGCGCGGATATTACTGGGGACGCCGCGCCTGGCGTCCAGAATTCTCCGTAACCTGGGACAATGACGGTTACACCCGCCAGCGCGAAGACGACGGCTATCTCCCCCGCGAGCTTGACTACGATACCGGGCTCACCATCGCTGCCGCAACCCGCCACAAACGCACCTGATAAATTCTGAAAAATGACTTAAGGAACCTCTGGATAGGTCGATGTTTTGAAAGGGCACGACTTCAGTCGTGCCGCAATTGCAGTGGAATGAACGCGGGCTTTAGCCCCTGAGGGAATGCTCTGTTAGAAATGGAACTTAATCTGAGGTTCCTTAACGCCGGCTCAAAGCATGTTATCGTAATCTATCTCAGAATCTCCGCTGTTGAATTTTGAAAATATATGAAAGGGGAACGCGATGAACGATTGGAAGTACGTCCAGAGGGATCCCTCGGAGGCTCTCGCCCAGTTACACTTTTACTCCGTCACCAAGAAGCATGCCTGCGGCGAGATCGAGGCGCGCATCACCGTAAAGGAGTTCGCCACTCCCAAGACCAGCGATATGAAATTTCTGGCCACCGCCGATATAGAACTGAATCAGAAAACATTAAAGTTCCAACCCATAGGATGGGGCGAAACCCTCCTCAGCGCCCTGGCCGAGTGCATGAGAAATCTCCGCAAATTCGAGTACGAAATCGAAGACCAGCCCACACAATCAAAAGCAGATTGAGCGCGGAAAAAGATAAAGTACGGTGGGTGGTGGGTGGCCCAGGTCTCGCTTTTGAGACCTGGGTTCCCAGAAATGCAAAAAATTATTTGGCCTTACCCGGCTCCTCTCGCGACGCGTCCTTGCCGACGCCATGATCCGCCTGCAGCATCTTAGCGATCAGCACATTGATCAAGCTTCCTTGATCTCCGCCGCCGCCGGCCATAATATCCGGAACCAGCTTGACGTGATTCGAAGCCAGCGCCGTAGCAATCTGCACCGCCGCGTAATTACCCGACTCCATCGACGCAATCTTCATCTTGATCACATCCGCTTCGGCAGTGCCGACAGCCCTGGCCTTTTCGGCGTCCGCGTTGCCCACCGTGATCACCACCCTGGCGTCCGCGTCCGCATTGATCGTCTTGGCCCGCGCATCGGCCTCGGCGTTAATCGTCTTCACCCGCGCATCCGCCTCCGCGTTAATCGTCTTCGATTGCCCCGCTCCGGAAGCCTGCTTCACCTGCGCCTGAGCCGCGAAATCCGCAATTGAAACGCTTCGTTCCGCATCCACCACCCGGGCCTGCGTATCCGCCATCGCCCTGGCCTGCTGCAAATCCTTGCGCGTCTCTTCGGCCAGTTGCTGCGTCTTGTAGGTCACCTGTTCCTGCTCGGCAATCTTGCGGTCGGTCAGCGTCTTCATCAGCGCCTCCGGCGGCGTAATATCGCCGATAAGCGTATCGATGGCGTTCACGTTATATTCCACGAGCGCCGCCTGGATTGATTCCTTCGCCTCTTTCTGGCGCTCCGTGCGCCCCTTCAAAAACTCAATCACATCTGAAGTTTGCGCCGCGTTGCGGAAATAGTTGCCGATGGTCGGCTCCAGCACCTGCGTTACCAGGTTCGCCATCGTCCCAAAGCGCGCAATCACCTTGGGCGCATCGTTGCGCGGAACATGAATAATCTGGCTCACGTCCAAATTGAACGTAAACCCATCCGACGACCGCACCGTAATCGTCGACAGCCGCTCGTCCAGCTTGTGCGCCTCGCTCTTGCCGGTCGCCCAGTTCAGCACGATATTCGCCGTGGGCACCAGTTCCACCTTGTGCGTATAACAATTGATCGCGTACTTGCCCGGATCGAGCGGGTCCACCCACACGCCCTTCTGCCCCTTCTTCACCAGGTTGCCGTGCTTGAATTCTTCGCCCGTTTGGTCCACGCCCTCCGCACCCACATAAGCAATCACCACGCCCACGTTGGCAATCGGAACGTCGGTCATCGGCTTGATCTCCACCGTCGCAAAACGCGGATTGATGAAGTACCGCCCCGCCAGCATCACCTGTTCCTGCAATCCCTTGTGCCCGCCGGCCCGGATAAACGCCTCGCCGTCCTGGAACATGTTGTGCCCGGCAATCTCCTTGCCCGCGATCTCCCCAGTCACCAGCGGCGCTCCATCCTTGGTCGTCACCACTCCCACCTGGTTGTCGGGAATCTCGAGCACCTCGGCCGCGGCCACTGTAAACAAACCCGTATTAATTCTGTAGGTCCCCGGAGGAATAATCGAAATTTGCGGCCCGCGCTCGCCTCCATTAGCCAGAAACGCCCTTGCATTCTGAAATGAATTGCATTCCACCGCACTGGCCAGCACGCGTCCGCTCGAGAGCGGTTTTCCGTCCCGCGCCTCCACCACCCCAATCTGATTCTTGTCGATGGTCGTAAACGGAGCCAGCGTCACTGCATACTGCCACGCCCACAGCCCAAAGTGAATTCCCGGCGCCAGTGTATCGGCCTGTAGTCCCGCCTCGCCGTGCAGCGCCACAATCGCCCCATCCGGCAGCGTGCGGTTCGTGCCCATAAGGACCCATTTCTTGTTCACTATGCCAACCTGGTCCTTCGACACAATCACGGTTCCAAAAAAGTAGCGCAGGATCGCTTTCTGCAATACCACCACCAGAAACAGCACCACAAGCACCCATGCGATTTGCCACAGCCAGCTATACGAATCCACCGTTCTTCCTTTCACTCTGCTTTGAGGAACGCCCCAGAATACACCCAAGGACGTTTCGAGAATGTGACTCCCACCTGCAAGGGGCTTGCCGCCACGCCGCCTTGTGGACTTCGTTTAAAACGTTAACCATAATTACGTGACGCTAATCACAAACTGAAAGCTTCCCCCGGTGCAAACATAGTCTCAGATGAATGCAGCAACACCCAATCCGTTAGTTCCCCGCTTTCTTCCATGGAGGCCGCAAGTGAACCTCGACCCCACAGCATTCCTCGGCGATCCGGAACTGATCCAGGCGCTCGAACAGCAATCCGCCCCCATCCTCTGCGAGCAGGACCGCACTCTCTTCCGTCAGGGAGACCCCCCCTCCGGCCTCTATATCCTCCACAAAGGCGAGGCCACTCTCACCATGCGCACCTGGGCAGGCGAATCCGTCATCTCTCTCCAAACCACCGCCGGCTCCATCCTCGGCCTGCCCGCCCTCATCGCCAACGAGCCCTACACCCTCACCGCAGTCGCCCACACCGGCGCCCAATTCAGCTTCATCTCCCGCGACGACTACGCCGCCCTCATGCAATCCAACCCCATGCTCCCCTTGAAAATCCTGCGCGTACTAGCCGCCGAAGTCCACTCCGCCCGCAACGCCATGCTCCACCGCTAAACGCTGTCCCTTAGTCCCTCAGTCTCTTAGTCTCTTAGTCTCTTAGTCCCTAGTCCCTAGTCCCTAGTCTCTAGTCCCTAGTCCCTAGTCCCTATTCCCTTAGCATTGACTCCCCACCCTCCCCCCTGCGAAACTCATCCCCATGCAATACCGCGGAAAAGTGGAATACTCCCAGCAGCGCAAAATGCGCGAGCGCAACACCCGCATTTACCGTCTCTGCCACTGGCCCATTTGGATCTGGGTCTTCTTTCTCGCCCCCGGCCCTTTGACCTTTTCGCTCTTTGCCCACGGCTTCAACCGGTACAACCTCGCCTGGCTCCTCGCCGTTCTCATCGGCACCGCCATAGCCGGCCTTCGCGGCAGCCTTCCCGGTTCCGAACCCCGTCCTTATATCCTCCGCTTTGACGAAGACAAGCCCAATCCACTTTACCGCCGCGTCTGTTACACCTTCGCCTGGAACGCCGTCCTCAACTTCGCTCTACTCAATCTCGCCGGTCTTCTCATCGCCGTCGTCACCGGCGTCTGGTGCATGAAGCAGATTTACATATACGCCTACGCCCCTCTCTGCGCGTTCATTCTTCTGCTCGGCATGCTCGGCAAACTCCCTCGCGTAGGCCCGTCCACCAAAACCGAAGGCATGGAGCGCCGCTACTTCTACGGCTCCGTCTGGGCGGTAACCGCCGCTCAAACCGTCCTCCTTGTCCTCTGGAAAACCCTCCCCCGCACCCACACCGCCGATCTCATCGAGCTAGCCCTCTATGTGGCCACGCTGATCTTCATGGGCATCCTGGCCCAACACGGCAAGCTCTACCGCACCCGCCCCATCCTCCCCGGCGAGCTCATGGTCTCCGACTAAACCCTGTCGCTAACTCTGCTAACCCCCCCAACTCCGCTTCCAACACCCTCAACCTGCTAAACTCTCTCTGGTCATGCTCCTCACCATCCTCCTGATCGCCTCCATCTCGTACCTGCTAGGCTCCATCCCCATCGGCTACCTGCTGGTCCGTATCTTCCGCCGGCAGGATATCCGCTCCGTAGGCAGCGGCAACATCGGCGCCACCAACGTCCTCCGACACGGCGGCAAATCCCTCGGCGCCGTCACCTTCCTCCTCGACGTGCTCAAAGGCTCCGGCTCCGTCTGGCTCGGCGCCCTCATCGCCGCTCACTTCGCCCCCGCATTCCCATACCGCGAAGCACAAGCCCTCGCCGCCCTCTTTGCCGTTCTCGGCCACATCTTCCCCGTCTGGCTCCATTTCCGCGGCGGCAAAGGCGTAGCCACAGGCTTTGGAGTCTTCCTCGTCTCCGCCCCCTGCGCCGCCCTCGCCGCCATCGCCGTCTTCGCCCTGGTCTTACTCATCACCCGTCTCGTTTCGCTGGCCTCCATCATCGCCGCATTCAGCTTTCCCATCTTTGCACTGTTTCTGACCCACGGCCCGCGCCCCCCATTCTTCATCGCCGTCCAATTCGCCGTCGCCCTGCTGATCATCGTCAAGCACCACCAGAACATTCGCCGTCTAATCGACGGTACAGAAGACCGCCTCGGAGCAAAAGAAATCTCATGAGCCGCATCCTCATCCTCGGTTCCGGCGCATGGGGAACAGCCATCGCCCTCTCGCTTCACCGCCGCGGCGGCCACCAACTCACCCTCTGGGCCCACAGCCCCGAATTCGCACAGGAGATTCAGGCCGCCCGCGAAAACATCCCCTTCCTCCCTGGCTTCCCCATCCCTGAAGACATCGCTATCACCGGCGACTGCGCCGCCGTCTCTGACGCCGAAATCGTAGTCTCCGTAGTCCCCTCCGAATTCCTCCGTCTAACACTTTCCCGCATTCGCCCTCATCTCCACCCCGGCCAAATCATCCTGAGCGCCACCAAAGGCGTAGAAGACCGCACCTTCCTCCGCATGACTGAAGTCATCGCGTCCACGCTTTCAGAAAGCGCCTTGTGTCAGGGCACGACTTCAGTCGTGCCGCAAAAGCCGCAAAAAAAAGCCCGGGCTTTAGCCCCTGCGGAAAGAATCCCCATAGGCGCCCTCAGCGGCCCCAGCTTCGCCTATGAAGTCGCCCAGGGCCAGCCCACCGCCCTCACCGTAGCCTTCGCTGACCCTAGCCAAGCCGCCCGCATCCAGCACGAATTCTCTTCCGAATCCCTCCGCCTCTATACCAGCACCGACCTCACCGGCGTAGAACTAGGCGGCGCGCTGAAAAATGTAATCGCAATAGCCTCCGGAGTAGCCGCCGGAGCCGGCCTCGGCCACAACACCACCGCAGCCCTCATCACCCGCGGCATCGCCGAAATCACACGTCTCGCCGTAGCCTGCGGAGCCCGCCGCGAAACCCTCGCCGGCCTCTCCGGCATAGGCGACCTGGTCCTCACCTGCACCGGCTCACTTTCCCGCAATCGAACCGTAGGAGAGGCATTAGGCCAGGGCCGCAAACTCCCTGAAGTCCTCGCCGGCCTAGGCGGCAAAGTAGCTGAAGGCGTCCAGACCACTCGTGCCGCTCTCGGCCTCGCCCGCCTCCACAACATAGAAATGCCCATCACCGAGCAAATGGAATTGATCCTCAACGAAGGCAAAGACCCCCGCAAAGCCCTGAGCGAACTAATGCTCCGCCCCGGCAAACACGAGCACCAGAACTAGCCGTTCAAGCCGCCGTTGGTCGTCAGAGTCTTCCCAAAACAAAAATGATGGGTGCCCCAGGTGCCTCGCTTTTGGGCACCTGGGATTGCACTGCACTCAAACGCCGGACGGTTCCAACTCAACTTCTCTTAAATTTGTCATCCTGAGCAGAGCGCAGCGGAGCCGAAGGACCTGTTTTTGTTTTTGTCTAAATTTTTCAGCCTCTAAGACCAGAATTACACCTACCAAGCTAGTCGATAGTCTTTCTATTCCCTATTCCCTCGTAACCCCTTTATCCGTAACAGTGAATTCCGAACCCTGGTAGTAAACCCCCTCCAGTCTCCCTCCAGGGTCGAATGCCTCCAGCTTCGGGGATGCGTGCAGACCGCTCGAAAGCGTGGGATCGATCCCAAAGATCGAATCGATAACCAAATCCGTAAACGCGCCCGCCGCAACGCAGCACCAATCCTCTCCATACGGAGCGTCGTTGGGCGCTTTAAACGCGCCTCCCATCAGCGGAGGAAACACGTCCTCAACAAAATGCGCTTGCCCGATCGGTCCCTGGTTACCCGCCTTCGCAATCTCCCTCAGCCACGGCGCAATCTTTGACGGAGCATCGATTTTGAACAGCCCTTTGGCGCACATCGGCGGCCACGCAGGATAAGCGCCCAGGCAGCTATGGTCGGTCCGCACGTTCCACGTCGCGTCGGGATCGCCGCTGGCCAGGGCCCGCATCCATTTCTTCGAGGCCAGTTGTTCCCAAAAAAATCCAGCCATCTCCCCCTTTTGCTTCGCCGAGAGATCCTCGCTCATATTGTCCATCACCGCCAGAAAGTCATAACAATGACGCACCTCGTTGAATGTGCCGTCGGGCTGCCCGCAGCGCCACCAGCCTTTCCCCTCCACATACAGCAGCCGGCTGATTCGCCCCGCCAGGTCGGTTGCTTCCACGCGAAGCCGCTTGGCCCGTTCGCTGTCGCCGCGCCGCTCCAGCAGCTCCGCCACAAAACGCATACTCGACACGTTCCCGGCATTCATCCCTGCTATTTCGTGGATATAGGTGCTCACCACTTCCAGGATGTTTGTGATGCCTCCGTAATCACCCAGGCCGTTGGTCCCGGTCGCGAGCTGTTTCCAATAGATCGCGTGGTCATAAAGATGATCGATAACCCGCTTGTCCACGATGATTTTGTCCAACCACGCAAAGTCGCCCGTCACGCGCAGGTAGTCTCGTGCGCAGCGAACTATGGCCATATCGTTGACGCCATACCAGGGACCAACAGCCTCGCCCGATATGTAATCGGTGGCCAGGTGCTTGTGCATATCCCTCTGGAACCAAATTTCTACCAACTGCCGCAGAGGCTGAGGTTCCAGCAGCGCAAGGCTCAGACTGGTCAACGACGTGTCCCATGGAAAGCTCAGAGTGGGTAGAACATGCCCGCTAAGCGTCATCAGCGTGGGACCATATGCGGAATCGGGAGAACTGCGTCGCGCGGTCAGCAGATTCCTGAACCCATTCTGATAGAGATTCCAAAGGGTTTCATCGTCGGTTTTCAGTTGCGGCAGATGCCCAGAGAAATCGCCGTTGCCCGCCGTGAATGCAGACTGCACCAGCCGCTCGAAGGCGCGCTCGTTTTCCGCCTCCAGGCCGTCGAAGTTAGTTTGCAAGCGGTCATGCAACGCTTCCGCGGCCGCGGCGTTCTCCGCAATCGCGTTTACATAATGCATCTCGCGCCGTTCGCCCGGCGCCAGCGTCAGTTCATACTGCAGCAGATTGCCCCCAACCAGGCGATCAGCCGGCGGATGAATTCCCTGTGCGCATGCAGCCTGTGATTGTTGTGCGGTCCACGTTAGACGTCCCTGCATCGCGTTCCAGGTTGTCCGGTTGTCGCCTTCAGCGGGAATGTTCACGAACCATGAGGAACTCTTCCGCGTCACTCCGGTGCGAAGGTCAAAGCCCAGCGTGATCCGCCGCACTTCGGCATTCGTATTTCGTATCTCGATCTTCTCAACCACCGCGCGCAAATTCGGAGGAAGGAACATCCTGGTGCGGAATTGAATGCCATCGACAATTTGTTCCCGGATCACGCAATGAGGCAACCACTGGTAGGTGACAGCGTGACCGGCGGCATCTGAGACGGCCAGGAGCCGGTCGTTCAGCATCACTTCGCATGTGGTCAGGTAGCCCGGACTCCAGGGGATATCGGGCAGTCCACAGCATGCATAGGGAGGGAATGCAATTGCGCTCATTCCCGAGACGGACTTTACCGCTTGCGCGTACCCCCAGTCGTTCATGGCGATGGGAAGATTGAATAGTTCGGAATAGAAGTGCGGCATGCGGACGCTGGCCAAATCCGCCAATGCCGGAATCGCCGGAAGCGGTTGGCGCGAAGCAACAGCAAATACATTTTCCCGGGCGGCGATCGCAGCAGCGCCCCCAGCAAGCTGAACAAATGTACGACGATTCATGTCAATTCCCTCAATCCACGCGCGCCCTGAAGTGAACCGCAAGCCGAAATCTTCCTCGCGTTATAGCCGTATGAATATCCCAGATCTGGCATGCATTCATTCCTGCTAACTCACAGTCTTTCTATTCCCTATTCCCTGTTTTAAAACTCCTCATCCGATTCCACCGCCGGCAAAATATCATTCTCCCCCGCCACCCAAACATAAAGCGCAGGCAGCAGAAAAACTCCAATCACCAGGTTAGCCAGCAGACCGCCCACAATCACAATCGCAAACGGCCGCTGCGAGTCCGACCCGATAGCATGCGAAAGTGCCGCAGGCAGCAGTCCCAGCGTAGCCACCAGCATCGTCATCATGATCGGACGTAACCGCAGCACCGCTCCCTCCACCGCCGCCTCCACGATATGCTCCCGCGTTGGTTCCTCCAACCCCTTCCGCCGCGCCCGCAACTGGTTGATGAACTCAATCATAATCACACCCGTCTGCACTGAAACCCCAAAGAGCGCCAGAAATCCCACTGCCGAAGAAACCGAAAAATTGGTGTGCGTAATAAACAGCGCCAGCGGCCCGCCAATCGAAGCCATCCCCACGCTCACCAGGATCACCATCGCCCACTTAGCTGACCGGAACATCGTATAGAGAATCAGAAAAATCGCCAGCACCGTCATCGGAATCACGATCGCCATCCGCTTGTTGGCGCGCTTCTGGCTCTCGTACTCGCCCGCCCATTCAAGGTGGTATCCGGTGGGCAGCTTCACGTTTCTCTCCACCTTGCCGATCGCCTCTTCCACCGTCGAGCCCAGGTCCCGCCCTTGCACTGAATACTTGATCGCGACATAACGCTGTCCGCCCTCGCGATTGATCTGCTCAGCCCCGTCGTCGGTGGAAATCTTGGTCAGCTGCGCTAGTGATACCCGCTCCCCCGAAGGCGCTAGCAACCGCACATTCTCGATCGCCTCTCGCGTATCGCGATACTGTGGCAAATAGCGCAGTGAAACATCGTACCGCGCCTCGCCCTGCTGCAACTGCGTCACGGCGCTCGCGCCCACCGCCGTTTGCACCGCGTCCTGCACGTCGGCCACGTTGATTCCCCACCGCGCCGCTGCATCCAGGTCCACTGAGTAGTTCAGATTCGGCTGCCCCACAATCCTGAAGATGCCCAGGTCTTCAATTCCCTTCACCGTGACCAGCTGCGCCTGAATCTTCTCCGCCGTCCTCTCCAACTCGCGCAGGTCATCCCCGTACAACTTCACGGCCAACTCACCCTTGACCCCTGAGACTGCCTCCTCCATGTTGTCTGAGATTGGTTGCGAATAGTTCCACAGCACGCCGGGAAACTTCTCCAATTGCTTGTCGATCGCCGCCGTCAGCTCTTCCTTGTTCTGGTGAAAGATCGGCCGCCAATCCTCTCTCCTCTTCAAATCTACAAAATATTCGGTATTAAAAAATCCCGTGGTGTCGGTGCCGTCGTCCGGTCGCCCCGTCTGGCTCACCACCTGCGTTACCTCTGGAAACGAAGCCATCACCACCCGCGCCTTATTCGTAAAGTCGATGCTCGCCGTCGGACCTTCGCTGGGCGGCAGCGTTCCCCTCACCCATATCGACCCCTCGTCCAGATGCGGCAAAAACTCCGATCCAATTGGCCCACCCACCGTCAAATAAATCGCAATTGCAAATAGCACCGTCGCGATTCCCACCGTAATCCCGCGATTCAAAATCGCCGCGCGCACCGCCTTTCGATAGTGCCCCGTCAGCCACGCCATCATCGGGTTGCGCCATTCCTTGGCCCCTTTGCTAAACAGAAAACTTGCCATCACCGGCGCCACAAACATGGCAAATCCCAGCGCCCCCAGCAGCGCAAACGTAACCGTCCACGCCATCGGCTTGAACAGCCGACCCTCCACCGCCTGCAGCGTAAAAATCGGCAGGTAAGCCGTGATGATGATCCCGCGCGCAAAGAACACCGGCCGCTGCACCTCGTGCGCCGCCTCGCGAATCATCCGTGCCGGGCTGTGCGTGCTGTCCTTGCGCGAGAGATGCCGCACAATATTCTCGATCATCACCACCGAGCCGTCCACCAGCATGCCAAAGTCCAGCGCCCCCAGCGAAAGCAGGTTGGCCGGAATGTGGCTCAGGTCCAGGCAGATCGATGCAAACATCAGCGCAAACGGAATCGTAAGCGCCACCACAATCGCCCGCGCACATTGCCCAGAAACAAAAACAGAATCACTGAAACCAGCAGCATGCCCGCGGTCAAATTCCGCTCCACCGTGTCCACGGTGAACTTCACCAGTTGCGAGCGGTCAAGAAACGGCACAATCTTCACGCCCTTGGGCAAAATCCCCGCGTGATTCTTGTCCCCGTTCAGCTTGTCCACCTCCTGGTGGATCCCCTCCAGCACCGGGTCCGAATCCGTCCCCTTCTGCAGCAGAACAATTCCCTCCACCGTATCGGGATTGTCCACAATCTTTCCGTCCGCCCTGTGAATCGCCCTCCCAATCTGCCCCAGTCGCGTCTTCGGCCCCTGCGTCACCGTGGCAATATCCCTAATCCGGATCGACGCGCCGTTCTCGGCCTTCACCACCACCTTCTCAATGTCCTGCACGCTCTTATAAAGCCCGCGCGACTGCACATTGATCTGCTGCGACCCCTGCTCGATAAAGCTCCCGCCGCCGTTGGTGTTGTTGCTCGCCAGTTGCTGTTCCACCTGGCCAATGCTCAACCCATATGAAACCAGCTTCTCCGGGTCCAGCTTTACCTGGTATTCCTTCGTCGGCCCGCCGAAGCTGGCAACGTCCACCACCCCCGTCACGCCCTTGAACGACTTCTCCAGCACCCAGTCCTCAAGGGACTTCTTCTCCATCACGTCATACGCGGGATTGGTGCTCTCCACCGTGTACCAGTAGATCTGCCCCACCGGGCTCCAGTCCGACCCCATCTGCGGAACCAGGTTAGCCGGCAAGCTCACCATGCTCAGCCGCTCCAGCACATGTTCCCGATTCAAATCGCTCGTGGAGTCGTCGTCGAAGATCAGCGTCAGGCTCGACAGTCCCGCCAGCGTCGTCGATCGCAGATGCATCAGATGCGGAATCCCCGCCATCTGGATCTCTACCGGAACCGTAACCTGCCGCTCAATCTCCTCCGCACTGCGCCCCGGCCATTGGTTAATAATCTGCACATAGTTATTGGCCACATCAGGATAAGCTTCCACCGGCAGCGCACGAAACGAAATGATTCCCCACACCGTCAGAACCACGACAGTGCCAAGCACCAGCCACCGGTTCTTCAACGCAAAATCGACGAGCGAGCGAATCATTTTTCTAAGTACCCGGCGGCAGCGCCTTCATCTATTTGAGCCGCCCACTTCTTCCCAACCCGGCGCAGCATCAACTCCCGTGCAGTCACGCCACAATTCCCCACCCAATTGCCTTGGATTTACCTATCTAGCCTATCAGCCCCAACAAGCCCCGGTTAACCTGAAAAGGAGGCCCAAGATAACCACGAGGCCGGTTGCTCCATTCCTTTCGCACATTGCGCGAGGAGAATGGGAAACCACAACCCCAACTTTCCAACCCTCGAATCACCACCCGGCCTCGTTTGCATAGAGCAATACAGGCCATCATTCCTCCGCTCCCCATTCCATACTCCATACAGTCAAGCCGCTGCCCCTGCAACGGCAGATAATCTCACCCCACAGGAGATCGTCATGCAAGGTTATTTCAGCGGTATCTATGCTCAGCTCACCACCAACCAGCTTCTCATCGCCGCAGCGGTCCTGGTACTCCTCATCGTCGTGGCCGTGGCCGCCTACGCTCAATACCGCCGCAGCCGCACCCGGTCCCTCCGCAACCGTTTCGGAACCGAGTACGACCGCGCCGTCCTCTCCAGCGGAACCCGCGACGCTGAATCCAAGCTCTCTGACCGCAAAACCCGTGTTGAAACCCTTGAAATCCGCGATCTCGGCGTCGCCGAGCGCGAGCGTTTCATCACCGAGTGGCACACCGTCCAATCCCGTTTCGTCGATCATCCCCGCTCCTCGGTCACTGAGGCCGACGAGCTCATCAGCGCCCTCCTTGAAGCCCGCGGCTATCCCCAGGTCAGCTTCGAGCAGCGCGCCGCCGATCTATCCGTCACCTATCCCCGCATCATGGAAAACTACCGCGCCGCCCACTCCATCGCCGTCCCTCTCGGCCAGGCTGAAGCCACCACCGAACAACTCCGCGCAGCCATGATCCAGTACCGCGCCATCTTCGATGAGTTAGCCCAACCCCAAAAGCCCCTGTCGCAGAAAACCGCCGCATAACCGGAGCAAAGAGGAAAGCTACTCAACCTCTCCACAGCATTCTCAGGAATGGCCGGAAGATTATAGGGACGAAAAAGTATGGGTGCCCTAGGTTCCAGTCCCTACGAACAGGCGGGTACCCTCTGGGTGGTCCGCGGGGTGGAGATCTCGCTTTTTGAGACCTTCGAAATCATTCCCACCCCGCCGGATCTCCCACTCTAAACGGTTCTTCCTTTTCCCCTTCAAACTGGGATACCCTTGCCTAAAGCTCTACCCTGCCCCAGGGAGGTCCCCATGAACCCAACCACCCGCCGCCGCGCTCTCGCCGGCATCGCCGCGTCCCTCGCCGCCGCATCCCTCGCACGCTCCCAAACCCAGGCTCCGGCCATGGAGCAAAAACCCTCCAGCTCCGTCAATCAGTCCCGCACCAGCATCCACTACGAAATCGACTTCCATCCCACCCCGGCGCGCCTCTACCAGGCCATTCTCGACCAAAAGCAATTCGCCGCCTTCTCCGGTATGGACGCAACCATCGACCCCACCCCCGGCGGAGCCTTCACCCAATTCGGCGGCCTCATCACCGGCCGCACCATCGAACTAATCCCCAACCAGCGCATCGTCCAAGCTTGGCGCCCCACCCACTGGGATCCCGGCATCTATTCCATCGTCCATTTCGAATTCCACCCCCGAGCCGCCGAAACCACCCTCGTCTTCGACCACACCGGCTTTCCCGCCGGCGAGTACGACCACCTTGACTGGGGCTGGTACCACCACTACTGGGACCCGCTAAGAAAATTCCTCGCCTGATATACGCGCCGCAGGCGCAGAACTGGTTAGCCCCGCGCTTCACCGGGGTCCCCAGGAAACGGTCTTTGTTTTTTGGAGTGGAAGCGTGGGGAAAGGGACTCAAAACGCGCCGGAGGCGCAGAGTTTGTTAGCCCCGCGCTTAAGCGTGGGGAAAAAGGTTTCCATAAGTTGATCTAGGAGTCCCGTAGGGACGGTGCGAGAACACGATTACGCTGAAACCCGATAGCCCCGGAGGTAGGTCGGGGTTTCAACCCCGACAAAAACCCGCCCATCAATGAGTACGCTTTGAAAGGGCGCGGTTTTAACCGCGCCATGAACCATTCAATTATTTTTAAAAATCAATCCACGCGGCGAAGCCGCGCTCAATCCCACCCACCCACAAATGCCGGTTGCCCCAGGTCTCGCTTTTGAGACCTGGGAAACCACAGAACTCAACGATCCAAAGTCGGAAGGTCGAACTTTCAACCCCAACACAAATCCGCCCACGAATGAACACGCTTTGAAGGGGCGTGGTTTTAACCGCGCCATGAACCATTCAATTATTTTTTTGAAAATCAATACGCGCGGCGAAGCCGCGCTCAAACCCCGTTTCACCCTTAATCCGCTCAAATCTTGTCATCCTGAGCGGCATCCGCTGCGGCAAACGCCCTTCAGTGATTACGCACCTGGTCAGCTTATTTCTTTGGCGCCTTGCAGGTGGTTACGGCCTTCTGGCCAAGGTGTCGAGAGTGGCTCTTACGTCATCCGCATACGCGCCTTGCGGTGCCAGTTCCAGATACTTCTGGTAGGCCTCAATGCAGCCTGGAGGAGCAACGTACCGGTTCGTCTTGGAATCGACGGTTGCTTTCGCGAGAAGACCCACAGCCTTGAGGTAATAGGCGACAGCAAACTTAGGATTGGCCTTGATTGCCTCGTCTGCGGCAGCTGCCTCGGCCTCATAGTTCGCTGCCTGCGCGGCGGCTTGGTGAGCCGAGCTTGCCATTTGGGAGAAGATCACAGCTTCGTTCTTCAGGTAGATGGCCGCCATTGTTGGATTGGCCTTCGCGGCCGAGTCGAAAGCGGCATTTGCATCGGGAATCCTGCCGGTGCGCGCGTAGATTTCACCCAGGGTGGAGTATGCCGCGGCTTGAATGCTTCCACTTGGCTTTTTGGCCGCGGCGTCAGTATCCAGGGATTTCTTCAAGCTGACAATCGCTTCGTCGTACTTCTTGGTATCGTTTTGCGTCTCCCCCAGGCCCGCCTGCGCCTGTCCCAACTGCACCCACAAGGTGGAAGCATCAGGCTTGGCAGCGGTGTCCCTGAGCATAATAGTCTCCGCGTCCCGGTATTTTGCGATCTTGACCGCAGGGTCATTGGAACTGACGGCGTCAGAAAAATCCTGAATAACAGTCTTGATATCTGCGTTGATATTCCTGATAACCGCTTCGTCCTTCAACTCCGCTTCGCTGGTCTTCTTGCTCTCGGAAGCAGGCGTTTGCGTGAGCGCAGGCAAGAGGGCAAATGCCAGCATGCCCAGCCAAAGTGAAATCGAGCGTTTCATATTTATCTCCTTGGGGGCGACGCGAGCGAGGCTGCCCGGCACAAAGGCCCATTGCAAGAGGCGCGATGCCCGCCGTCCGTGAGCCAGCGTCAAAGGATGCCGCCGTTTTCGCCTACCTATGTTGGTGCTTCGGCGGTGTGGCGTCTGTGGCCTGTGTCACACCTTCGAATGGACACATGGCATTCACGATTCGCGTCGCGACCGAATGATGATATATCTCCTTACTTATGGCAGATCCTGACCATTCAGGAAATCCTCGACGGCAAACAGCCCCAATACCCGGCCAACCGCGACGCTACGTTCAAGAAAGCCCCGCGCAGTCGCCCCGCCCCCGCCGAAAACCTCAACCTCCCGCTCCTGCCTCCGGAATAGACCCGTTCCGCCGACTTGCTGACTTGCTGACCAGATTTTAGAAGGCCTTAAAAACGCAATAAAGCACCCTAAAAACACCTCATTGTGCGCTGGCTTTTCAACTTTTACTCAACCTATAAACTCACATTTAGCCCTCAATCATGTACATATAACCAGTCATTTTCCATTCCAGTACTTCATAGCCGAAATCAGAAAACCTATACGCCTACAAAATCCAATTTTTTATCGACCTATAGGCTTAGCGAATTGCACGTAACTGCCAAAATACGCACCTCGGCTATTCCCTGACCCCTGATCCCTGATCCCCGACCCCTGCCCCCTGCCTTACACTAAGACCATGAAACTCTTCGGCGGCAAATCCGGCACTGAAGAAACCACCCCATCTGAACCCCCTAAACCAAGTTTTTTCAGTCGCATGAAGCAGGCCGTCTCGCGCACCCGCGAGTCCCTCTCGGCCAAAATCGAAGACGTAGTAGCCCTCACCCGCACCGTCGACGAATCCACCCTCGAAGCCCTTGAGTCCGCTCTGCTTTCAAGCGATATCGGCGTCCAGACCACCACCGAAATCCTCACCGCCCTCCGCGACCGGGCACGCCACCAGGCCATCGAAGGCGGCGAAGAGCTCCGTAACCTCCTCAAGCAGCACCTCCGCTCTATTCTTGAAGCCCCCATCCTCAAAAGTCCAAACCCATTGCCATCCCCCGGCGACCCCGCAGTCATCTTCCTCGTCGGCGTCAATGGCACCGGCAAAACCACCACCAGTGGCAAACTTGCCGCCTGGTCCCGAGCCCAAAACCGCACCGTCCTGCTCTGCGCCGCCGATACCTACCGCGCCGCCGCGATCGAGCAGCTTGAAATCTGGGCCGGCCGCTCCGGCGTCGAGATGATCAAGACCCGCCCCGGCGGCGATCCCTCGGCAGTTCTCTACGACGCCATCAGCGCCTCCAAGGCCCGCCAGATCGACGACCTCTACGTCGATACAGCAGGCCGTCTCCACACCAAGTCCGGCCTCATGGACGAGCTCGACAAAATGCGCCGCACCGCCGTCAAACTCGTCCCCGGCGCCCCCCACCAGGTCCTTTTGGTGATGGACGCCACGACCGGCCAGAACGGCCTCCAGCAAGCCCGCCAGTTCACTCAATCCGCCGGAGTTACCGGCATCGTCCTCACCAAGCTCGACGGCACCGCCAAGGGCGGCATCGCCGTAGCCATCGCCCGCGAACTCTCCCTCCCCGTCCGCTTCGTCGGCGTGGGCGAGCAAATGACCGACCTGTTAGAATTTTCTCCTACGGAGTTTGTCGACTCGTTACTAGAATAAAATGAATGCTTTAGACCAAGACCGTTACTGGATGCAACGAGCCCTCGAACTGGCCCGCCGCGGCATCGCCCTCACCTCACCCAACCCCGCTGTAGGCTGCGTAATTCTCGACAAAGCCGGCCAGGTAGCCGGCGAAGGCTGGCACGAGTACGATCTCGTCGACCACGCTGAAGTCGTCGCTCTCAAAATCGCCCAACAGCACGCTGGCGACCGTCTCCGCGGCGGCACAGCCTACGTCAATCTAGAGCCCTGCAACCACACTGGCCGCACGCCTCCCTGCACCCAGGCCCTTATCTCTTCAGGAGTTAGCCGCGTTGTAGCTGCCACCATCGATCCCAACCCCGCCGTCGCCGGCCACGGCATGGAAGCCCTGCACGCCGCCGGCATTGAAACCTCTGTTGGTGTCTGTGAAGCAGAAGCGCGCCGCCTCAACGAAGGCTTCGCCCGCTGGAGCCAGCACCACCGCCCGCTGGTACTCATGAAGGTGGCCATGTCGCTCGACAGCCGCATCGCCCCGCCCCCCGGCCAGCATGTGGCCCGCGAGCCCTACTGGATCACCTGCGAAGCCGCGCGCCAGGCCGTCCAGCCTCTCCGCTGGCAGGCTGACGCCGCCATGGTTGGCGTCGATACTGTCCTCGCCGACGACCCCATGCTCACCGACCGCAGCGGATTCCGCCGCCGCCGTCCCCTGCTGCGCATAGCCCTTGACTCAGCCCTGCGCATGCCCCTCGACTCAAAGATGGTCGCCACAGCCAACAGCGACATGGTTATTTTCACAGTCTCGAAGGACGAATCTCGCATTCATGAGTTGCAAGCCCGCGGCATCCGCGTAGAAGTGCTGCCCCCCGAGTCCGGCCGCGTCCCCCTCGGCAAGGTCCTGGAAAAACTCGGCGATGAAGGTATCCTCACCCTGCTCACTGAAACCGGCACAATGCTGAACACGGCACTGCTGGCCGGTGGCTTGGTGGACCGCATCCACCTCTTCATCTCCCCGCAGATCATGGGTTCCGATGCCGTGCCCGCATTCAAAGCCATGGCCCACCCCATTCATATGGCAGAGGTTGAGGTGGAGCGCTACGAGAACGACCTGGGCCTCTGCTCGTTGCTCCGCGATCCCTGGCCGCCGCCAGCCACTCCCGAGTCACGGTCAAAGTGTTAAAGTAAGCAAAAAGCAAGACAAAGGATAAATCGATGAATTCCAACGAGCAGAATCCTGGGCCGGATTCGTTAAGCCGGCGCAAGTTCTTCAAAATGGGCGCGGCCAGCGCGGTCACTCTCAGCGTATTGAACCTGGCGCGCGCCAATGCGCAAGGCGCCTCCGTGGCAGAAGCCACCACCCACGGCACCATGGTGGATGTTCCCTTTGAAAAGCGCAATCCGCGCATCGCCTTCATCGGCGTCGGTCACCGCGGAACCTCTCTGCTGAAGAATCTGCTCGCTGCGGAGGCAAAAATTGTCGCGCTCTGCGACGTGAACCCTGAGGCTACCGATAATGCCGCCTCCCTGGTCGTCGCCGCCGGCCAGCCCAAGCCGCCTCTTTTCACCGATGGCCCCTATGCCTTTGAAACCATGCTGGCCAAAGACTCGAGCGACCTGGTCATCGTAGCCACTCCCTGGACTTGGCATTGCGAGATGGGCGTCGCCGCCATGAAACACGCCAAGGATGTGTGCCTTGAAGTGCCGGCCGTCATCACTCTCGATGAATGCTGGAAGATCGTAAAAACCTCAGAAGAAACCCGCAAGCACTGCATGATCCTCGAGAACTGCTGCTACGGCTACAACGAGACGCTGATTCTGCGCATGACCAACGACGGCAAGTTCGGCGATCTTCTTCATGGCGAAGCCGCTTATCTTCACGATCTACGTGCCGGACTTTTTTCCGATCACAACGAGGGCCTCTGGCGTCGTGATGAACATACCAAGCGCGACGGCAACCTTTATCCCACCCATGGCCTCGGCCCCGTGGCGAACTATATGGGCATCCAGCGCGGCGACCGCTTCGCATACATTGTCTCCATGAGTTCCCGTCAGCGCAGTCTCGATGAATACCGCCAGGCCCACCTCAAGCCGGGCGACCCACGCTTCGAAGAGCGCTATATCTGCGGCGATATGAACACCTCGCTCGTCAAGACCGTCAAGGGCCTCACCATCGCCGTCAAGCATACGGTCACCACGCCGCATCCCTACGATCGCAACAACCTGATCGCCGGAACCAAGGGCGTCTTCGAAGACTATCCGCCCCGCATTTATTTTGACGAAATGAACAAGGACGAGTCGTGGGGATCGGTCGACGATTACAAGCAGTACGCTCATCCGCTGTGGCAAAAGCAAGGTGAACTGGCCGCCAAGGTCGGCGGTCACGGCGGCATGGATTACCTGATGCTCTTCCGCCTGCTGCAATGCGTGCGTGAGGGCCTTCCACCGGATATGGATGTATATGACGCGGCAGCCTGGTCAGCGGTTGGCTCGCTCAGCGTCACTTCAGTCAGCCAGGGGAGCGCGCCCATCGAGTTCCCTGACTTTACCCAGGGCAAGTGGATGCAGCGCAGCGCTTCAGGCATCGCAACCCAGGCATAATCTCAGATCATTAAACAAATCGGGCGACGCGGCATTTTCCTGGAGGAAATGCCGCGTTGCCCGATTCTGCATTGGCGCGGTGTGGAGCGAGCAGCACTTTATATCCGGATAAATATCTTCCTGCGATACATCCAGAAGAGAATCACCCAGTAAGTTCCCAGTACCAACGTTCCCAAGACAAGCGGCTGCAGTGCAGTTCCAAGAATATTCAGCGCCCACCCCATGTGTGTGCGGAAGCTGTTCTCAAAGAATTCCCTGCACAAGCCCGCCATAACGTAAGCCGCAATGGAATTCATGCCAACAATCACCAGTGGGTACGCGATGCCGCGATGCTTTCTGATATCGACAATCCACGAAAACGCCGCCAGAAAGACGAAGCAAACGCCGCCGCTGAACAGCACCCACGAAGGCGTCCAGATGCGCTTCACAATCGGGCAAACCCCCGCAAAGTGAAAGAGAAGTCCGGCAGCCATCAGCGCGACGGCCGCAATGAGAAACTTCCGCATCGGAATTTTCGGTTCCGAAGTGAGAAACCAGCGGCCCGCGAAGACTCCCAGCACCATGGTTCCAAGCGTCGGAATAAAATTCAGCACCTGGTAGCCGCCTCTTGGGTAAAGAAAACGGCTGGCACGCGGAAACAGGTTAAGAAACCAGACGTCGAACGCATTGCCGAGATTGCTGTTCTTGTTCCAATGCGATAAGAATCCAGTGTAATTGTGCAATTGATTCCAGTCAGGAGTCACTCCCACAGCCGCGTAGTCGAAGCCGGGTCCAGGCGCCGGGTACAGTGCCCATGCCAGCCAATAGCCGAAAAGAATCGCCCCAAACGCGGTCCACTGCCAGCGCGGACGAACGAAGGTCAGCAGAAAGGCAAAGGTATAACCCAGCCCGATCTGGCTCAGCGTGTCCGTGAAGGCGAAGTTGGTCATATTGCTGTGTGTAGAGGAGAGAAAAACCCCCAGCGCTATAAGAATTAAACTGCGCCACATAGTGTGGACCAGCATGCGCGAAAAAGTGGCGCCCTTCTTCAACCGGCTTCTCACCGAGTAAGGGAGCGCAACGCCCACAAGGAATGTGAACGACGGCTGAATGGTATCGTGCAGGCTCATGCCGGCCCACTCGGAGTGGGACTGGTTATAGCCCAGAAAACTCCAAATCGGATTATTGGGGAACGAGGTCTTGTGCACGTACGACAGCTCAAGCACCTCCGCCATCATCAGCACCATCACCAGGCCGCGGTAAGCGTCGACCGCAATATTGCGCTCCAGCTTTTGTTCCACACTCGTGACACTGCGGTCAGCATCAACCGCAATTTTGCGTTTCAGTCTTGGTTCCACGATCGCGACAGTTTCGCTCATTCGCCGATCCTCCACGGAGATTTTTTATGTGCACTGGGACCTTTACAAAGGAGCTTTTATCTTTCGCGAACCGGCTTTTGTCTTTCTAGAGGTCAATTTGAGTGTAATACGCAAAGGCTGACCCGTGAAATCCGACCACCCACTCGCACGCAACCCGCTAAAATGAAAGCATGTTCACCGGCATCATCGAACAAACCGGCACACTGGTCAGCCTGAAAGATACCGGAGGCGTACGCCGGCTCACGGTCGAGGCGCCCGGCCTGGCCGGACGGCTGCGGGAGGGCGACTCGCTGGGCGTCTCCGGCGTCTGCCTGACGGCTCTCGATGTGCATCCCACTCTCTTCCACGCCGATCTTGCGCAAGAAACGCTGGACCGAACCTCGCTGGGCTCGCTCGCAACCGGCGCCAAGGTCAACCTCGAATTACCCATCGCCGCCGGCAGCCCACTCGGAGGTCACATTGTCCAGGGCCACGTAGACGGCTGCGGAACCATGACGGCTCTCAACCCGGTGGTCTCCGAATCAAGCCCGCAGTTTGACCGCCAGACTACCGACTGGACCCTGAAAGTGCGCGTCCCTGAAAACCTCCGCCCGTGGATGGTCCACAAAGGCTCGGTCGCAGTCGAAGGCATCAGCCTGACCATCGCTGACTTCGACGGTGAAGTAATCACCATCGCCATTCTTCCCCTCACCTATTGGCGAACTAATCTGCACACGCTTTCCATCGGCGCTCCGCTGAACATTGAAGCCGATGTGCTGATGAAGCTGGCCCACGCACAAATGCAGGTCCAGAAGAAACCAGAGCTGCATCTGACCGAAGCAGGACTGGTGGCAAACGGCTATTGACGGCTGCCGCAATCGGGCGCAAAGTTGTTGCGGATGGGCTTATGAACTGCACCAAGTGCGGCGAACCGATGCGCATGACCGATAAGAACACCTTCGACGGGCGAGATATCCGCGAGTACAAGTGCGACGCATGCGGTTATGAAGACTGGGAAGATCGGGGAACAGCATTGTGGCAGATTCTCTCCGATGAGCGGGAAGAACTTGCAGCCGCAAAAGCCGCAAAGGCCACCATCAATGCACAAGGCAGTGAATTTGAGTTGCATGAATCAAACTTCAAGCCGTCCAGTCAACGCTGGAGCCGATTCCTCGCCAGGCTAGGCTTTCTAAAATAAAAATAAGAAACGCGCCGAAGGCGCAGTGTTGGTTAGCCCCGCGCTTTAGCGTGCGGAAAAGCGATTCCGAATTTTGTACCGGAGTCCCGGAGGGACGGCGCAAAAACATTATTTTTTGCAAAAAATAATAGCCCGCAGAGCCGCTTCACGGCTTCGCCGCCAGCTTCGGGGGATCGGTCACATATTCATCTCCGGTGCGGTCCAGCAGCAATTTGCGTCGATCGCTGAGCAACTTCAGTCGACTAGTCACGTCAATGAACTCCTGCTTCTGTTCCGCCGTCAGCGCCGTTCCACCCGCGCTCAACTTATTCAGCTCGTCCAGCCGCGCCTGCAACTTCGGAATCTCGCGATCGATCAGAATCGGTCGAATGATCGTCGACTTGGCTTGCCCGCGGGCCAGCTCATTCCGATTGTTCTCGCCCCAGACCGGCAAGATCCCGACGTGCCCCAACTCCACGCGCACACCAGCCGGCCCGTAGTCCTTGCGCACAGCGGAAAACAGCCCGATCATTTCATCGCGCGGATCGCCTTCTTTATCGGGCATCAGACCATCAACATAGGTTCGCGACTGGTTCGAAAGAAAATTCCCCAGTGAATAAAAGATCACGGCGTCGCGGCCGTTTTCAGTGCGATAGGTCTCCACCGGCTGCAGCACGTGCGGATGATGGCCCACAATTACTGAGGCCCCGGCCTCCAGCATCTTGTGCGCCGTCTCCACGTCTTCCGGCCTCGGCGCAGGCGCGTACTCCACGCCCCAGTGAACGGAAACCACCAGCAGATCGCACTTGGTTCGAGCTTGTGTGATCGCCGCCAGAACCCCAGCCTCATCCAGTCCCGTCGCTCCGCCCGACTCATTCGGATAAGGGAAGAAATTCACGTGCGGCAATTCGTCCTTGTCGGGATTACGGTTGCCATTGAGCCAGCGCGTCATCCCCAGCCAACCCACCTTGATCCCGTTCGCCTCCACAATCACCGGCTGCCAGCTCTGCGCGGCCGAATCTCCCGACCCCACAAACAAAATCCCTTCGTCGCGCAGATGCTCGCGACTCTCGGCAAATCCCGCCCAGCCCTGGTCCATCACGTGATTATTGGCGAACGAAACAATCTTGATGCCGTTGGCCTTCAGTCCATCGAGCAGCGCCATCGGTGCGTCAAACATGAATGGCTTTGACCCTTGCGAATGTGCCGGCGCAATCGGCGTCTCCAGGTTCACAAACCCGTAGTCCACGCCGCGAAAAACGTCGCTCACATCGCTGAACAGCGCACCCCATCCCCGCGAGTTGGTTGGATCGGCACTTGCGGCTGCAGCCGCAGCCGCGCGCACCGGCTCATGCGGAATCACGTCGCCGGCCACTGCAAAACTCACCTGCGCCAACTCGTGCGGATAAGGAACGACAACCGCCGCCGCTCGTCCGCCGTGGAACCCCGTCAGCAGCACCGCCGTAACCGCGACGGCCAACAGCAACCCGCCACCTCCGGCCAGCCGCCAGTGCCTGCGCAGAGAAGCCCCAAAGCTTGCGCCCATGGTCCCCATCAGTCGCAACTCCCGCATCGCAAAAACCATTGCCTGCCTCAATCCAGCACTTCCTTGCCCATCGCAAAATGGAACGCTATCAGCATACAGGTTCAGCACACGGGCAGATTGGAATCCTTCGGGGTTCCATGAGCGAGAGAATCCAGATCCGGAATACCGCACAAAACCACCCTCGAAACGATAATCTTGAAACGGAGAATTCCAATGAAGAAAGTTGAAAGCAGCGGAGCGGTCGATGCAGTTGACCGTCGCACTTGTTTGAAATCATTAGGAGCCCTCGCCCTCGCTGGCTTCCCCAATGCCATGTCGGCAAGTTCCAAGCCTGAATACCCCGATCTGCCCGCCGGAGCAAGCGACATCGGTACTCTCTTCCCTGCCGTCATGGAGTTGGCGAACCAGTGCCACTATCCCCTTTCCTGGTTGCAGCGCGATTACTCCGGCCCTGAAGCCTATCGTCAGGCCGTGCGCGAAAAAGTGCTCGAACTTTTCCATTACGCTCCTCCCCTGGTGCCTCCGTCCCCGCAGCTGGTTGAGCGATGGGAAACTCCAGAGTATGTTCAGGAAAAGATTCTCTTTTCCACTACTCCATGGTTTCGTGTTCCCGCCTACGTTCTCATCCCCAAGGGAAGAATAGGCCCGCGGCCCGCCATAGTCGATCTCCATTCGCACGGCGGAATGTTCGTCTACGGAAAAGAAAAAGTTATGCCCATGCCGGAAGGGGACTCGCCCGCGGTCGCCCAATACCGGAAGGAGTATTACGGAAACCGCTCCACCTCTTTGGCCTTGTGCCGCCGGGGTTACGTGGTCGTCTCCATCGACAATTTCTATTTTGGGGAACGCAGAACCTTTTTTGGAAACGACGCTGAAAAGTACAGGCTCGACCGCTCGAAGTATTCACTTCAAGATGTTGAGTCCTTGAATCGGCGAGCCTCGGAAGGCGAGGCAACGCTATTCAGGTCCCTGTGTTGGGCCGGCGCCACATGGCAGGGCATCGCCCACTGGGACGATATCCGGACCGTCGACTACCTGACCAGCCGCCCCGAAGTGGACCCATCGAGAGTCGGCTGTGTCGGAATTTCCATGGGGGGATACCGAACCGATTTTCTCGCGGCGTTAGAGGACCGCATCCAGTGCGCGGTTTCCGTAGGGTGGATGTCAGCCTTGCGACCCATGATTCGCTCGCACGCCGATACTCATAGCTTTATTCATTTTCTGCCCGGGCTTACCCACTACCTTGATCTGCCGGATGTCATCGGCTGCATGGTTCCCAAGCCGCTGATGGTTCAGCAATGTTCCCGGGACGAGCTTTACCCCATGGATGGCATGAAAGAAGCGTTGAGAAAGCTCGAAGCCATTTATGCCAAAGCGGGAGCGTCTTCGAAGTTCACAGGCCGGTTTTACGACCGCCCGCATACCTTCAGCCTGAAAATGCAGGAAGATGCGTTTGACTGGCTCGACCGCTGGCTGAAGCCTTGACTCGGAGCAGGTGCGATCCGCAGAGTTTAGACCATTTCGCGCATGGGCATAGAGTGATCCTCTGCTGGTCTGGAGATTACCGGTCCCGGCAAGAACAGGCAGCGGCAAGAATGGGTAGCGCCGGCCTCCTGGCCGGCTGTAGCGTGGACCTCCCGGTCCACGCTCACTCTACGCCTTCAGGAGAACTGCTCTAAGCTTGTGAAACTCTGGAGTACCGTCCCTGCGCCTTCTGCGGAATCAGCAAGGTCAGGGCCTCGTGCACCACTTCGATCCTGACCGGCAATGTGCCCAGCAGCTCTCCGTCCGCCTCGATAAACAGGCGCGCCTTCGAGCCTTCCAGGTTGCGGCATTCCACCGAGACGGCCTTTACCAGCTCAACTCGATCTGAAAATTTATGGCGTCCAAACGCCACGGCAAGCAGAAACCGCAGATAATGCATGCGGCTGTCCGTCTTGAAAGCGATCGCGCGCAGGTGGCTGTTGACCAGTGCCGCTCCCGGAGCCAGGTTATTCAGCAAGCCACCAAAATTAGCAATGCGCACCGCCAGCAATTGAGATACTTTTTCCACTCTTGGCGTTGAGCTTCCGCTCTCCACGATGGATGCGGCAAACATGGGAAACGAATGCGTCGCCCATACGCGAAGAGCCTCCACCACGTAGAGCGCGTATCCGAAACGCTGCTTGAGTCCGGAATCGAGTCTCGAAAGAAACAAAGCATCCGGGCCAATTCCAGCCGCAACAATAAAATATCGCGAGCGCTCCTCACCCTCGCTGCTGTGATAAAAAACGCGGCCTACGTTGATTCGCTCTGGTACCGCGGTAAGCAGCGCCTTCACTGCCTTCACTGCCGAAGACGGCATTCCCAGGTCCGTAGCCAGCGCATTGGCCGTGCCCATCGGAATCACGCCCAGCGCTGCCGTTCCTCCCACCAGCTTTTGCAGCGATTCATGAACAGTGCCGTCCCCGCCGCAGGCAAGAATCGTATCGAACCCCCGGCGCACTGCCTCCTCCGCCTGAACCCCGGCGCTCTCCGGCGATTCGGTTGCGATCGCTTCAACTTCAATCCCAGCTTCACGAAGCACCGCCAGCACATCGGCAATTCGCCCCGATCGCTTATCAAGATGCTGGCCTGAAGCCGGATTGTAAATTAGTGCTACACGACGCATTACGTTCTGCCCCTGATCCCCGTTCGCAGGGGTTCATTTCTATTCTTGCATGTTGTTCGAGACCCTGCATTTTAAGGCCAGCCGGATGAATCTGGCGGCGTACCTCGCCTTTCGAGCGTTGCATCCCCCTTTTGCGTCTATCTGTTACGAAAACCAGCAGCGGAAGCTGGTAACCTAAAGCTTGAGAAAGACCTCTTTGAAAGGCCGGACCCTTCGCCCCGGCGAGACGAATCATGGCAGAATTCATCATCAAACTGGCCGATGAGCGTGGCCGCGTGCAGGAGCAGGTGCAGTCGGCAGCCACCGCCGAGGAGTTGCGCGCCCGCTTTACCCATGCAGGCTACAACGTCTTCTCCATCCGCGCTCGCGGAGGATTTGGCGGCATCAAGCGTGGCAAGGTCAAACTCGAGCCGTTTCTTATCTTCAACCAGCAATTCCTCACCCTGGTCAAAGCTGGCCTGCCCATCCTGGGCTCGCTCCAGATGCTCTCCAAGATTCAAAAAAACGCCCAGCTCTCAAATTCGCTCGACGATGTGGCCAACCGCATCAAGACCGGCGACTCGCTCTCTGACGCCTTCGAGGCCCAGACCGGTTTCCCCATCATGTACACAACCACCCTGCTGGCCGGCGAGCGCTCCGGCAACTTGCAGGAGGTCCTGGAGCGCTACGTAAACTTTCAAAAAGTCTCGCTCACCTTCCGCAAAAAACTCACCGCCTCGCTCATCTATCCGGCGCTGCTTCTCACCCTCGTCTGCGGCCTGATGGTCTTTCTGCTGGCTGTCGTGGTGCCGCAGTTCGCCATACTTTATGACCAGATGGGCTCCAAGCTGCCGGCCATGACCATGGATTTGATGAACTTCGGCAAGTGGCTGAATCACAACTTCATCTGGCTTCTTCTTGGGCTTCTGACCTTTGCCTTCGCGGCTTACCGCTTCTCCATCACCGAGCGGGGCCGTGATCTTATCGACACCGTTCGCGTGGGAATGCCAGTCTTTGGCAAAATCTGGCTCAAGTACCAGGTCGCCCTGTTTTCCCGAACGCTTTCCACGCTGCTCACCGGCGGTCTGCCGCTGGTCCCGTCGCTTGAAACCGCGGCGCGCTCCATCTCTTCGCGCAGGGTTTCGAGAGCGGTCTTTTCCTCCATAGGCACAGTCCGCGAGGGCAAAAGCCTGGCAGAATCGCTCACCCAGACCAACATTTTTCCCGGCCTCTCCACGGAAATGATCACCGTGGGCGAACAGACAGGCGCCTTGCCGCAGATGCTCAACTCGGTCGCCGAATTTTTTGAGGAAGACGTGGCTACCGCGCTCACCGCATCACTGGCGCTCATTGAGCCCGCCATTCTCATCATCATGGGCATCGTCGTCGTTTTCATTCTCATCTCGCTGTACCTGCCCATTTTCTCGCTGGGACAGGCCGGCGGTCAGGGAGGATAATCCACCATGGCCAACACAACGCTGCCTCCTCTGCCCGCCGTTCCTCTTCCCACCGGCCCATTGGCTGCCGGCCAGGACGAGCGAGCCCAGGCTGAAGCCCTGGCACGCCGCTATCACGCCGAGTTCGTTGACCTGAAAAACTTCAAAATTCAGCACGACCTGCTGCGCACCGTTCCCGTGGAACTGATGTTCCGCTATAATTTCGTGCCCATCGAACAGGTGCAGGACGCGCTCACCATCGCCGTCTCTGACCCCTCGCGCCTGATGGTGCTCGACGAGATTGCCGGCCTCCTCGGTCACCGCATCATCGCGCGCGTCGCAACTCTGTCCCAGATCACCGATCTCCTCAAAAAAACCGAGCAGTCGCAGCGCGTGCTCGACGAAGCCAGCGAAGGCCTGACCTTCGACGTCCTCACCGGAGATGATAACCAGGACGAAAACATCTCCATCGAGAAGCTAACCAGCGAAGAAGATATCAGCCCCATCATCCGGCTGGTCGATACCACCATCTTCACCGCTCTCGAGCGCCGCGCCTCTGATATTCACATTGAAACCAACGACGATTCGCTGGTCATCAAGTACCGCATTGATGGCGTGCTCCAGCCGGCCATGGCCCCCATCGCCCGCGAGCACCACTCCACCATCCTGGGCCGCATCAAGATCATGAGCGAGCTGGATATCGCCGAGCGCCGCGTGCCCCAGGACGGCCGTTTCCGCGTCCGCTACAAGGGACGCCTGATCGACTTCCGCGTCTCCATCATGCCCACCGTGCACGGCGAAAACGCCGTCCTCCGCGTGCTCGACAAGGAGTCGATGAGCGAGAAGTTCAAAAAGCTCACCCTCGACGTGGTCGGATTCGCCGATGAAGACCTCAAGCGCTTCCGTCACTACATTCGCGAGCCTTACGGCATGGTTCTGGTCACCGGCCCCACGGGCTCCGGCAAAACCACCACCCTCTACGCCGCGCTCAACGAAATCAAGAGCGACGAAGACAAGATCATCACCATCGAGGACCCGGTCGAGTACCAGATCCGTGGTATTACCCAGATTCCGGTCAACGAGAAAAAAGGCCTCACCTTTGCCCGCGGCCTGCGTTCTATCCTGCGCCACGACCCGGACAAAATCCTGGTGGGCGAAATCCGCGATAACGAAACCGCGCAGATCGCCATCAACTCAGCCCTCACCGGCCACCTCGTCTTCACCACCGTCCACGCCAACAATGTGCTCGACGTGCTGGGACGTTTCGTCAACATGGGCGTTGAAGTTTACAACTTCGTCTCCGCTCTCAACTGCATTCTGGCCCAGCGCCTGGTGCGAACCAACTGCGATTATTGTGCGCACACCGTGGTCTACGACGACGACGACCTGCGAGTCAGCGGTCTTGACCCAGCCAAATGGCACGGCTTCGAATTCCGCGAGGGCGCCGGCTGCATGGAGTGCGGCGGCACCGGTTTCCGCGGCCGTACCGCCATCCACGAGTTGCTCGACCTCACTGACCCCATTCGTGAAATCATTCTTGAAAAAAAACCCACCTCCGAAATTCGCAAGCTGGCCCAGAAGGAGGGCATGAGCTTTCTGCGTGAATCTGCGATTGATCGCGTCCGCCGTGGCCTGACAACGCTCAAGGAGATCAACAAGGTCACCTTCATTGAGGCAACTCGCTAGTGAGTCAGATTTTGAACAAAGTAAGTCTAGGTTCGAGACCCGGCGGCCGTCCGCCCGGTGCCGTGGAGCTATCTCCACAGGGAGTGCTGGCCGCCGCATTGCCCGCAACGGGGCAGAAGCCGGTCTATGCCTACGTGCCGCTCCCTGACGGCGCCCTGCTGCCCGGCATTGGCGAACCCAACATCAGGATGCAGGAAGCCATTACCAGTGCCATTCGCTCGGCTCTCGGCCAGGTGTCGCCGCGCTCTCATTCCGTCACCCTGGTCCTGCCCGATACCGTCGTCCGTGTCTTCATGCTCGATTTCGATACCCTGCCGAGCAAAACCGATGAAGCCCTCTCCGTGCTCCGCTTTCGTCTGCGCAAGATGGTTCCGTTTGAGATTGAGCCCGCAGGCCTCAGCTACCAGGTGCTGGTTCAAACCAAGACCGAGTGCAAAGTCCTGGCAGCCGTCATTCCCGGTCCCATTCTCCAGGAATATGAGGCCGCAGTTCGTTCCGCCGGCTACGAACCTGGCGCCGTTCTGCCCTCCGGCCTCGCTGCTTTAAGCGTGCTCGAGTCCATGGAAGCGGTACTGATAGCCAACCTTACTCCCGTGGCGCTCACCACCTCCATCACCAATGGCCAGGACCTCCTGCTTTACCGCACCCTCGACCTGCCGGCGGACCCTGCGTTGCGCCTCACTGAGGTGCAGCGCGGCATCGCCGTGGCCGCCGCCTACTATGAAGACAAACTACAATTCCGGCCGCAAAAAATGTACTTTGCCGGCTCCGGCGGAGCCGTCGATTTTGGCAGCTGGCTCAACGATCCTGAAATGACGGTGAGTGATCTGGCGCCGCAGCCTGAAACCGGAATGGTCACCACGCTGGGCGATATCAGCGTTGCCGGCGTGGCTGGCGCTCTGGCGGGGGTAAGTTAGGCCCATGCGCATTACTCTCAATCTCGCCACTCGCCCTTTTGCTGACGTAGGACCGGCCAACAAGCGTCTGCGCATCGGCATGGGTGTACTCGCCTTCCTTGCCATCCTCATGGGATTGGGTCTGCATTTCTTTCACAGCAAGGCTGAAGCCGCCCGCGCCCGCGATCATTCTCTCGACGGACAAATCGCCCAGATTGCCCAGGAACGGCAGGGTTACCAGGATCTGATGAAACAGCCTGCCAACAACCAGGTGCTCCTCCAGGCCCAGGTCCTCAACAAACTCTTTGAAGAGAAAACCTTCTCCTGGACTTTGGCTATGGAGGACCTTGAAACCGTGCTGCCTGGCGGCGTGATGGTCTCAACGCTCGATCCCAAGCGGGACGATAAGACCGGAAAGATCACTGTAAATCTGCATGTGATCGGACCACGCGACCGCGCCGTCGAACTGGTCAGTAATCTCGAGCACTCCAAACGCTTCCTCTTCCCCCGCATCATTGGTGAAAACGCTGATGCCGCCGGTGGACCTGCCGAAAAACTGCAGCCGGTCAGCGTCTCCAGCCGTGTCAACTTCGAACTGCTGGCCGAGTACAACCCTGCCACGTCTGAAGAACGCAAGGTGGCTCGAAAGAGAGCTCATGCCGTTGAAGAGGCCGCCAACCAGCCAGCGCCGGTCATAACCAAGCCAACGCCTTCTGGAAATCAGGCTAGGCCACCCTATAACGCCCCGCCACATCCTGCACCCCCACAGGCCATTTCGCCGCAGGCCGCGCCCCTTCAGCCCAATTCCCCTCCAGGCGCGCCTCCTGCTCCACGCGGGTTACGGCCGCTGACCCGGCGTGGCCGCAACCCTGGCGATCCCAACGCACAGCCCGGAGGTCCGCAATGATCAAACGCCCTTCTGCAATATGGATTGAGCGCCTGACCTCCCCGCTTACCTGGCACCTCGTCGTGTTCGGCCTGATGTTTGCGCTGGTCGCAGTTTTGTCAGTCCGCTTCGGCATGGACTGGGTAGCCACTAACGGCCACTCCGCGGATGCACTGGCCAGCAAGCAAGTCGAGTTGAAGGCGCAGGAGATGCAAACCGCTCCCCTCCGCGGTCTGGACAAGCGTGTCGAGCACTCCCGCGAGCTTATTCACGCCTTTTATGAGAAGCGCATCCCCCCGAACTACTCCTTCATCCTCGGCCGCATCGGCGAGTTGCAGGTCAGATCAGGCGTGCGTCTCACCGCGGTCCAGTACGCACAAAAAGCCCCCGGCGCGGACCTTACTGAAATCTCCATGGATGCCAACATCAGCGGAGGATATCCCCAGATCATGCGCTTTGTGAACAGCCTGGAGCGCGACCAGACCTTTTTTGTCATCCGGGGTATGCAACTGACCGGTCAGCAAGGCGGTTTGGTAAACCTGCGGCTGCGCGTATCCACCTGGCTCAGGCCGGCAGATGCGGCCGCCAGTGGATTGCCATCCACGCCGGAATCAAACGATGCTCCGCCGGCACCGGCTCCAGACGGAAGGGGGGGCAATTAGCTATGGCCCTGCGTCTCGGAACTGAAAACAAGCGCCAGGTCATCATTGCCTGCGTACTTTTTGCGGCCATCATCGTCATAGCTTGCTATGAGCTCTTTGGCTCCTCCGGAGGCGCCTCCACACCCCGGCCCATCCCGGTGCAAACTGCAGCCGGCACTGCCCACCCGGCGGCCGGAGCTCAGTCCACTGGCCAGAGTTCCGCGGGACCCGATGCGGAAAAGCTGTCCAATGATGATCTCGACCCCACGGTGCGCTTCGACAAGCTGGCCGAAACCGAGGACGTGGAGTACTCGGGCACCGGCAGAAATATCTTCTCTGCCGATTCCGCCCCTGCCGTGATTGAAAACCTGGTAAAAGGTCCACGTGCAGAACAGCAGGCGGCAGCCGGCGCGGTCCCCGCAGGACCGGCGCCCTATGTGCCGCCTAAGCCGCCGGCCATCGATCTGAAATACTTCGGCTACACCCAGGCCAAGGACAAGTCGCTCAAAGCATTCATCATCCACGGAGAGGACATTTTCATGGCCAAGTCCGGCGAAATTGTGGATCATCGCTACAAGGTCGGCGCAATTATGCCGGCCAGCATCCAGATCACAGACCTGGGCTACGATAATACCCAGACTTTGCCGCTGTCGGTGAACTGAAGTGCAGCTTTTAGCTTTTAGCTTTTAGCTTTTAGCTTTTAACTTTTAACTTGTTGCTTTTGCATTCACCTTTTATCAAGGGCTGCATAAGAACCGTTGGTACAAACGCGCCGGAGGCGCAGAGTTCGTTAGCCCCGCGCTTCAGCGTGGGGAACAGGGAGTCCGCAAGTACTGAGTCCCGTAGGGACGGCGCAAGGGCTAGTTCGATACAGAAACGATGAGTGCTCGAAAGCGAATCTTCGGATGATCGACGAAACTGATGACTGCGAGGAAATGCAGATAGCTAGGAGCTTAAAAGTGAAGCCGCGCCCAATCCGCCACCGCCCCAGCCCCTCTGAAGAGGGATACATTCTGATCGCGGTCGTTTTCCTGCTGGCTTTGCTCGTCGTAGCCATGAGCATTGCCGTGCCCAATATCATTAAGCAGATCGAGCGCGACCGCGAAGTCGAAACAATGCACCGCGGCAAGCAGTATGTCCGCGCCCTCAAGCTTTACCACAAGAAATTCGGCAACTATCCGCCTACCGTTGACGCCCTGGTCAAAGGCACCAACAACATCCGCTTTCTGCGCAAGAAGTACATTGACCCCTCTACCGGAAAAGACGAGTGGAAGCCCATCCACTACGGCCAGAACAAGCAGCCGACGGCCTTTGGCTTCTTCGGCAAGCCCATGGCAAGCATGATGGGCGGCATGGGCATGGGCTGTGGCAGCAACGGACTCGGCGGCGGGATCGGCTCGTCCGACTCCAGCTCCTCCAGTTTTGGTTCCTCCAGCTTCGGCTCCTCCAGCATGGGCTCATCCAGTTTCGGCTCCTCTAGCATGGGCTCATCCAGCTTTGGTTCTTCCAGCATGGGCTCATCCAGCTTCGGATCGAACGGCCTCAATTCGTCCATGGGCATGGGCTCGAGCTCTCCGATTGGTGGCTGCCAGCCCGATGCCTCCGGCGCGGCATCGGGAGGATCAGGCTCCTCTGGCTCATCAGCCAGTCCCAATGACCCGTCCAATCCAAACGGCGCAAACGGAGCGTCCGGCAGCTCCACCGATACCTCCGGCAGCAACAACGGCAACAGCAGCACTGCTAGCACGGATTCAGGTTCTTCCAGCGGCAGTTCTTCCTCAGGCTCCTCGTCAGGCACATCCGCCGGCTCCCTGAACACGTCGTCTTTGGGAGGTTCCAGCTCAGGGCTCTCCGGGCAAACCTTGGGCGGTGGAGGCATCATCGGCTTCTCTCCCGGCAGCCCCAAAAAGACCATCTTGCTCTACAAAAAGAAAAACCATTTCAACGAGTGGGAGTTCGTCTACGACCCGGCCCAGGACCAGATGCTCCAAATTGGCGGAGGCTCAAACGGCCTGCAGCAAAGCGGCAACATGCCCGGCAGTAACGGACTCGGCAGTAGCCCAGGCGGATTTGGCAGCAGCCCAGGCGGATTCGGCAGCAGCCCAGGCGGATTCGGCAATAGCCCGGGTGGATTCGGCAGTAGCCCGGGCGGGCTCGGAAACTCAGGAAACAGCAACTCAGGCTCGGGAAGCTCTGATAGCGGCAGCTCAGGCAGCGGGAGCACATCCGGCAGCAGCGATTCCGGAAGCAATCCCTCCTCGCCTCCGCAGTAGATCTGTCCAGCCGCACCATCCCCCTCCAATCCACCCCAAACGCAGAAAGGCCCGCATCCATGAAAGATGCGGGCCCTTTATGAGTGTTAGTTCTCTGGCTGACCGATGTTGTAAAGAGCGGATACCCTTGTCGCCCCCTTCAAGGCAAGGGTGGGACACCTCAGCTATCGCAACCCCTGAAACATCCGCCTAAGTGCTGAACGAAGAACCGCAGCCGCAGGTGCTTTTCACCTGGGGGTTATCAAACTTGAAACCCGCCGCTTCCAACGTCTCCACGTAGTCCACTGTGCAGCCGTTCAGGTACATCAGCGAAGTAGAGTCCACAAATACCTGCAAATCATCGAATTTGAAGATCTTATCCAGCATCCCGCTCTGGTTCTCAAAAGCCATTGAATACTGGAACCCTGAGCAGCCGCCGCCCACCACCCCGATGCGCAGTCCCGCGGGGATCGGATCTTGGGTGGCCATGATCTCGCGCACCTTGGCAATGGCCTGAGGAGTCAGGTTGAGGGGGGCTTTCTTTTCGGTTTCCTGGGCGGGTGCCGGTGAGGTGGTCGTCGTTGCCATTGTCTCTCCCAAACGCTGAATTTGTGTGCTACGTAACTGTATCTTCCAACTGTACCGCTCTGTGAGCAGGGACACAAGCCCCGCTCCCTTTTCTACCTGATTTGATGCAATTGGAGCCCGCAAGGGCGCAAATCTTCCGCCCCTCGCGCAATCCATTTCTGTCCAAATGCAACAGGGTAAGAACCTTGGTACCCGGCGGGAAAATGCCTGTGATAATTGTCACGACACGGCACCCCATTTGGGGCTATGATGATCAACCGTACGGCCCCTCTACTCACGAGACCGCGTTTCCTTCAACGGACCCGCCGGTATCTGGGACCCAAGAGTTTTTTCGAGGTGGAGTATGAGAATCGTTCCTTTAATGTGGTCCGTTTGGGGTGCGCTCGTCCTGCTGCTGATCATCCTCAAGGTCTATAACTCAAGACTGACCCGTGACGAAGATGACCAGATCATCCTGGACGATTCATTCAATCACATCAAGGCCGAGCAGGACATGCTGATGGCTAAAATTCACAAAATTGAGCCTGTCGTGCATGTTGCCACAGCTTTGGCCGCAGTCGCCACGCTCTTCGTCATCGGCTACTACGTCCTCGATATGGTCAGCCAGTTCAAATAGCACGTCGCCGCATCCCACCGGCTGAGCACTCAGGTTGCCTGCATTCGGTCGGCGCCGCCGGTGGTGTGTTTCGGCCTTGCCGGCGCTCCGCTCCCGCCGCGTGAATGAAAATCACCACGCGCAACAAAGCCCTTGGCGGTTTCAGACTTCTGCACCCACAAATACCGCCCGGCAGTTTAAACTAAAGGCAGCGGTCACCATTCCTGCCAAATCCCCAGGTCGGCGCCCCAATTCATATCGGCCCATTTTTCGACTTTCAGAGAGGATCCATTACCGAACATGGCTCAAATACAAGGACTTGCAGCGCATGCCGCTGGAGCTGAATTGTTGCCCTTTCGCTACGACCCGGGCAGGCTGGGTTCCGTTGATGTGGAGATCGCCATCACCCACTGCGGCATCTGCCACAGTGACCTCCACCTCATCTCCAACGACTGGGGCATCAGCCAATACCCCTTCATTCCCGGCCACGAGATCGTCGGCACAGTCACGGCCGTCGGTTCCCGAGTGCGGGCGCTCAAGACCGGAACGCGCGTAGGCCTGGGCTGGCAATCGAACTCCTGCGGTCACTGCGAGTGGTGCACCCGCGGAATGGAGAATCTGTGTCCCAATACCGAGGCCACATGCGTGCACCGCAACGGCGGTTATGCTGACACCGTCCGCGCCAATGTCCGCTTTGTGTTTCCCATCCCTGATGTCCTCCCCAGCGAGAACGCCGCGCCCCTGCTTTGTGGCGGCATCACGGTCTACAACCCCATGCGCATCCATGGCGTTAACCCTTCTTCCCGGGTTGGCGTCGTCGGCATCGGTGGGCTGGGCCACTTGGCCATTCAGTTCGCGCGCGCATTCGGTGCTCAGGTAACCGCCTTTTCCACCTCGGCCGATAAGGAAGAAGAAGCACGCGCTCTTGGCGCCAACAACTTCGTCAACAGCCGCGAATCCAAAGCCATGAAGGAAGTCGCCGGTTCCCTTGACTTTCTACTCAACACCGCCAACGCCGACCAGGACTGGGGCGCCTATATTCAGACCCTGCGCCCCACTGGAACCCTGTGTTTCGTCGGCGTCCCCCCCTCCCCGGTCTCCATTCAGGCCTTTCCGCTCATCTCCGGCCAGCGCACCATAACCGGCAGCAACATCGGCCCCCCAAAAATGCTGCTGGAGATGCTCGACATAGCCGCTCGCCATGGAATTCAGGCCCGTACAGAAGCCTTCCCCATGGCCAAAGCCAACGAAGCCATCGACAAAGTAAAGAAAAATAAAGTCCGCTACCGCGCCGTTCTGGCAAACTAGCAAGCGAAAGGGCGCTCGGTTTCACCGAGCGCCCTATTTCCCTCTCAAAATTTACCAACCTGGCTCAACAGGCAACGGAAAAACTCGTCCGGGCGGTAGGTCCGAGATTTATCCCGGACATCACCGCAACGGTATCAGTACGCGCTTTAGCCCCTGAGGTATTCTCGTTGGGTATTTCAATCAAAAATCAGGAATTTTCCCGCAGCTTTCCGAGCTGCCGAATCAGTTTTTTCGCGGCTCCAGGCATGCCGATACATGCGCAGACAGGTCGCTCGATTTGATGGGTTTTTTTAGCACCTCAAACTCGTGCGCGCCGCGGCTAGCCGATGCCGGTAGATCCGGCGCAGCCTCCTTCTCTGAAAGCAACAAAATCTTGCAATCCGGAATCACACTCTTCAGCGCAATCGCGAGTGCAACACCGTCCAATTCCGGCAACTCAACATCGGCAATCACCACTTCCGGCGGCACCAGGAGAGCGGTTTCAAGCGCATCTTTGCCATCGTAGGCTGCAATTGCCGCATACCCGCTTCGGTGCAGCGTAGCCACCAGCGAGTCGGCGACCGCAGGCTCCTTGTCCACCACCAGAACCACGGGACGAAACTTGCTTTTATCCACCAATGAGCCCGACGCAGGTATCTCTCCCAACGGCACAATGGGGAAATTCGTCGACCGGCCCCGATGGGCTTCAGGCAGCGAATCTGATTGAGTCGCGTGCATACGCCTTCTTCCTTTCCTGAACCACCGTGCGGCTGATGGCGCACATATAGCAGCTGACGATTCCAAGTCCTGGTGCGTTTGAATCGATCGCGATCCGATTCTGAACAAGCATCACATTATGCACGCCGCAGATAGGATGATCTGAATCCATTTTCTCAAAACACATGACTGGCATATATTTCTCCCGGTTCGTTTGAACCTCAGAGGATTCCAGGTGTCTTTCAACTCTTGTGTGGAACTTTGCGGGTTCAGCCTTACAACCGGCCCGCCGCCTGTAATTACTCTCTATCAGCCAACGTAGCAGAGTATTTTTGTTACGTGTTATATCTTTCTGCTGCGCGATAAGTCTTTGTAATGAGCTTTGTAGCGCAGTTTGGAGATTGTAACTTCCTCCATAGGGAGTGAAGAAAGCTCGTTTAGGGCTTGTTTATTCTGATTACGGTGCGTATGCTTTCAGTTAAAGGATAGCTTTACGACAATTTAGGCATACGTTAAGCGCGCACGTCTCGATTGCTGAAGCCTATCTGAGAGGTGGGCATCACATGGCTACCAATCCGGAACTGAACACGGCGCCCATGAAGTTTGAATCCATCCGTCAGTTGGATGTCCCCAAGGGCCGGGATGGAAAGCACAAGCGGATTGTGACCCAACTGCTGAGCGACATCGATCAGTTGGAAGTGGGCTCAGCGCTCAAAATTCCTCTTTCCGCCTTGCCGGATACCAAGGAAAACATCCGCTCCGCCCTGAACCGCGCCACGAACTTCAGAGGAATGCAGGTCGCCACCTCAAGTGACGCCGATTTCCTCTACGTGTGGAAGGTTGAAGTCGGCTCTTGATCCAGTCTTCCCTGACCAACCCTCTGCTGAATTTCCCTCCCCGTTTACTACAATCGAATCATGGCCTCCGTACGCATCGACAAATGGCTTTGGGCGGCGCGCTTCTTCAAGACCCGCGCCTTGGCCCAAAAAGCCTGCGAGCTCGGCCGCATTCACTCCGGCGATATCCCCGCCAAGCCTGCCCGCGAAGTCCGCGTCGGCGATATGCTGACAATCAGGAGCGAAGGCGGCGAGTTTCACATTGAAGTACTCGAGCTCAGCCAGATGCGCGGCCCCGCCCCCGTAGCGCAAACCCTCTATCGCGAAACCGAAGCCAGCAAAGAGGCGCGCGCCAAGGCAGCCGAGGAACGCAACGCCATGCAGGAGTACGCGCCCATCCCAGTGCACCGGCCCACCAAACGCGATCGCCGCCGCATCATCCAGTTCCGCGGCGGAAGTTAGATCAGGAGAAGCAAGCCCCATGCGATTCGAAATGTTTCTGGCATTGCGGTACCTCAGAGCCAAGCGGCGCCAAGCCGTCGTCGGTGTGGTCACCGCCATCTCCATCGCCGGTGTCGCTGCGGGAGTTGCCGCGCTGATCATTGCCCTCGCCATCACCAACGGCATGCGCCGGGACCTTGAAGTCCGCCTCCTGGGAGCCTCATCTCACGTCGACTTGATGCGCGTTGAAGCCGACGGCATCCGCGACTGGGAGCCTCTCATCGCCCGTCTCCGCACCGTCCCCCACGTCACCGCCGCCGCCCCTGGCATCTACGGCCAGGTCCTGGTTTCCCGCGGCCCCCGCGCCGGATTCGCCCTCATCAAAGGCATCCTTCCCGCCCAGGAACGCACCGTCAGCAGTCTGCTTGACACCATCACCTCGGGGTCGGCCAGGGATCTCAACCCTGATACCACGCCCCCCGATCCTTATCAGCCCACCGGCCAGAGCGCGGCCAACGCACCCTATCCCCCCCTGGTTCTCGGCAATGAGCTAGCCGAGCAGATCGGCGCCCAGGTAGGCGACAGCGTTCTCGTCACCAGCCCGCAGGGCGAGCTAACCCCTCTTGGCCTCGCCCCCAAGTACCAGCGCTTCCGCGTTGCCGCCGTCTACCACTCCGGCTTCTACCAGTACGACGCGGCCGAGGCCTTCATGCGCCTCAGCGACGCCCAGCGCCTCTTCAGCGAGCCTGACGTGCTCTCCGTCATCAGTTTCCGGGTCGACAATCTCGACCGCGCCCCTCAAGTCGGCCGCGCCATCGAGAAAGTTGCCGGCCGCGGCTACATGACCACCAACTGGATGGAGCAGAACCGCGAGCTCTTCCGCGCCCTCAAGCTCGAGCAGGTAGTCACCTTCATCGTCATCGCCCTCATCGTCATCGTAGCCGCGCTCAACATTCTCATCGCCCTCACCATGATGGTGATGGAGAAGACCCGCGACATCGCCGTCATGATGAGCTTCGGCGTAGACCCCAACCAGGTCCGCCGCATCTTCCTCGTGCAAGGTCTGCTCATCAGCATCATCGGCACGGCGCTTGGCCTCGTCCTCGGCTACATAGCCGCCTGGGCCGGCAGCTACTACCACTTCATCCACCTGTCGGCCGAGGTCTACTCCATCGACACGCTCCCCTTCGCCCCCCGCCCCCTCGACGGCGTTATCGTAGCCGCAGTCTCCATCGGCATCTCCCTGCTGGCCACGCTCTACCCCTCTTCCGCCGCAGCAAGGGTGCTGCCAGCCGAGGCGCTGAGATACGAGTGATCTTTATTGCGGCGTAATAATCCCGCCCAGCGCATGACGCCGCGGCAACACGATCCCGCGGTGATCCACCTCAGCCGTAGGCCCGCCGACCTGGCCAACAGCCGGCAAGCTGGCCCGCTCAACCAACGCCCCTCCGCAGGCAGGACACCAATCCGCCAAAGTCTTTTCGTCAATCACCGCCCGGCACTGGCCGCAAACTCTCTCCATACACAAAAGACTACCCGATCGCCCCATTTCCCCCAGGGAATCTCCTCCAATTTTCAGCATCCTCCCTTGCAGAAAATAGCCTTTTCCTGGCGCACAATTGGAATGGGAAGGACGACCACGGAAGTGCACAAATCATTTCATAGCACCGTCCATAACCGGGGGAGACCTGCAACTGCCCGTAACCTATTTATTATCTGGAATCTGCAAATATCGTTATTAGAATGAATATTTAACAGAAACAGGGTGGGGGGGTACCCCCCCGAGGTGGTATACATCGGTCCGATGTCCGACATTTTAGACCGGCCTCATCTTGCCCGGTAAACTAGACCTATGCCTTCTCCCGTCCGCCTGGTGGCAATCGATATGGATGGAACCCTGCTGCCGACCTTTGCCCGGGAGATCAGCCCGCGAACAGCTGCTGCCCTCAGCGCCGCCCAGAAGGCGGGAATCACGCTGGCCATCGCCACAGGCCGCCGCACAGCATATGCCACTCCACTGCTTGAAAACCTGGGCCTGCGAGCGGATACGCCTCTGATTACGTCCAATGGCGCAGTGACTCGAACTCTGGGAGGCGAGCCGATCGACCGCTGTCATCTTCTGTCGCAGACCGCGCGCGGACTGTGCGGTTTGCTCCGGCCATACGGAGCCTTGGTCTTTACCTTTGACCGTCCAGGCCGCGGCGAGCTGGTCCTCGAAGATCTGGACCAGGCACATGGACGAATCGCCCTGTGGATCGAAGCCAACCGCCACGCCATTGAGGTGGTCAAGCCGCTGGAACTGGCGCTGGCGGATGGCGAAGATCCAATTCAGGGCATGGTAGCCGGCGATCTAGCCGGGGTAAGAAAGGCCGAAGAAGCCCTCAAGGCCAGCGAGTGGGCAGGCAGTTGCGAGTGCGTCAAAACCGAGTACCCGCTTCGCGATATCTCGATCCTTGACCTGATGCCGCCCGGAGTCACCAAGGGCTGGGCGCTCCAGCGGCTCGCCACCCGGCTGGGAATCGACCGAAAGGAGACCATGGCCATTGGCGATAACTGGAACGATGTGGATATGCTGGAGTGGGCAGGTCAGAGCGTGATCATGGGCAATGCCGCCAATGAGTTGCGCGCCATGGCCAAAACGCGCGGCTGGAACCAGGCCCCATCCAACGACAAGGACGGCGTAGCCGCGGTCCTCGAAGCTGAATTGGCCAGGCAGACCGTAGCCAAAGCCTGACCGCTGAATCATGATTTGGAAGTGCAATTGGAAATGCGCAGGAGTCTCTTCATCACGGCAACGGTTCTGGCAGCCCTCGCTCCTGCGACGCATGCAGCCGAACGAGTGACTTTAAGCGTTGGCACAGAGATACGTTGTGACCATTCCGTGATTCTCAAAGACGGACGTATTCGGCTCTATACCAGCTCGGGCGACGACAATTACCAAGAGTTCAAACCGGAAGAGATCACAGGGATCGAGAAGGTTCCAGATCCTCCTCAGATGGCAAATCCAATCCTGACAGAGAACTCTTCCCGAACCCCGAAGGAAACCAGGAAGGAAGCCAGGTTAGATGAGAAGCTCAGCCCGGGCGATTTACATGAAATGCTGGCCAAGGCCAGCAACGAATATAACTTGGACGTTGATCTGCTGGCCAGCATTGTGAAAGCTGAGAGCGGCGGCAATGCACACGCAGTAAGCAGCGCTGGAGCTCAGGGCCTGATGCAGTTAATGCCGGGGACAGCCACCGATATGGGTGTTAACGATAGATTTGAACCCAGACAGAATGTGCACGGTGGTACCGCTTACCTGAATAAGTTGCTCATCCAGTACAAGGAAAACTTGGTAAAAGCGTTGGCCGCTTACAACGCCGGACCGGAGGCGGTGGACAAGTACCACGGCATTCCGCCCTATCACGAGACTCAGGTCTACGTAGCGCGCGTGATTCACGAGTTCAACCGCCGCGTACTGGCGCGCGAAGCCGAAGCGAAACGGGCAGCGGCGCAGGCAAAGACTTCACGGCACTGAACTCTTACTCAAACTTCAACCGACTTTTCAAACGCATTGATGAGCTTCGTCGGCGAATGCCTCAATCAGCTTCAAATCGGCGTCAAAAAAATGATCCGAGGGGCAAAGGATATACCCGCCGCCCTCGCCCGCGGCTTCAAAGCAGGCCCGAACCGCAGCCCGCGTCTCCTCCTGTGTGCATCCGGTCAGGTAATGAAACTGGTCGAATCCACCAATCATGCAGACCCTCTCGCCGATTCGCTTCTTGGCCTTGGCCAATTCCACATCTCCGCCCATGCCGGGAGGAGTGAGCGTTTCCATCGCATCCGGCTTCATGTCCGCGATCCGTTCCAGAATCGGCATCATGCCTCCGCAAGTGTGGTAAACAATCCGCTGCCCCGCTTCGTGCGCCAGCTCAATCAGCTCCGAATCATATGGAGCTACAAATTTATCGAAGATCTTCGGCGAAATTACAGTCGTGGATGCGGAGCCGCCGCCAAGTTCTACCAGATCGAGTCTCGCTCCGGCCATCGAGCGAATATAACTCTGCTTGCGCCGGGATAGTATGCGCAGAAACTCATGAACCCACTCCGGATCGTCATAAGTAGCCAGGATGAGCTGCTCGGTCCCATAAAGGCAGCATGCATCCTGCCAGGTCCCCGGCTGGCCGAAGACTTCAAAGCAGGGCACGTGGCTGCGCATCAGTCCGCGCTCGCCATACTCGTCGGCCACGCGATTTACGGCTTCAACATCGCACAGCGGATGCGTTGCAAATTCGCCGATCGACTCAATATCCTTTTTCTCTTTGACCGGATGCTCCATAACCCAGGTGGTCTGCAGATTCGATTGCGTGGTCATCGTCAACTCGCCGCCGGGCGTCTCAAACCGGTAGCGCATTGCATGGCCGTCCGCGTTGGAAACATCTTCGGCAAATATCTTCCAGCGATCCGACCAAACCCGGCGCGCCTCCAGAAAGCCCGGCTCCCCCTGCAAAGGATCGAAATAATCTCCTGCTGCAACGTCAGGCTTGTGGCAGACGGGCCAGGTGATTGCATCCAGATCGTAATGCTCAAAAAACTCCTGGCTCGATTTGCCGCCAAAGTATTTGTCCAGAAAAGATTGCATCAGGTGATGCGTGGTCACGGGCAGCCGATCCGTTTTTTCGTGCCGCAAGGCTGCCAATAGCCGTTCTTTGTGCGTCATCGTCAATTCGCATTCACTCTGCATCCGCGCCGCCTATCGAACTGCAATTGTACCCTTTGGGAGAATTCGGTGCGCGCGACCGATTCCCTTCCGGGCCCGCTTGCGAGGTCAACCGGTGAGGCAATCGCAGGGAGCGGCATCAAACATGAAAACTGCCTCATCGGCCCAACTCGATAGAATGAAGAAAGCCTGTGGCGGAACGGAGAGCGATTGAAAAAGAATCAGTTGGTTGTGGGCCTGTTGATACTGGTGGCGCTGGTGGCGCTCGTCATTTGGGGACGCGACAGAATCCACTTCGACTTCGGAGTCTTTCGCTCCCAGCTCGCATTAGCTGACTGGCGCAGAATCGGCCTCGGCTTCGCATGCATATACGTGGCCTACGCTTTTCGTGCAGCTCGCTGGGCTCAACTGCTCAAGCACAACAAAAAAGTGCCGCCGCTCTCCCTCTTGGGAACTCAGGTCATCGGCTTCACCGCCATTGCGCTGCTGGGCCGTGTTGCCGATCCGGTGCGTCCTTACCTGGTTTCAAAAAAGACCGGCCTGACGCTCAGTTCTCAGATTGCCGTTTATATAGTCGAGCGGCTGTTTGACTTTGGTTCAATGGCGTTGATTTTTTCGTCCGTCATCCTGTACGCCGCCTGGTTCGGCGGGCCTGGAGCTTTGCCTCACGCTGAGATTGTGAAGAGAGCCGGATATGGGGGGATGACCATCACCGTCCTCGGCGCGCTCTTTTTGGTTGCCGTTCGTCTGGCCGGCAACGTGGTTGCCTCGTTTCTTGAAAGCACCTTTGGCCTGATCTCAAAGAAACTGGGCCATGCCGTGGCAGAGAAGGTTCGCAGCTTCCACGCTGGCCTGGACACCATGCGCACCTTCACTGATTTTGCAGTTGTGGCCGCGATTTCGCTGGCCATGTGGGGGATCATCGCGCTGGCCTATCTTGAAACCACACGGGCCTTTGTCGCAAGTCCGCAACTGGAGTCGATGACCCTGGCCAAGTGCATGCTGTTGCTGGCCTTCAGCGGCGGTGCCAGCGTCTTCCAATTGCCTGTACTTGGCTGGTTCACGCAAATTGGCCTGGTGGCCGCGGCCATCTCCAGCTTCTATGGTGCGGCGCCCGAGGCCTCCACAGCCTGCGCCGCCACACTGCTCTTGGTCAGCTTCCTGGGCATCGTCCCCGTCGGCCTGATCTGGGCGCAGTTGGACCATATCAGCCTGCGCAAGGTAACCGTGGAAAGCGAGCACGCTGAAGAAACGCTGGAAGGCAAGCAGATTGACGAACCGTCCGCACAAACTCCGCAACCAGGTAGCCGAGGATCAATTGAATGAAGCAAAAAAATTATGAGCCTGGAATCTCCGGAACATTCCCAACCGTCGGCCTCGTATAACGGATCGTATCCGGTCCCACAGCACCGCCCGTCATCAACATGCTCATGGCCTGTTCCATATTCAGGTCGGTCTCGGTGACACCGTCAATGGGAAGAATCTGCAGATAGGCCGAGGTCGGGTTGATGGCGCACGGCACCAGGACCGCGGCCAGCAACTCGCCACTGGTGGAATCAATATAGGTGCGAGTCAGGAACCCAATGCTCTTCTGGCCGACGATGGGAAAATCGATCAGCACCACACGCTGGCTGGTCTCTTTCTTCGCCATCATGCTATCCAGAAGCTGCCGCACCGATGTGTAGACCTTGGCCACAAATGGCAACCTCTCGAGAATTGCCTCAAAGAGGCTAAACGCCTGCCGGCCGATCACCAGCGAGGTAACCCGGCCAACCACGTAGAGCACAACCAGGGTGAGAACGATAGCCATCACCGATTGCATCCAGGGCTGATTGAGCCGAGCCCCGGGATAAATGGCTGCAAAGAGCTGCACCACGGGCAAGCCTGCCTTGGCCAGCACACCCAAAAGGAAGCTGAAGATTAGATAGGTAACGAACAGTGGTCCAATGGTGATGATGCCGGCTAGGATGTTGCGTTGCAGACTGCGCAGCGTATGGGCAAGGACTGGTTTCACGCGTATCTCCTGATTACAAGAATAGGCCACGAGAATACGCGAGCACGCCTCTCCAGCTGTGCAGAAAGGGATCTCAAACACCTGGCTTGCGGGCTTCAGGGCCTATGTGCCGGTCCGCCCGGGAAGACTCGAATTCCCACGGGGATTGACGAGTGAACCGCGTTCAATCAAACTGCGGAAGTCTCTCATTCCGTACGAATTCCATATATACTCGTATTCCTGGAGGAAGGAGGCAGATGAGCGACTCTGGGGGTTTTGGCTTCAACCGGCCGCAAAGCCCGCGTCATCGGGGTACAAACCCTGACCAGCCCCATCCATCTGCCGTCGGATCCCCGCTCCCGATCGGAGGCCGGGGCGCATCTCCCACTTCACAACAACCAGGCAATACGCAGCGCTTCGCCAACGCTCCGCCTCCCCCAGGACGCACGCTCGCCAACTCCTCGGCGGATTCCTCACAGGACCTGCCCACCGGACTGCAACGAGCCCTCAGCGCGGTGCGCTCATGGCTGCCCTTGGTGCAACGGATTCTGCCTATGCTCGACGGAAACTTCGGCACCGCGGTCTCCAATATCCTGACCCCCTATCCTCAGCACACGCCCCCACCCACCCCTCAGGTCAACCTTGAACCCATTGTGGACAGCCTCGCTGAGCTGCAGACGCAGCAGCTGGATCTGCGTAATCATGTAGCGGAGCAGAATACCTCAATCAAGCGGGTCGAAGACCAGCTGGAGCTGGTGCGCGAAGCCACAGACCGCAACACCCTGGAGCAGCAGGAGTTACTCGAAGATCTGAAGGGCATCGGCAACAAAGTCAATGTATACGCTCTCGTTGCCCTGGCCCTGCTCGTCGTTTCTGTCCTCCTCAATGTGATTCTTTACCTCCACATACAGCGCGTTTTGCCGTAACTCAAGCGGCACAGCCTGAGCAAATCAAGGCAAAATCAGACGAAATGCAATGGTATTCGACTTATTGCAGGGCACTTATCCGTCTAAGCGCGGAACACCCGGCAAAGTTACTTAGCTGTCCAAAACGGGCGATTGTAGCTTTATCAACTACTTTGTTGCTTATATGAATACTGATTTGTAGGAACTTGCTACCATTTGCGACCTTCCTCATTTGGGTGTTGCCAGCCGCATTTTGAGAGGGTTAATATCGCGTTAGTCACCCGTAAGTTCACCCGGATATGAACCAAAAGTCCGGACAGATGCCTTCTATGCGGATGTGTCCACATCTACACAGTTCCACCAAACTAGCGGCGCTTATAAGCGCGCGCAGACGGAGTGTCTTCACATGGCATGGTATGCCTATTGTATTGGTGAAAAACTCGCATTTCCTGAATTGGCCCGTCATCGCAAACCCGTTCCGATGGAATCCGTTCTCGGAGTCAGCGGAAATCAAGTATTTCTTTATCCCGCCAGTGACTTGGCCGTCATCGTAAGCGAACATAACCCGGCTGAGACCCTAAACCAGAAATCCGGCGTGGACCACGCCCGGGTCATTGCCGACTGTTTCCAGCATTCCACCATACTGCCCTTTCGCTTCGGAACTGTCTTCAGCGACGACGACAGCCTTCGCAAGTCCATCCGCTCAAACCAGCGCCAGTTCCTCGGCAATATCGACAAACTGCGTGGCAAGACTGAGATGCACCTGAAGGTCCTGGTCGAAGGCGGATGCAGCCGCGAGAGCGATCGGCAAGCGCCGCCCGAGGGCTCGGGCCGGCAGTATCTCACTAACCTGCGCGAGAGCGCGGCTCGCACCCGCGAGCGCCAGACTCGCGCCCGTGCGGTCAGCTTCCAGATGCACAGGCTCTTCCTGCCTCTGGATGAAGAGGTAAGCTGCAGGCTGACCGAAAGCGGCAAGATGATGCTGGATATTGCCCATCTGATCGACCGCAAGTACGTCGAGCGCTATCAGAGTAAGTTCGCAACCACGAGCGCCATGTTGCGAGAGTGCCAGATGCAGCTCTCCGGTCCCTGGCCGCCTTACCATTTTGTGCACCGCCTCACCCGTCCGGCCCATCCGCAGGCGGCCACGGGTGTTCCGGCACAGGTACCCGTTTCCATGCCGGTAGTCCACATACCGGAAGTGGAACCGCTCCCGGCGTAAGGCGCACCCCAACCGGCGTGAGCCCACTGAGCACCTCGCTCAGTGGGCTTGTTATGCGCGCATGGTCGACCCGGTCAGGACAGGTACAACCCTGCCGAAGCTGCACGCCTATCTCCTGGTTTTCCTCAGAGATCGCGCCAATTCGGCCCAAAGCCCAGGTCGGCCAGCAACGGAACATTGAGCTTCACGACGCCCTCCATTTCGGTTCGCACCAGCTTCTCCACCTCAGTGGATTCTGCCTCGGGAACCTCGAAGAGCAATTCATCGTGCACCTGCAGGAGCATGCGCGTCTTGAGCTTGCGCCCTGTCAGTTGGCGGTCGATGGAGATCATGGCCAGCTTGATCAGGTCGGCTGCCGTGCCCTGGAGCGGAGTATTGATGGCCGTGCGTTCGGCGAATCCGCGTTGATTCGTGTTGCGGCTTTCGATGTCGGGAATCGGCCTCACCCTCCCGAACAGGGTTCGGACCTGGCCCTCTTTCCGCGTCTGCTCCAGCGTCCTTTCAATGAAGGCTTTCACTCCCTGGTAGCGGGCGAAGTAGCGCTCGATATAAGCACGCGCCTCGGCCTGCGGAATACCCAGTTGGGCGGCGAGCCCAAAGGCCGAGATTCCGTAGACGATGCCAAAATTGACCGCCTTCGCCCGGTTGCGGGTCTCCTTGTCCATGGTCTCAGCTGGCACGCCGAAGACCTCGCTGGCGGTTAGCGTGTGAATATCTTCGTTGTTCGCGTAGGCTCGCACCAGCAACGGATCGTCGCTGAAATGCGCCAGCAGCCGCAACTCAATCTGCGAATAATCGGCTGAAAGCAGTTGCGTGCCGTGTGCAGCCGTAAATGCCGCGCGAATTTCCCTGCCCAGTTCCGTGCGGATGGGAATATTTTGTAGGTTCGGATTGACGGAGGAAAGCCGTCCAGTCGCCGTTGCCGCCGCCATAAACGTCGTATGCACCCGCGAATCGGCATCGGCAAGCAGCGGCAGGGCGTCAATGTAATTCGACTTGAGCTTGGAGAGGTGACGATATTCGAGCACCAGCCGGGGCACTTCATGCTCTTCCGCCAGATGCTCCAGCACATCCTGCGCCGTGGAAATCGCCTTGTTCTTCCCCCGGCTGGCCGGAGCAGGCAGGCCGAGATGCACAAAAAGCACTTCACCAAGCTGCTTGGGCGAGTTGACGTTAAACCGCCGCCCGGCAAGCTCGAAGATTCGTTCTCCCACCCGCTCCAATTCCGCGGAAAATCGTTTCGAAAGCCCGTCCAAGACGCCTTTGTCGATGCGCACCCCGGCCTGTTCCATCCTGAACAGAACCGGCGCAAGCGGAAGGTCGATCTCGTGATAAACGCGCCCCACTCCCGACTTTTCCATCTCCGATACCAACGCCGGAACGAGCGCGTGAATGGCCGCAGCACCCGCCGCCAGGGTAGATGGCGCAGGTTGCCCGTGACGCGCGGCAACATCCGCAAGCGACTGCGTGGCATGAGTTGGATTCAGCGAGTAGGAGAGCAGCATGGTGTCGTCAATCGAGCCTCGCGGACTCACTCCAAGACCACTGAGAACATGGAGTGCCAGCTTCCAGTCGTGGACACGTTTGGGAACCGCCGCATCTTCAAGCAGGGCGCGCAATTCAGGCGTGAGCGCCAGGCAGAGGGCTGTCCCCGGCGTCGCGCAAACGCCAACGCTGGAGCGGGTTTTCTTTTCTGCAGCCTCGACTGCGTCAAGAAGAGAGAAGCTCATTGGCTGCTGGGCATCTTCGTTTTCATCCACCGCTTCGGGCTCTTTGGCATCAAGGGCGAATGCGAAGCCGCTTTCACGAGCAGCGGAGTAGAAAGCTGCTGCTTGCTCATCTGTAGGCTCCTCGATCAATTCAATGGCCGGCCCTGATTCAGAGGGCGCAAGGTCCTTGAGCATCGATGTGAATTCGAGCTCTGTAAAAAGATCTCGGCAGGCCTCGATGTCCGGCGGCTGCGTCTCCATTGCGCTTAGATTCAGTTCAACCGGAACGTGGCTGTCGATGGTCACCAGTTCTTTTGACAGCAGCACGGCATCCCGATTCTGCTCAAGCGATTCGCGATAGCTTTTGCGCTTGACCTCTCCGGCCCGGCCCAGCACGGCCTCCACGCTGCCGAATTCGCGGATCAGTTCCACACTGCCTTTGTCGCCAATGCCGGGCGCGCCGGGAATGTTATCGACGGCGTCGCCGCGCAGCGCCATCACATCCACCACCTTCTCCGGCGGCACGCCCAACGTTTCGGTTACTTTTTCGGGATCGAGAATCAGGTTGTCCTTCTGCGGGTTCAGTATCTTCACCCTGGGGGTAACGAGTTGCATCATGTCTTTGTCGCCGGAGACGATGAAGACCTCGTGCTGCTGCTCGGCGGCCTCGCGGGCCAGTGTGCCGATCACATCGTCGGCTTCAAAGCCCTCGGCCTCCAGGATGGGAATGCGCAGGGCCTCGAGGGCGCGGCGAATATAGGGAATCTGCCGGCACAAGTCCTCGGGCATGGCGGCGCGGTTGGCTTTGTAGCCTTCGTAGCTCACCTCGTCAAAGCTCTGCGTCTTCGAGTTCCACTTGCGCAGCGGACCCATGGTGCGGGCGCGCTCGTCGCGAAAGACCTCGCCGCTGACGTCGAAGACCGCGGCAAAATAGAGTGGCGAAAAATCCTGCCGCAGCTTTTTCACCATGTTGACGAAAACGTAAATGGCCGCCGTCGGTAGTCCCGAGCGGGTGCTCATTGGGCGGCTGCGCTGCATCGCGTGGTAGGCGCGGAAAATGAACGACATTGTGTCGAGCAGAAAGACGGGCGGCTTGGCTTGGTCTGTCACGCTACAGAGTGTAACAGCCGCATCAGCCGATGAACATGCAATCTCCATAGCTGAAAAAACGGTATTTCTGCCGGACCGCGTGGGCATAGGCGGCCAAAATGCGCTCACGCCCTGCAAAAGCGCTCACCAGCATCAGCAAACTCGATTGGGGCAGATGAAAGTTGGTGAGCAGCGCGCCCACCAGGCGGAACTCGAATCCGGGCGAGATAAAGATCTCCGTCGTGCCGGAGTGCGGCTCAATTCTCCCTCCCGCGGCCTGGAGTGCACAGTGTTCCAGCGTGCGCACCACCGTTGTGCCGACGGCCACAATGCGTCGGCCCCCGCTTGCCGCACGATTGACCGCATCGGCGGCCGAGGCGGAAAGAGTATAGCGCTCGCGATGAAGGCGGACCTCATTCACTGAATCAACACGAAGCGGAGCAAACGTGCCGAGACCCACGTGGAGCGTGATGCGGGTAACCTCAATGCCTTTGGCCGCGATCGCATCCAGCATTTGCGGAGTAAAGTGCAGGCCGGCTGTGGGTGCAGCCACGGAGCCACGCTCATGCGAAAAGACGGTCTGGTAGCGCTCACGATCGGCATCTTCATCATTGCGACGAATATAGGGCGGCAGCGGCACGTGGCCGATGCAGTCGAGGGCGGCAAAAAAATCGCCGACTGGTTCGAAGCGCAGTAGCCGTTCGCCATAAATGCCCCGCTCAAGAACCTCAGCCTCAAGTTCGATTTTGCCGTCAGGCCCGGGAAAAACTAGCCGTTCGCCGATGGCGACCTTTCTACCCGGCCGAACCAGGGCGCGCCAGAGATTTTCACCGGCGGGTTCGGTAAGCAGGACTTCTATCCGGCCTGTCGGTTTTTCATGGTCGCGGCGCAACGTGCGTCGGGCGTAGAGCCGTGCCGGAATCACACGGCTGTCGTTGAGTACCAGCAAATCGCCCGGTTGAAGCAACGAAGGAAACTCAGCAAAGCTCGCATCGCGCAAGGAGCCAGAAGCGCGATTCACAACCAGCATGCGGCTCAGGCCTCGCTCTGCCGGAGGTTGCTGCGCAATCAACTCCTCAGGCAGGTCAAAGTCGAATTCGGCAACTCGCAGACCGCTCATCCGTTAACCTTCCCGAAGTGTTCAAGTGCACGCAGGCGGGCGCGCTCGATGGCTGCGTTGAGCTCTTCGCGTTTGGTCTCGAATTGTTCGGGGGGGAGATCGGAAGGAACGCGAGTCCATTTTGCCCAACTGACGCAGATGCGTGTGAAGGGCTTGGGCACCAGAAATCGATCCCAGGAGCGGATGGTCCATGCGTGCCTGGGTTCAAGGTGAAAGGCGCCGATGGGCGCGCCGGTCATTTGCGCCAGCTTGATCGGACCCATCTTGGTGCGGTAGATGGGTCCGCGCGGACCGTCGGCGGTAAAGATGGCCGGCTTGCCGCTTTCGATCACCTGCGCAAGGCCCAGCAGCCCCTCGCGCGCGCCGCGGCTGCTGGAGCCGCGCACGGCATGGAAGCCGAAGCAGCTAAGAATGCGGGTGATCAATTCGCCGTCGAAGCTCTGGCTGACGAGGATGGTTGCGCCCGTTCGGCGGTAATAGATGGTGCAGGGCAGCACACACTGGTGCCAGAAACAGAAAATCTCAGCCCCCGCGCCCAGCCCGCTGAGAAGCGGAGTAACGCCGTCTTCGGCAATGACTTCAAATCGCCAGGTGAGGCCGATGAGCGAGAACAGCGCCCACACTATGCGCGGAACCACAGCCAGCACAAGGCGCTGGGTGAAAGTGAATCTGTGGCTGGCTTCCGAGTTCACACTATTGATTTTATTCGAACGATCCAAACACAGTTCTTTCGCTCCGCTCAGGAGTACCGGATCCAGCGCAGCAACTCAGGCAGCGTGGCTCGTTTGCCGTACATAAGGATGCCCACGCGATAGAGCCGCGATGAGAACCAGAGAGTGGCCCAGATGCTCACGATCAGCAGTCCGATGGAAACCGCAAACTGCCAGGCCGGCGGCGTCTGCGAGGCCATGCGCAGAAACATGACGATCGGCGCAGTGGGCGGGAAGAGCGAAGCCGCAACCGACCAGAACGAGTTTGAGTCGTCGATGATGAGCAGAATCATGGCAAAGCTGAGCCAGGTGGGCGCGGCGGCCAGCGGCATATACATTTGCAACTCCTGCTCAGTTTCACATGTGGCTGCCAAGCCTGCAAACAACGAGCTGAAAAGCGCGTAGCCGAGCAAAAAGTAGACCGGGAAGAGTACGCACTCCACCCATGAAAAGTGGACCGCATATTCGCCGGTCAGCGCGGCGGCGGCGAATGGAGAAACAAGAATCGCCGCGCCGGCAACCAGCCAAATGCCGATTTGCGTCAATCCGACGGCGCCAGCGCCGATCAGTTTTCCGGCCAGTATATCGCTTGGCTTCACGGTTGCCAGCATCACTTCAAACACCCGCGAGGTTTTCTCCTGAATGATGGAGCGAGCCACGTTGAGGCCGTAGATCATGGTCGTCATCGTCAGCAACAGCGCCATCACGTACCCCTTCCAGAAGGAAGCTTCGGCATTGCTTTTTAACAACTGGCCGTCAGATTTCACTTGGAAGGTAGTCAGGGAAACGCCCTTTAATAGAGCATCGGCTTCGCTTTGCTTCATGCCGGAGCCGATCAGATGCTCATCCACGAGGCCATCGCCCATGGCGTCCTTCAGCCGGGCAGAGGTCATGAAGTCGCCCGAGGAGCGAGAGATATAAGTGCCGCTCGGCACACCTCCATCAGATGCATCAATCCACAGGATCCCGTCGATGGCTTTGGTCCGGACTTTCTCAACAAGATTTGCGCGGTCCTGCTGCGTTGCCGGCGCCACAACATCGACGATGGCCTTGGAATGCTTGCTCATCAACAACCGTGCGCGAACTGCGTTGGCCAGCGTAGGATCGCTGGCTGCGAGAGCCAGATGTTTCTGCCCGCCCAGGCCAAGCGTGGAAAAATACGTGACGCACAGAACCAGCCCTAGCACCGCAGGCAATCCGATGGTGGACAACTTGAATGCCCTGCTCCGAATCTGCTCCATGTACTCTCGCCTGGCAATCAGAAAAACATTACGCATCGGATTTTCCTCCCACGGTCTGAATGAATATTTCTTCAAGCGAGGGTTCGACCAATTCGAATCGATAGATGGTGGCTGCCGCAGAAGCCTCGTGCAGCAACTTCTGCGCGTTTCCGTGCTCCTTGAGCTTGATCTCGGCGTGGCCGGCAAAATTTTTTGCCTCCGCAATTTCAGCACTGTTCAGAAATGCCGCGCTGCCCTCAAACTCGACGATCACCCGATTGCGTTCATACCTGGCCTTGATCTGGCGCAGATTCCCGGCCAGCACTGCCTCGCCGTTATCGATCAGGCAGATGGAGTCGCACAATTTCTCCACCTGGTCCATGCGGTGCGTAGAAAGCAAAATCGCCTTGCCCTGATCCTTGAGCTCCAGCAGTGTGCGCTCCACCAGCACCGCGTTTACCGGGTCGAGACCGCTGAATGGCTCATCCATCACGATGAGCCCCGGATCGTGGAGCAGCGACGCGATGAACTGGATCTTCTGCTGCATGCCCTTGGAGAGCTCTTCGGTTTTCTTCGCCAACGCGTCGGCAATCTCCATGCGCTTGGCCCAATCAACGGATCGCTTGCGCGCCTCTTCGGACGTGAGACCGTGTAACTGTCCGAAGAAGACCAACTGCTCCAGCACTTTCATTTTCTTGTAGAGACCGCGTTCCTCGGGCAGATAGCCGACGCGTTCCAGGCTCTGGCGCTCAAACGGCTTCTCAAAGAGGCTGATTTGCCCGGAGTCAGGAATGGTGATGCCCATCATCATACGAATGGAGCTGGTTTTGCCCGCCCCGTTCGGCCCCAGAAGACCGAACATCTGCCCCGCATCGATGGAAAGGCTCAGGTTACTGACGGCGACCTTATTCTCGTAGGCCTTGGTCACTGCCGCGAGCTCGACTACTGGCATGGATTCTCCCGCCGTTCTTTTTTAGAGATTTACTCCAGGTGAACCGGGGAAACAGTCTCTGGAGAAGTGTAACAAAACGCCCTTTTTCCGCATTTAAAAATTTACACAGAATAGGGGACAAAGGACGACCAAAGTGTGATCGATGTTGAACAAAGTAGGGTGCGAAATGACGCCAACTAAGCCGAACGGCAAGGTATATTGATTAGAGCGAGCGGGGAGAGTTCAATGGCAATCTTGCAGGCAGTGCACGATCACAAGAGGTCCAAATCAGCGCCTGAAGCCGGGCCGGCGCATAGGCCCCAGTCAATGTCCGAAATTGACGTCCGCCAGGCTGTTCTGGAAGATCTCGCATTAAAAATGCTCTATTTATCCGGCTCTCTCTCCGTTCTCGAAGTATCCGATAAGATGCGACTCAGTTTCCCGGTGGCAGATGAGCTATTGTGCCGTCTGAGAGCGGAGAATTTCTGCCACATAACTGGAATAACCCGCAATATTCCTCAGATAGCCATCACAACTCAAGGCAGATCGCGAGCAGTGGAGCTGCTGTCCCAGAACCAATATACCGACGCCGCCCCGGTTTCTCTCGAGAGTTATGCCGAGCAGACCCGGCAGCAGAGCGTTCGAAAGGCGGAGGTGCACCCGGCAGACGTTGAGCGCGCTTTTGCCCATCTTGTGATGGACATCGAGACGCTGCGGCAGTTCGGAACAGCGCTCAATTCCGGTTCCTCACTCTTCCTCTACGGGCCCCCTGGAGTGGGGAAAACCACCATGGCCGAGGCTTTATCGCGCGTAGTTTCAGAGGAAGCGATCTGGGTTCCGTATGCGGTGGAAGTCGATGGTCAGATCATCACCATCTTCGATCCAACGATTCATAAGCGCATACCGGAACAGGAGCCGGAGGATGCAGACAAGCGCTGGGTACTTTGCCATCGTCCCGCCGTTCTTGTAGGTGGAGAACTGACCGTCGAAATGCTGGACCTGCAAATGAACCCGATCACAAAATATTATGTCGCTCCCATGCAGGTGAAGGCGAATAATGGCGTTCTGATTATCGACGATTTCGGACGGCAGAGAGTTCATCCGGATGTGTTGCTGAATCGCTGGGTCGTCCCGCTCGATCGCAACATCGACTTTCTGACCTTGGCAGGAGGGCAAAAGGTCGAGATCCCATTCGAAGCCCTGGTTGTTTTTGCGACCAACATGGATCCCGCAGAGTTGATCGACGCCGCTTTTTTGCGCAGGATTCAAACCAAGATCAGAGTCGGAGAGGTTTCGGATGAGCAGTTCTGCGAGATCTTCAGGCGCGTTGCAACTGAGCACAGAATCACATTCGAGCCTGGCATACCTGCGGAGCTCATCGACTATATTCACAATACGCTGAAGCAGGAGCTACGCTCTTGCTATCCGCGGGATATTGTGAAGCAGGCCTCCTGGGCAGCTAAATATGAAGAGAGAACGCCGTTTCTCGATAGCGCATCTTTGAAGCAGGCAATCAATGCCTACTTTCTAAGTAAACCCTAAGCCAACAACGGCCAAAGTAAGAGGGAGCGGTACTCCAGGAGTTAAAGTTAAGCCAATTTATTTTTGGCAGTTATACAACATTAAGGGTTCTTTGCTTTTTGACGCTTTGAAGCTGATCGCTCTCTTTGTGAGTAACTTTCTCGGGCTTTAATACTTCGAAAGGACTAACACGAAAGAGCCACCTCCCATTACTAAAGTATAGCTGCAAAAATACAAAAGAGGACTTTCCCATGCTGTTTCTCGCCTGCAGAATCAAACAGTTACATTGGTATTTTCCCCCACGGAGAAAGATATGGCGACCTTGCTGGCGATGAACGATTTCGTCGAAGCCGATGCCATTGCCGGGCCCAGGAATAGGCCCCAGGCTTTATCGGAGATCGATGTTCGATCTGAAATTCTCGAGGACCTGACGTTAAAAATTCTCAATCTTTTCGGCTCTCTTTCAATCCTGGAGATCGCTAAAAAGACCTGCCTCAGTTATGAAATAGCGAATGACCTGTTTTACAGGCTGCGAACAAAACAGTTGTGCCAGGTAACTGGAATGACTGGCAACGTGCCGGAGATCGTCATTACATCTCAAGGCAGAACGCGAGCGACTGAGCTCTTATCGCTGAACCACTACACGGGTGCTGCGCCGGTATCTCTGGAGAGTTATACCGAGACGGTTCGCAGGCAGAGCGTCAAGAATGTGCAGGTGCGTTCGCACGACGTTGAGCGCGCCTTCGCGCATCTCGTCATGGATAATGAGACTCTGCGCAAACTGGGAACGGCGCTTAATTCCGGGTCGGCTCTATTTCTGTACGGCCCCGCAGGAACCGGAAAAACCTCAATCGCCGAAACTCTGTCGCGGGTGCTTGCGGAAGATGAAGTGTGGATTCCCTACGCCGTGGAGGTCGATGGCCAAATCATTACGGTTTATGATCCGTCGATTCACGCCCGCGTGCAGGAACGGGAACCTGAAGTTCGGGACGAACGCTGGGTCCTTTGCCACCGCCCTTCGCTGCTTGTCGGCGGAGAACTAACGGCTGAAATGGTGGACCTGCAATTCAACCCGAATTTGAAATACTATGTCGGTCCCGTGCAAATGAAAGCCAATAACGGGGTTTTGATTGTCGATGATTTTGGGCGCCAGAAGCTTCGCCCGGACGAACTGCTCAACCGCTGGATCGTTCCTCTTGATCGCAGAATCGATTTTCTGTCCCTTGCGGGCGGAAAAAAGATCGAAATGCCTTTTGAAATGCTGATTGTTTTTGCCAGCAACATGAATCCTGCCGAGCTGGTTGACCCCGCCTTCTTGCGAAGAATTCAAACCAAGATCAAAATCGGCGCGGTTTCAGACGAACAGTTCTGCGAAATTTTCCGCCGGGTGGCAGCCGACAATAGACTTCGATTCGACGCCAGCACACCCTACGATCTGATCGATTTTATCCACCAGGTTCTTAATCAGGAGCTGCGCTCCTGTTACCCGCGGGATATTGTGAATCAGGTCTGCTGGGCTGCGCGATACGAAGACAAGACGCCGTATCTCGACCGCGCGTCTTTGGAAAAGGCAGTTTCAGCCTATTTTGTAACCGAGACCTAGCGCTTTCGGCAATCCCGCTGCCTGGCTTTTAACGGCCCTTGAAATCGAACTTACAAAATTCCACATTTTCTGCGGGATTGTCCCTCCGTGCATTCGCCATTTAGCATCCTGAGTGTGCCCGGCCTCGAAGATCCAGTGAAGTATGTACGCGGCGTTGGTCCCAAGGTGGCGGAGTTACTCGCGCCCAAGGGCGTCCTGACCGCTGAGGATCTACTCTACCACCTCCCCTTCCGCTACGAAGATCGCCAGAATCCGCGCAGCCTTGACGAACTGAAGCCCGGTGAAATGGCCAGTGTAATTGCGGAAGTGCGCGGCTCCATGCTGCTGCGTACCCGCAAAATGCCTATTTTTGAACTGACACTGGGGCAGGGGCGCCTGGCGCTCAAATGCATCTGGTTTAACGCGAGTTACTTGGTCGGCAAGTTTCTCGCCGGGCAGACGGTGGCCGTCTTCGGGCGGGTTGAGCCGTCGCGCTCCAGCCAGAATTTCAAGATGATTCAACCACAGTTCGAGGTGCTGCTCGATGCCAGCGACGACACCGAAACTCGGCTGCTCGAGGTGGGGCGCATCACGCCGGTTTACGAATCGCTGAGCGGTGCGAGGCTCGCCTCACGCTGGCAGCGCAAGACGATCTTCAACCTGCTGGAAGCTGTGCGGGGCGCGGTGCCGGAGAGTTTGCCGCGCGAAATGCTGGCGCGGCTTGACCTGCCGAATCGCGAGACAGCGCTGCGCGAGGCGCATTTTCCGCCTGAAGGAACACCCTTTGCACAACTACAAACTTCGTCCACGCCAGCCCACCGCCGGTTGATCTTTGAGGAGCTTTTCTTCCTGGAATTGGGCCTGGAGCTGAAGCGCCGCCGCATGAGGGAGCGCGTTGGCATCTCCTTTGCCACCACCGACAAAGTCCGCGAAGCTATCCGCGAGGTGCTGCCGTTTCATCCCACCACGGCGCAGAAGCGAGCGCTGGGCGAGATCGTGGCCGATATGCGCATCCCAAGCCCTATGCGACGGCTGCTGCAAGGGGACGTGGGCTCCGGCAAGACGATTGTCGCCATTCAGGCCATGATCGTGGCCATGGAAAACGGCTACCAAGCCGCCCTGATGGCGCCCACCGAGATTCTGGCCACGCAGCATTTTCTGGCTGCACGAAAGTTGCTGGAAAAGTCGTCGCGCAAGCCGCGCATCGTGCTGCTGACCGGCTCACTCGACGAGGACCGCAAGCGCCACACTCGCGGCCTGATCAACCGCGGCGAAGCGCAACTGGTGATCGGGACTCATGCTTTGATCGAAGAAAAGGTGGAGTTTGACCGTCTAGGCCTGGTCGTGGTCGATGAGCAGCATCGTTTTGGCGTGCTGCAACGCTTCAAGCTGATGAAGAAACCAAACCAGCCCGAACCCGATGTACTGGTGATGACGGCAACGCCGATTCCGCGCACGCTGGCGCTTTCGCTCTACGGTGATCTGGATTTAAGTGTGCTCGATGAGTTGCCGCCTGGACGGACGCCTATCGTCACACGGCGGGTTCCCGGCGAGCGCTCTGAGGAGGTGTGGGAGTTTGTCCGTAAGGAGGTAGCACAGAAGCGGCAGGCTTATATCGTCTACCCGGTCATCGAGGGCAGCAAAGACGACCAGCCGGAGCTGGATTTCTCACACGACGATCCGGAGGCGGGTATTGAGCCACCATCTTTCGCAGCATCCCAGGTCTCAAAAGCGAGACCATTCGGCATGCTCAGGGCAGGCTCTGGGGCACCCAGTCAAAAAACAGTCCGAAAGGGTAAAACTGCGGAGCTCTTTCCCAGGGCCGTACAGGAGGCCAATCCAGGAGCGAGGTCCGGGCTGAAGTCCGCCGTGGAGATGCATGAGAAGCTGAGCGCAGGCCCGCTCGCCGGCCTGCGTGTGGGACTGCTGCATGGGCGCCTGGATGCCGATGAAAAAGAGATTATTATGCGCCGTTTCCAGCGCGGCGAGATCGATGTTTTGGTAGCTACCACGGTCATTGAGGTCGGCGTCGATGTTCCCGATGCCACGGTGATGGTGATTGAGCACGCGGAGCGGTTCGGCTTGGCGCAGTTGCATCAGTTGCGCGGACGGGTAGGTCGTGGGTCGGCCAGAAGTTGCTGCATTCTGATTACCGGCCCGAGGGTTACCCCGCTTGCTGAGGAACGGCTGAACGCCATGGTCCGCACACAGGATGGATTCGAGCTGGCTGAGTTGGATCTGAACCTGCGCGGCCCCGGTGAGTTTTTCGGTACCCGGCAGGCCGGATTGCCTGATTTTCGCGTCGCGAACCTGCTGCGCGACCGGCAGTTGCTGGAACTGGCCAAGCTGGAGGCTGCCCATTTTGCCAATGCTCCGGCCACCGTGGGAAGTGGTAGCGGCGAAGCAACGGAAGCTGAGCGCGCGCGCGTCTGGGCGAGACTCAAGGAAGCCTGGCAACGGCGCTATGGGCTGGTGGAAGCAGGCTGAACTTTCTCGGATCTTTGGGCCCTGGTTGCCGGTTCAGGCCAACTCGGAGGCAAAAGCGTTTTGAACCCTCTCCACCGGAAAGGTCTGAATTTCCAGATCGAGACTGGCAATCTCGGCGCCGCAATCCTGGTGGTGGTTGCGGGTGCACTGGCAGAGCTCGGTAAAGCGAACATGCCCGCTTTGGCTGAGCTCCAACCCGGCTGCGATCAACACACTGTAAATATCTACGCAGGCCTGCCGCTCGAATTCGAACAACATGCTTACCGTGCCGGTATCGTTTGCGCCGCGGCCCAATACCCATCCGCCGCAGCCGAGAATTGCACCTGTGAGAGTCTGAATCAGCCGCGCCGGCTCCTCTATGGAGACGGCCCTCATCTGCATCGCCCAGGGGATGCTCATCGCTTGTACCGCACCGCACTCCGGCATCTTCAGCCTCACAACGGTCTTATCGGAGCGGGGCTGTACAGCATAATGTATGTGCAGGAGTCGAACGGCCCTTGACCGTCTTTGACACACCCGGCCTTCCAGGCCTTAGGCGAACTCATGCGCTGGTAATTGGAGTCCTTGGTTTCCACAGGCTGGACCCACAAAACCTGCGTGAATGGCGAAGGCTTTCTTCTCGCAAGCTCAAGAATTGCAAAATGATGTAGCTTGGTAGACAGCATGATTGTCGGTTCCGGAATCGATATCGTTGAGATCGGGCGCATCCAGCAGTCAATGGATCGCCACGGCAAACGCTTTCTTGACCGCGTATTCACCGCCGCGGAACAGGCTTATTGCCTAAGCAAGCGGAACTCCGCCGAAAGCCTTGCCGCCCGATTTGCAGCCAAGGAAGCAGGAGCAAAGGCGCTGGGAACGGGAATCAGTTACGGGGTAAGCTGGCTTGAGATTGAGGTGGTCCGCGAACCCAGCGGAAGGCCAACCCTGCGGTTTCAAGGGCGCGCCGCCCAGGTTGCCGAGCGGCTGGGCGTAGCCCGCGCCGCCGTTTCCATCACCCACACTGCAAATCTTGCCATGGCCAGCGTGGTAATCGAAAATTAAGCGATAATTTCGCGCTTTCTGCTATTCTCTAATTCTCCGGGAGTCGCCTGCTGGCCAACCATCAAACCAAAGGAGCCCCGTGCCAAGTCGGAAAGAAATTCAGTGGTCACAATTGAGAGTTGGAGCGTTGGTCCTGGCTGCCCTGGCCATTCTGATCGCGCTGATCTTTCTCATGTCCGGCACCACAGGCGGTGTGTTTGCACGCAAAATCAAGCTCCGCTCCTATTTTGAGAATGCCGCCGGTCTCAAGGACGGAGCGCCGGTCACGCTCGAAGGCGTCACCATCGGCAACGTGATCCACGTCCGCGTGATCCCCCGGCGTAACCCTACTCCTGTCGAGGTAACCATGCAGATAGGGCGCGAGTACCTCCACGATTTGCATACCGATTCGACCGCCGCGATTGCGCAGGCCGGCGTGCTGGGCGACAGCTTCGTCGATCTCAGCTCGGCTCACGCAATCGGTCCCCCTCCAGCAGAAAACGCGGAACTCACAGCCGTCGGCTCCCCCAGCATTGGCGACGTGGTCCGCACCAGCAAGGTCTCCATCGAGGAGATCGCGACGCTGACGCGCAAGGTCGAGATCCTGGTGGATTCGCTTAATTCAAAACGTGGCACCGTGGGCATGCTCATCAACGACCCCGAACTCGGCCGCAAGATCACTCTGATCGCCACCAATCTTGAAACAGTTACGAGTGCCCTTGCCAGTGGCAAGGGCTCGCTTGGAAAACTGCTCACGGACGATACGCTTTACACCCGCGCCAACGATGCCGTCGACCGGCTCGACAAGATCACCAAAGATCTGAACGAAGGCAAGGGGACCGCCGGTAAGCTAATCAACGACGACTCGCTTTATAAGAACTTGAACTCCGCGATAGCCAACACCAATGAATTGGTGAAAGAGATCAACGCCGGCCACGGCGCCGTGGGCAAGCTGGCCAAAGACCCTGAATTCGCGAAGAAATTCGACGATACCATCACCCACCTCGACTCGATCCTCAAGGGCGTGGACGAAGGCAAGGGCTCGCTGGGCCAGTTTGTCAAGAACCGCTCCTTCTACGACCACGCCGATGAGACCATGGACCAAGCTCAGCAGTTGGTCAAAGGCTTCCGCGAGAACCCCAAAAAATATCTGACCATCAACATGAAAATCTTTTGAGAGTTGATTCGACTGTCCACTCAGGGGGATAAATCTGGGTGCCCCAGGTCCGTGGGGTGGAGATCTCGATTTTGAGACCTGGGATTCCACGAATCTGCTGATTCCCCGCCCCGGAACATCTTCCAGAACTCCACAAATCCCTTCAGCTTCACCACCTGAAAATAATCGCTGACGACAAAGTAGAAGAGCGTGGCCAGTACAAAAATTCCTTGCATGGCATCCGGGCCAAGTTGGTCACTGAAGGGCAGCGGCGCGGCCGATAGCACCATGGCCAGTACGATCAGGGCCAACGTCACAATGCCCATCACCAGGTTGATCTCCATCAGCTTGCCTCTGAAAGCCTTGCCCAGTCTTAAACTCTGACCGAAGGAGGAAAGCGCGGAGCGCTCTTCCAGCAGCATTAATAGCGGCGCAATGGACAGCACCCAGTTCGCCAGCGCCCACGCCGTAAAAAATCCCAGCGTAAGAAAGATCACCCAGCAGAAGTAACCCACCAGGTCCGGCTCACCGACAGTGGGGATGTGCGTGGCCGCCACCCACTCGATGGAGCGGAACCACCCCCAGCAGGTTGCGCCCAGCGCCGCCAGCCATGCCGCCTGCAAGGCCATCATCTGCAACGGCCGGAAGCACAACCGCGGTTCCATTTGCATTAAGAGCAGGCTGCGCCCTAATCCGGAGACGATCACCCAAACCAGTGCAGCCACCGGCAACAGCCAGAGCAGCACGGCCACCACGTGCGGCTGGTAGTGCGCCCACGCATCGGTAATCTGCACGACAGCAACCCACGGGTTCTGCGGATCGATCTCCGTCAGTCCGGCGGCATCAAGCGGAAGAACAGTGAGAATCTTTTGTGCCTCAATCCAGCAGACGACCAGGAATGGCAGTCCAAAGAGCAAGTGCCAGCCCACCTCGATTGCAATGAGGGAGGGCCGCGCAAAGACCCAACTCATCTGACCCACGAGCGACTGGGTTCCGCGCAGAGGCTGCGGCACTTTACTTCACCACCGGGGTCTGCGTACGTTGCAGGGGGGGCGACGGGTTCTTGTCGCTGGGGTGGACCACCAAGTTAACGGCTTTGCCCGGCACAACAATGATCTTCACCACGGTCTTGCCTGCTGTGCGCGACTTGACTTTTTCATCCGCTAACGCGGTCTCCTCGATCGCTTTCGGGCTCGCATCGGCAGCTACCCGCACCACCGTCGCCAGCTTCCCGTTGATCTGCACAGGAATATCCAGCTCGTTCTCCTTTGCCAGCACCGGGTTGCTCTTTGGCCACGGGGCACGCAAAATCGAGCATTCCTCGCCCAACTCTTCCCACAACTCCGCCGCAAGATACGGTGCAAACGGAGCCAGCAGCAGCATCAGTGTTCGGAGCAGTTCGCGCACCACCTGCGGAGGCACTTCGCCTGCGGCCAGTTGCGCGTCCGCGGCTTGCAGCTCGTTCACAAATTCCATGATGGCCGCCACGCAGGTGTTGAAGTGCCAGCGACCCTCAAAGTCCAGCGTGACCTTGGCGATGGTTTGATGCAGCTTGCGCTGGAGGGCTCCGCCCTTTTGAGTTTCGGACTGGCTTTGTGCGACCGACCGAACTGCCGGCGCATATTTTGTAACCAGCCGCCATACGCGGGCCAGGAAGCGGCTTACCCCGGCCACGCCGTCCTCCTGCCAATCCAGATCGCGGTCCGGCGGCGCGGCAAACAAAGCGTACATGCGCGTGGCGTCGGCGCCGTAGCGTGCCACCATATCGTCGGGCGAAACCACATTGCCCTTCGACTTTGACATTTTCGCGCCGTCCTTGATGACCATGCCCTGCGTGAACAGCCGCCTCGCCGGCTCGTCGTTCACAATCATTCCCAGGTCGCGCATCACTTTGGTCCAGAAGCGCGAGTAGATCAGGTGCAGAATCGCGTGCTCCACGCCGCCGATGTACTGGTCGATGGGAAACCAGTACCGCGCCACGTCCGAGCCAAATGGCGCGTTCGAGTTCTTCGCATCGGTATAGCGATAGAAGTACCAGCTCGAATCGACGAACGTATCCATTGTGTCGGTCTCGCGCTTGGCCGGGCCCCCGCACTTGGGGCAAGTGGTATTCACAAAACTCGGCACGCGGCCCAACGGCGACCCGCCCTGCTGCGTGATCTCGATCTGCTCGGGGAGCAACACCGGCAACTGATCGTCCGGCACCTGCACCAGGCCGTCCTTTTCGCAGTGAATCATGGGGATCGGAGTGCCCCAGTAACGCTGGCGGCTTACGCCCCAGTCCTTGATGCGGAAGGTTACGGTGGCCTCTCCAAATTTTCCTGCTGCGGCAATCTCCTGAAGTTTTCGCTGTGCATCGACGCAACTCATCCCGTCGTACTCGCCAGAGTTCACCAGCACGCCGTCTTCCGAGACAAAAGGGAGCTTCGCTCCGTCTTCGTTTTCAACGGGCTGAATCACTTGTACAATCGGCAGGCCGTACTTGGTAGCAAACTCGAAGTCCCGCTCATCGTGCGCTGGAACGCTCATGATTGCGCCGGTGCCGTAATCGGCCAGAATGTAGTTTGCTACCCAGATCGGCACCCGCTCGCCGTTATAGGGATTGATGGCAAAGCGCCCGGTCGGAACCCCGTGTTTCTCGATCGCGCCCAGATCACCCGCCTCGCGCGCCTTCTTCTGCTGGTCGAGCAACTCATCGACCTGTGTCTTCAGCTCTTGATCGGCAGCGGTAAACTCGGCGACTAGCGCGTGCTGCGGCGCAAGCTGCACGCTGGTCGCGCCAAAGATGGTATCCACGCGCGTGGTGAATACGCGAATGCGAGGTTTTTCTGATCCCTGACCCGTGACCCCTGATCCCTGGTCAGCTTTTTCCGCCAGGAAAAAATCGACCTCCGTCCCTTCGCTGCGGCCAATCCAGTTGCGCTGCATGGTGCGCACTTTTTCCGGCCAGCCTTCCAGTTTGTCGAGACCGTCGAGCAGTTCCTGGGCATATGCGGTGATGCGGAAGAACCATTGCACCAGGTCGCGCTGTTCCACCGAAGTGGTTTCGTGGCGCCAGCAGCAGCCGTCCACCACCTGCTCGTTGGCCAGCACCGTGGCGCACTCCGGGCACCAGTTCACCTTGCTCTTCTTGCGGTAGGCCAGGCCCTTCTCAAACATGCGTAGGAAAAACCACTGGTTCCAGCGGTAGTATTCGGGAAGGCAGGTGGTCACCTCGGTCGCCCAGTCGTAGCCCAGCCCGAGGCGCTCCATCTGCCGCTTCATGGCGGCGATGTTGGCAAGCGTCCACTGGCGCGGGGGAGTATTGTTCTTGAGCGCGGCATTTTCAGCTGGCAGCCCGAAGGCATCCCAGCCCATTGGGTGCAGCACGTTGTAGCCGCGCATCCACATGTGCCGGGCCAGCGCGTCGCCGATGGAGTAGTTGCGCACGTGGCCCATGTGCAACTGCCCGCTGGGATAAGGCAGCATCTCCAGCACGTAATACTTGGGTTTGCCGCAGGTTGCGGGCTCAGCCGCGTAAAGCTTGGGGTCCGCAGCCCACCGCTGCTGCCATTTGGGTTCAATTGCCGCAGGGTCGTATCGTTGTTCGTTCTCTTCCGTCATGTCCTTTTCAGTGTAAACGGAGAGGCGTATTAGCCCCTTTACGGTTCCACCAGGCTCTTGAGCACGCGCACGTTGCGCTCCTCATCGCCGGGCTCGTCAACCGGGGTTTCGGCGATGAAGGCGGCGTGGGCGAAGCGCTGGTCGTTGAGCAGGCGGCGAAATGGCTCTACGCCCATGGTGCCCTGGCCGATGTGCTCGTGGCGATCGAGCTTTGAGCCGCGCTCGGCTTTGGCGTCGTTGCAATGCCAGACGCGGACGGCTTCGAATCCAACTGTTGCGCTTACCTGCCTCATGGTTTCTTCGTATCCGTCGGCGGTGACGAGGTCGTAGCCGGCTACGTGAGTGTGGCAGGTATCGAGGCAGACGTTGACCGGCGCGCTGGCGCGCAGACGATGCACAAGCTCGGCCACCTGCTCGAAGCTGCCGCCGAGGGAAAACTCGGCTCCGGCTGTGTTCTCGATCAGGATGTGGAAGCCGGTTCCCTGCCACGCGAGGCCGTCGATGGCGCGGGTGATGGAGTCGGCGGCAAGTTTGAGGCCTTCGTCGCGCGTGAGACCCTTCCACGAGCCGGGATGGAGCACCAGGTATTCGGCACCCAGCTGGAGCGCGCGCTCAATCTCTCCGCGAAAGGCGGCGATGCTCTTTTCGCGAATCTCATCGGACTGGCTGCAAACATTGACCAGGTAGCTCGTGTGGATGACCAGCGGGCCTACGTCGAGCTTGGCGCGAAGCTCTTTCATGCGGGCGGCTTGCGCTGGGTCAACCTTGGGAGCACGCCACATACGCGGGCTGGAGGAAAAGATCTGGAAAGTGTTGGCGCCGATCTCGCGCGCTTTTTCTACGGCGTTCGATGCGCCGCCGGCTGTGCCTAGATGAATTCCGATCCGCCTTGTCATGCGGATAGTCTAAATGGCTTGTCCAGTAATGGCGTGGACCATGGCCCAGAAGTTTTCGAGCGGCGTATCCAGCTGCACATGATGCGTGGGGGCCATGATCAGGCCACCGTCGCAGCCCATGGTTTCAAGACGCTCCCGCACTTGAGCGGTTACTTGTTCCGCGGTACCGAATGGGAGCGTGTATTGCTCATCGATGCTGCCCCAGAAGCAGAGTTTGTCACCGTACTTACGCTTCAGTTCAGCGGGATCCATGCAGGCCGGCTGCACTGGATTCAATACGTCGAGGCCGATCTCGATCAGATCGGGAATGATCTTCTCGATGTTGCCGTCGGAGTGGTAGGCGATCTTTACTTGCGGGTTGATGGTTTTCAAGGTGGAGATGAACTCCGCCATGCGGGGCTTGAAGAAGCGCTTCCAAATTCGCGGAGAGATCAGCATGCCCGTCTGCGTGCCCACGTCGTCACCCGTCCAGATCATGTCCACGCCCATCTCGACCAGACGCTTTGCGGCTGCCAGATGGTAGCGGAAAGGGATTTCAAGAATGGCTTCGGCGAGCGCCGGATCTTCAGTGAAATCCATCAACATCTGTTCCAGTCCGCGCAATGCCCACGCAGTCTCAAATATCGTGGTCACGGTAACGCCCACAATGAAGTATTCGTTCTTATGGGTGGCGATCAGGTGCTCGGATTCGCGATAGAGCTCCGGCCGAAGCGGGTCGGGCGGGAGGTATGAGTCGAGTGCGCGGAGGTCGGCTAGCGGGTGGCCGACGATATCGGTATAGAAGCCGTTGCCGAAGCGGGTTTCATAGGGAGAGTTCTTCCAGCCGATGCCCCACTCGTCGGTATAGCTGTCCGCGCCGCCCGCGTAAAGGTCGTTGGCATAATACGAGTTTGCCCAGCCGACCGAAGTGAGCAGCAGGTCCTGGCCCAGCGCGCGCTCCAGTTCGTATGTGTTGCCGCCGCCGTGCGGATTGTGGACGGACTGGCCGGTCAGATTCATATCCGCGCGCAGCCGTCGGGCAAACTCCGGCGTGAAGCTGATCTGCATGGGACAGCGGTCCGGCTTCTGGCGGTTGAGCGACTGGACTACGCGATCGCGCGGTTTCATGGATACGTCCTATGGAATTTTGAGCATTGATGCTTGATCGTGAGTAAGGATACTACGTTCGTGAAATCGATGTCATTTGCGCTCTAGTCGTCATCATCCTTGCTGGCTTTCGGTGTGCGTACCTTCGGCATTGCGGGCACCGCGGCATCGCCCATCGCATCCTTCCACAGAATCACGTTCAGCTTTTGCGCGTCGGCACGGTCGGCGTGGCGGAAATCCATCTTTATGCTTTCCTTTGCTCCTGCGGCTGTTTTTTGGTTGGCGGTGTAGATGAGGCCATTGTCGCGGTTGGAGTAGTCGGCCTCGTAGGGGGGCTGGTCGCCGGGGCCGCTGAAGAGGTTGGAGATCAGCGAACTGAAGGCGTCGTTGTTGTTCATGGGAGGCAGGCTGAGCAACGTCTCCATGGTGCGGACTACGCTGACGGTGGAGTAAAAACGACTGTCGATGAAAGGCCCGCCATTGGGGCTACGCGGGGAGTATTTGCTGACCACGAGCGCGATGCTGCGGTGCGCGTCCACGTGATCGCCTCCGTCCTGGGCATCGTCCTCAAGGATGAAGAAGGCGGTCGAATCCCAGAAAGGGGAGTGGGAGACGGCTTCAACCGCACGACCGACAGCCAGATCGTTATCGGCGACCGAGGACTTGGGCGTTGGTCCGCCGGGGCGCGTGCCCGCGGTGTGGTCGTTGCCCAGCCGCAGCAGGATGAAGTTGGGCATGGTGTCTTTGCCCTGCTCGCTGTCGGCGATCCACTGTTTCAAGTGACGCATGAAAACTTCGACCCGCACCTGGTCGGGAACGGACAACTCGAAGTCCGGAGCCTCGGGGGCAAAGTGGCCCACCAGCTCCGGCTTGGTAGGGACGTTGGCGGCGATCAGCGGAATGGGCCACGCCCACTTGTTCACCCCGCCGCCCCACTCGGCAGGTAGTTGTTCGCCGGGCGCGATTGTCTTGTGCGAGCAGTCGCGGCCCTGCATCAACGGTCCCATCTGCGGATCGGCGACGCGCTTTTCATTGCAAAACGTGGTGGAGATGTATTCGCCGAAGTGATAGTAGCTTTTGCCGTGGGCGGCGAGATTTCCCCACAGATAGCCGCTGGCCGGTTCGTTCACGTCGGGAATCTTTTGCAGCAGCGGATAGCCCAGGGCCACAGCGCCCTCGTAATCGTAAGTTCTCTGGCTGCCGCGATAGTTCTGCTGCCAGGTTTTCTCAAGATAGTCCGTTCCGATGGCTGCGGTGGACCAGACGTGCCCATCGCCGGAGACTTCGCCGGAGTCAAAGAATTTATCGAGCACGCCGAACTGGAGAGCGAGCCTATGTTGGTTGGGAGTGATGCTCTGACCGTACATGGTCAGGCTGGGATCGCCGTTGCCGACCGGCTTTCCATCTTTGCTGAGGTCGCCGAGAATCTGATCGTAGGTGCGGTTTTCTTTGATGATGTAGATGATGTGCTTGATACGATCTTGCGCGCCGTTGGCAAAAACGATTTTTTCTTCGGCCGCTTTCATGCGGTTCGACTCGATTGCGGTTGAAGTCCATTGGGAGAGATTTTTGTCGATCTCCGATTCATCAAGCGTGGCCAGGGAACCATAGAGCAGCGTGCCGATGTACGTGGTTGGCCGCTGAAATTTGCGTTTTTTCAGCTCGTCGGTCTGTCGCTGGGGGAAGTTGTTGGGGCCGGTTCCCTTGCCTTTGTCTGTGGCCACATAGAGCTTTCCGCCGGATGCCGAGGGGATGAAGGCCATGGAGATGGGCATCCACTCCGTGGGGACGAAGCCGATTGGTTCGACCATGCCCTGCTTCGCCGCCTTCAGAGTGAGGTGTCTGGTATCAGCGACGGCGACGGCGTCGCTGCCCATATTGGCGACATACAGGCGGCTGCCGTCTGCGTTGAGAGCCAGTGCTACAGGCTCCGCGCCAAAGTAACTTTGTGCCGGCAGGCGGGTATCGAAGTAGCCCTTCACCGAGAACTGGCCGCCATTCGCGCCTGGGGCTACATTGACGGCGGCAACGGTATCGCGGTTGGCGAGCGCCACGTAGAGAGTTTTTCCATCGGGAGAAAGCTCGAGTGCGCAGGGGTGAGTTCCGGGGGCCACGGTGCTGGGCGGCTTGAGCAGGGCGAGTTTGCGCGCCACCACTCCTTTTGTGAGATTGATCTCTACGATCTCCGATGCATTCCAAAGTGCTACGAAGGCTCGTTCACCGTCTTTTGCGACTGCCAGGGCGACGGGATAGGTGCCGGGCACGGCATCGCTCTCAGAGAGATCGAAGCGCCGCTCGACGGCGCCGCTCGACGGGTTGATCAGGAGAACATCGTCAGAGAGATTATCGGCGACCAGCAGTTTTTCCGGGCCAGAAGGGCCAGCGACGGCGATCGCTGCCGGAAACGGAATTCCCTTATCGCCTTCCGCCTCGCCAATCAGCCTCGTTTTCCGCCCTGGGGCTAGCTGCTGCAGCGGCAGCCGGATGAAGCTTTCGGGCGCGATTTTGCCCGCTATGAAACTGTAGACAATCACGCCGTTTCCGGTTTTGTCTTTGCCGTCGCCGAGCGGGCTGGAGGTTGAGCCCATGGTCGCGTAAATGCGGGTTCCATCGCGGCTGAAGGCCAGCCCAGAGTAGAGCGTCTGTTTGGCGTCCTTCGCCAGCGTGCGGGAATCGGGATAATCCGTCAGCACTCCAGTCTGCGTATCCAGCACGGCCAGCGACTGCTCGTATTGCGACTCGAAAGTGCCGTAGCCCGCGTTCACTGTGACGACATAACGCCGGTCCGGCGAGATGGCCATTGTGATGGGCAGGCTGTTCAACCGCTGCGGTACGCCGGGAACTTCGCCAATCAACTGTTTGCTGGTGGGCAGGTCAACCGTTTGCGCGGGAATAAATCCCGCTCCGAGGAGAAAAGCCAGACTGGTTGCCGTGGACAAAACCTTCGTATGCATGGCAAAACTTTAGCAAAAATCACGTTGCTCGCGCTTGACAGAGCCGTTAAACGAGCGTGGGCTGCTTCTACGGAGGGCGCTAAGCCTGCAATAATCATAGGTATGCTTACGGTGCTTACAGCAGAGAAGCTTTGGGATGGGACCAGCATGCTGGACCATCCCGTGGTTGCAATTGAGGGCGGGCGGATCGCTTCGATTTCGTCGCGGGAGGCAAGCGAGTTGCCGGGCGTGGCTCGCGTTCTGGACTTTCCCGGTGCCACGCTGGCCCCATCCTTTTTTGACGTGCACATTCACGGTGGGGCGGGCCACGACGCGATGGAGGCTACGCCCGAAGCGCTGAACGCGATCAGCAGCTTTCTCGCCCTCCATGGGACGGGCAACTTTTTGGCGACTACGGTTACTGCCCCGATGGATGCGACGCTCCGCTCACTTTCAGGGCTGGCGAAGCTGCTGGCCGCGCCGCCGGCTGAGAAGCAGGCGCGGCCGCTCGGAATTCATTTGGAAGGGCCGTTTTTATCGCATAAGAAGCGCGGGGTTCACCCGACTGCAGACCTGCTCGCGCCCGACATTGCTGTCTTTGACCGGCTTTTTGAGGCTGCCGAAGGATGGGTGCGGCTGATGACACTGGCGCCTGAGTTACCAGGCGCGCCGGAACTGGCTGCGCACGCTACTGCGCGTGGAGTTCGCATCACGATGGGGCACTCGTTTGCGACCGCGGCCGAGACTCGCGCGCTGATTGCTGCGGGGGCCGTGAGCGCGACGCACACTTTTAACGCAATGCGGCCCCTGGACCACCGCGAACCGGGTATTCTGGGAACAGTACTCACCAATGATGCGGTTTTTGCGGATCTGATCTGCGACGGCGTGCACACCGCCGAAGAGACAGTGAAGCTGTGGTGGCGAGCCAAGGGACCGGAGCGAGCCATTCTGATTACCGATGCGATGAGCGCCGCGGGTATGCCCGACGGCGAATATCAACTGGGCGAAATGGCGGTACAGGTGACCAATGGATACGCTACGGCGAATGGTGTGCTGGCCGGAAGCGTGCTGACGCTGGACCGCGCGCTCGAGAATTTTGTGCGGTTCACGGGAGCTACGGTGCAACAGGGGCTGCGATTGCTGACCACAAATCCGGCGGCTATGACCGGACTTGGGCGTCAGGCAGGTTCACTGGCCGTGGGGCAAGAAGCCAATCTGGTTGCTGTGGATGGAGCGGGTAAGATGGTTGCGGCAATGCAGGGCGGGCAGTTGGTGAGCAGATAGTTTTTTGAAGATAGGAGCACGGAAACAATGGCTGTAGTTTTGGGAATAGATGGCGGAGGAACTCGGACGCGCGTCTCGATCGTTGACGGCGAGCGGATTTTGGCTCATGCGGAAAACGGATCGATCAAACGGCTGAGGGTTGGCGAAAAGGTTGCGGAAGAGAATCTGCGCGAACTGCTCAAGGATGTGTACGCCCAGGCAGGTGTGAAGGGCGTGCGTGCCGCCACGGCGGGCGTAGCCAGCGCCACCATGCCGGGAGTGAAAGAGTGGATCACGGCGGTCTTTCAGGATTTTCACGTCGAGCGGTCAGAGGTGGTGGGTGACGAGATCATCGCGCTGGATGCGGCCTTCCGCGGGGGCCCGGGAATTTTGCAGATTGCGGGAACCGGCTCGAATACCATCGGCCGGGCACCGGATGGAAGCCGGGAGAGCGCGGGCGGCTGGAGTTCGCGGCTGGGCGATGAAGGCTCCGGTTACTGGATCGGAGTGAACAGCCTGCGCCGGGCTCTGCATGCCTATGATCGCGATGAGCCGACGCAAATTTTGAAAAAAGTGGGTGAGATTTGGGGCACGCCGACATTGGAAGACCTGGTGAACTTGGGCGATAGCACGCCGGGTCCGGATTTTGCCGCACTGGCGCCGGCCATCAATAAACTGGCAGAGGCCGGGGATGCGGTGGCTATTGGAGTGTTGCAGCAGGCGGCGGCAGACCTGGTGGCGTTTGTGCTGTTGGTGCGGGAAAAATTGCGCCGCAAGCACGCGATTACAGTCGAGGTTCCTGTGGCCTGGACCGGAGGCGTGGTGGAGGGAATGACATTGGTGCGCGAGGCGTTCTTTGCCGGCCTCAATGCCGCCGCGCCTGACATGCCGGTGGCTATGGGGCCTGCGGTTTCACTGAACGGCGCGTTGTGGCGGGCGAAACGGCTGGCAGAATCCATTTGAACTGCCGCGGCCTCGCTGCTGCAAGAACATCGCCGAGTGTGTTATATGTTTCCCAATGGCCACCCGTAATGTTTTTATTTCCTCCGTACTTGCCTTCGCCGCCATGGCCGCAACCGTGGCACATGCACAGATGCTTGCTCCTACGCCGCCCATGGGGTGGAACAGCTGGGATGCGTATGGACTCACCATCGGTGAGGATGATTACAAGGCCAATGCCGTTGTTCTGGCTGGATTGGTGCAGTATGGCTGGCAGTATGCGGTGATCGATGAGGGGTGGTACATGCAGAATGCCCTCGGCGAGCACCTCGAGCAGCGGAAATATGTGTGGGATGCGAACGGCATCCTGATTCCAGCCGAGAACCGGTTTCCATCTTCCGCGGGCGGAGCAGGATTCAAGCCGCTGGCCGACTGGGTTCATCAGCAGGGATTGAAGTTCGGCATCCATATTGTGCGTGGGATTCCGCGCCAGGTGGTGAAGGCCAATCTGCCCATCGTGCGATCGAGCTATCACGCAGCAGACGCTGCGGACCAGACGGAGACCTGTCCCTGGGACGACGGCAACTACGGCGTGAAGGATAACGCTGCCGGACAGGCTTACTACGATTCGATGCTGAAGCTGTACGCGAGTTGGGGACTGGACTTCATCAAGGTGGACTGCATCAGCGCCCGGCCCTTCCGTCCCACGGAGATACGGCAAATCGCCAACGCGATCAAGAAAACGGGACGGCCGATTGTGCTGAGCCTTTCGCCGGGGCCGACGGCTCTCGGAGATGCAACGTTCGTGGAGAAATATGCGCAGATGTGGCGCCTCTCCGACGACCATTGGGACGGCTGGGTCTTCGAGCACAAAGCCGGAGACGGAGAATTTCCCTTTGGCGTGCGGGATGCATTTGATCGGCTGGCGGAGTGGCAGGCTTATGTGAAGCCCGGCGGCTGGCCGGACGAGGATATGCTGCCCTGGGGCTGGCTGGGGCCGCATCCGGGAATGGGCGAGCCAAGGCAGTCGCGGGAGACCCAGGATGAGCAGCGAACTGAGTTCACGCTATGGGCCATTTCGCGCTCGCCGCTGATCCTGGGAGCGAACCTGACTAGGCTGGATGACTTTACGCGCTCGCTGATCACTAACCAGTCTGTGCTTTACATGAACCAGAACATTACCTATAGCCATCAGGTGGACACCGCGAAACTGCCCGGTTTTGAAAACGCCCGCGTGTGGCGCGGAACGATCAACGAACCGGGGGCGAGAGTTTACCGCGAGTATTTTGCCTTCTTCAATCTAGACGACAAACCGGTTACCTTGCGCGCCACCTGGGAAAAACTCGGCCTGGATGGAAAGAAGCATGCGGCTGAGAATGTGTGGACTGATGTGGACGGCAAGGAATCGAAGGAGATCGGCGTGACCTTGCCTGCTCACGGCAGCGCGCTTTACGAGATCAGATAGAGCAGGCCTTAACCAATTCTGTAACCCTGGGCCGTATCTTGAACCAGATGCGGGTGGTTGTGCGAAACTGTACTGCGAGGCTGGTGAGCCCGCGCTAGGGCTCTGGCCGGAGGAATCTTTAGATGCCTCTGCTGCGTTCCGCCTTTATCGCTCTCTCTCACAATCGACTTCTACGCCGTTTTGTCGAACGCTCCCGGATGGGCGGGCGGCTGAGTTCGCGCTTTGTAGCTGGGATGGAGATTGAAGACGCCCTGCGCGTGGCCGAAGCTGTAAACAGCCAAGGCATGGCAGTGACCCTGGACTCGCTGGGCGAGAGCGTTACTTCAGAAGCGGAGGCGCACCAGGCCGCTGAAATCTATCACCAACTGCTGGATTCAATTGAGGCGCAAAAGCTTAACGCGAATATCAGTGTGAAGCTGACGCAGATGGGGTTGGAGCACTCAGCCGGGCTGGCTGAGACGATCGTTGAGACCCTCGCCCGGCATGCCGCAGCGACGGGTAATTTTGTCCGCATTGACATGGAGGACTCGCGGTTAACCGGGATCACCCTGGATATTGTGCAGCGTCTGCATGCTAAGGCTGAGTTGCGTGGGGCCATTGGAATCGTGATCCAGAGCTACCTTTACCGCTCGCAGGCGGACGTGGAGCAGTTGCTGGCTGGCGGCATTCGGGTGCGGCTTTGCAAGGGGGCCTATAAGGAACCGGTGGAGGTGGCCTATCCGCGCAAGTCCGACGTGGATGCGAACTTTGTGCGTCTGAGCCGGATGCTGCTCTCGAGCCCTATCTATCACGGCCTGGCTACCCACGACGAGGCCATGATTGCTGCAGCCAAGTCGTTTGCCCGTCAGAACGGGATCGACCCCGGCCGGTTTGAGTTTCAAATGTTATTTGGAGTGCGACGCGATCTGCAACGCAGACTGGTTCGCGAGGGCTATCTTGTTCGCGTTTATGTTCCGTTTGGCCGCGAATGGTATCCCTACTTCATGCGGCGGCTGGCGGAGCGGCCTGCGAATGTGCTCTTCCTGGCCAGGAACTTTTTCCGTTCCTAGAAACGATGAGGCTATATGGCGGAATCAGGATATAAGTATTCGGTCTATGTGGATGATAATTATCACTACATGGACGAGAGCGAACGATACAAAAAGGGTGATTATGCCACACTGGACGAGGCGATTGCGGCGTGCAAGCAAATTGTAGACGGCTTTTTGAAGGACGAGGTTGAGCCTGATGGAACGGCGGCGGAACGATATGCGCAGTACACGGGATTTGGACCGGACCCTTTCATCGTGACCTATGATCCGGATGCTGGCAGTCCGCCGTTTTCGGCCTGGAACTATGCAAAGGAACGATGTGAGCAAGGATGATATGGAGAAGTCGAGTTATCGATAGGATTGGATTAAAGGAAGATGCCGGCTAGGAACTTAGACGGCGGCCGGCGCCTCAACGCGGTGCTTCCTATGTTGATCTCTCTTTTTGATCAACTGAGACTCTTTGCAGAAGGGACATTCCCATGGGTAGTAACCGAGCCGGGAATAGACCTCGTTCTGCAAAAATCCTTTGCGGAACAAGCGCCTCATGGAAGCTCCGCAGCGGGTGCAACGGAGTTCATCGATTCCCTCAATCGAGTGCTTTGGATGTCCGACGGGCAAGCTTCCACCTCTTGCACAACTTAGATAATTCCGACGTGAACGGTCCGGAACAATCTTCGGGATTTCATCCGAAGAGATGCTTTCCAATTGGCCGGAGAGACTTTGTAAATTATATTCGAATTCAACTGCCCCAAACAACCACTTCATCGAATCGAAATGCGCAACGGAATGGCGCCTTCGTTGTAATTCATTGCAAGGTCAATTCTTATCCTTGAAGGAAGCCAGCTAGCGTGTAGCCTCTCGATTTTTCAGTATTTTCACTCAGCGGAAGCCTGCAAACGCTCCAGCCCATCACCTGCTAAATCAGCGATTGCCCTGACCAAAGTCGGAGAGGTGTTCAGCGATTCGGGGCGCTCGAGGCGGATGCCGAGTTTGGCCGCGTAGCCGCGAAAGAGAATATCCACGTCATAGAGAATTTCAACATGGTCGCAAAGAAAGCCAATGGGTTGGAGGAGCAGCGTCCTGATACCAGAGGTGGCGAGAGAATCAAGGGTCTGTTCGACGGTGGGACCGATCCACGGACCTCCGCTAGCGCCCTGGCTCTGAAAGGCGAAATACCAGCGCGGGATTTCGGGGACGCGCTCGGCCACTAGAGCCGCGGTGTGTCTGGCTTCATCGGCGTAGGGGTCCGCGGGCTGCCCAGCCTCATTGGGCTCAACCGTGCGAGTAGGAACGCTATGCGCAGTGAAAAGGACCGGGACCGGCGCGCCTGCTTCTGCGCTCAGCTTGGTCAACGCCGGGCGCAGACACTCTGCGAAGGCTTCAGCAAGGAGCGGATGCTGCGCCCAGCCTTCTGTAAAATCGATGCGCAGACCGGAGGCTTCAGCTTCAACGGCGCGGCGGTAGAGCCCCACACTGGTCCGGGAGTTTTGCGGAGCCAGGCAGAGAACCGCTGCTTCTTCGACGCCGGTGGCGCGCATCTGATGGACTACGTCGGCGATATAAGGATGCCAGTTGCGCATGGCGCAGTGGACGCGAGCGGGCTGGCCTTGCGCGGCTAATTTGGCCTCGACGAGGCAGGCCAGCTCGAAGGTGATTTCAGTGAGCGGGCTGCGGCCGATGAGGGAGTAGCGGTGCTGGATCTCTTCGACGACCGACTGGGGAAGCGGACGGCCGCTGGTGACTTTGAGCAGGTACTCGGGAACCTGCTCGACGGTTTCGGGGGTTCCGTGGGCGAGGAGGAGGACGGCTTGCTTAGCCACGCGTAGCGTCCTCCAATCGAAACTCCTTGACGATCCGGACGACGGCCTGCACGTTTTCTACCGGCGTGTTGGGGACGATACCGTGGCCCAGGTTGAAGATGTGACCGGGACGCCCTCCAGCGGCGCGGAGAATCTCTTTGACGCGAAGCTCGAGGACTTCCTGAGGCGCAAAAAGCGTGATTGGATCGAGGTTCCCCTGCACCGCGTGGCTATGGCCGACGGTGCGCCAGCCTACGTCGAGAGGTTGGCGCCAGTCGAGACCGATGACGTCGGCGCCGGTCGCGGCCATCTCTGTGAGCAGACCCGCTGTCTCGACGCCGAAGTAGATGACTGGAACGCCCATCTGCTGGGCGGAACGGACCAGACGCTTGGAGGCTTCGAATGCGTACTCGCGATAGTCAGCGAGGCCGAGAGATCCGACCCAGCTGTCGAAGATTTGGATAACGTCAGCTCCGGCCTGGACCTGGAGGAGGCAGTACTCCTCAAGAACTTTGACGAGCTTGTCCAAAAGGCTGCGCCACGCAGTGGTATCGCGGTACATCATCTGCTTGGTGTGGATGTAATTCTTTGACCCGCCGCCTTCAATCATGTAACTGGCCAGCGTGTAGGGTGCGCCGCAGAAGCCGATGATGCCGAGGCGGTCGCGGAAATGCGCGGCGACCTTCTGGATGGCGCGAGCTACATAGGCCAGATCGTCAACGCGGTCGGTGCGCAGGGCGCGAACGTCTTCGGCGGTGCGGAGGGGATGATGCACCACCGGGCCCTCGCCCGCCTGGAACTCGAAGTCGAGGCCCATGGGCTCGAGGGGCAGCAGCAGGTCGGCAAAGATGATCGCTGCGTCTACGCCCAGCTTTTCAGCGGCAGTGATGGTGACCTCGGCGGCCAGGTCGGGTCGCTTGCAGATTTCCACCAGCGTGTGGTGCTTGCGGATGTCGCGGTACTCCTGCATATAGCGGCCGGCCTGGCGCAGAAACCACACCGGGGTGCGATCGACCGGGCGGCGCAGACAAGCACGGACGAAACGGCTGCCGTCAAGGATGGTATCGGGGAGGATCTCAGCGACGCCAGGATTTTGCTTGCTTGGTTCCATATGTTGTCGATTTTACCGGTCTCTGACCGGCTGCACCGGGATTGCTGGCAAGGAAAAGACGATAGCCGCTACGAGATCCATTCGCCGCAGCGGCTCTTGCGCTGCCAGACGCCGTCGACCTTCTCCAGCACCAGGGCTCCGCCGTTGCCGCACAGGCTGCCGCAGAAAAAACCGTAGGAGACGATGGCGTGCTTGTGCTGCTTGTCAAAGCGAATCTCGCTCAGAGTAGCCAGGCCGTGGGCAAAGCCGTTGCTGACGGCGTCTTCAATGGTTCTTCCTTCGCCTACGGTCTTTTCCGGGTCGTTCGAGCGAACTTCCTGCTTTTGCCGATCCGGGTCGACGAGCGTGAGGGTTCTGGACGGGCCCAACTGTGCCAAATCCTGCTGCCGAAAGCGATGGACGATGGCGGGCGAGGCTGGCTCAAGATCCAGCCCCTTGAAGCAACTTTGATCCGCTGTAGGCCCGGTATCTCCCAGCGGAACCGTTTGAATGGACAGGTTGAGCGCGGGCATCTCCTGCGCCATCCAACTGCCCAGGACCACCCGGTAGACTGCAAGCTGCTCGGCGGTCAGCGGTTTGTCGCTGACTTTCAGTTTGGGCTGCTGGTCATCCTGGCCGGCGGCGAAACCTGCAGCGGCTAAAACCAGCACCGTGAACAGGGATGCAAATCTTACCAATCTAATCTTGCCTTCGGATCCCGCATCGCACTTGAGCATTGCTTCTTTCTCCGCTGAATATAACTGTTCGTTCGTTGGACCACGGACGGAAATACATTGGGGAATAAAATTGGTCACCGAATTCAAATTACCGGGCCGAATAGACCTATTTTGCCTCGACGTGGATGACGCGCACCTCGGGGTAGGCACCGTCCCAATCAGGAGAGACCGCATCGAAGATCAGGCGGAAGTCGTGTTCGCGGCCGGGGGTGAGCGGGGCGGCTGAGACTGGCTCCAAATCGACGTAAGGCTCGCGCATGCGGATGAGCTTGAGCGGCAGGGTCTCGTTCTGCGCCACTTCGTGGGCTCCATCGCGGAAGAGCACCTGCACGGTGACCCCGGTTACGGTTCGGGAGCCGGTGTTGGCGATGTGCCCGTCCAGATAGGTGACCTTGCCTCCAGCAAGGTTTGAAGACTCGCTCATGGCGAGGGCGGTGATGGGCAGGCTTTGTGCATAGGGGTCTGGGGTCGCGGAGATGGGCGTTACCTTCGGGGCAGGCTTGGGGTGCTCGAAAACCAGCACCAGAACTACGACCGCGAAGAGTACGACCGCGGCAGCTACGGCCAGCGGAAGCCAGTTGCGTTCCTGCGCCTGGGCGGGAGGGGCGAGATTGAATTCGGGTCCAGTGCTCACGAGCGAAATTCTACACCCGTTACCGAAGGTATACCCTGGCATCCCCCATCTCTGTGGATCGGGTTACGCTTTATTGGTATTGGCCGATACGAATTGTAGTGCCATAATTTTGCTCAAATCAGCATTTTGTTGAGCACCCCCGGTGGCGTGCGACGTCTAAGAGTTCAAATGCCCACGGAACCGGTAACGAACTTCAACCGTATTTCCTGCCGAAAGGCAGAGAAAGGCAGGCGCACGATGCGATCCTCTCTTCAATCCGCATCCACTTCCCTGCCCGAACTGACCGGTGTGCTCGCGAACTCTCAACGGCAACGAGACCTGGCTTACCAGATCATGACCATTGCGGCCATGCTGGTGCTGGTGTTGAGTCTCTGACTCATCTGAGAGTGGGCTGTACTGGAACGATACAGTCTTCTGACATCCGAAATTATCCGAAGCGAGCACGTTCGATGCTCTGGCGCAGATCTTCGCCCACCATATTCACTGGGATACACATCTCGGCCAAACGAGATCTCATGCGGTCGCCAATCCGGTCGCCCAGCGTATCTTCGCTTTTGACGGGCTTCTTACCTTCCGCATCGGCCCTGAAGCCTGCGCCGGCGGGCAGATCAGGATAGTTTGTGGTGATGATGGTCGTCAGTTTGTCGTTGTAACGGGTATTGAGGATGAGCGCAACTGTATCCCAAACCCACTCGTTGGGCTTCTGCGCGCCCAGATCGTCAAGCACCAGCACTTCGGCGGCAAAGACCGGCTTCAGCAGTTCGAGTTCAGTGGTTTGGACCTGTGGGTTGTAGCTGTTCTGGATGCTCTTGAGCAGTTCGCGGTAGTCGCAGAAGATCCCCTTGACACTGTGCTCCCTTACCAGGCGGCGCAACATCCCAACGGCAAGGTGAGTTTTACCCACACCGAGAGTTCCGGTGAAGATTAGCCCCTTGCCGGCGGTAGTGGCCGGGTATTCCTCCACAAATCGGCGGGCTGTCAGGAGCGCAATACCAAGAGAAGGGTTGGCTCCTTTGAACGCAGGATCGTATGTATCCAAGGTGCAGTTTCGATAGCGCTCAGGGATGTGTGCGGCGGCCAGGCGGCGCTCTTCACGAACCATCTCCTGGCACTCGCAGGCGCGGGAGACCCGCTGCCCCGCTGCGTTGACCACGCGAACCAGCCCTACTCCATCGCAAATTGAGCAAACACTCATAGGTCCAAGCCTAGCGCAAGCGGCGTGGGCGTGCTGCGGTGCAGGGCACGGTCGTTACTGTGGAAAAATGCGCAGCAAGGCCGCGGCGTTACAATCGGAACCGCACGCGAGTTCGGCCTTTTTTGTTCCGCAAATGCCCGCTCGCTCAGGAAATGGAGATGCTCCCCATGAATCGAAACATCTTACGCACTGCATTTACGGTCGCGGCCCTCGCACTGCTGCTTGTCCCGAATAGGGTTACGGCTCAGGCGCCAACAAACAAACCGGCGGCCGTGGCGCTGACTAAGGCCGAATGGGCAAAGGCGCACGATGAACAGTTGAAGAACGACTGGCCCTGGCTGGGCAGGTTCAAGGAGGCTGATTTGGCGCTCGGCGCACCCGCAGCAGGCGAAAACCGCGTGGTCTTTATGGGCGACTCAATTACTCAGGGCTGGCATCTGGACGGATCGTTTCCCGGCAAACCCTACATTAATAGGGGCATCAGCGGGCAGACCTCGCCGCAAATGGTGCTGCGCTTCCGCCAGGACGTGATCGACCTGAAGCCCAAGGTGGTGGTAATTCTGGCCGGGACCAACGATATTGCAGAAAACACCGGGCCGATGACGCTGGAAGAGTCAGAGGGCAATCTGATGACGATGGCTGAGCTGGCGACGGCCAACCATATTCGCGTGGTGCTGTGCTCGGTGCTGCCGGCCTTCGATTTCTCGTGGGCGCCGGGAAAGACGCCAGCGCTGAAGATCGATGCGCTGAACGCGTGGATGAAGGCCTACGCGGCGGAAAAGGGCTACGTCTATGTGGACTACCACACGGTGATGCAGGACGAGCGCGATGGTCTGCCGAAGAAGCTGAGCGAGGACGGCGTGCATCCCAACCCGTCTGGCTACGCGATCATGGCGCCGCTGGCAGAGGCGGGGATTCAGAAAGCGCTGGAGCAATAAACAGGGATCAGGTTTCAGGGATCAGGGGTCAGAGATCGGTCGTGGTGACGCATTCCTCTTCTCCGGCAAATCAGGGGATTTCTATTTCTGCTGTGCTGCGGTGATTATTAATGCTGAAAATTTCGAGCCATTCTCGCCCCCTGATCCCTGACCCCTGATCCCTGGCCGTTGCTAAACCTCCCAAATCCCCATACAATAAGAGAATTGCAGGAAAGGTTTATCAGAAGAGATGCCCAAGGAAAAAATCCATCCCAATTATGCCGCCGTGCACGTTAAGTGCGCCTGTGGAAACAACTTTGAGACCCGGTCGACCCACAAGGGCGACATTCACGTGGAAATCTGCTCCGCTTGTCACCCGTTCTTTACCGGCAAGCAGCGCCTGGTGGATACTGCCGGCCGCGTTGAGCGGTTCCGTCGCAAGTATGCCAAGTCCGACGCGGCGACGGCGGCAACCGCAGCCAAGTAAACGGCGCAACAGGCACGGCCAGATACGATTGGGCCTCCGCTGCGGCGGAGGCCCAACTTCGTTCGGGAACGAATTGAGATTGTCGGTATCCCAGGTCCCAAAAAAGGGGACCTGGGGCACCCGATGTGACTGAAAGCTCAAAGACATCTATGGCTGGCAAAGGCTTCACCGTAAAGAAGGAATGGGACAATCCCAAAGAGCACCAGATGCCCGAGAATGCGCGGGTACCGGCTGAGGTGCGCCTGGGTTCGGTTTTGGTATCTCCGGCTACGGTTCTGGCGCCCATGGCCGGGGTTACGGATACGGTTTTCCGGCGCTTTATTCGCCATGCCAGCATGTTCACGACGGCATCGGCTCGGAACGAGTCGATTGACGACGCGATGACCAATGCGCAATCCGGATGCGGGCTGCTGATGACCGAGTTCACTTCGGCAGACGGGCTGTCGCGGATGCGAGAGTCGAAGCGGCGGCGCTATTTGACGTT
>Ga0187887_10000047_pt1 | contig 115757 bp, 95 predicted proteins | sample June2016WEW_7_10_FD_132977 | JGI IMG/M metagenome (GOLD analysis project Ga0187887, IMG submission 132977) | Peatland microbial communities from SPRUCE experiment site at the Marcell Experimental Forest, Minnesota, USA - June2016WEW_7_10 | ecosystem: Environmental > Terrestrial > Soil >... | reverse complement strand
CCTGGTAATCAAAGGAATCTACAACAGCCAAAGCCGCTGGGCCGCTTTCGGTTACGCCGCCCTGGGGTTTGCCATCCCGTTTGCGCTGGGTGCCCTGGCGGCTTATCTTTTTGTGCCGCGTTCGGGCACGGTGATGGAGACAGATTCGGTCCTGGTCAATATCGGCACTGGAATCAGCTTGGCTAGCCCCATCGGCGCCGTCCTCGGCACCATGAAGGCCAAATCCAGAAAGAAGCCCCAGGCGTTATGACTTTCGCGTCCATTGAAAAAACGCTGAGCGACTTCACGCAAAAAATTATCAAGTTGGTTGAGGATGGCTGCGACCTTCAGCTCCATGAGCATTCCGATGCGGATGCTGCCAAACATGAGCAGAACGTCAGGAACGTCACTGGAGACGGGTCCAAAGACATCAGCAATGAAGCGGCGGATGCAGCCAGGGAACGTGCAACTTTCCATCTGATGGAAAAAGGCATGAGCAAGGCGGATGCCGAGAGGCTCGTCGAACAGCAATTAAAGAAAGTGCTGGACATCGCCGAACAAGCCCGCACAGGGCTGGCGCTCACATGGAAGCAAATGTTGGGGGCAGTTACAGCGATTTTCATCGCTGCCTCAACATTCGTTTATATTCACGACAAACCAGCCCGTGACGCCCAACAGGCGGCTCTCGCCAACCTGCGCCGCGTTCAGGCGGAAGAAGAGCAAATCGAGCAACTATCCGCCATCGTGCTTAGCAATGATGAGTTCAACATGACGACAGCCAGCCTCTTCGTTGCATCGGCGCCCATCCCCGTCATTCCCGATGAACCCATTGCTGCCGCTCCCGCGCCGTTGCCCGCTCCAATTGCAGCCGTGGCCGCGCAGCCCGTGGAAGTGCAAGAAACCAACTCCTCGGGAGATGTGACAAATGAAGTCACAACCACGGTTGAACATGCTTATCGAAGTCTTCCCCGAGAGGCACAACAGCGCATGGAGTCCTCGCCGCCGCCCAGGATTGACCATGACTACAATCATGAGAACCTGAACGATTGCTTCCATACCGATTGCCTGAAGGGCATTGACAAGCAATTCCACAAGGCCGTGAGCATCACCAACGGCGATGGGTCGGCGACCATTTCCGTCAGCGTGCCGCGCTAGGCCGCTTCTTTCAGCGGAGCTTTGCAGATAGTTACCCTCCCCCGGTGCACAATAGTTCCATAGCACCTCTCAAGACCCGTGCAGTCCGCACCGAATGCGGCCCAGCGGAAGGCATTGAAAGCGACTATCTTCATGCAACCCTCTAACCCCTTTGCCCTCAGGATTCTACAAACAACTCCAACAAAATCAACGGCTTACAACCGATCACTCTCCGCATCCCATTGAAAATAAGGAATTTCCCGCAAGATACCGGGGGGGAGGGGGGGTGGGGAGAATCCAAACATGCGCAACACCACCGTATCCGTCAGCGAAGAAACCTACTGCCGAGGATCGATATAGAGCACCTTCAGTCCGGCTCCTGATTCGCAGGTGAGAATATAGCAAGAGGAAAATCTCTCGCCAATTGCAAACTGCGGAACGCATCGGCCTGAGGAGAATCTCACCGGGAGCTAGACGGAATGGCATTGAATCGCAGAGACTTTATCGGCGCAATGATTGCATCCACTTCATTGGGAACACTGGGAGAATCGCTCGCAGCGGGCCAGGTGCCTTCAGCATCCGCGCAAGGCGAATGGCTGACGCGGAACGGCATGGTCGATGCGGGCGGCACGCACGAGCCGCTTATCTTTATCGTGCGCCGCGGCGGGCAGCGCACCGATGCGCTTGAAACCAGCAGGTACATGCAGAGCGAAGAGCTGATCAAGAAACTTCATCAGCAGGGAGTCGAGGTCTTTCATACCAGTCTTTACAAAGGCTTCGGAATGGCCGCTGAAAAAGAGTTGATGGAGCGGACGCGCGATGCCGTGGCCATAGCTCACCGCTACGGCATGAAGGCGGATACTTACGTTCAATGGGGCTCTCTGATGTACGAAACCTTTTTTGCTGAGGAGCCCCGCGCCGAGCAATGGATTGAGCGCGACATTGCAGGCCTTCCCATTCTGCTCACCTATGGCTACCAGCAATCCTTCCGTTACAATCCTTGTTTTTCACACCAGGAATATATCGACTATCTCAAGCGAGTTATCCACTATGCAATCGTGGATGTGAAGACAGACTTCATTCATCTGGATAACTTCGGCCTCAATGCCGAGCCCGATTCCTGCCATTGTTCCTTGTGCGTTAAAGGCTTCAGAAACTTCCTGAATAAGAAATACAGTGCAAAGCGATTGCGCGAGCGCTTTGGCTTTGAAAATATTTCGTTCGTCAATCCGCCGCAATGGAACCGGAACAACCGGCCGGAGAACATGGAAATTATTTACGATCCTGCATTCCAGGAGTGGGCCGATTTCCGTTGCCAGTTGATGGCCGATTCCTTGCAACAGATTTCCGAATACGCCAAATCTCTCAATCCTGAAGTTGCAATGGAGATCAATCCCGGAGGATTAAACGGCGAAAATCACGCATGGTTGGCGGGCGTCGACCACTCCAGACTCTTGAAGTTTACTGAGTGTTTCTGGAGCGAAGAAGCCAATCCGCAGGCTTTCCACTCCGACGGACGGCTGGTTTCAAAGATTCGCAGTTACAAGTTGGCGCGTGCCTATAACAATGTTGTGTTGACGAGCGATCTTGCCAACCACCCCGTCGCGCTGGGTGAAACGCTGGCCTTCAACCAGACCATAGGAAGCATTGGACTCGACGAAATTCTGCCGGCGACCGAGAAGTATATCGACTTTTACCGCAAGAACCGGGGTTTGTATCTGGAAAGCGAAGATGTGGCGCCAGTCGCGCTGTTCCGCTCCTACGCTTCCCTCACCTATCACGGGGCTCATGCGCAACTGAGCGCGATTTTGACGGAACAGGCGCTCATTCAATCGCGCATTCCATTCGTTCTCGCCTTCGACGAGCATCTACAGAATCTTTCCGCATACAAGGTTCTCATTCTTCCCAACTCCGAATGCCTTTCCGACGAGCAGATCGCTCTGATCCGCCGCTATGTGGAAAGTGGTGGAGGTTTGGTGGTGACCGAGCAGTCCGGACTCTACGACGAGTGGAGACGAACGCGCGTGCAACCGGGACTGAGCGGCTTGGTGGAGGGCCAGATATCCGGAACGGATTATCAGGAAAGAGTGGAATCCGAATTAAGCACGCCAACGACCGCGGTACGCAAGCACGCTGGCCGTGGAAGAGTTGCTTACCTTCCATCGATCGTATTTGACGGAGCGTTGCCGTCGCCCGAGCCGTACTTTACCATCACCAATCGTTTCTGGAAGCGCCCGAAGAACTGGCAGGTGATGATCGATGCAGTGAATTGGGCGGCCGGCGATCCACTTCCATTCGCGGTCGAAGGCCCTGAATATATGGCGGCAAACTACACCTTCCAGCCGCGCCATCAGCGTTATCTCGTCCACCTGGTAAATTACAACGCAACCAACATTCCGCTCATTAAGGATGTGCAGGTGCGGATCGCATTGCCGGATGGAAAGCGTCCATCGACAATAACGCTGCATGCCCCAGACTCGGGGGACGCACGCAAACTCAACTTCACCAACGAAGGCGCTCGCACCCGGTTTACCGTGCCGGAAATGTCGGCATATGCACTGATTGCCATTGAACTGTAGGCGGGAAACAGCGGTAGGGTGCGGACGGATTGAAGCTGACTCGGGTGAGCGTTGATTTTATGGAGCGGGAGACCGGGATCGAACCGGCGACATTCAGCTTGGGAAGCTGACGTTCTGCCACTGAACTACTCCCGCATCCTATTTACAATGAACAACTTGAATCTTGAAATGGAGACATGAAACACCATATAACACCACAGATGCTACAATAGCCAAATCGACAGCTTCACCGGCGAGGGTGAGATGAGGGTCAGCAGGCAGAGGTATCAAACTGGTAGTGTTCGTAGGGTCTCCCGTTCCCACGGTTTTGCGTGGGAGTTCCGCTTTTATTGTACGGAATCTGACGGCATCCGTCGACTCAAAACCCAAACCTTTGACTCGGTAATGTACCCCACTGAACGCGATGTGCGTATCGCCATTCAAGGTCAACTAGCTGCCCTTAATGCCGATTCATTGGGCGGCAGGGTAAACGTCAATTTCGGGATGCTCATCGACCGCTACCTCAAGGAGGAGTTTCTTAAGCTTCGTCACTCCACTCAGACAACGAATAAGAGTCTCATCGAGCTACACGTCCGCCCCAAATGGGGTGAGCACCGACTCGCCGACATCACTGCGATCAAAGTCAAACAGTGGATCGATTCGCTGTCTTTCGGGCCAGCCTCTAAGGCCAGAACAAGGAACATGATCTCTAAACTGTTGGATCTCGCTCAGCTCTGGGAATATCTCCCGGTACAGCGGAACCCCATGGAACTGGTCAAGGTCAAAGGTTCAACTAAGCGGCAGAAACCCATCGTCATCATCACACCCGAGCAGTTCAAGGAAATTGTTGAGGCACTTCCGGAGCCATATGACTTGATGGTGCTCGTTTGCGGCTGCCTCGGACTTCGAGTGAGCGAGACCTCGGCTCTCAAGTGGTCAGACTTCAATTGGGAGGCGAGTACGCTGGCGACCAACCGCGTGTTCACGCATGGAAAGATCCAGAATCTGCCGAAAACAGACTCTTCTGGTGCGGAACTGCCCGTGTACGGCAAGCTCGCAGAGGTCCTCAAAGATTGGCGCTCCCGCAAGACCCATGAGTTTGAATACGTGTTCGCCAACCCGAAGACCGGAAGTCCGTACAGCGACTCTACAATTTTGACACGCTACCTCAAGCCTGCGGCAGCAAGGACCGGAGTGAAGGGACTTGGCTGGCATACTTTTCGGCACAGCTACAAGTCTTGGATGGCCACGGCGAAGATCAGCAATGCCCACATGAAAGACCTCATGAGGCATAGCGCCATTAGCACAACAATGGATGTCTACGGAAATACGCTAACGCCGGAGTTGAGAGCGGCCAACTCACTGGTCGCAGGTCAACTGGTCCCGGAAAATATGCTCACAAAGTAACGGGTCTTATCAATGCAGCGAAGGCGATAGATTTCCCCATCGCCTTCGCTTTCGCCCGTCTTACGATCAGGCCGCCACGTCCATATCGTCCCGCATCCACGCTTCCAGGGTTGGCCGGTAGAAACGCCACAGGGACCCCAGTCGCTTGTGCGGAATGTGAAGGATCGCAGCACGGCGCTTAAGGGTGACCGGATGGCACTTTAGGTATCCAGCGGCTTCCTCGAGCGTCAAGACATCATCTAGGTCAGATGATGGCGTGCTTGCACATTGTTGATTCTGTTTTTGTTCTTTTTGCCTGGTATCGAGGTTGAATGGATTTATATATGTAGAAATTACTGGATAGGTTGATTAACTCGATGTTTCTTTGCGGCTCCGCTCACCCTTTTTGACGCCCCGGGAACCCTGAAACGGCCTCTGCGCCAGAGGCGCGGCGGCCCAAAACTGCCCGAATCCGTCCCCGCTATACCCCGTAAATCTCGACCTCTTATAACGGGGCAACATTCTGTATTTGAGAGGTAGGGGAAGGCTATTTCCCTACCTACCCTTGACACTTATGGACTGAAATCGGGGTATAACGGGGACTTAGACAAACACATCCAAAACACAATATTTGTACTCCATATGCCTTCGAATGTCCCCGATATACCCCGTAGAATCCGGGCTGGAATTACTCGAAAGTGCCTCCGTGACCGAAATCCGTTCGGAATAGGCCGACGCAACAGATAGGCTTCCAGGCCAGACTCATCCATGAAGAGAAGCCTGTGGCTGGCACCGCCACGCCGAACAGGCATCCGAACTGCTGCCACGGGTCCATGTAATCCAGGTGCGAGACGTGACGTTATTTTTGTTCTTCCAAAGTATTTCAAGCAAATGCTGAGGCAGGCCCTAACATACCCTGTCGGCGTCGTCATCGTCTCCGGACCTCAACAAAAGTGCCATAGATGGCATTCTTTGAAGACGTATCCGAGGAAGGGATGGCTTTACCTCCGAAGGGAGTGCTGTCGTAGACAACCAGCAGCTTACCCGGCTCTACTTCGATCAGGTCAGTGTAATGGGTGCTATTACCGTCGGCGATTGGCGTCACGTTCGTCCACTTCTTTCCTTCGTTGGAGCTGAACATGATGGTTACGGGGCCGGGCCGACCGTACGTGCCTGCCAACAGCCCGTCACTCATTAGCCTTAGGTGGGGTGCTACACCTTTGAAGCCGCTTGATACAGGCGCGGTCCACGTCTTGCCGTCGTCCACGGACCAAGCCTCGCCCATGTAGTCATCGCTGCCAGTTCGAAAAAGGCAATACAAGCCGTCTTTCGATAACCGAACCAGCGCGGCTTCATTCGGTCCCTCTTTTCCCATCCAGGGCCAGGGCGCCTTATCGAGCTGAACTGCGGCAATAGTCCCATATTCTTCCCAACTCCGGCCCTGGTCGGTCGAACGAATCAACACCAGCCGCCGTTGCCGCGGATCTCGTTCTGTCAAGTAATAGAATGTGGTCAGCCATTCGCCGCCCGGACCGTCGACAATCGCACCCCACGGGTTGGCCTCATAAACTTCATTGAGCTTTGTTGCGTCTTTTCTCCCCGTAGCCATCACGGTGGGCGGGATGGAAAGAGCAGGATCGGACAGATGAATTCTCGCATCTCTGATTTGATCAAGTTCCATTCCACCCCGCGAAAACTTCGTCAGTGCGGCATGAAAATACGTAGCCTGGCCGGGAGAGTCTGCCTCTAGCGAGTCGTAGCCAGCGCCTAGCGCCCAGATTGTCCCGTCGTCGCGAGCAACTTGAGTGTACGCGGCATCCACGTTGGCGCCTGCTCCCATCGTATAGCGCCGACTCCATGTCTGCCCTCCGTCCTTCGAAATGCTATAGGCAGAAAACTCTCCTTCAGGGTTCGCGTCGTCCCCACTCATCCGCATGGTTGCGAGTATTTCGCCCGTAGAGAACCGATGCACTGTCGAGAACCAACATTGGTTGATGGAAGAAGCTGCGATTTCCACGGCCTTCCCCACCTGGACCGTAAGTTCATTCGACCGGTCTGTCTGTCCGTGGCACAAAGTGGGAATCAAATGGGTCGCAGACATAACGACAAACAAGAACTCCAAACAGCGTAGCGAATTTCGTCCTCGACCCGCACAAACCCTTGCTTTCATTGCTCCCCCATTCGAACAGGGGCAGCACGCTCTCTGAATCGTCTGTGAGAGCCTCACTGCTCCTGCCAAGGTTACGGCGATGAATCAGAACTTCAGCTTCAGCGCCACCTGTCCGACACCCGAATTACTTGCTGCGCCCTCGATCGGCCCCGGTATTTCTGAACCAGTTGGATTGTTAGTGTTGTGCGGCATCGCATAGTGCCTCCGCAGTATTAGACCAAATAAGCCACAACCTCAGCCTTGCCCGTGGCGCCCTTCAGGATGATCGAATCTCCCTCAACGCCGGGATGCGCTTGCCCATTAATCTGGACGCGCTCGATTCTCTTCCCGTCCGGCAGGCGCAGGCGGAGGCGCACTGGCGTCGCCCCAATCCGCTCCGGGAACTGAATGTGAGCTTTTATCAAGCGCGCTTCAATGTCGGACCTGACCTCCAAAGAGAGCGCCCCATACCAGGTTGGGGCTTCGGTGATGGTCAACACCTTCCCTTGCTCCATCCAGCGCCGGGGAGTCCCTTGCAGCAGATAGAGGCCTCCGTCTCGTTCTTGGATCATCATCGTACGAAACATACGGATGAGACTCGCGATCGAATGCACGTGGGGCTGCGTGTTGCTCCGCCACTCGGAAGTGGTAAGCGTTTGGTGCGAGATGTTAGCTGCCAGCAAGGTATAGAAAATCCGCAGGAAGTCCTCAACTCGCCCCAGCTCCAGCAGAACGATCGCCAGGTCCTGGCTGTAGAACATGGCGCCGTCCGTCGGTAGTTTGCCGCCGGCGGCCGCCTCTTCCAGGCTGCCATGATGGGTTCGATCGATGATCCACCTGATGACCTGCTGAATGCGCTGATCGTCGCGGGGCAGTACGCCGCCGTAAGCAAGGTTGATGGGGCCGACGACATCGTACAAGTAGCGGTTCATATACTTCGGCGCATTCAGATTCCAGGGAATATACCAGGGATCCTGCGATTTATCCGTCAAGCGGTCGATGGCGGCAACGATGTCATTACGATAGAGTTCCGCCTCTCTCAGCAAAGGCTCACCCCCCGCATGACCGCATTCCGCCAACAGTTCACCCATGCCATGCAGCCCCATGTAGCTGATGGCGTCTGCGTAAGTGAAATAGCCTTCTCCACTCAAATCGCTCTCATCTGGCATGTCGCAGACGAACTTGCCGTAAAGCAGACCGGCGCAAAGGTTATCGGCCTTCTCCAGGGAGAATCGCCGCTCCCGCTGAATCCATTCACATCCATCCAGAATCTTTTGCTTGTATTTGTCGATCCAGCCGAGGTCGTGGGTAAGTCGGGCATGCTCGGCCATGGCCCACAGCGCCCAGCCATTACAGGCGACCAGGAGGCACTGCTGCCATCGCGCTCCGTGTTCGTCACATCGGAGAAACACCCTTCGTGCGTTCGTGTGCTGGCAGGCTTGCGCTGTCCCTGCCTCGCAAAAACCGTATCCAGCAAGCGCTCCGAAGTTCGGTGGTCGCCCATGAGGTCGAGGGCGTAAGACCACTTCATGCTGGAGTCGTCCCATTGGCAGCGGTAACAAACGGAATCAAACACAATGTACTGGCCATTCCAGCGCTTGGTAAGGAAATAACCATCGAGCATGGCTTTGTTAACGATGTTGTTCAAGACTTGGTCCGGCGTCAAGAACCGCTGCACCGAACCACTGAGGGCACTCCAGGTGGCCCTCGCTGCTTCCAGAGCCCTGTCCGGGGATCGCTTTGAGATTTCATCCGCCACGGTCGCTTGCGGGTTGGGTCCCCAGTGGATTGCGCCAGGGAAGTCGAACCGCCGGTTGAATGCGATCCGCACGGTCTGGGCCGCCCCAATTTTGCCCTCGACGGCAAGCACGTTGAACAGGCCGGCATAACTCTGTAGGAATATGAGATCATCTTGTTCCGCCGCGGCCTGCTCTCCGGCCGGGAAGACCGGATAAAACTGCGCCGCGAACTTTTCCGGAACCTGCGCCGAGAAAAGGGCGCTGCCCTTTTCCAGCACTGTTCCACCGTTATAGGTAAGGTCACTTTTCAGCAGCGCCTTCCTCTCATCTCCCATCAGCGCGGCGAGCAACGTCAGCGGGTTTGCCGCCTGGCTGTGGTTGATTACTTCCAATACCGCCCAGCCCAGCGTGCTCTCCAGTCCCGATTGGTAGCCGGTCCCTTTCAAGGGCTCGGAGAACGCCTTTTCGCGGATTTCCAGGTGGCCGTAACTCCATTGTGTGATGACAATGGGGAAGTAATCGTGTTCCAGGGACTGCCGCGCGGGCTCCCCCGCGCCGATAGGCACAACCTCACCCTCCGCAAAGAGCGCAAATACCAGTGAGTTTCGAGCATAACGCGTTCCTGGGATGTGGAGGCCGCCCAAGAGGTCATTGGCGTACAACAACTCGCCATTGGGCGATACCGCAATCTCCGCGGGGTCCGCCGGCAACCCAATCGTGGTAAATATAGTGGGGTCGGCATACTGCCCCAGATACCATTGGTAACTTGCCTCCTGGCCCACAGGAGGCGGGAACGCCGCACGCGCCGGCGGTGGAACTGTGTTCTCCTGCGCCAAACCCGCACTGCCCTGGTGGTTCCCCGGCCACATTGCGGTGACGCCTGTCGCCGCTATTGATGAAAGGAAGACCCGGCGACTAAGAAGCGTCACGCCTGTGCGCCTGCGTTCTCCTTGTTTCCCTTTCCCCACTTCGTGATCCATGTTCTTACCTCTCTCTCAGTCTTCTCTCAGCATCATGTTGCCCTTTACCGGTTAATGGTGATTCACACGCCCTTGCAGTTATTGCGAATAAATCATAACCCTGCTCCCGGCTACGGCTATCTTTCAATTGAACAAGTACTTGCGCAAACTGCCGTCGCCTCGACCCAACATGCGCATAATCTGCCGGCAATACCGTCCTGGAGCGCAGCTTCTTGTCAAGAAACTCGAATGAAAACACCAGCCCCGGTGCAGTCCATTCAAATGGTTCATAGACCGACTGAGAAAGCGCGTCTTTGTCCTGATTCACCCCCTGGCCGCCCACACCCAACCCTGATGCATACCCCTGCATCCTCGAAGTGAGCGCGCTAGCAGTTAGCATTCCCGTTCCCTGCAAAAAACTCTCCGGTCCATTCCTGGCATTTCATCCCTCCGACTCTTCTATTCCAGAAATCGGTGCATCGTCTGAAAATGAATCTTGCACGCTTGGCCAGCACCATAACAATTCATCCTGCCGGGAGCTGCCTATCGCTATGCCCAGTAGGCGAGCAGGTTCACCCGGCCCGCATGCAACCTAATCAAACTACACCCTGCTGCAGTCGGTGGAGTCGAGTCCTCCCTAAATGATTATCACTTCCGACTAATACCTACATTCCCGCCTTCCATTGTCAGATCGCAGTTTGGTGCGATAACGACTTCCGAATCCGTCATTTCGTTTCCTGCGTAATAGGGGCAGCTTACGTCATTAAGGACGACTGCTTTTTTAGGGCCTTCTTCACGCTGCATAATGGACGACGAACTAAACGTGTTCCTAATAATCGACAGTTCAGATGCCCGATTGGCGAAGATAGCCGAACCATAAGACCGACTAAATCTGTTGCCGGAAATGCTTATGCGCTCGTTAATGCGCTCTCCTGTTGCACCTGCATTCTCGAATTCACCTGCTATATCGACTGTGATAGCGCCTCGACGGCCTGCACATTGGCCAAAGTAGTTGTAGTCGAAGGAATTACCCTCAATTTCTACGTTTCTTACAACCGGCCCCTCCATCCACCAAGCATCGGGCGCCAGCAGAATGGCCGCCAAAGACTGGCCAAAGAAAGTATTATTCATGATCTTAATGTTGTTGTGCGCCACAATCCCACACGCGCGGTTTCCGTTGAACTCGCAATTCGCGACGATGGAATTTGTATCGTTCTGCGAATCGCAGAGTATTATTCCCTCTTTTACGGAGACAGATTTCTCAACCCTGACTACGGCTTGTCCCGACACGATGTGAGATCCACTCACCACAGCACTCCCTAACACATTGAGGGTCTTTGCATCGCACAAATCGACGGTTATGCCCTTACCCGACAACCGCCTCAACTCCCAATGCTCGGGGTATCTTCCCGCAACTACCCAGGTATTCCGATCAATCACTTGAACGATCCGCCCAAAGGTGGAACATATGTTGATTGCGCCATCTCCCATACCCTGGAATTTGCAATCCATGATTTCTATGTTTCCCCTGCAATCGGTCAAATGAACTCCATTGGCGTTCAGTGATAACATGCGCCCCGAGTCTGCCCTTGGCAGGATTCTTAACCGACTGAAATGCATTCCCGATCCCGCAATCGCGATAATCCCCGTCCCCGGCGCAGCGTGCAGCGTGACTTCCTCAAACCTGACCTCATTACACCGTGCGAGAACAAAAATAGGTGAGTTATTAACACGATGCCTCAGGACTACGGTTGTCCCTGCTCGAAGGTTAATCGGCACACTCATGTCGATCCTCAGGACCTGGGGGCGAAGCAGTCTCACCGCTCGGACATGTCCGTAGAGATCCAACCCATTGATACTTGGAAGCCCCAACGCTCTGTCATATTCACTAATCGCCTCGATAGACTCCTCTCCGGTGACCGGGTATTCTGCATCCACTTTGACTTCGAACCACTTTAAACCAGCCTCAAGTACAACGCCCTGGGAAAATGGCGGTCGGGACCAGTCGATCCTAAGGTCTCTCACTGTCACCTGTTCGCAATCCTCTATACGGAATGGATGCGTATTCCCCTCGAACAAAAGCAGTGATCCATTCCCCTCGATTCTCAAATCAAAACAGTTTCTTATCTTGAACAACCAATCGCTGGCCTCACAAAACCGGTAGGTCCCGGGAGAAATACTGAGACGGCCATGCCTTTGAGGAAGTGCTCGAATTGCGTCAAGAAATGCACTCGTCGAATCGGCCGACCCCGTAGGATCAGCACCATGGACGATTACCCGTTCTTGTTGAACGCTAGCTCTTGCTTGTAACAACTGTGAGCTTAAGCCGACCAGCAGCGCATTCTGTACGAAATTACGTCGGTTCATAGACTTTCCTAGTTAACGCCGACATTTCATGCGATAAGTTTGTTTTTGTTAACAGATCGTATCTCAGGTTACTTGCTGGCCGATATTGCGCACGCATTATTGTCGATGGGCCATGACCGTGTCACAATTGTGCTGAGTTGGTATCGACATCGTTACAAGGACAAATACTGCGACACATATCACTCCAACGAGGCACATTCTGTCGAAGTGAAGCACCCCCTTCTGGTTGTTGAGACTCTGAAGAGGCGTGACATCGAAGTGACGAGTCTAATAGCGACTCGAGTTCGGCGCCAAATTCTCGCACAAAGGGTCTTCTCTACCATCCGACCATATCCAGATCTCGCAAAAGGCCGAAGCCTTAGTGCTCGTTCAGCCACTTAAAAGGGGAATCGGCAACTCGCAAGTGGAGAATGTGATCAGATGTTCTTCCTTTGCGGAACGATTTCCCTCGAAACGCATGCAGCCAACATTGTTGAGGAAGATGGCGTCTTCTTTGTGAGCTGCGTCCGCCATTTCGGACGAGTCCTTGAACGTGTTGCGCATGAGCGACAGCCCCGAAGTCCGGGCAGCGAAGATGGCGCAGCCGCAGGACTTTGTGAACTGGTTGTCGTGGATCGAGATGTTGCGATAGACGCGGCCAGGCGACGTGTCGAGGACGCGCGCATCTGCGACAGTATCGATGGTGATCGCACCCCGGCGAAATTCCATATTGCCGTAATAGTTGAACTCAAAGCGGTTCTCGTAGATCTCAATGTCGCGAATCAGCGGCCCCTCCACCCAGCGACTGGTATCGGTGCTGAGAAGAATTGCCGGCAGGGACTGGCCGTAGAACCGGTTCCTGTAGATACTGGCGTCATTGTGAACCAGAATCGCCCGTGCACGGTTTCCGCCAAAATTGCAATCGTGGATTATCGTGGTGGCGCCTTTTCTCGCGTCGCATGCGACAAGCCCTTCGGGCCGGATCGAGCGATCCGTCTCAACAAGTTGGACATTGATGATTCCGTCTGTTTGCTTACCGGATGGAGGGAGGACGCGAGCGTGTCCCTCAAGAGCCTGCGTCGCCGGGTCCACAATTTCTAAGAGCGTGCCCGGCCTTGGAAGGTACTCTGAGTCCAACTTCCATTGCAGGGCAGAGGGGGAATCGGTGGAACTAGTGATTTTGTAATACGTCGACTTGATGTTGATCGCGTCATCCCCCATTCCCTCGAATTCACAGTTGGAAAAGCTGATGGCGCCAGAACAGTCGGACAGATGCACGGCATCGGCGTTCAGAGACAGCAAGCGGTCCGTACCCGGAGTGGGAAGCACTCTTAGCTTGTTGAACTCGAATCTGCTCCCCGAATTCGCAAGAATGCCCATTCCAGGAGATGCGTGAAGGGTGACCCCATCGAACTGGACGTCGTGGCATTGGATCATCTCGAATACGTTTGAGCCATAGACCGGATGGCGCAGCACGACCGTGGCGCTTCTGTGAAAAGCAATGGGGTGCTCCATTTCGATACGAAGCGTCTGCTCTGTGACGAGAGAAACGGACTTGATCCCGTAGTATTGATCGACACCATTGCGCGAGGGCAGGCGCAGATCGCGATCGTATTCGCCAATGGTTTCTATGGGTTCTTTTCCCGTCACGGGATACTGCGGATCGATCTTGACCGTGAATTCACGATCTGCGACCTGCTGAACGATTCCCTGGGAAAATGGCGGCCGAGTCCAGTCCACCGTGATGCCTGAGATTGCGATCCTGCTGCAATCTTCAAAGAGAAACGCAGGTGTATTCCCGGAGAATAGAAAAACTGCGCCCGCGCCTTCGATCACAAGGCCATTGGTCTTCCTGAAGTGGAAAATCGGCTCGAGGGAAGCGTTGAAACGATATCTCCCCGCTGGCACACGTAGCCGCGCATCCGTGGACGGCAGGGTTGCGAGAGCTTTCCGAAATGCCGCAGTCGAATCTTGGACCCCCGATGGGTCGGCGCCTGGTATGGGAGCCCGCGCTGGGCTGGCTGCGGCTCCCTGTTTGGTTTGCCAGGCTGCGAAAAGGCCCGCGCCTAAGGCACCCTCAATGAAATGTCGTCTGTGCAATTCGCCCTCGATGTGCCCACATGATCTTAAGGTTGAATGAACGCCGAAGCAGCCGTAGTCCGGTATCGCGAGCTGGATGAGATCCCGCGTGCGCTTGCTCCTGGCACGCTTGCGCTCAACGCGAGACTGGCTGCGCTGGATTTTAGACTGCTGGCTTTCCGGTAGGTAGTGCTTCCGGCGAAGAAAACCTTCGCCGGAAGCATGGTTGAAGGGTTAGAAGTAAATCTTCCCACCAAATTGGACCTGCCGCGGTGAGTTGACCTGGTATGCGTAGACTGTCCCAAAACTCCCACCATCGACTGTTGAAACCGGGGCCGGGAATTGTGGATGGTTGAGCGCGTTGAAGGCCTCGACGCGGAACTCGAACCGCACCCCTTCGCGAAGGGCACTGAGGTTGAACGATTTGAACACACCCAGACTGGCGGTATTGATGCCAGGCGCCCTCACGCTACCATCGTACCGGGGGGAGTTCTCCACGGTGCTGCTTGGAGCCGTGAAACTCGGCGAGGCCACTGCAATCGTACTCGCATTAGCCGCGAAGTAATTGTCTCCCGGCTTCTTAAAGGATCTGTTCTTCTTGAGGACGCCGGTGAGCGACGGACGCAGCCCGAAGGTCGGAATCGGCGTGCCATTCTGCTGCGTCAGTGCAGTCGGGAAGCCACTTTCGAAGTTCCACATTCCGCTGGTATTCCAACCTCCCAGCACCGCGTCTACGAAAGGATTAACCGAACCGCCAAAATCGCGCCCGCGCCCAAACGGTAACGCGTAGGTGTAGGCGAAGGTCAGGTTCTGCGGTATATCGAATCCAGAGAGAGACTTCTCTAAGTGCTGATTGTTTGGATCGACGGGGCCGTTGTTATCACCATGACCGAAGTCAGCGCTGCCGTCGATTTCAGAGCTATCATCGATCGACTTGGACCAGGTGTACGCCACGTGGCCTTCGAGACCATGAGTAATTCGCTTCTGGAAGGTAGCCTGGAACGCGTGATACCACGAGGCCCCGTACGGTGCGTTGAGAGAGCTGATGTATCCGTACTGCGGGAAGGGAATAGCTAAGTAAAAGTTAGGCAAGGTCGCTTGGCAGAAAAAGTTGCCATCCATGCATCCTTGCGCCGTGGGCGCGCCCAAAAATGGGTTGGGCGAGGTTCCATTGTTAAGAGCCTCATTCTGCGCGGGGGTATTTGCCAGAGCAATTGAGTCCGGCAGGTTAGTGATGGCCTCGGCCATCGAATCGTAGAGATGCGTGCCTTTTGTTCCAACGTAGAAAAGGGAGAGGACTGATTTCATGGGCAGATCGTGCTGAACGCCCAGAGTGAAGGTTTGAGTGTAGGGGATCTGCGGGTTCCGTAGAGCGATCTCCGTGCCCAGACCCGCCCACGCCAGAGGCGAGGGATCATTACCAGCCGGCACCAGAATGCCGCCCGGGAATGGGTTGCTGAAGCGCGCAGATGGCTGGGCGCCGTCGTAGCCCGGAATTCCATTATACAAATACGTCGGAAGGCCGGAGTAGGAATTCGCTCCCGCCGAGTTGCCGCTGGTACCGCCAGCAGCCGCACCAATCGAGGGCGCGAAATAGATCCCATAGCCGCCCCGTACAACTGTCTTGCTATTAATTTGGTAGGCAAATCCGAATCTGGGTTCGATGTTGTTATAGCTCGTGTCAATGGGGCGCCGCTCTCCAGCCATCACGCTCGCAAACTCGACAGCACCCTTACTAGCACTTGGGAAATAGCTCGCATAGGGCGAAGGAGCATTGGGATCGAACCATTGGATATTGTTGTTGGCCTCGGTCTCAGGAACCTGAATCTCATAACGGAGTCCGAGATCCAGAGTCAACTTGGGTAAGATGCGCCACGTATCCTGAACAAAGAGATCATAGTCAGGCTGCGATGTATTGAGTTGCTCGTAGTCCTGGTAATTGGCGCCGTTGAGCGGACTTCCGATCATAAGGCTGGCGAGAGAGTTGCCCCCTCCGGCGCCCGTGTTTTGATCCGGCGCGGTTCCGGCATTGTTGAAGCTGTATTCGCCTGCCGGCACACCCGGTTCCAAGAAGCGATAGGTTATATACCGAAAGTCCCCACCGAACTTGATCTCGTGTTTTCCCTTGGTAATATCGAGGCTGCCGCCCATTTGCCATGTCATAAAGGTCATGTTCCAGAGGGCCCAGACCTTGCTTCCGATCTGCCCCAATCCGGGACCAGCGTAGCTGATGAAGGGTGCGGCCTTGTAGCCCGTGGAATTAATATAGCTGGGCATTCCCAGATCGGTAACCGGGTCGAAGTCGGGAAACTCAGAAGCGACGATACCGGGAGCTATGGGGTGGCTGGAAGTCGCTCCTCCTTGAATGAGCAAGAGCGTGTTCGAATTGAGAGCGCGCGAGTAATTCAGCGCCAAATGGTCGGTCTTCCAAGTGTTGGGTCCATTGCTGCAGGGATCCCAGACTCCGGGCAGGCAACCGGGCGCGGTGTTACCCCCCCAACCATATGAGTACTTCACGATCAGATTGTCGCTGGCCGTAAAGCGCTGGTCCAGGCGAAGATCGACTTCATTGTTTGCGGCAGTCCCATGCGTGACCGCGTAGTAGTTGACGGCGTTCTCCGCGGCGCCCGTAATATTTGGGGTTGGAAATGCGGTGTTCATGACGATTTTGGCGCTCGGATCGATGATGTTTCCCGCTCCGGAAGGCAGGGTGATCGGGCCGTTTTCGAGGGGGTTGGGGCCAGGACTGACATACTTGGCCAGGTTGTTGTAAGGAATATAGTTCTGATCTTGCACATCCCCGTTGGGGTTCGAGGCGGTCACAATAGTGTTGGCCGTATACGGATCATAGAGTTGGCCAAAATTGGCCACCGGATTTACATCTTGGCATAGGCCGTTGACACCGAAGCCCGTTTGACAGATCTCCCCGAAGTCGCCTGCGCGTTCGGCCGCGCTGGGCACCCAGCTATAGCTGGAATTGGCACTTCGCGCACGAGAACCGTTGAAGACGGCAAAGAAAAACGTCTTGTCCTTCTTGATCGGGCCGCCGGCGACAACCCCAAAGGTGTTCGTATTCGACGGCTGGTTCTTCACACCGTTTGCATTGTTGGAATAGCTGTTGGCGTTAAATGAGTTGTTCTGATCGAAATCGTACACCGTGCCGTGAAACTGGTTCGATCCTGAACGGGTAACGATATTGATACTCGTACCGGCGGAGAAGCCTGAATCAGCGCGAATGACACCCTGCTGAACCTTAAATTCCGCGGTAGCATCTGGTGTAGGAATATAGAGAACCCTTACTATACCGGGGTTGGGGTCGGTTTGGCTGGTGACGACGCCATCTACAAACAACGCAGCCGAGGCGCCGCGCTGGCCGTCGGAAATGAAGTTTAGATCGTTTCCATAACTGCCGGTAGCTTGCAGGGTTGCGCCCTGAGATGGGGTAACGCCTGGGGTGAGATAGACCAGGTTGGTGATGTCGCGTCCCACCAGCGGGAGATCATTCACGAATTGGCGATCTATTACGACGCCTAGGGTGGCGTCTTGTGTCTGCAACAGAGGCGCTTCGCTGGTTACGTCGATAGTTTCGCTGGCATTTCCTACCGTCAATTGAACGTTGCGCGATGTATTCTCATTGACTTCAATCAGAACACCCGTGAGGCTGAAAGCTTCAAACCCCTCCTTCTTGACCTTGAGCTTGTAATTGCCGGGGGCCAGATCGCGAATGATAAAGCGGCCCTGTCCGTCGCTGACTGAGGTGTACGTGTACCCTTTGTCCACGTCCGTCAGCACTGCGTCTGCGCCCACAACCACGGCCCCACCCGGATCCGTGATCAAGCCGGTTAGCGAGCCCGCGAGACTCTGCGCGCCAAGCCGCGCTGTTCCGCCAAAGGTGAGGGTCAGAAGTATTGCTGTTAGAAAGAAAACTAAATTCTTGTGAGCATGAACTAGAACTTGCTGATGTTTCAATGTTGCCTCCTCCTTGAGGTATTTCCCGTCGTTCAGTTTGTGTCTATTGTTTGCTTCGGTCTTGAGATGGATCAAAATGCCTTACCACTTCTGATCGAAACAACTGAAGTTGTGTGAGAGTTGCTTCGAGACTACGCGGCAATTTACTGAGAGCCTCGGCTCTAACTTGTGGAGTGGTCTCTGGATTCTGGATCAGCTGAAGTTGGTCGTCGATCTTATCCATTCCAGCAAAGAATTCATTAAAGGTGACTTCATGAGGAGTCGAGCCATTTGCCGCAGCGCGGCTGTCTGGCGAAAATGCCCCACTGTTTAGAGATAAGCCAAGCTCCTCCGCCGACATTCTGAGGTTCGATTCGAGCAACTCAACATGTCCAGTACTTATCCCCTTGAGCGTGGCCCGGGCTTCCGGCGATAAAGTTCGAATGTTTAACTCGGTGAACCGGTTATTTAAGTCAATCAACTCTAGGTCCTCGATATAAGCCTTATTCCAAGAGTCGACAAAACGGGCCGAAAGTTGCCGAGTGACAATGGGCGTCTTTGGGGTCGGTTCAGGAGGCGATTGCTGTATCTCAACTTCCAGGTATGGCCTATCTTTCGTCAGCTCCCGGTAAAGTTCGTCGCTCCGTTCTTCGGTTGAAGCGACCATGCGAAGAAGAAGTTTGCCATCATCCGAGGGGGACAGTTCAATAATGTCGGGCCGTTTGACGCCGAGATCTTCCAATGCCTTCAGGGTTAGCACCTCTTCGGAGTACAGATTTTCGTGAGCTTCCAAGTCATCGGCACTTTCGTGAGCACTAGTGTCATTGGAAGCGAGGAGGCGCTCATCTGGGTTAAAGTCGGAAAGGGGCACTTCTTCCGTCTTCAGAACTTCATTGTGTAGCGACAGACTGATCTCGCTCCTACCCTTACCGGATTCAAGTGTCAGTCGCTGCATATATGGTTCGAATGTCGCTACATCGACCAACAGAGACATTTCAACTGCATGGCCCTGTATCTGCCGTTGTGCGGTCAAGAGGACATACTCCTTGCCTCCTTCGACTTGGCGCCTTACCTGTAATGTGTTGTGGTTTGGACCGACGAAGCTGGCAAAGTCCTGAGCTATCTCAATCGGACGCCAGGGGCGCTTTCGTATCCAGCTTTCAAATGCCTTCGCAAGACTGGCGTTGCTGCTGGATGAAATGCAATCTACGAGGCTTAGGTTTTCCGCCGACGACGCAGGGACGGAGGAAGCTCTTCTAGCTGGGCCGATCTGATAACTACGTCCAGCAGATGGGTGCCATACAGCGTATTCAATCTCGCTTCGCCCAGTTGTTACCTTGGCGCTAAATCGTTGTCCCGGACGATCATTCCATACTTCTATTTTCCTCTTTTGTGGCTTTGTGTTGCGTGTATCACCGCTGAATTGGACATTCACAACCTGGTGAAGTACCCCGTTGGTGTCCAGAATCGTTCTCTCCTCATGGGTGGTCTGGCTCAATACGCTGACTGGCTGTGGGGGCATGCTTGTCCGGGGGAGAATAAGGCTGACGGCTAATATGATGGCAACGGCTGCGGCCAGACTGCCCGCGATCCAAGGTACACGAAAGCTTGCGCGGCTCAAACCAGACTTGGATATGGTCTGGAATTCATAGGCTTGAAAACGTGCGAGCAAGCCGACCCGTGCGTCCGCCTCTTCCCGTATTCCAGGGAAGGGCGTCCGCATTAGAGAAGCAAGAGCAATTGCCTGCTCGTTAAGGTCGTTGCACCGGCTACGGCAATCCCAACAGGATTTAAGGTGCTCATGGATCCGGGCTGACCTTCGGTGGCTTGTTTCTCCATCCAGCCATGCGAGTAAACATTCATCACTGTAGTGTTTGTGGCTTGAGAAGCTCATGGCTTACGATCCTCCCTTCCGTTGAGTCGTCGTGATTCAATTTGTGAAGCCTCATTAAGCCTCTAGTCAGAAACGTATTGGCTGTCTTGATACTTATATTGAGTTCAGCCGCGATCTCACGGTACTTAAGTCCGGAAAGCCTTAGCGTAATCACCTGACGCTCTCTCGGTGTGAGGACGCTGAGCATGCGTTCTAAATCATCCTGTGGAGGTTCGGGACCGGCAATTTGCAGGGAAGAGCACATATCGGTCGCCGAGCTCTCGTCGAATTGATCGAGTCTGCGGTTTGCATTGCAGTGTTTCAAGAAAGCGTGGCGGGCAACTGTCAAGAGCCAAGGACGGGGATGCTCAATCGACTTTCCGCTCCTAAGAGACGCATACAGTTCGATGAAGGCATCCTGGACGATGTCCTCGGCCTGGCTCAGAGACGCCCCCTCGTGAATCAGGTACCGGAGCATCCCGCGACGCTGAATGTCGAAAAGCGCACTTACAAGATCTTTCGCGCAGCTCTCGTCCACAAATCACCCACTGACAGCGGTACGCCTACATGTTGTAGGGCGACTGGAATTGACTTTTTTTGTCTAGCTAGATTGTAGGGCGGTTTCGTAGGGCTTTTCCTACAGGGCCGGACGAATTATTTCACCATATTTCGTTTCCGGCTTTGGCCGCACATCGTTCCGCTGACTCTGGATTGCCAAGTCCACGCGAAAAGCCAACGTTTATTATGATTTAGCTCATGTGACTCAAGGACAGTCACTTCCACACTGGCTGGAGTGCCCGGACACTCCACTCCTGTAATGTCGCTCATTTTATGCCGCTGCTGCTGCGAGAACTCTGAGGATATCGTGCGCAGATTCCGGTTTTCGCCGTTTATGGCAGCACATAAGGCGAGGGTGGAAGGCTAGCAGGAGCAGCCGGATCAAAGTTGGTTTGGTGGTCTTTCACGGAATGGTGCCGTCCTTGCGCACCTGTTCGGGGGTGAACCTGGCAGGGTCGCAAAAGCGGCAGCTGCCGGGAGCGGCGGGAAGACACAGCGCGGCATTCTTGCACGCGCGGGCGATCAACTCGACGCCGGGGACCGAAGCGGCAAAGACCGTGCGACTGCAATAACTGCCCTCGACAGCCAGCATCAGGTGCTTGCTTCGGCCGTCGGCCTCATCCGGAGTGGTGCGCAAGATGGGCATGGTTTGAACAAAGCAGGCGGACAGTTAGTGCACTGGGCAAAGTGGATCGAGTTGCTGGCCACGTTCTCCATCACCGGCGTTATAGGTGTTCCGGGCCAGAGCGCTGCGTCAGCCGCGTCAACGGATCGAATACCTCTTCGATCGGCGCAGGCGGGACCATGGCTTTGCGTTCCGGCGCCGTATCGGAGACCTCGCCGGAGTCCGACACATATTTCATGAAGACCACCCCGAGATCGGCATGGATGGCAAAGGCCAGTTCAACCTTTACGATTCTGACGGCACGTGCATCGAACTGATGAACTTCCACGCCACGGAAAAGCCCTGCTGCTCGCCCTTCGCCGTCGACAGCCCGGACGAGTAGTTATCTCAGTGGACAAGTGTCAGCAGCAGCGCTTGGTCCGGTATTAGCGTGAGCTGAATCTTACCATTTGATACGCGAATGTGGCCTAAAGGCTTGAGACCGGAGAGTGTGATTTCGGCCGCGTTCACCTCGGTCGCGTTATTCCACTGGGGCGGCAGACTCCACCATCGCCCCCCGTATCCGTCCGCGCTGTACGCAATCTCCGAGCGTTCTTCACGCCACAGCGCCGGAACGAGAATATCGCTGCCATCGCGCACAAGGCGGCCCTGCTCGGTCATGGTGATCCGGCCGCCGCGGTCCACGCTCGTGACGATGCCGCCGGAAAAGAATGCTGTGCTCGCATCCGCGGTAAGTTCTACCTTGAGCCGCGCTTGGCGGTTCAGGAAGTACCATGGCGCCGTTTGCAGGCAGAACTCATGCAGAAAGCCCGTCAGCCGCTCGGGATCGTTCCCAACGATGTCCTCGCCGTGCATGCTGATCCCAAAGAGTTTTCCTCCCAGACCCTCGTCCACACCGCCCACATACAACGATGCGGGCCATTGCAGGTATTCACTCAGCGCCGGATGGAACCACCAGGCCATCGGTTGCAAACCCACCAGCGGATCGATGCGCTGATCGCTCTCGAATTCACTGGTCACATCCACGCCGCGGTCGCGAAGGTAGCGATAGATCTTTCGCTGGGTCTCGGTTTCCTGCTCGCGCGAGATTCCCTGCGCAGTGCATGGCTCCGTGATGTAAGCATCGATATGCACGGTACCTGCCTCTTCGATTGGCAGTAACTCGAGCAGTTTGTCCAGGCGCTTTTGTGTATAGCCAGCGTCCCACTCCCGCGTGTAGCAGACCTTGTAAGATCGTTCTCCGCCCCAGATTGCGCCTGGGAGCAGCTTGCCGTCCGAGCCGCGAATCAGCAGATCGTGGTCAACATACTCCCGCCACAAGGGACTGTTCTCATAGGCGTCGTGCAAATTGATGTGCACGCTGACCGTGGTGTTGTATTGCTTTGCCTCGCGCATCAGCCATTTCAAGCTATCGAGCGCGCTGGCATCCTGTGGCCGCTTCAACCCAGCATTTGCTTCGAAGAACGCCGGGTATTTCGAGTCGTGCCCGTCATATTGCCACCCAACCAAGTAAATGATCTTGGGTATTCCCAACGTCAGCGAATCGATCCTTTTGATGACCTCCAGCGTTTGGTCGGGACTTAGCAGTACGTCTGTTCCGCCGGATGGCTTTTTCAGCGCCACCATCACCTTCATAGTGAGAGTTTGGTCATAGCGGTGAATCCAGGGCCGCTCGGGCGTTGGCGCGGGAGCCGGCGCGGCCGTCCCCACACATGTCGCCATAAGCAGTCCCCAGAGCAGCATCGCCGTCAGGAATCTTCCTCGAAAAAGCATATACACTCCTCGCCCGTCCCCGCACTTCGTTGAGACCTTCAGCGTGCGGTTATCCAATCCTATTCCGGTAATACAGCCATACGGCTAAGCGAAGTTTTGGTCTCGGCGTCCGCGCCTGCAGGCACCCTCGCTCCGGCAACCGGTTGCCCGCCGCCTATCCAGAAATCGACTACGCCGGGCAGAAGACGCCGGACACCATCCGAGTCCACGAGACTCAGCTACCGTTCTCCCACAGCAAAGTGCACATCGAGGGATTCACCGGGATCGAGATGAATCCTCTCGAATCCGCAAAGGGCACTAATTGGGGCTCCCTCCACATTCGGGTGGCTAATGTACAGTTGAGCCACCTCGTCTCCCACCACTTTCCCCCGCGTTCGTCACTTTGGCCGAAACGTGAACCGTGCCATCGGCCGATCTAACAGCATTGGCACTCGCATCGTCGTAGCTAAAACGCGTGTAGCTCAGACCGTATCCGAAGGTGTAAAGTGGCGTGCCGGTGAAGTAGCGGTAGGTGCGGTTCTTCATCGAGTAATCGTCAAAGGGCGGCAGTTGATCGACGCCTTTAAAAAGGTCACCGGCAGCCTTCCCGCGGGATTGTTTTTGCCGCTCAGCGTCTCCGCGATTGCCGTTCCGCCTAGCTCGCCTGGGTACCATGCATCGAGAATTGCGTTCGCGTTTTTGTCGGCCCTTTTATCGCCTGCGCGCTGCCATTCAGCAGCACGTCGTCCACATGAGCCCAATACGCAGTGGCGCCTTCCATTCCGGTAAAATCGGCCCCACCATTCCAAGGGTCGTTGCCAAAGGCATCTTTCTGGGTGTTTCCTTCGCCCTGGCCGCGCCCTGGAGGGTGAGTTCCTTCACCGTGGCTGCTATCGTCTACAAGCGCGACCCAAATCAGGTTTATCCCCTTAGCCTGCCGGTCGGCCAGGTAAGTCTCAACATCCGCGTGAGAAGTTAATTGCGTGATGAGATTGTAAGCCGTATCCCCGGTAATGAAGACCGGCTTGTTTGTGAATGTGTTCACCAGGTGAGTTCTATCCGCGCTTAAAGCCCTGAACTGTCCCGTGCCGGAGACTGCGGCAGTGGTCGATTGGCCATCCGCATGGACGACCCCGGTGCAACATACCATCAGACCAACAGCTAACAAGCCAGCTCGAACGAAAATCGAGCCACGTCTAATCATTCGCGACCGCTCCTGACTTCTCCTCAACTAGCCGTCCGCTCCTGTTGCCGCCGCCCGTAATGTGACCGATCTCACCTTCTGCGTTGTCTTTGTCGGTAGACGATAACAAACAATCTTGGACAGATGTGCTCTCATCCACGAGGGTACCCGTTAGCTGACTGGTTCCTAGATTGTAGGGCGGTTGGGAAGCGCTTTTCCTACAAAGCTGGGCGAGTTTTTTTCATCGGCCTGAAATCCGCCGAATGACACCGGATTTCTTTCCTTCGCGCTTTGCTTGGCGAACGACTCTCTCCAGAATCGTTCACTATCTCGGCTCCTGATCGAACCACCACTTTTGGCTAGTCTACAAATCTCGGGTTCATTGGCGGATCATCCCAAGATTTGCGATGCCGTTTAGAGAAAGTCGAAGAGCCGATCGGCGCGATCACGGCTGGTCAGAGAGATGAGGAAGGGTGGAAGTATGGTGTTGATTGTGGTGTTGTGCTAAAACCCTCATGGATGTTGGGGAAACACCATAACTAGCACCATCGCAAGAGTTCTCTTGTGTGCTTTTTAGTTCATTTGGGCGGATTCTTTTTATTGCAAGTTATTGATAATAAACATAATATCCACTTTGGGAAGCTGACGTTCTGCCACTGAACTACTCCCGCAACCATTGTTTAATCAATAACTTACAGAAAATACTTCACCCACAAAGCCCACAGAACGCATAGTCGCCTCGTTCAGGCTGTACGCAGCGTGGGTGAGAGTGAGGTACGGCATGACTCAAAGATACCAGAGGAGGAGCCTCCGGTGTGAAAAGCGGAGCGGGAAAAGTGACTGCGAAGAGCAACTGCACCAGGAACTCAAATAGCAGCGCGGCGTGTTCAACGAGCTCCACAAGCGCGTCGTCGCTGTTTCAAAAGGCCTTGAAAAAGCACGCCTCATAAACCCAACCAAATCAATGGACGGATCTCCCCAAAATCTGGCCGTTCCAAAACCTGTGGGTTATGGAACGCAGCGATCTTATATAATCCGCAGGTTCTTTGAAATTCGATGTGAATGCGTCAGCAAGGCAGCCGGTATGGCCTCCCGCGGTACATGCCCACCTGCTCCACTAAACGGATGCGGATGACCTGAGCGGTGGTGTTGTCGTTGCCGTCAATCTCGACCGCACGGGCTACAAGTTCGCGGGCAACTTCGTTGAGATTCTTGTTTTGAGAGACAATCTCCGCAATGGCTGCATCTTTCATTTCGTCGTGCAGACCATCGGTGGAGAGAACCAGCACATCATCCGGCTGCAGAGTCACGACGGTGGTATCCGGCGAGACAAACATCTCCGGGCCCAGAGAGCGGAGCAAAACATGACGGGATTCTGACTCGGCAATTTCGTTGGTGGAGATCAGGCCTATCTTGCGCTGTTCGTTGACCCATGTGTGGTCCTGAGTAATCTGTTTGGCCTTTCCGCTTCGAACCAGGTAGCAGCGTGAGTCGCCCACGTGGGAGACGATGGCTTGATCGTGGCGCAGGGCGCATGCAACGAGAGTGGTGGCCATTGTTTTGCCGCGGTAATTCTGCTCTAGAGTGCGATTGTGAACCGAGACGTCGGCATCCTGGATGAGTCGCGGCAGAAGACTAATCAGCATGGCGCCGGCCTGCGCTTTTTCGAACTCCTCAATCAGGACCGATACGGCAGTGGCCGAAGCTACCTCGCCCAGATCGAGACCGCCGACGCCGTCGGCAACAGTAAACAGGTAGCCGTGGGTTCGGGCCTGATTGCGTGAAGCGGCGATGAACGAGCCCATAGCATCTTCATTATTTGTGCGAACTTTGCCAAAATCGCTTGCCTCGCCGAACTGAACACTTAACATATGTACCGCCGCCTGATGCAACAACCGCCTTGACGCTGGGAAGGTTCCCTGCAGAGAGTTTGAAAAATTGACTCAGCGAAAAAACCACTGAGTGGAATCTGCTTTCTGTCCCGATGAAGAGGATTAGAGAAGATTCCACTCAGAAATTGCAGCTTGATTGTTAGAGTTGCCTGGATTCGATCAGAATCGATTTGCCCGTTTTTTTCGATGAGCGAATGAAGTAAATCGCCCCGTAAAGGCCCCAGATACCGGAGATGAGCAGCGCCAGCAGCGGTTCCTTCATAGTTCCCAGGCTGAAGATCGGACCGATCAGGTAGAAGGCCATGCAGGTCAGATTGGCGAGCAGGCCGAATCCCGGGATGATCAGATGCAGGATCGGGTTGTAGTCGGGACGCTTGTGGAAGGCTACGATGCAGAGGAAGCAACTGAGCGCGTAGAGAATGAAGGTTCCGAAGTTGGAGGTGAGGGTGATGGTGAGCAGCGAGTTAGGCAGCGCTGCCAGGGTGTCATGCGGAAGGTAGCCAAAGCTGGAGAAGATGCCGTGCGGCAGCGCGGCAATGGTTGCGTCAGTGGGTGCGCCCGCGTCGCCAAAGACCAGCGTTACGGCGATGACGCCGATGACCGTGGAGATCCAGGCCAGCGTCCAGATGGCCCTGCGCGGCGACAGCGATTTTTCATGCAGCATGCCGAAGTGCTCGGGAACTTCATCATCCTTGCCCATGGCGTAGGTGACGCGGGCGCCGGTATTCATGCAGCTCAACGTTGTTCCGATGAGCGCCAGGAAGACGGTAATGGCTTCAGCGAGCATGAAGTACCTGCCGTGGCCCTGGCCGAGCAGCGCGTCGCCGACGATGATCATCATGTCGCCGATGGGAGCGGCAGAGCCCGTCGCGCTCTGCATGGTATATCCCGAGTTGAGAAAGTAATTGGCAGCGAAATATTCAAAGAGGTAACACAACAGGCCTTGTATCAACAGCGATGCGATGACGGCAATGGGAATATGCTTTGTAGGATTTTTTGCCTCGCCTCCCATCGAGGTGACCGACTCGAATCCGACCAGGATCAAAATGGCGACCGTGGCCTGGATGAATACAAAACTGATCTTGTGAATTCCAATTACCGACGCGGCGTTTGGGTGAGTGAGGAAGTTGCCTGTCGAGTCCGCGGTCGGGTAGGTAACTACATAGGGAACCGGCTTGCCTGAGGAATCGAGCAACGGCGCAGGAATACCGCTTGCATCGCGGATGGGCGTACCGTCCTTGGCCGTAGCGTACTGGTAGGTGTAGGTGGCCATCGATTGCGTGTCGTATTGGAAGGCGGTCGGGCCGGTTGAGCCGGCTGGATGGCTTGCACGATAGCCGAGAGCCAGCACGCTGAATAGAACCAGCGCGGAAATCTGCACCACGTTGATGGCGATGTTGACGGCTGAGGATGCGCCTGCGCCCTTCGATGCAATCCAGGCGATGAAGAAGGAGAAGAGCACCGCGACCAGCGCCATGAAAACCGGCCCGGGGTTGGAGCCGCTCATGACATTCGGATAAAGGAAACCGACTACGTAGCCGACGAAGACGCCGGTCACTGCCACCATCACTCCGGGATAAACCCAGTAGTAAAGATGCGAACCCCAGCCGACGATGAACTTGGCGACGCGGGCGTACTTGAAGGCTTTATCTTTTGAGAGCATGGCCTGCTCTGCGTAGTAATAGCTGGAGCCGGTGCCGGGATAGAGTTTGGAAATTTCAGCGTAGGCAACGGCCGTTGCCAAACAAAGCAGCAAAGAGACGAAGATGCCCAGCCACATAGCTGGCGCAGTTGATGGCTGGCCGGCAACGCCTGTGGTGGCCTGGATAAAGAAGGTAAGCCACAGGAAGGCGCCGGGCGCGATGAGGGCCATTGCGTTTGCAGTTAGCTGGGTGAGGCCCAGGGTGGCTTGCATTTGAGGCGTTTTTTGATCTGCCATGAACATTCTCCTGAAGAGTGAAATTCGGTTGGCTGTTCCCGGCAACTGTCCCCGGGATCTTTGTGCGGTTCGCCCATATCGCGACTGCGGTCCGGGCCGAGAGGGTAAGCTGAATGAATTGGCTGAATGCGAGCTTTATCGCGATAAAGATGAAATGAAGAGGCCGAAGTCAGCTTCCGGCGGTTCCGCTATTTCGCGATTATGTTTTTGCCGAAGATGAAGCCGAATTCAAGTACGGCCCGGAATTGGCTCGCATCCGATCCCGTCGTGCCAAAGACATCTCCCGGCACGTAGCTCGTTGCATGCACCCAGGCAAGATCGCTGCGAAGGTAGGTGCCTCCTTTTTGATAGGTGGGCGTCACGGTGAATGTGGTGCCTGCGCTGCCGGCCCCAAAGCCTAACAGGTTGACCGATCCATCCGTGGCGTTTCCCGAACTCGTTAGATATTCCACACGCGCCGGAAGCGAGAACCCGCTCTTGAAGGCGTAGCTGACGTTGAGAGCACCGCCGGTTACGGATGTGCCCTTGGCAACACCCACCGCCGCATTAGTAGGCAGTTTGCTGTATTGGAAGTACGGAGAGATGATCCACGGGCCCTTGGTGTACGTGTAGATCACCGCGTGCATGTAACTGTTGTTCGCGATCGGCGTAGCTGCGGTCACATGGACGGTCTGCCCGGTGTTCCCCATCCCGTCGTATACCAGGCTGTGAGGCCCCTTGGTTAGGGTCACCGAGCCTGAGAGCCAGGAGTAGCGGTTGGAATAGTACCCGTCGTTCCAGCTGAAGGCAGCGCTGAGGTATTTACCCATGGTTTGATTCACCTGGATGCCGCGATTGATGGCGTTTTCCTGGTTCCAAACGATGCCGCGTTCGATGTTGAAGTTCTGGTAAGTAAACGTAGACTCGGCGCCCATCAGCGTGGGAAGTGAGCCGATAAGGAATTGCGTGTTCTTGGCCGCCTGCAGCTTCAAATAGGCGACCGGAACAGGCCCATAGAAATTGCTCACGGTGTTTTGGGTGTTGATAAACGGCACGCTGAGCGTTGGCATGGTGTAGACGCCCGCCTGAATGAAGTACTGAAGCTTTCCGTCCGCTTTTTGAATGAAAATTTGTCCGTTGCTCAGGGTGGCTTGCGCTGTGCTGTCTCCCGGCACTGGATTGTTCTGGAACTGCGCGAAACCGGTCAGGATTCCGTTGACCGACAGCTTACCCAACGGCCCGGCGTCAAAGGTCGCTGGCGGCAGCCATTGCAGCGGACCAGTGAGAACGAATGTGGAAAGTGGGGTCTCTGCGGGCGGCGTAGAAGGGGCGGCTGCGGGAGCCTGAGCGGCCGGGGTGGGTGTTGGAGCGGGGGTTGCTGCAGGTGCTGGAACCGGCGGAACCGGGGCTTGTGCGCCGGCCAACAAGGCCATTGCAAGAATTCCTCCGGCCATCGTTTGAAGTATGCGATTCGGATACAAGTACATAGGCACTGTCCTCCCAAAAAGGCTTTTGTTGACTAGCAAAGAGCGAGCTCGGAAAAATTGAGACAGAAACCCACCCTGGCCGCTGCAGCTCCGTATGGCTCGAGCCATCAGAACCGCACTGACTGTCGAAACGTTGGAAATCCCTGAAGGATGGTTGACTCGTTCCTGAAGGCCATCCGACTCTTGTGTATTGAGACAAGTAAAGCAAGTGAGACATAAAAAAGAAATGAAGGAAGAGAAAGTACTTTTTTATGTATGTCTATAAGTCCTGTAGATCCAGTCAATGCGTAATGAAAGCATAAAGATATTGTGATATTCTTAGGATGATTTCTTTTATGACTCATATATAGTCCATCTTGTAGATAGGGCTTGGCGCCGCCCTAAGACTGTTTCCCGTAATCTAGAAATGCCGGCAATCACAGGATGCACCACGAGAATTTCATCTGCAGACCGACAATCTTCTCTGACTCTGCCTAAGAGGATGGTGCCGTGTTGGCTATAAACGAAAACTACTTTCCCGCCATTCTTACGACGGAGCGCAAGCACAGCTCTAATGTGCTGGATAGGCTGGCGCAAGCGTACAAAACGCCCTTGACGGCCATTCTTGCGGCCAGCGCAGGCCTGAGTGAGATGGGACACCTTTCGTCAACACAAGCCGATTTGGTAGCGTTGATCGGTAAACAGGCCAACATGCTCAGCGACTTGACGACACGGCTGTTGGCTGCGGCCCGCATGGACGCGAGCGAGGTTACAGTTCATCAAACGCCGGTGGGCGTAGAGTCCATTATTGATGGCGCCGTGACCAGCCAGAGAGGCCGCTCCGCAAACCGAAAAGTTCTTGCCGAAATTGAGGACGACACCATCACGCTGTGTTGCGACCGCTATTTGATCCTCATCCTACTGACGCAATATCTCGATAACGCCAGCAAGTACTCAATCGTTGGAACGACGATTACTATTCGCGCCGTTTACGTCAACTCCAAGGTGCTCTTTTCGGTTCATAATTTTGGCCCGGTGATTCCCGAGGCGGATCGGGAGAGAGTCTTCGATTGCGACTCTGCTGCCTGCTCTTGCCTCAACTATGCATCGGGCGCCGGAGTCGGCCTGTCAGTTGCCAAGCGAATTGCGTCGATTCATGGCGGCAATGTCTGGGTGACAAGCAGTGAGCAGGAGGGGACCACGTTCTTCGCCGCTATCCCAGATCAATCGCAAAGGAGATCTTCCCCATGAACCAGCCGGCCATACGCGTTCTTCTAGTCGACGACGAATCCGCTATTCGCAGGGCGCTGCGTCCACCGCTCATAGAACTCGGCTTTCAGGTTTCCGATGCAGTGCGCGGCGAAGAGGCCCTGCAGATGCTACGCACGGGAAGCTACGATGTGGTCTTGCTGGATATCAGCATGCCGGGCATTGGTGGCATTGAAACGCTACGGCGCATTCGTGCCTTTGCTCCGGGGCTACCGGTTGTCATGCTCACAGTGCGCGACGGGGAAGATGAGAAAGTCGAGGCGCTGGACCTGGGGGCCAGCGACTATGTAACCAAGCCATTCAGTACCCGGGAACTTATCGCCCGCATCCGCGCGGTGGTCCGCCAGGTGAAAACGCCGGGCCGCCTGGATGATGCTCCCATAGAGATAGGGGAGATTCGCCTGGAGCAGGCGAGGCGCGTCGTGACCAAGCGCGGCCAAACGCTGCACCTCACCCGCAAGGAGTTCCATATCTTGTATTGTCTGATGAGCCGCGCGGGACGGGTGGTGAGCAATTCCAAGTTGTTAACCGCCGTATGGGGGCCCAACTGCAGCGAAGAAATCCAGTACCTGCGAACTTATGTCAATCAGTTGCGCAAGAAGATTGAGGACGATCCATCAAATCCGCTTTATCTGCTTACAGTTATTTACACGGGATACAGGTTTGCCGATGCGCAGACCTTCGACGAGAAGGCTACCTGCGCGGCAGAGCAGGCAAGCAGGTCGGAATCGGCGATGAGCGCAGATTATTTGCTCTAGTCCTGCCAGCGGGCGCTTAAGTCGAACAATATCTCATTTATTGAGCAGGCCCAAGTGCAAGGTTAGGGTGCAGAATCCGGCTTGTTGAAGCGATAACCGACACGAGCATCCGTCAACAAATACTGCGGCTCCTGGGGATCGTCTTCAATTTTCTTGCGAAGCGAACGGACGATGGTGCGAAGATATTCGAACTCTTTCCCATACTCCGGTCCCCACACGGACTTCAGTAGTCGCGCATGTGGAATTGGCTCGCCGGCGTGCATCATCAAGTAATGCAGCACCTCAAATTCCTTCGGCGTGAGGCGAATGGCGATTCCACGCTTCTGCACGCGGAACTTCACAGGATCCAACTCGATCTGGTTGTGGCGAATCGGCGCGCTTCTGTTGACATCCTGAGCATTTCTTCTGCGAACCGCCGAGCGCAATCGCGCCGTCAGCTCTCGCAATTGAAATGGTTTGGTGATGTAATCATCGGCGCCGGCATCCAGCGCAAGCACCATATCATCCTCGCTATTCATCACCGTCAACATCAGAATCGGCATACGCGCTATCGCCTGCCGGATGCAACGGCAGGTTTCCACTCCACCCATTCCCGGCATATCAACGTCCAGCAATACCGCATCGAACCAGGTGACGCGAACCAATGCCAACGCCTCTTCCCCGCGAGCCGCTTCAACGATCGTGAAGCCCATACCCGTCAGTGTTATGCTCAGTGCGCGTCGCGTGGAACTGTCGTCGTCCACCACGAGGATGGTGCCTTGTGCTGCGATTGGCGATTCGGTATTCAATTCATCCTCCTTGCGCCAGTCGGCAGGGACAGAAAGAATGTTGTGCCTTCCTTGTCATCGCTGATAACCCACACATGTCCATGATGGGCCTCCGCAGCTTTCCTGACTACGGAGAGTCCAATCCCTGTTCCGGGCACGGAATTCTTAACATTCTGCGCTCTATAAAAGCGGTCGAAAATCCTCTCCCGGTCTTCAATCTGAATCGTCGACCCAAAATTATGTACTGAGATCAACACTTCGGCGTGGCTCATTCGTACTGCAACTCTAATCGGTGTTCTCGGCATTGAATACTTCCGGGCATTGTCGACGTACTGCGTGAGGATCATCGCCAACAGCGCACTGTCCACATTCACAGTCAACGCCGGATCCTCTATATCTAACTCGATCCGATTTCTCAACTCCCCCTCGGGCCGAATGCTCGTCACTTCATCAAGCAGTTGCTTAACATTTACTTCGCTGGTCCGCAAACCTATCTGTTCCGTTTCAAGCTTCGCAGTCAGCAGCAATTGCGTGCACAGTTTGTTCAACCGATTGACCTCGCCGTCAATCAGCGTTACCAAATCGCGTTGCGAGCTGCTCAACTCGCCTAACTCAAATAAGCCCGAGCTGGCAGTTTGAACTGCGGTCAGCGGCGACTTGAACTCATGGGCCAGCGCATCCATAACCGCAGCACGCAATTGCTCACTCTTGCTTGCCGTCTCTGCTCTTTCTTCCTTCTCATACGACTGGTACCGGTCAATGGCAATGGCCGCAAGCGACGCAAGTGCATCGACTACCAGCGGGCCCATCTGTCCACGCACGACCAGCGCACCCACAGATCCGGGTCCAGCCTGCAATATACGCTGCGAGGTCTCCGTCTCTTGATCATCATGTGCGGCGTTGTGAAGATAACAATCTTTGGCTATATCTTCTTCGCCCTCGCCCCAGTCGCCCACCCTGTCCTGGCGTCCGAGATTCATATCGAACAAGGCGACGGCCACGGTGCCAAATATCCTGTGAATTAGAACCACGAGCTGCGGCCCGGGTGGCTGGTGCAGATCCAGCAACATTGAGTTCCGACTCAACTCATACAATTGCTTCATCCCCGCGCGATGTATGGCCGCCTCTCTTGCATTTCGCAACTCTTTCGCTGACAACCTGCTGATCGCGAGCGCCGTTGTTTCAAACGCACCCAGAGCCGCCCAGTCGTGCGAATTTGACATGGCAAAACGAAATAAAGGCAGAGTAAAGAAATAGTCCAGGCAGGCGACAGCCAGAATCGACGTGAAAGAAGCCTGCCAAAAACCGCAAAACATTGCCATTGCTACGACAAGCAGCAGATAGACAAAACTGATTGTCGTCAAGTCAACCCGCAGTTTGAACCCGAGATAGGTAGGGAGCGCGATCACCACGCCTGCCGCAAAGCACTGTCCCAGGACACGAAATCTTCGCAGCCGATAGCTCCATCCCAAGACAATCGAATTTGTCATCGTACCCGGAATTTGCTCACGCTATATCAGCCTTGCCTTCTACAAACTAGCCTAGCCAGACTAGCGTAAAGAACTTATAAGGATTATGTATATCGAAATCTAATGAAGTTTAGGTCGGGTGATGAACCCACCCCGCCTTTCAACTCCCAATGATGAATAGGGATTACTGAATCTTAGGAGGCGCTGCCTGCTCCGCCATTTGAGTATATTTTGCCGAGAGTAGGCCCGCCTTGGTGGCTTTTTCGACATAGTATTCGTAGAGATTCCGGGCAGAATCCGACGGCCTTGGATACTTGGCAGCCGCGCCCATGACGTTCTGGCCACGACGCACCCACTCCTGTTTCTCCTCCGCCGCCTGTTGCAAGTAATCCTTGTGTTGCTTCTCGTAGTAGCCAGCCAAAGTCCTGTATTGCTCCGGTGTATGCGCGTCGCGAGCCAATTGTTTCAATTGAGCCCGTGTGTAGTGATCGCCCTCCTCCGCAGAGGAGACGGAGCCATTGGCACTTCCAATGCCGACTAGAGCACCAGACAAGATGCATGCCGCAAAGAAAAATCCTTTCATCGTTGCCACCTCCACGATTGAGTATTGGCCGTTCGACGTAAAGGAGGCATGAAGAAAACACAAATTCATCGTAAGGCACAAATACGGCGAGTCTCTGAACTCGTACTTGAACTACGGTCAGATAGGAGTCTTAGCGGTGATGTTATTCGCAGAGCCTCGGTATAGATATAAGCTGGCACTTTACATCCGAATACATGCTGCCTCACGATCCGATGGCGTTTGTATCTCTAAGCCGACTTCGTCAGGCGTGCCGAATACCGGCTCCAACGGCAAGCCACCCAACTTGTACCCACACAATGGATTTCATAGGCCGTTTTACGACACTTTGAGGGCATTGCGATTAAGTTAAATTGCTGATTCTTAAAATTATATTTGCATTGGGAATGATGACGTTCCATTTCCTGGCTCAAATCCCGTTTAGAGCCTCTTGTCACGCGCCAGCAAGCCTTTCTGGGAGGCGGCCTACGGTCCAGCACAACGTATTCATGCAGAGCTATTCATTTAGCGTGGACCAAACTGATGTCGGTCATCACTCGGAGCAGAACCGGAGTCTGTTAGCAGCACGAAGCGCCATCACGGTATCTTCCTCGCTCCCATGAGCTTGGAGCTCAAACGCTCTCAATGCGATCGACAATTGGCAAACTTAAATGAGAAATAGCTAAAGGCAAACTGGGTCCTGCCGAAGAAGCGAATATAAGCATAAAACGTGTGCCTTTGGAGATTCTCAAAGAAAGCTCTACGCCGCTGCTGTGCGCTAATTTCAGCCACTTTAATCTTCCATTCCTCCCCAGTCTTTCCACAGCAATCACTCCAGACTCTGGTACGGCACGTTCCAGCGGCCGTGTCATCGGGCATGGCGAAGCCCGTGGGCAAGCTTCCTTCGACACGACGCATGAACTTATCAATCGTGCTTCCCCTCCGGAATCAGGATCAGATCTCCATCCTGCTGAACAAGCTCTACGATCCGTCCAGTCCCGATTACCGTCGCTTCCTCACTGTCACCGAATTCACAGACCGGTTCGGGCCATCCGCTCAGGGCTACCAGGCCGTTGTTGAATTCGCCAAATCGTATGGATTTACCGTGAACGGATATCCTCGGAACCGACTGGTGGTGCCGATCAACGGGACAGCGGATCAGGTCCAAAGAGCTTTCCATGTAGCGATGAAGGTCTATCGGCATCCTACTGAGAACCGCGACTTCTTTCCAATCGATTGCGAACCCTCGCTCGACCTGAATGTACCCGTGGCGCACATCTCGGGCCTGAACAATTACTCGCTGCCGCGATCCATGGGGCCGCTGCTCAGAATCTCAGCAGCGCAGCGGTGCAGGGCTCCGGCCCGGGCGGCTCGTATCTTTCCAGTGACATGCGGGCAGCCTACTACGGCGGTGCCCTGACCGGCAACGGACAGATAGTCGGGCTTGTGCAGTTTGATGGCTATAACATCAGCGACGTCACGGCGGCCTTCAACGGAACTGCTTCGGCGACCGCGAATGGGAGCAATTATGTATTGGGGTATACTCCCCCCGCCGGTGGAGCAACCTATACCATCCCGATAAACAACGTGCTTCTGGACGGCGCTACTGGAAGTCCGGGGCAGTTCGAGCCTCCAGCAGATGATGCGGAACAAGTGCTGGACATCGTGCAATCGGTCGGCATGGCCCCAGGTTTGAGCCAGGTTCGCGTGTACATCGGCGCTTCTGATGCCGACATTTTGAATGCAATAGCTTCGGAATCAGAGAACCTGGCCATGCAGGTAAGCATTTCATGTACATGGTACCCGGACGATCCTTCGACCGACGATGTTTTCTCCGAGGAGTTTGCCTTACAGGGTCAAAGTGTCTTCGTTGCATCCGGGGATTACGGTGCATACAGCCCGTCTGTTCCGTACTATTACCCGGCGGAAGACCCCTGGGTAACGGCGGTGGGAGGGACCAGCCTCACCACGAATGGTGCAGGCGGAGCCTTGACCTCAGAGACTGCGTGGGGTCAGAGCGGCGGCGGCATCAGTCCCGACGGAATACCGATTCCAACCTGGCAGGAATAGCGCAATCGCATCTTCTACCTACACGATCAAGTAACCGCTATGTGCTCAGAGTATGGCAGCGAAGCCAGGACCACGACGGCTAGCTCAGTCCAGCACACTGCCATACTTTCCAAATCGTGAATTGACGCATCCCGGCAACCGTGCAGACCACTGGAGGTGTTAGCCTTTCATCGCGCAATTCTTGACCTGTACACATCGAGTAAAATCAAGCCTGATTCTCTAATGAGACTTCAGCGGTCGAGTCACTTTGCATCGGGGTGAAAGCCCATTGTTTTGAGCGCCGGTGCAATCTCAGGATTCGCCATGAAGTTCTTCCACACAAGACTTGTGCGGCTGTTCTCAATCATCACTGCCATCGGCGCCTGATTCAATCCCATTGTGATGCCGGAGTACCAATTCTGCTGCAGATTGAACGCGTCGCGGAAGCCGTAAATGTCCCAAACCTGCGCCCCAAAATCGCGATAGAAGTGGCGCAGCGCTGCCATGGATTCCTGCGGCGTGTAAACGATGGCGCTGATCGCGCCCGTGGGGGCGATGGTTCCGTCGTCGAGTCTCGGTGTTGGCTCGTACGGAACATAGTGTTCAGGACCGTCCACTGCGGTGATGCCCCACGTATCGGCGCCATAGCCCTTCCAGTTGTGCGGATTCCGGATGCAGTAGGCCAGGTTGATCTGTGCCTGCGCGCGATTGTTGTCGGCATAATCAGTGAACTTGTCGTGGATGCCGCGCGGATCAAAACCCATGAACGAATACTCAGTAAAAAAGAGCGGTCCACCTGTGCCGCGACCCACAGGAAGCGTGATGCCGTAGTAGCTTTCGCCGTTGGCGTAACGATTGCCGATTCCCTCGCCAACCCAGCCGCTCAAGTAATCACTCGCCGGAATCGCGTGACTCGCGGATGCTATCGCCTCAAGATAGGTGATCATGACTTCGTTCCATCCGGTCAGACGATTGGCGATGTGGAATGAATATTCAGGCGACCAATGCCAGTAGAGAGCATCGCGTTGCGGAGCGGCGCGAAACCAATCCCAGTCGACGCCCTCCCAGAGCCGGGTGATGCGCTCGTACAATTCTTTCCCGATAGGGCCGTCTCCTTTGAAATATTGCCGGGACGCCAGCAAGCCTTCCATCAAAAACGAAGTCTCCACCAGGTCCGCACCGTTATCGTAAATGCCGAAAACCGGTAATCGCTTGCCGGTGCTGCCGCTGAGGAAGTGCGGCCACGCGCCGTGATAGCGGTCCGCAGTTGCGAGAAAGCTCGTGATGCGCAGCAGGCGATCCACTGCCTGCGCGCGCGTAATGAAACCCCGCTCGGCGCCCACGATGATGGCCATCACGCCAAACCCGCTTGCACCCAGAGCGACGATATCGTCGTTACCCGGCGTGTTTTCGCGCGTCATGCCGGAGTGAGACTCATCGGCCTCCCAGTAATAGCGAAATGACGCCTCCTCAACCATCGTGAGCAGTTCATCGTCCGTCATGGGATGGGTCGATGCTGTCACTGCCGTGGATGGCGGCGATTCCCTGAGCGAAGAAGTTCGTGCTGTGATGCGATAGGATGCGGTCACGTGCGGATCGCCAACATAGTCGCAATAGCGATTCACGCCGGGCCTCTGAACACCGATGGGCTTGAATGGTTCACCGCGCTCAGAACGGTAGATGACATATTGTGCCAGCGCGGGATCGTTCACCAGCTTCCAGGCGATGTCGATGTGGCGCTCATATCCCGTGGCACGAAGTCCATTGGGAGAAGGCGGCGCGGCCTGATGTGGCGCAGGATCATTTTCAACGCGAATATCGTCCATTGCGAGCGTGTGCGAAGTGGAGTCAGCTTTGCCCTGCACAAAGATCAAAGTGACCACACGGTGCGCCTCAAACGAGTGCAACGAAGCGGTGTGAAACGCATTGAGAGGAATGCGAACCCGCGTCCACTTGCCGGGGCGAAGGTCTGGCGTGAACGCGCCGATCGCGAGCGGCCAGGTAAAGTTGTCATCAGCATCGCGCAGGGCGAGCTTTGGCAAAGCGCCGGCGTGGATGCCGTCGGCTGAGTAAAACCAGAGCCAGAGATTAGCGCCCGGAAAATCGAGCGTACGATTACGCCAGCAGTAGAGGCGCACTTCCGCCGTCCAGCCGCCAGCCGGCAAGGAATTCCACTCCAGACTCAGCGCGTTGGGACCGCTGATGAAGTGTTTTGTGTCAACGGGAATCTTTCCATCAACGAGACGCAGCGTGCTGGGCGCGTTCACCTTCCCGCTTGAATAGAAGTAAGCGCCCGGAGAGAGGCTGTTCTCGAAGAAAACCTGTTGGGAGTAATTTTGATCTGCCCGAGCCGAATGCGGCCCATTGGCAACCGTTGCCAAAAGGAAGAGGCAGGAAAGAAAGAACATATTTACATTGTTCGGAAACTGCACACTCAACCTCCGGCAACCCACTAAACGGCATAGAAGATGGAAAGATAGCTATCTCCTGAAGGTAACCCGCGAAAGAAGTTATAGCCCATAAACATTTCCTCATTATTTTGCCATAAGTGTTTATGAATTGCATTTGCACGGAAGGGACGCCAGCGCCGTCCAATTCAAACCGTCGGCCGTGTGCTTGAGCACTCTCGCAAGACGAGACTGAATAAGTGAACGGCGCTGACTTGACAGAGTGAGAAGGGTATCGTCTACAAAATTTAATTAGAGCTCACTCGATCATTGTTGAAGAGCTTCCAGCCATGCGGCAAGAAAGTTGACCAGATCAGTTGGTGGCCGAAGCCATAAATGTGCTGCGCTAGGCACCCATTGACGCCGCACTAGCACCCCTAGCCCTCTGTCACCGAGCGCTTCAAAGGCATCTTCGTCGGTTCTATCATCTCCTAGATACGCAATGGGCGAATCAGATTCCAATTCAGTCAACACTTGCAGCACCGCATTCCCTTTGTTACGCCCGGCGCGCAATTCCAGTCCACCGTCGAAGCGCAACAGCTGCATGCCTGGAACATCTGCAAACGGGCTGAACAATTCCAGGCAGTGTTTTTGCGCCGCTTGGTTCAATCGTGCGTGGATTCCGCGCCAATGCAATGCGATCGCATTCCATTTTTCTTCGACTCTCACTCCCAGTCTGATCGACGTCGAGTGAATTGTGTTCCGCGCCGCAACCAATGCTTGCCTCTGCTGAGGAAACAATTCATCCTGCTCGAGACGCCCACCGGGGTAAAGCCGCTCGGCTCCATGCGCGCCAAAAATCTCGAGGGGCTTACGCAATACAAGTTGCGGCGCCATTTCCAGAGCCGGCCTACCCGTTACGATAACAATCCTGGTGCGGCCTTCGTCCTGGATTTGTTGCAGTAATCTGCGCACTCCGGTCCACGGCTGTACCTTGGTTGGATCGATACGAAAGGGCGCCAGCGTTCCGTCATAGTCCAGCAGCAATGCGCTTTCGGGCGAATCAGCCACTGATTGCAAAAATTCTTCTTCGTTCAAATTGACAGAAGATTTGGCGCCGAGCATGACAGGTTCCATCATTGTGGCCATGACACGTTCCTCCCTCCCACGACCATCGAGACGACGTTCATAAATCAACATCGCGGCGCAAAAATTGCGCCTCTCGAAGCCCTCAAGCGCGCTTGCGTTGCGTACGATTCATCACAACGGCCATGATCTCGTCCTCGATCCGCACAGCGCATAGATCAGTAAGAATGTTGGATGCCCAACGGTAGACGTTATGTTCTCTAACCTGTCGCCGCATACGCTCCATCCTCAACCGCCGCTCATTTGGACTCATTTCGAGCCCGGTGCGAATGGCTTCAGAAACCTGCACGCTATCGTAGGGGTTGACAATAAGAGCATCCGTCAACTCCTGAGCGGCGCCGGTAAAACTACTCAGCACCAGCACGCCATCACAGTCCTTGCGGGCAGCGATAAATTCCTTTGCAACCAGATTCATTCCGTCGTGCAGCGAGGTTACGAGGCATAGATCGGCGGCCTGATAATAACGCACGATCTCGAGGTGGTTGCATTGACGCTCAATCAAAATCACCGGCTTCCAGCGCGAAGTTTGAAAGCGCTGATTGATGCGCTCAACAGTTTCCTCAACCTGGACACGCAGTTGCTCGTAAGCCGGAATGCTGGTACGGCTGGGGGAGGCAATTTGTACGAATACGATTTGTTGCTGATACCGGGGGTGCTCTTCAAGCAGCAACTCGTAAGCCAGCAGGCGCTCCACGATTCCTTTGGTGTAGTCCGTGCGGTCTACGCCAAGCAGGAGTTGCTTGCCTTCCATGCCTAGGTCGCGGCGCAACTCGCTCGTTCCAGCAGACGGAGGATTCCAGAACACGCTGCTTCGTTCCTCGTCACCCAATGAATGGTTGACGCCATCTGTCTTTCCATTCGCTTCCATTGTTTTTCCGGTTCTTAGAAAGTTAGCCGAGTCTGAATCATTTTCATCCCAGGCTACGCTGATGGGATAGGGACGCACGGCCGAATGGTGCCCCTTCCGCCGAATGCTGAACTGTTCCCGATCCGTTCTAGCTTCTAACACACGATCAACTGTATCCAGGAAGTTATTGCAATGAGACTGAAGGTGAAAGCCTATAACATCGGCGGATACTAGCCCGTCCACTAACTCTGCTTGCCAGGGGCAAATGGAGAATACTTCAGCATTGGGCCATGGGATGTGCCAGAAGATAGCTACGCGCGCGTCGGGCCGGGCGCGCTTGATGATCTTCGGCAAAAGAGCGAAGTGGTAGTCCTGAACGAAGACTACGGGATGGTCCGTGCCGCGCATCTCTTCAATGAGGACTTCGCTGAATTTTTTGTTTACGTTTTGATAATAGGCCCAATCGCTTGCGCGGAAGTTGGGCCGCGTGTGCGCAATGTGGCAGAGCGGCCATAATCCCTCGTTCGAGAAGCCTTCATAGTAGCCCGCTTCTTCCTCAGGACTAAGCCAGACCCTGCGCAAGGTATACCGCTTATCATCGGGGGGCACGCGCAGTCGATCGCGCTCATCGACATTTGCCGCATCATCATTGCCGCTGCCATGAGCGATCCACGTTCCGTCGCAAGCCTGAAGAATCGGTTCAATTGCCGTAACCAGTCCGCTTGGCGGCACGATGCATTCGGTCGTTCCTCCGCGGCGCACATGCATATAGGGCTCGCGATTTGAAACCACAAAGATTTTTCCATTGCCCAAACGCTGGCGCACATGCACAGCCAGCCGATCGGCCGTCCACACATGCTCAGCAGCGTCGCGTAATCGAGCCTCAGTTACAGCTGCTTCTCGCGCGCGGGTCAGATTCTCCGTAAGGAAGTTGACCTCTTTTGCCAAGGGGAGGAGATAGCCGAATACATTCGCGCCATCCTCGACGCCGGCTTCGCCATGCCGCAAGCGGCGCAGCCATTCCGCAGCTCGGGTAAGCGGCTGCAGCAGGAACCAGCGAACCATTGCCAGCGTTACTACAACAACCAATACGACCAATGCTGCAATGCGCAAAAAGCTTCTTTGCCAAACTTCGTTTCCATCGGTGCGAATATAGTCCGCGTCAACCAGCATCAGCAACGCGCCAACAATTTGCCCTCCACTGTGCAGCGGTATGACATCTTCGTACCACAGCCTGCTTGAAGACCCGGCACTCGTTTGATGATTCCCTCTATTGCCGGAGCCTGCAGTGCCGCGTTGCGTATCCTCCTGCACTTTAACGAAGGTACTTGATTCCTTCCCTGCGGTTAGAACTTTATTCAGAAGAACCGGGTGCATATCCTTCATTGGAAGCAAATTGCCGGCAGAGGCAAGAAGCTGTCCGTTATTGTTAAAGACCGCGAGGCTTGGTTGATCGGGATGCTGGCGCAAACGCTCGAGTATCGCGGGCCATTCTTCTTTTGGAGCTGACAAGAATTGCTGTTCGATCTGCGTTTGCAGGCTGGCGCCGAACCACTGGGTCCTGCGCGCAAGCTCACTGCGCAGGGTGTGCCTATGGGCCAGTACGTCAAAGTATGTGGAAGCTACGGAGATCAGTGTGATTCCAAGCAGCAAAGACGCAACCAGTCGCAGACGAAAGAATTTCATTTTTCTTCTCCTTTAGGGAGTGAAGCTGAACTTTCGTCCCGGTGGACCACGAGCACAGATAGCAGCGTAGTAGATTTGATTTACGAAATCCGAGATTGATTCAGGCGCCCCGCAGGCGTGACATGCAATCTGGCCCTTAAAGACACAAATCCGCCTTTGCTTGCGATGAATGCTGCATGCGACATTCCAAACTGGAAGCCTAAGCGAACCAAGGAGATACAAATGCTCTCTTGAGGGCGGCTGCCACAGGATGCGAAATATTTACATCACGGCGTGTAAAAAGGCTCCGGTATAAAATAAAAATAGGAACGGAACCGGCTCCTTGAACTCCAGCTTCGCCTAGCTTGCCTAGGCATTAGACCCAAGATAGTCATTTTAAAGAGAATATGCGCACATAGGCGCTTTTACATGGTAGATATTGAATAGTGAAGCAAGAGCAATCTTCACCCCATCGGGAATCGCCAAACTACGAGCCATGTCAAAGACATCTACAACCAACTCCGTCAAAGTCTTGATAGTTGAAGACGAGCCTCACGCGCTGATGGGGCTCGCAGAGTTGATTTCTGGCTGGGGATATCGTACCGAAACGGCGCGGGACGGCATCGAGGGTTGGGAGAAGGCGATAGCCTGGAACCCGGCCATTTTGGTTACTGACCTGAAAATGCCGAGGCTTGACGGAATTGGCCTGCTGACCAAACTGGCAGAGGATAACTCGAGCAACACCAACATGGCAGTGGTTGTGCTCACAGCAATGGGTTCGATCGAACTGGCCGTAGACGCAATGAAGCTGGGCGCATACGACTTTCTCCAAAAGCCTGTGGATGCGACGCGCCTCCGCACAATTTTGGCGAATGCTACACGCCAGCGAGAAACCGAGATCGAATTGGAAGTGGCGCGCAGGAGATTGCGCGAGACTGGCGTCCTGGGGTCGTTGGTGGGCAGTTCCCCACAGATGCGGGAGATATTCGCGCTAATCGAACAGATTGCGCCCTCCAATGTATCGGTGCTGATCACTGGCGAGAGCGGCACCGGCAAGGAGCTTGTGGCGCGCACCCTGCACAATCTCAGCCCACGCAAGGCGAAGCCATTTGTCGCGGTAAATTGCGCGGCCATTCCTGAAACGCTTATTGAGAGTGAGATCTTCGGCCACGAGAAAGGCTCATTCACCGGCGCTGAAGAAAGACGCCTTGGATGCTTCGAACTGGCTTCCGGGGGCACTTTGCTGCTGGACGAGCTGGCTGAGATGCCTGTGGGCACACAAGCCAAACTGCTGCGTGTGCTCGAAGAGCGCAAACTTCGCCGATTGGGTGCGCGTACCGAGCTGGATATTGACGTGCGCGTGCTCGCGGCTACCAACCACGATCCTGAAACGGCTGTTGCCCAGGGGAATCTGCGCGCAGATCTTCACTACCGGCTCAACGTCTTCCATATTCCCATGCCGCCGTTGCGCGAGCATCTTCAGGACATCCCGGCGATGACTGAAGCCATGCTGTCAGAGATGAATCAGAAGCACAGTCGCAGTGTTTCCGGCGTGGCCCAGTCGATGCTGGACCGTATGATGGCCTACGACTGGCCTGGTAATGCACGCGAGTTGCGCAATACCGTGGAGCGGGCGGTGATTCTTTGTCCGGATGGCGCGCCGCTCGATGTCGGCCACCTGCCGCCAGGTTTTGGCAAAGGGCAGATTCAGGCTGCTCATGCACTCGATGCGAGCATGGTTCCAATTCGCGTTGGAACCACTGTGGAAGAGGCCGAACGGCAATTGATATTGCGCACTCTCGAAGCGACAGGACAGAACAAGACACGCGCCGCGGAGATTCTGAGCGTGAGCCTCAAGACCTTGCACAACAAGCTCAAGCTGTATAGTCAAATTCCTGCCGACAGGCAAAGTTGAACCATGCGCCTGAAAACCAAACTCGTCTTAGCCATCACCGGCCTGGTTTTTCTTATCTCCGGATTGCTCTCGCTGGTATATGTCGACCGGCTTCTGCACTCGGCTGTGCAGCAGACCTACGACACTGACCGGATGATAGCCAACCAGATACTGTTTGCGCTGCGTTATGCACTCGAGGCTGGACTCAAGGACCAAACGGTCGATCCAAACAACCCGGCACAGTTGCGTAATATGGAGGCCGACGCTGTCCGCAACAATGCTCGACTGCAGGCAGTGATCGAATCGGTCAATCGTTATTCCCTCACCATCTACGACATCAATATCGGCGACAGCCGGTCGAGCACGCTGCTCAGCACCAATCCCGACAATGAAGACCAGCCAATGCCCGTCCGTCCGAACTTGAGCGTGCTTCTTGACGCCAGCCCCATTCACTTGATGAGGGTAGTGCTCGGTCCGCCGCGCGTGTTTGACGTGGTTGTGCCACTGGAACGAAACGGCAGCCGTTTTATCACCGTCAACGTTGGAGTGCGCACCACATTTCTGCGTGCTGTTTATGAGCCAAAGATGGTGGAGTCGCTCACACTGATGGGCTTCGTGCTGGGAACGGGCCTGCTGGTGGCTTTTCTCCTCAGCAATATTGCGCTGCGGCCGATGGAGCAGATCAGCCGGCAGCTTGACTACCTGACTGCAGCCGGAGAGACAGCGGGCGACGAAGATAAGGCGAACAGCCAGGACATGACGGCGCGCGTTTCCACCAAAATTGAGCGCATCGGCCGGCGCATTCGCAATGTAGAGGAGGTGTTTTCCGCGTTGAAGGGAAATCTCGATCGGATTCTCGGCAACCTTCAGGATGGAATCCTCCTTTTTACCGGCGACGGGCGCGCCGTGCTCGTCTCCGAGGCTGCGCGGCGGTTTTTGTCCCACGAGAGGGACGGAATTCTGGGCATGCATGCGAGTGAGATTTTTGATCGCTCCACCGTGCTCGGCCAGACCCTTGGAGAGGCCTACGAAGCCGGCGTCCCCCTGGTGCAGAAAGAGATCCGCACTGAGACCGGCAGACGAATTCAGGCGTCGTTGGATTTTATTCATGACGATGAAAACCGCCAGGGGCTGGGCGCGCTGGTCACCCTGCACGATGTGGAATCAGCCGAAGAGATCGAGTCGGAACTCGAGCTCTCGCGCCGCATGGCCGCCATTGGCCGGCTCACCGCCGGAGTGGGCCACGAGGTAAAAAATCCCATCAATGCAATTGTTGTGCATATGGAACTGCTCAAGACCAAGTTGACCGGCGCAAGCGCTCCTGCCGTGCGTCATTTAGAGATCATCGATGCAGAAATTCACCGCCTCGATCGCGTGGTGCAGATGCTGGTGGACTTCTCCCGGCCAGTAGAACTCAACCTGCGCGAGCAGGATCTGCGCTCGGTGATTGGCGACATGCTGGAGTTGGCTGCGGTGGAGTTTTCTACGCGCAATGTGAAGCTGGTCAGCCGCATGCCCGCATCGCCGCTACCGGTCAACATCGACGCCGACCTCCTCAAACAAGCGGTGCTGAACGTCATTCAAAATGGCGCCCAGGCCATGCCGGAAGGGGGCCAGCTGGAAGTTGTTCTTGAGGAGGAACGGAAATCCGGGTGGAAGACTGCCGTCCTGCGCATTGCAGATCAGGGCCCCGGAATTCCCGATGAAATCCGGGAGAAAATCTTCGATCTCTATTTCTCCACCAGGAAGGGCGGCAGCGGTATCGGCCTGGCCATGACTTACCGCATTCTTCAGTTGCACCACGGCAGCGTTGAAGTAGAATCAAAAGCAGACCGTGGCGCGGTTTTTCTGCTCCGTATTCCACTTGCTGCCGCGGAATGGGGGCGCCGAAATCTTCCTCCGGCAAGCGTTTCAAACTAGAGAAGGTTGAATCGGATGAGGCTGCCTGCTAGAAGTGTCGCGTGGCTGCTGCCGATGTTTCTCACGGCATGCATTCACATAACCCGGCACAAGCCAGTTCCGGCTCTTCCCCCTTCCATCTATAACGCTCATAACATATTAGAGACCACACCTATCGAACTTCCGGAGTCGGAGTTAATGCTCCCAACCGAGCCTCTTATCTCCGATATTTCCGTGCTGCCGGAGGAGATGCTCAAGCCGCCCATCAGGCACAGGAAGACGGCCGGCGATACCCAGCAGGAAGCCGGTGAAACCGCAGGCGTCAGCGCTATCGGCCAGCTTTCTTCAGGGGATCTTCCGGACGAGTCGCGCGAAACAGCGGACTCCATCGCGGCTACCGAGAGCGGGCTTAATGGAATTCACCGCACGCTGAGCACTGGGCAGCGTAAGACAGTCGCCCAAATCAGACGGTTCCTCAAGCAGGCCAGGGAGGCGCTCGATTCAGGCGACGTGGATGGAGCGCAAACGCTGGTCGCCAAGGCGAAGGTCCTGCTCAAAGAGATTGCCTACTAGGATTTCTGAGGGAACTGAGTTACCTTTCTTCGGATTGACCAATGGGATTGAAACACGTCAGGAGAACTTTGCCTCCCCAAGGCTTTTCTTACCCGGTAGAAAGTACACGGTTCCGGAAAAACTACATAGCCAAAAGGTTTTTCAAGATGCTCAAGCCCCATGTATCGCCCGAGGATTTTATCTTATAAACCTAACGATCTAAACCAGCTAACCCCTTTTCAGCGAGGGCCCAATATGTTTGGCCCGCTTGTTGCTTATGCATTGGGCATGAGATATCTAACTTCGAGCTCGGTCCCGTTATCAGGCAAGCTGGCAGTTCTCTTGCTGGCATTTGCAATCGGAATCCCCGCGCTGGCACAAGACTCGCAATCTACTGGCGATACACAGAACACCCCGCCCCCGACGGCACAACAGCCTTCCGGCCCGCCAACGGCCACCGTGCCGCAGCCGAAGGAGGGATTCTGGGGACACTTGAATCCGTTTGCCACCAAGAAGTGGACCAAGCGTCAAACCGACCCCATCAACGACCGGCTCAGCGAATTGGATGATGTGAATTCAAAGAATGCAAGGGACATCCGTGATGTGGACGACCGGTCCCAGGCGGGCATTCGCCGGGCGCAGTCCAGCGCCGATGCCGCCAATGAACTTGCCACCACGGCAGGCAATCAAGCTCAGCAGGCCAACTCCACCGCGCAAGGTGCTGCCGGACACGTTGACCAGTTGAACACCACGGTGAACGGCATCGACCAGTACCAACCGGTGACGGAAGCCGAAATCAGATTTCGCAGCGGACAGCCCGTGCTTTCGGCTGCGGCTCGCAAGCAACTCGACGACATGGCAGCCACCATTGCCGGACAGCAAGGCTACATCCTGGAGATGGAGGCGCGTTCTCCGCTTGCCGGCAGCGCCGGAATCCAGAGATCTGAGCGGCTGGCCGAAGCAGTCAAGCGCTACATGGTTGTTGAACATCAGATTCCCGTCTACCGCTTGCACGCGGTGGCTCTTGGAAATGCACACGGAGACGCCGATGAAGGCGCCAGACCGGTGCAAATCAGCAGCGTGCATGTTCGGTTGATGGAAAACAGTTTGGCGGCCAAGGGAGCAGCATCCCCCCAGAGTGCTGATTCCCCGAGCGGTATGGCACAGCCCTAAGAGCGCGCCCCCTCCCCAGGGGTATATTTCTGCTCTGACAGCCGCACGCCGTGGGCCGCCAATCATCTCTCGCATCAAGCGAGAGGACCCATACAGCTTGGCCCCCGTTCTTCACGGGGGCCTATTTTTTTGTTCCGATTCAAACCCAGTTGAGAGATGCACAATGGACTCGACCGCTGGAGCATTTCGCTATTCGCATGCAGCGATTCTCTGCCAGAGAAGCGATTCTCTGCTGGTCTGAAGATTACCGGTCCCGGCGAGAATAAGATAGCGCCGGCCTCCTGGCCGGCTGTAACGTGGACCTCACGGTCCACGTCCCCCCTACGTCTTCATGAGAATTGCTCTAAGGATGAGCTGCTTCCAAATTTCTGCCGAATACATTCAGAATGCAGTTCGTTGGCAAGTCCTCGCATGCAAGCGGCAGAACGACTGGCTTTACCGGGGAACACACTGCACCGAGCGGGAACTTGGCCTCCTTGACGAGGTTAGAGCGGCTCCAAAGTAGTTCTGTCCTGTGGAGTCAACCAACATTTTCTTTCGACAGTTTGCAGATAATTACTCTCTCCAGGCGCACTATCGAAATGGAGAGACTCACGAAATGCACTTCAGAAACTGCCCCTGGTTCAATCTGTCGGACATCGGACCGGTTTATCCCCAAGGTGTACCCACCCCTCCGGGGGTCCGATTCCCCTCCTGTTCGCCTTTCTTATCACTTAAGTAACTGATTATAAAAGATAATAAGCTAAAATCTAGATGTAGAAAATGCGCCAAGAAAGCTTGATTCCGGCCGTTTCCCGCTGATTTGAGCGGAAAAACGCTCCTTTTTCAGCGCCATTGAATCCACCCGCAAGTAGTTCGCCAGGCCACAGCCGGCTGCGGCGGAAGCTAAGTCATCAAGCTAAAACGGTAAGTGGACCAGGTCGCGGAATCCACAGATGTAACGCAATCTTCTCCTGTCCAGTCATTCTCTGCAGAGGGGCAACTGAATCATTGATCTCACTGGATTTCCAGATCTATTTTTGATTTCCACTTTCACCAAGGAGGGCCATATCATGAACAACCGGACGCCATGAGGGCCGATCCGCGTTGCGGACCGGCCCTCTTTGTGGACTACGCAGATATCTTCAAGCACGCGGAGTGCATACAAGGAATAGGTGCAACCTATACTCTAGCGAACTGTTGATCGGCCAGGACGGCCCTTAGACGCGGTCTATGAACCTGAATCCGCCCCTTGTAGTCGATAAGGCCGAGGGTACGGAATCGGTTCATAAAGTAGCTCACGCGAGGCCGGGTAGTGCCGATCATCTCAGCCAGAGTCTCGTGTGTGATGGGGGGAATGAGAGTTTGGGTCTCATCGGGCTTCCCGGATTCCGCCATCCTGAGCAGTGTGCGCGCCAGGCGCTTTTCGCTGGTGTTGAAAATCTGATCGACAAGGTCGGTCTGAGTGCGGATTTCCCGGTTCACCACAAACGACACGAATTGTTCGCAGAAAGCCGGCTCCTGATGCATTAACCGAACCAGCTCCTCCTTCTGGATCTTCACCGCGGTGCAGGTATTCACTGCCATGGCTGTCGCCATGCGTAGTCCAGGGACATCCGTCAGCGAGTCCTCACCGAAGAAGTCGCCCGGGCTGAGAAGCACAATCGTGGCCTGCTTTCCGCTAGCAGAAACCACACAAAGTTTCGCCCGGCCCTCCTTCAGGTAGAAGACGGAATCCGCCGGATCATCTTGGGTGAAAAAAGTCTGTTCTGGTTGTAGTTCAACAATCTTTCGACCGGGACCCACACCCGTTAGAAAGGCAGTGGGATCAAAGGCACGGTTGTGCTTATCGCTCATCAACATGTTACCTCCTTGTGGGCGTTCTGCAATTTGAGTTGTTCTTGCCTGGGGAGCCTTCAGGGATCCTTCTCGACCGATCTGCATTGGTTCAAGATCACGGCGGCACGGGCCTCATGCCGCCGTGATCAGTACTGTTAGAGTCAGGAAGTTCGAGTGCAGTTAGCCGCACCGAATCTGGCACAAATCAATTGCTACTTTGCGGCATGGGTGCCGTCTCTTTTGCTTCATCTGTCCGATTTGACAACAACTGCACTTCAACGCGCCTGTTCTGCTTTCTTCCTGCGGCTGTTGTGTTCGAGGCCACTTCCTTGTCCTTGCCGATGCCGATGAGATAGAACCGGTGGGCTGCAATCTGATACTTTGACGCGAGGTACTGCACCACAGCATCCGCCCGTCGCTGACTCAGCTCGTAGTTATATTCGGCCGAGCCCACTGAATCCGTTCCGCCGGTCACTTCAAGGATGTAGCTCTTGGCCGAGCCAATCTGCTCAGCAAAACTATCCAACTGATCGCGGTCGTCTTTAGTCAACACCGCCTTATCAAACCCGAAATTCACAGTAACTTTGCCCAACGCTGCGTAGTTGTCAAGCCCTTTCACCACGCTATCCAGCGAATCTGCCCGATGCACAGCGTCGTTCGCCGCGGTTTCAGCAACCCCGGCACTGTTGCTCGCGTTCTGCGCATTCTGCTGGGCACTGTCCGCCGAACCTTGCGCGTGATTGATGCCCGTCTGTGAGCGCTCATCCACATCGTGAATCTGACGGTTGTTCTGAGCCGTCTGCGCATCCAACTGGTCCGTATGTTCCACAAGTGGCGCTGTCTGGTTGCGCACATAGTTCTTGGTTGCGCACCCTGTTATGGCTGCCAGCGAAAATGCAGCCGCTAACCCAATGACACCGATCCGGTAGTTACTCATTGATTTTCCCCTTTCAGTTGGGCAATCCTAGGTAATTGTTTACGGAACCACTGCAATCAAGCACGGTTTCCGCCGGCTTTCTGTCCATAACCGCGGCGAGGCTCAGGAGGCCGTATCTATTTCCGCAAGCACACTGATTTGCGTTGTTGCCAACGAGACCACACTCGCAGAGATAGCAGAGAGACATGGGTACGTGGACGGTGGCAATGGTCATTTTGAAATCCTCCATTCATTCCTTTACTTCCAGAAGGGCAAAATGAATTTCACCGGCCACCAGGGCCTTGTCCACGCAATGGTGGGATGCATCTCGGGTGCCAATTATCGAGCTATATGTAACTCTCTGACAAATATGGGCTTATAAAAGCGACTCGCATCTTCGGCTATGTATTTTTTACGTACCCACAGAAAGGATTGCTCGATTCATTTGTGACCGTGATCCTCAGGAAGAGAATTTGGAAAGTTGGAACTCGAATGCTTGTCGATGCTTGCACCACTGTTCTAAGAAGGATGAAACTAATCCGCGAAGGGTTCTGTACGTCTAAATCGGCATCATCGCCTGCGTTGAAGCGCAACGCCAACTAGTTGCCGGCAAAGTTATCTTTTGATTTTTCACGGTGGGTCTTTTGATTACTCAATCGTCACCGTTATGGTGGTGGAGTGCGAGATTGCGCTTTGTTCCTTATTTTTTTGTTTTTTATTGCTTGTTGGAGAAAGATCGGCGCGCCCGATCTACCAGATCCTGCCCGCCGGGGAAGGACTTGGTAGATGCGCGAACTCCGGTTTAGTGAAAAACTCCCAGCAACCAGCAGATAAGCAGGATCAACAGTATGGTGCCGAGGCCTATGCCTCCGCCGCCGGCATATCCCCAACGGTTGTAGCCGTAGTATCCGCCTCCGCCGCCAAAGATCAGCACCAGAACAATGATTAGAAGGATCAATCCCATCTCACATCTCCTTTATTCTGCAGCTTGAAGTTTCCCACCAGTCAATGCATCATGCTGTGCAATTTGAGACACAGTAAATAACGTGGAGGGGCCGACTCTTCCTCCAATTCTCAATGCATTCCGCCGGCAGCGGCCTCGCCCGGCTTATTTTTGCTGAGGAGAAAAGCGAGCAGGACCAGGCAGACGGACATCCATGAGAGCTCCATATAGACATCCTGATAGCCCTGCGTCTGGGCCTGCCGGTTGAGCTGGTTATAAATGTTGGCCATGGCCAGGACGTTGCCGTTGGCCGAGCCGAAGCGGTTGCCAAAGAAGCTGGAGAGCGCCTGGGTTTGCTGCTGGAAGGCGATGGAGGCGGAGGTCATGGCGCTTTGCAGGTGCTGCTGGTGCCAGATGGCGCGGTTGGTGACCTGGGCGTTTGTGATAGCGATCAGAAGGCTGCCGCCGATATTGCGGGCGAAGTTGATGAGGCCTGCGACCTGGTTGCTCTGTTCTCTGGGCAGGCCGACATAGGCGGCATTGGTGATGGAGATGAAGCAGAACGGGATGGGAAACATCTGGATAACACGAAGCCAGGAAGCGGCGGAAAAGCTCATGTCGAGCGTGGTGGCGTGAGCGGCAAAACGGAAGGTGAGGATAAAAAGGGTGAAGCCGATCATGGCCAGCCAGCGGGCGGCAACTTTGCCTGTAGCGAAGCCGGCGATGGGCATCATGACCAGCACTGCGATGCCGCCGGCGGTGAGCGCCATGCCGGCGGTAGTGGCGTTGTAACCGAGCAGTTGCTGCAGAAACTGTGGTTGGAGAACAGTGTTGGCGTTAAGCACGCCGCCGACCAGGGCCATCAGAAAGCAACAAATTGCGAAATTTTTGAAGCGGAACAGCTTGAGGTTGATGAGCGGATTTTTGCGGCGCCACTCCCATAGGACAAGGCCGATCATACCGGCGACAAATAGAAATGCGAAAAAGCGGATGAAGCCGGAGGAGAACCAGTCGTTCTCCTCGCCCTTGTCGAGCATGATCTGCAGACCGCCCATGGCGATGATGAGGAAGCTGAGGCCGAGATAGTCCATGTTGCGTAGGCGTGAAATGTCGCCTTTGATCCACGGCGGATCGTCGACCAGGCGGTTGACTAGAATGAACGCCAGAATGCCGACCGGGATATTGATGAAGAAGATCCAGCGCCAGGAATAGTTGTCGGTAATCCATCCGCCCAGGGTGGGGCCGATGGAAGGCGCGAGCACGGCGACGATGCCGTAGAGGGCAAAGGCCTGTCCGCGCTTCTGGGGTTCGAAGGAATCAGCCATGATGGCCTGGGCCATGGGCTGCATGCCTCCGCCGCCGAAGCCCTGAATGATGCGGCACACGAGAAGGATGGGCAGGGATGGAGCCGATCCGCACAAGAAGCTGGCGATTGTAAAAACGGTGATACAGAAGACGAAGAAGTTGCGGCGGCCCATGACGCTGGAGGCCCAGCCGCCGAGGGGAAGGACGATGGCGTTGGCGACGAGGTAGCTGGTGAGGACCCAGGTTCCCTCGTCGGTGCTGGCGCCTAGGGAGCCGGCGATGTGGGGCAGGGCCACGTTGGCGATGGAAGTGTCGAGCACCTCCATAAAGGCCGCCAGGGCAACGGTCATGGCGATAAGCCAGGGATTGACGCGGGGTTTCCAGTGCGCGGACGCGGAGGATTGCGGATTGTCGAGAGTTGTTCCGGCGCCGGCAAGGCCGGGCGATGCGGGATCGCGCTCAGGCAAAAGTCTTCTCCTCTAACGTGTCTTCTTGTTTCCGCTGGCGGGGAATTTCAGTGATCCGCTGGGGAGTGCTCAATCAAATATAAATTGCTTTGACCGACGCACTCTTCAATAGATTCATTTTGGCAGATTTGGGGTTCATCAATTGAGGCAGTGCATGGTCTCATTCTGCGGAGCTGGTCAAGAGCGATGGAGGGCGGAGAGGTCACTGGGCTCGTCGCGGGACTCTTTTCCTTGCGCGGTCTTCAGCGGCCTCGGATTTCTGGTGGCGGCGAATCTGCCAAACGGCGAACCAGATTGTTCCCGACAACAGCACAAGGAAAAGATAAAGCAGTGGAGCGGACCACTTCTGAAGGGTCGAGGCAAACATACGGACGACGGCGCGTCCGTAGACCACGCCGAGCCACGCGACGAAAGCGTATCGCAGAGTGCGAGCCGCGCCGAAGATGACCAGAAAGCGATTGCGCGGCACGCCTAGCGCGCCGGATGCGAGCGCAAACGGCAGCAGTGGAATTGGGGGCGGAAGCACGGCGGGAAGAAAGACCGCGAGGATGGGATGGTGTTCGACCCATATCAGAATGCGCGCGCGAAAGCGCTTCGGGACGTAGCGGCGTAGCGCGACTTCGCCACCTCTGCGTCCGAGGTGCCATGTGGTATATCCGCCGAGGATGCTGCCGACGATGGCGCTGGGCGCCAGTATCCAGGGATTGCCATTGTGCGCCACCAGCAAGAGCAGGAGCAGGTCAGTGCTGCCAGGGATGGGCAGAGGGATAGGCGAGGCATCGACTACCGCGACAAAGAAAAGACCCAGCGCTCCCAGGTGCACGAGCCAGCGCGGTGCGAGCGAGTGGGATGCGCGAGGGGTCGTGATTTTATTCGGCGATGGGGCAAAGATGCTCACTAGAGGCAGGACGAGCCTTTCGGGCGGGAGGCCAAACAACGATGCTTTGAGTTTACATGCGAGGATATGGTTGCAAAGCGGTTTCAGATCGCGGCATGGAAAAGCAAGATAAGCTATGGAAAGGATATGCGATCTCTTTCCCCAAAGCCACCAGGGCGCGGCATGGAGGCATTTGCCTCTCGCGACTTCAGGCGGTACCAACTGGCTCGCGCCGCGGTTATTCTGGGCGCCGAAGCGCAGTCGGTGGCGGTGGCGTGGCAAGTATATTCCATCACGCACCGGGCGCTCGACCTTGGCTATACCGGGCTAGCGCTGTTTTTCCCCGCTCTGTTGTTTATGCTGCCAGCCGGGCATGTGGCCGATCGCTTCGACCGGCGGCAGGTGATTCTGGTTTGTTACGGGGTTCAGGTCTTGTGCACCACGGCGCTGGTGCTGCTGACTTTCTACGGCTGGCGAAGCGTTTATCCGATTTATGCGGTGCTGTTTTGCATCGGGACGGGGCGCGCGTTTTCAGGGCCGGCAAGTTCTGCGCTGATTCCCCATCTGGTTCCGGAGAAACATTTTGTGAATGCCTTGACGTTGGGCAGCGCCATCTTCCAATTCTCCAATATCGCGGGCCCGGCGCTGGGCGGGCTGCTGTTCACTCTTCCGCTGCCAACTTTTTTACGCGACGCGGAGTTGCAGGGAGCGGGGATTGTTTATCTGTTTACGCTGGGCACGCTGGTCTGGTTTCTGGCGCTTGTCCTCAGTCTGCACGTAAGGCCGGGCCGCATGGAACACCGCGCCGTTTCAATCAAGGTGGTACTGGCCGGCTTTGAATATATGCGCCATTCGTCTCTGTTGCTGGGGGCGACGACGCTGGATTTGTTTGTGATGCTGCTGGGCGGTGCCACGGCGCTGATGCCGATTTTTGCCCACAACATTCTGCATCAGGGGCCGCGCGGGCTGGGAATGCTGCGGGCGGCTCCGGCGGCTGGCGCGCTGGTTATGTCGCTGCTGATGGCGCGGTATCCACTCCGCAGGCGGGCTGGAGTGCGGCTGTTCATCAGCGTTGCTCTCTTTGGGGCAGCGACAGTGGTCTTCGGACTTTCGCGGAGTTTGTGGCTTTCACTGGCTGCACTGGCGCTGACCGGAGCGGCGGATATGATCAGTGTGGTTATCCGCGCCTCGCTACTGCAACTGGGAACACCGCCGGAGATGCGCGGGAGAGTGAGCGCGGTGAACGCGTTGTTTGTCGGCGCTTCAAATGAGTTGGGCGAGTTTGAGAGCGGAGTGACGGCGCAGTGGTGGGGGGCGGTGCGGGCTACGGTGGCGGGCGGCGTGGGCGCGCTGGCCGTGGCTGGGCTGTGGGCGGCGCTGTTTCCTGGTTTGCGGCATGCCAATGAACTGAGTTCCGAGGCTTTGCGACCGAAGGGTGAGCAGGCGGGAAGTGCGGGCAGTTGGTAGGCGTGTGGTTTCCCACCCTTGCGACGGAAAAAAGTCGCAAGGATGGGGCACGGAGCTTTTGTGAGAGAACTAGCGGAATGAAGGAGCTACTTCTGCGCGGTTAGTGTTGGCTTCGGTGACGGCGGATTTACCTGGGCGTTCAGGTAATTAGTTAGATCGTCGACGTCCTGCTTTGTGCCTACCATCGGCGGCATGAAGCGGCGATAGGGTGAGTCGGGCTTGTTCTCGTGAAGCATGGTGATGAAGTTACCAATGTTGGCGCGGTCACGGCCGGAGAGTAATTGGGCAAGAGGACGGTAGCCGTTGAGCGTGTGGCAGGAGCCGCACTCGCCGCGGAAGATGGCTTCGCCGCGGGAGTAGCTGTAATCGGGATCGCTCTCCAATGTATAGCCAGGTGACACGAGCTTATCCATCATCACAAGTGGGCCTTGCCACACCCAGTTGGAGTGGGCCAGGTAGCCTTCCTGATTGATGCGGTTGACGTAGGGGACGCGGACGCCGTTCGAGTACATCCAGCGGCCAATGACATAGGGTTTGCGAAGCATCTCGCGGGCGTATTCGCCGGAGCCGGTGGCGATGAGCGCCAGTAGCAGTACGGCCGTTGCGTGCGAGAGGTTGAAGTCCACAGGGTTGCGATAGGCGAGGTAGTAGGCGACGCCTACGATGGTGGCCGAGGTGACGATGATGATGAGGGCGATGCGGGTGACGGTGGAGAAGGTGCCGGAGTTGATGGTGTCGATGCCGAGAGTGAGCAGGGCGCGCTGCGATGCGGGAACCATCCACAGGTACCAGACCATAAGGAAAGGCATGGCGACGAAGGATGGGACGAGCCACTTGCAACTCCACTTAACGAGGCTGGTTTTGAGTGCGGGTTGCTTGTCGCCGTCGATGCGGCTGGAGGTGATGAGCGCCCAGATGCCGGCCAACGAGGCGCAGACGCAGGTGCGCAGGCAGAGGCTGGGCCAGTAAGTGGGATTGAAGAAGGCATACCAGAACTTGCTGGCCTCATTGCCGGTGCCAGCGACGGAGAGCCAGGTATCGCCGGGGGTGAGCATGAAGGTGAGAATGCCGTTGATGATGACCAGGGTGCAGATGGATGCGCCTGCATAGACCCAGCCGACGATGAGGTGGAGCTTTTCGTCGATGCGGTTCCAGGTGTAGTAGTAGACCGCCGCGGTGGTGAGTTCGACGACGAAGAAGACCCACTCCATGGCCCAGCCGAAGACGAAGTTGTGGATGAGCGTACTGGTAGCTTCAGGATGGGTGAGGCCGATGGCGAACCAAATGCCGACGCCGCTAACCGTGCCGAAGACGGCGGTTAGGATGAGGAAGAACTTGGAATGGCCGACCAATTGATTGAGCCAGTCGGAGCGCAGTTGGCCCTCAGGCATGCGCATGGCTTTGCGCTCGGCGAGTGGGAGATAAAAGCCTCCACCCACGGCGAACTGCGAGATCATGACGTGGAAGATGGCGATAATGCCGATCACCCAACCAGAGCCGAGGTATGGAATGTTCCAGAATGGATAGTTCATGGTCGCTCTTCCTTTAACGAATGGTCCAGTATCCGACTAGAGTTGTGGCCAGCAGGGCTATAACCGCAAGCAGTCCGAAGTAGTGTGCGGCGCGGGCGCGCTGGCCTGATTCCTTTTTTGTGTCGTAGAAAGGAATCAGGATCCATAGCACGATGCCGAGGGTGAAAAGGAGGATGCCGGCGATCTCGCCGGGCTCGCCTTGCAGCCACTTGACCATGCCCAACAGCTTGAGCATCTCAAAGGGACTCATGAAGTACCACTCGGGATGGATGCCCATCGGTGCGGGCGCCAGCGAATCGTATTGCTTTCCCAGACCCCAGGGAAAGACCGAGGCCAGGAGCGCAAGAATGTTGAGCGAGATGAGCCACATGGCCAGATCCTTCCGCAGAAAGTTGGGCATGAATGGGATGGTCTTGCGTTCGGCGGAGGGCTTGGCTTCTTCACAGGGCGGGACGGCGTTTCCGTGGCGCTGAACTAACCAAAGATGAAATGCAAGAAGCGGCAGAAAGATTGCGGGCAACACGACCACGTGAAGAGCAAAGAAACGCTGCACTGTGAATTCGCTTACATCTGTGCCGCCGCGCAGCATGTTCGCAATTGCCTCGCCAATATAAGGAATGGCTGCGGGAATCTGCAGGCCGACCTTAGTGGCGAAGTAGCTGAGCTCATCCATGGGCAGCAGGTAGCCGGAGAAGCCGAAGACCGAGGCAATGCCCAATAAGGCCATGCCGCTAAGCCAGCCGAACTCGCGCGGCTTGCGGTAGGCCTTCATGAAATAAACCGAAAACATGTGGACGAGAATAGCGAAGATGAAGAGGTTGGCGGTCCATGCGTGGGCCGAACGGATAAGCCAACCGAAGTGCATCACGAATGTGATCTGGCGGACGGACTCGAAGGCTTCTGCGCCGGGGCGGTAGTAGACGAGCAGCAAGACGCCGGTGAAGCACTGAACGAGAAAGAGGAAGAGCGAGATGCCGCCCCAGTAGTACCAGAAGGATTGGGAGTGAACAGGGACGGTCTTGTGGCGCGCGAAGGCGGCCAGTTCGCTGAGCCCCAGACGTTCATCGGTCCATTGATAAATGGTCTTTGCAGTCATGCCTTTTATCCTTTTGCGCTAAGCGCGCGAAACATCCACGCCGGTTTCAGTGACGGCAACTTTGAAGAGCTTGAGCGGTTTGGGCGGCGGACCACTGACGTTTGCGCCGGTGTAGGGGTCATAGACGCCGCCGTGACAGGCGCAGTGGATGCGGTCTGCCTGCGGCTCATATTGCACTGTGCAGCCGAGGTGGGTGCAGACCGCGGTGAGGGCGATCCAGCGACTGTCCTCATGGTGAATGAGCATGGCTGGAGCAGTGCCGAATTTGAACATCAGCACAGAGCCAAGGGGTAGCTTCTGCGCGTCCTTGAGGGTGACCTCGGTGACGGCTGTGGCTTCCATCGCCATCTCAGCGGGCGAGGCCAGGTAGCGGTAGATGGGATAGGCAAGGGCAGCGGTATAGGCAACGCCTGCCGCGCCGGCTGCAGCCATGAAGAAGCGACGCGTGGTCTTGTCGTTGGTTTCTTCAACGAGATTAGTGAGACTAGTTGGTCCGTTCATAAGGTAGCCGCACCCTCCATATCTTTTTTGGCGCGCGCCACAACGGACACGAGCCAGCCAATCACACCCAGGCCCGCGACAAAGAGGACCAGAAAGAGCAAGACCACGCTCCAGTTGGTGACGACTACGCGATCCCAAACATCGTAGCCTTTGCTGAGCAGGGTTAGATCGCGAACGCCGTCGCGGTAGACGGTGAACATGATTTCAATGAGCACGGCGACGAGAACGGCGGCCCACGCGAGCCAACCGGCGGCGATTTTGCCGAATCCGGCGAATGCACCGACGAGCACCGCAACCGCGACCAGGGCCAGCCAGCCGTAGCCGGCGAATCCGGCAAACTTGTAAAGCGGATGAGTTGCGAGACCTACTTTAACCGCGTCAGGCTGCACGCTCGCGGCCCACACGCCGGCGGCGAAATAAACGATGCCGAAGACGGCGGCGACTTTGCCACCGATTCCTGCGACGAAGCGTTTTTCATCGGCAGTGAAGGTGCTGCGAGCGGCGAGATAGATCATCCAGAGGCCGCCGATGAAGATGCCTCCGGTCATCATGAGCAGCCAGCGCGGCTCAAGGGTGGGGTCACCGGTGGGAAGGAACCTGCCCGCGGAGGAGGCGGAGTACATCTGGCGCCAGACTTCCGGACGCAGCATCAGCGTCATATTAGTGGAGAGCAGACGGGCGATGCTCCCGGCCAGCAGCCAGGCAATGAGACCAACCCACCATGCCGAGCGACCTGCCTCAAGCCGGGCAGAGAACCGGTAGAGAAGCCAGTAGGTGAGCATGAGCAGGCCAATGATCGAGATCCAGTAGAGTCCGATCAGCACGCTGCTGGTATACAGAGCGCGACCGTAAAGCACCTGGGCGAACAGAAGCGGGGGCACGGCGAGGTTGATGACAAAGGTCATGACCACCGTGAGCCTTCGCGCCAGCGCCCTGGCTGTGACCATGGAGGCCGGCGAGCGGCGGAAGAGACTGAACAGGACCGCAAGCAGCAGCCCGCCCAGAAGCATTTCCACGGCGACAAAGTGCAGAGCCAGGGTAACAATATGGAGCAGTTTGAGCAGCCATATCGGAGCCGGCAAGGGTATGGGATCGACAGCGGGAAAAGCGGGATTGAGTTGCATGATGCCCTTTGAATCCCTCCGGAAGTGTCTTCGAGTGTAGATAGGGGTGAAGAGGCGGGATGTGACGAAGCTCACGTTCGTAGAATGTGGGATTTAGGCGGAGAACGACGTTTTTAATTCAGGAACAGGTTGGAATGGGAACGGATGATTTCAGAAATTAGGTGATGCCTTTTTTGCCGTTGCCGGGCGCACCTTAGAAGGTGATGCGGCTGGATAGTTCGAGGCTGCGAGGGCCGGCGCCTTCAGCGGTTTGCAAGGCTGTGATGGAGCCGAAGCCCGAGGAATCCACTTGCATGTTGGGCGGCTCATAGTTGCGATGGTTGAAAACGTTGGCTGCTTCAACGCCGAACTGTATTCTGCTCTGCCGGTAAAGGGCAAAGTTCTTCATCAGGGAGAGAGAGAAATTGGCCGTGCCAGGGCCGACGACGCCGCCAACGGGAGCATTGCCGAAGCGGCCGATGCCGACACCGCCGGTTTGGAGGTTGAGGTAGGGGAATGCGGCGGGATTCAGCCATTGCGCAGTGGTGCGATGAGACGCGTAGAGCGATATGTTTTTCAACTGATCGGGGCGGGTTTGGCCGATGGTGGTCAGAATGTTGGTGTTGGCGGGATCGACGGTATCCTCATATGGCGTGAGGAATGGTCCGCTCTGCAGGATGGTGACACCGCCCAGTTGCCAGCCACCGACAAACTGGTTCAAGACGGTACCGTAACCGAGCCAACGCTGTCCGTGGCCGAGGGGTAAGTCGTAAAGATAAGTGGCCAGGAAGCGGTGGGCGCGGTCGTAGATGACGTTGCCGTAGTCGTGGCCGGGATTGAAGCGGTCAGTAAGGAAGCTGCCTCCGGCGACGGCGAAGGCCGTGGGCGTGGCGCCGCCGGCGTTGGAGAGGTCGCGCGTAAAGGTGTAGCTTGCGTCGAAGGTGAGCGACTTGCCGCTGTGGCGGGAGACCTCAACAATGCCGCTCGAGTAGTTGCTGAATGCGGCATTCACTACGCTCTGGATGATGGCCCAGCAGGGATAGGGGCGATGATCGGAGACCAGCGTTCCGCCATCGGAGATGCAGGCGCTGGAGGCCGGCGGCGCGGGATCGGGGTTGGAGTAGCCGATAGAGTTGACGGGGACCTGGTTGAGGTCGACCATGGCTTCGAGGTTCTGGCCGTGGCTGCCGGTGTAAGAGAGGCGCACTCCGATGCTGTGGCCCATGTTGCGCTCAAAGGTGAGATTCCATTGCTGCACGGAGGGGTCTTTGTAGTGGATGGGGAAGGCGTAATCGAAGTCGGCGGTTCCGGTGGAGCTGCCGGCAGCGGTGTTGAACGGATTGGGGAAGGAAAGTAATGGGGTGATTCCGTCGGAGGCGTAGTCCTGATTGTAAGTGGCGAGGTAGCTCGAATGGACGGCCCAGCCGGAGACTAACGAAAAGCCGAGCGGGGTTTCAATGAAGCGTCCCCAGCCGCCGCGGAGAACGGTCTTCTCACTCCCGAATAGCCTCCAAGCAAAGCCGAGACGTGGACCCCAGTCGGTCTTGTCGGTATAGCGCAAATTTTGAGGAATGCCGGCCTGCTCAGCGGTGAGGATGGGCGTTGGCACGATAGCGTCCTCTAATGCTGTGGACGCGAAGGACTCGGCATAGCCGTTGGGGACAACAACTGCGCCTGGAACGGTTGAGCCGGTGGTGGTACCGGAGCCATCATAGCCGGGATCAAAGGTGGCGCTGTTGGAGTGAATATCGTGAACGGGCGGATGGAGTTCGTAACGCAGGCCCAAATTCAACGTGAGGCTGGGACAGACCTTCCAATCGTCCTGCGCAAAGCCGGCGTATGAGTAGCCGAGGCCATTCATGGTTGGATCGTTGGTGGAACTGACCTCCGTATAATCCGGGTAGCCGAGGAGAAATGCAGCATAGGGGTCGCCGATAGTCATGCCTACATCGGAGGAGCCGTTGAATACATACCAGCCCGAGCGATAGTTGCCGTAGACGTTATCGTCATGATCGGTGAGACGCCGGAAGTCCGCACCGAATTTGAAGGAATGTTTGCCCCGGGTCCAACTGACGTTGTCCAGCGCTTGAATGGTCTGACTGCGCTGCGTGCCCGGATTGCCCGCGCCGGTGGACATAAAACCGTTGATGAGGACTTGCGGCGCTTCAGACCAACTGAGGTCCGGCTGAGGGACGGTGAGCCCGGTTTCGTTGAGCAGCGATGTGGTGGAGTAGCTTTGAGTCTCTGAGATGTGCTGTGCGTTGAATCCCGCGCGGAACTCATTGAGCAGCCTGGAGGTGAAGGAGTAGTTGTGGGCGAAAGTGAGGCCCTCATCAATCTCGGGCGTGTTGTAGCCGCCCTGCAGAGGACTGCCGGCCTCAGCGCAGTAAGTGAATGTGCATACAGGCAAAGGCGCGGTGATGACCTGGCGATTCTTGTAAGAGAAACGGGCAAAGAGCGATTGCTTGCTGGAGAGGACCTTATCGAGGCGAACATCGCCCTGGTTGGCGGAAATGGGCGAGGGAAAGTTGATCTGGTAGTTGTTGGCGAAGGAGCCGGCAGCGCCGTAGTTGGGAGTGGGCATCAGGTACTGGAGCAGGTTGGAGGAGATGGTGCTGACCGGAACCGCAGAGGTGTTGGAGATGGGCGAACCATCCGGATTGTAAATGGGATAGTTGCCGGAGGGACAGTTTGCGGTTGGAGTCCCGGTTGGAGTGAGCGTTGAGCCCTCGCAATAGCTTTGGTAAAGATAATCGGAGATATTGCCGCTGCGCATATTGCTGGAGGGCACGCTGAGCAGCAGTGGGATTTGGCGTGGCAGGCGCAGGGCCTCAAAGCTGATGAAAAAGAAAGCCGGGTTTTCGGTCTGGTTGAGGCGGGAAATCTTCAGCGGACCGCCCAGCGTGCCGCCAAAGTCGTTCATCTCGATCCTGGGCTTGGAGAGCGTGAAGGTATTGTTGGAGTTCAGCGCTGTGTTTTCAAGATACTCAAATACTCCGCCGTGGTAGCGGTTGGTTCCGGCTTTGGAGACGGTGGTGATGTCGGCCACGCCGTTGAATTCGGCATTGTTGTTGGACTCCGAGACGCGAATCTCCTCGATGGAGTTGAAGGAAGGGAACATTTCGTTCACGGGGCCGGAGTATTCGATGCCGACCGAGGATATTCCGTCGATGGTAACGCTGAGCAGCGCCGCCGTAGTCCCCATGACGGCCAGGTTGCCGCTATCGTCTGTCTGCACGCCGGCCTCGGTGGTGAGGGTGGAGATAGGGCTGGTGGAACCGATGGAGCGGGAGTAAATGGCGACGGGAAGTTCGACGAGTTCATCGCCGAGCTTGGTTACAGCCAGATTGGAGACGTCAGTAGTGATGACGGGCGAGGGATCGTCAAGGACGATGACGGTCTGGGAATCTGAGCCCGGCTTCAGGGTTGCATCCATGCGCCGCGTTTCACGCGCCGTGAGCGATATCCCAGGCTGCGATTCCTTTTCAAAGCCCGTCGCCGAAAAGGTGAGCGCATAGACTCCCACATCGATGTTCGCGAAAGCGTAGTTTCCATTGGCATCGGTCACCATGGCTCGCGTGGCCGTGGTGTCGGTATTGACCAGTGTTACCTGCACGCCAGGCATGAGCGCGCCACCGGAGTCGCGTACTGTACCCAGGATGGCGCCGAAGGTTGATTGGGCCGTTAACCGGCCGCCGGCAAATGCAAGAAGACAAAAGATCAGAAGCAACCGCAGAGCAACTCGGCGGCACAAGCCGACCGGGGAACAAAAACCACGCATTAGGGCGCCTTTCAATGAAAATTCACGCGGGAAGCGCTGTTTGTTCGCCTGTAATTGTTTATCCACTTAAATGTACCAACTGTGGCTAGGTTCGGACGGCTTTTTTTGAAAAAAATGCATGCGGCAGCTGCATGCCGCAGATGTGGGAAAAAGGGCGGCTTTATCTGGTTGTTCAAGACACAGGATTCCGCGGAAAAGAGCGATTTATCGCGTCCGGTCTTTCGTTCAATCCGTCTGATTTGCAAATCCTGAGCGGCAGTGTTTCAATCAGGTTATTGAAACAGGGGTGCTCCACGGAGTGGGGCTGAGAAATACCCTCGAACCCGATCCGGATAATGCCGGCGTGGGAAGCTTTCGAAGCCGAACGGCCTTCTTCCTCGAATCGCAGCGTGAGTTCTCTTGTTTCATGCACTCGGAAACAAGGGGAGTCCATGCTCGATTTGTCACAATCTAAGGCCAGCAATCATTCTCAATCATTCACGGCATGCGACTCTGTGGTGCATGTGCTCGTGCTGGCCTGCTGCCTGATTGTTTCGACGGACTTATTTGCGCAGAGCACGTCACAGAACGGCACAGTTCAGGCACCCGCAAACCCTCCGCAGGCGGCCGGCAAAGCGAATTCCGCCGCTTCCTCGCAGCAGATTCCGCGCGTGAGCACTACCGTGGTAGTTCGCGGCGACGTTAAGGATGATTATCTGCTCGACATTTTGACGGTCGGAACGCTCGATGGCGCGGCGCTGATGGATACACCGCTTTCAGCCACCGTGATGACGCGCGACCTGATGAACGACCAGGTCTCGCGGCTGATCTCTGACGTGGTGAAGAACGATGCGTCGATCAGCGACGATTACGTGCCGGTGGGCTATTACGGCGTTTACATGATTCGCGGATTCCCCCTCGATCTGGCCACTGGACTCGAGGTCAATGGAATGACCATTGCCGGAGAGCAGGACGTGCCGCTCGAAAACAAGCAGAGCGTCGAGTTTCTCAAAGGCATTGCAGGAGTGGAGAGTGGAGTGGCCAATGCAGGCGGGCTGATTGACTACGTTACCAAGCGACCGGCGATAGTGAAAGCCGTCGATCTATCTACCGATCAGCGCGGGACGGGATATGGAGCCGTTGACCTGGGCCGGTTCTTCGGCAGCCGGAAGCAGGTTGGAGCGCGCGTGAATTTGGCAAGCGAGCGAATTGTGACTTATATGAACGATACGAACGGCTGGCGCGCGATGGGCGCGGGCGCGGCTGACTGGAAGATCAATTCGAATGCGATTTTGAAGGGCGATTTCGAATACCAGCACAAGACAGAGCGCGATGGAAGCGGCTATCAGTTGCTGGGCGGTACGACGGTGCCGGACATTAGCAAAATTTACCGGTCGACGATGCTGGGCGATCAACCGTGGGGTCCGCCCGATACCTACGACACATTCAATACCGGCGCTCGGCTGGACTACAATTTCCCGCGAAACTGGGCGATCTTTGCCTCGGCCAGCTACAGCCACTCGCTCATCCAAGATAACGTGATTTATGCATACGGCTGCTACTACGAGACGGAGTGCAATTCCGGTTCCGCTCCGTATCCATGGTTCTTTGCTCCTGATGGAACCTATGACATCTATGATTACCGTGATCCAGGCGAACTGCGCATCGACGCCGAAGCCGAGGCAATGGTCACTGGGCATTTGAAGACCGGAAAGATCACGCAGGACTTGGCCTTCGGAGGTGAGCTGTTCCTGCGCAGTGTGCAGCAACCGGGCGCGCCTCCCGCGAATGCTCCATCCACTGTGCAGGATGGAGCGGTTTATACCTACGTCGGCTCAGAGAATATTTATCAACTCATTGAACCTGTTGCCATCGAGAGCCCGCTTGAAACTGCGGGACCTCGCACGCTTTGGGAAGACAGCCATCAATCAGCTGGAATCATTCAGGATCGCATTCATTTGCCAGGGCGCATTCAACTGATCGCCGGAGGGCGATTCGATTCGCTGCGCGACAATAACTACTCGCTCACCGCAACCAGCCTCAGCACGCCGCCTACGATTTCCGACAAGCTTCTCTGGCTGCCTCAATGCGCGGTCACTTTCAACCCCGCGAAAAATCTTACTCTCTACAGCAATTATGGCGTGCTGCTTTCGCTGGGTCCGGAAGCGCCTTTCTGGACCGATAATGGAAGTCAGTTTCTTGCGCCATTTTTCACGCGCCAAGCCGAGATCGGCGCAAAATATGAGCCCAGCCAACGCATTCTGCTGACTGCAGCGGCCTTTCGCATGCGCGCGCCGTTCTTCTATCCGAAAACGATCGCGGGACCCAATGGTTTCTGTCCCAGCGGAATCGCGGGCGATCAATGCTTTGAATCCGAAGGCCGCGAGACTCACGACGGCCTAGAACTGAACGCTGAGGGCAAAGCCACGAACTGGTTGCGGCTCACCGCATCGGCGACGGCCATAAATGTCATTTCCGACGACACGGGTACACCCTCTTTCGATAACAAGCAAGTGATCAACGTGCCGCATCTGCACACAACTCTGTTTGCGGACATGACGGTGCCACACTTCCGCGGATTACACGTGCTGCCCGGATGGAGCTACACAGGCCGCAAGGAAGCTACTCGCGACGATCAGGTAAGCGTGCCGAGCTATAACCTGTTCAACCTGGGAGCGCGCTACACGCCAGGCGGCGACCAGGGCCGAGTTACTTTCAGGATTTATGCCAATAACATCGCGGATAAGCGCTACTGGAGCGATACCGGCGCGAGTTACGGAGATACCTTTATCTGGCTGGGCGCGCCAGCTACGGTGCGGCTCTCGGCGCATTACACTTTTTAGATTTGACGGTTTCAGTGAGGGGTGATTTGCGATGGGCGCAACAGGCAAAGCGCATGGAATGAACGGCACACTGGTGGAACCCGACTGGGCTCCATTGACTCTTGCCGAAGTGTACCTGTTGCTTGATCAGTTCCCTGGCCTTGGCGACCCGATCGAGATTTTGACCGTGAGCCCGCGGCCGTTCTCGGCAGCCAGCGTTGTGGCAACGGCGGGTCAAAAAGTCTTCATCAAGCGTCATCATCGCACGGTGCGCGATCGAGAGGGTTTGCTCGAGGAACATCGATTCCTGAATTATTTGATCGGCGCAGGAGGGCAGGTGCCGCGTGTTCTAGCGGCTGCATACGGCGAGACTGCGATCGAAATGGACGAGTGGACCTACGAGGTGCATGATGCGCCCCCGGGATTGGATCTTTATGAGGATGCTATCTCATGGACTCCCTTCCGGAACGCGGAGCAGGCACGCTCCGCGGGCCAGGCGCTGGCACGGTTGCATCTTGCATCACAGGGATACGCCGCGCCACGCCGGAAGCCTCGACCGCTGGTAGCCAGCTTCACGATCTTTGCCGCGCAGGACCCCGCTGAAGAGCTGGAACGCTATCTGGCCGCGCGCCCGGCGTTGGCTGCGAATGCATCGGTGCGCAAACACTGCGAACAGGCGCTCAATCTGCTTGGGCCGTTTCATGCTGAGTTGCTTCCAATGCTGCCAGCCCTAGAGCCGTTATGGACGCACAACGATCTGCATGCCTCGAATCTGTTTTGGAGCGATCCCGGCGACGATGCACAGACCACAGCGGTCATCGATTTTGGGCTGGCAGACCGAACCAATATCGTGCATGACTTAGCCCATGCGATCGAGCGCAACATCGTGGAGTGGCTCGCGCTGGTTGAAGATCCAGCACACGCGGAGAATGTACCCGTGCATATGGATCATTTACACGCATTGCTTGGAGGTTATGAGTCAGTGCGCCCGCTTTTGCTCGAAGAGGCCGCAGCGCTTGCGCCTATGACGGCGCTCTGCCATGCGGAATTTGCGCTGAGTGAGGCGGATTATTTTTTGGCCGTGCTGAACTCGCAAAAGAAAGCGTTCATGGCTAGCGACGGCTGGCTCGTGGGACATGCGCGCTGGTTTTGCGGCGCTGGCGGCAGAAGGTTGCTGGATGCGATTGGGCAATGGATAGAAGCGCGCCATCGACGCTCTGAGGGAGTTCAGCAATCATGAGCTTTGTTGCAATTGCGAATTACTTCTCAGCAAATTGGCTGGAGATCGCGGGCACCGTCACCACGGTACTGGGCATCTGGCTCACCACGCGCCGGCTCCTCATCTGCTGGCCGGTAATCTTGTCCGCGGACGTCATCTACCTGATTGTCTTTTATCGCACGCGGCTATTTTCCGATGCACTGTTGCAGGTTTTCTTTGGAGTATTTACGCTCTACGGCTGGTGGCACTGGTGGCGAGGCGTGCGCGCGGAGGGCGAGGTGCGCGTGGTTCCATTGAGTGCACGGGGCTGGCTCGCGGGGCTGGCTGCAGGTGTGGTGGGCGCGGTGCTGCTGGGCTGGTTGATGACGCGCATTGGCGCAGCGCTACCCCACCTGGACGCCACGCTCACCAGTTATAGCCTGGTGGCCAGTTGGTGGCAGGCGCGTAAACACACGGCCAGTTGGTGGATTTGGATTGTAGTGGATGTGGCTTACGTCGGCGAATATCTTTACAAGGACTTGAGGCCTACAGCCGTGCTCTATGCGGGACTGGTCGCTTTGGCTGTGACGGGGTTGCGGGGCTGGCGGCGCGCAGCCTCTCAAATCCCAGAATCGAGTCCCTTCACCTAGCTCAGGGCGGACTCTAGGGAAATCGAAGTTTTAAGTTATATCGCGGCCTGCACAACGTTGTGAAGTGGCTCGCCGTTCATATAGCGCCGTAATTCATCAGCCGCTGTACGCAGCGAGCGGGGGGCAAACTGCGGGGTCGATCCGGCTACGTGAGGAGTGATCAGCAGGTTGGGGCAGTTCCACAGTGGATGGCCTTCCGGCAACGGCTCGGGTTCGGTCACGTCTAATGCGGCGCGAATACGGCCTGAGTGAAGAGCCCCAACCAGTGCATCCGTATCCACAATCGGGCCACGCGCGGCATTGACCAGCAAAGCGCCTTGCCGCATCTGTGCAAATTGGCTCGTTCCGATCAGCTTGTTCGACTCGGCTGTAGAGGGAAGGATCAGAATTACGATCTCTGCTCGCGGCAGGAGACTGTCCAGCTCAGCGACGGCATGGACCTCGGGTTCGGTGCGCGCACTGCGGGCCACGCGAATCATCTCCACATGGAACGGCGTGAGCATTCGCTCGATCTCCTTGCCGATGGCGCCGTAACCAACCATGAGAACCGTCTTGCCGGTCAGTTCCTCCAGCATTACAGGCGGATACAGCGGGCGCCTGTCTCCAGTGATGGCGGCGTAGCGCGCGCTGGCTTCGAAGCGGCGTTGCCACTGGCCGGTACGTTGGATATCGAGATAGAAGGGAAAATACTTCAGCATGGCCAGGATTGCACTGAGGGTCCACTCCGCGGTGGAAATGTTGTGCGACCCATGAGCGTTGCAGATGGTGACGTGGGGTCCCACCTTGGCGGGAATCCACTCCGTACCCGCCATGAGAGAGAGCACAAGACGAACGCCGCGCAGGTGCGGCCAGATTTTTTGCGCTTTGGCGGGATAAGGATCGGGAATCCAGACGTCGATGTTAACGTCATGATCCAATCCATCGGGCAGAGGTATTAGCTCGATTCCTTGAGGAAAATCGCTCAACAGTTCAGTAGCCAATACGGCAGGGTATCCGACTCGCAGCATGAGACTCCCGGGCCCGAATTAAATGGTCGCTTCAATCCTATGCTACACGCGGGCCGATGCTTCCGCCGTGAAGGGAAAACTCAGTATTTGTTGTGGAAAAATTTAGAGTTCACATCCGGCCAGAACTCCTTCATGAGATCAGAAACTCCATCCAATCCCACCTGCGCAACCCAGCGCTGGCCGGTTTTTGTCCAGGAACGTTCTTTATTGGGATAGTAGAGATTCGAGATGCCTGCAGCCGATCCGTTGCCTACGATCTCAGAGAAATTCGGCGCCATTCCCCCACTATCGGTGCGGGTGACAAAGAGCCGCGAAACGGAATAACCGGTGCGCCTGATAAACCCGCCACGACCGAGCGTGTAGTAACGCGGGTCCTCCTTTGTGGCGACGGGAAAGATAAATTCGGTCATCAGATTGCCATTTACCGTGTCGGCAAGATCGTGCCAATAGTAGCGGGCATAGGCAGGAAATCCAGAGTGAAACTCAGGATAAGAACCCTCAGCCTGCGCGATTCCAGCAAGTACGCCCACGTAGATAAAATCTGAATAATCGAAACTGTCTTCCGCCATGAGCTTGAACTTTGCATCTGCTGAAAGCGGCGGCAATCTCTGGTCAACGCTGACAGAGCGGAAGTTGGGAATGATCCACAGAATTCGTCGGGTCTGCTGGCCTTCTTCACCTTGAGACGCTGAGGCTGGGTTTGCTGGCGCTGTTTGGCTGTCCGGTGCGGGAGATGGCGCGTCTGGCAATGCGGAGGCGGATTCGGCAGGTGCGGATTGATCTGACTGCGCCGAGGCAAAGGGAGTGAACGTTCCAGCTATCAATAGGGAGAGGTAGAAAAGCGAGGATCCGATCATGCGCAATTTTTGCTCCCCTGGATCTTATCCGTTCCTGTAATAAGAACCATATTTGAATAGAATAGCGCGCCGATAATAGGACGCTCAAATCAAGGAATAGTTGCAGCTAATTTGGCCTCGGGCGAGCATTTATGCCTCGCTGGAGATTATTCTCTCTGAAAGAGCGTGAGATGGGTCACTGCCGAATTATTCGGATTCTGTGATCCTGAATCTTGACGAGAACCCTGGAGTACTGATTTCATCGATGCGTCTGAAGGCAAACAAAACGTGGTCCCAGCATCAGCTTGAAGTCAAGCTGCGCGTCGAACAAAGGGAGAAATCGGGACTTCTTTCCTGGGAACACCAGAGGCTGTTGATCCACGCTGCCAAGACCGCGCTGGCTGCAGCGTTATGCTGGTGGCTGGCGCTGCGCTTCGGGTTGCACGACGGCTACTGGGGTGCGATCAGCGCTATTATCGTGCTGCAATCGAATTTCGGTTCCACGGTAAACGCATCGCGCGACCGCATACTCGGCACAGTTATCGGTGCTTTGCTTGGCTTTTCGTTTTCCTTCTTCGGCGTGCTTCCGTGGAACTACATCCTGGCCGTGCTTGCGGCTGTCATCATCTGCGGATTACTGGGTCTCCATAGCAGTTCAAGGCTGGCAGGCGTTACCATCACCATCATCATGCTGGTCGAAAAAACCGGACCGCGCTGGAGCCTGGCGCTGGAACGCGTGGTCGAAGTTTTGCTGGGAATAGTGGTGGCTCTGGCAGTGACCACGCTGGTGCTTCCCGACCGCGCAAGGCTGCGCCTGCGGGATGGACTGGCACAGGAGTTTCTGTTGCTGGGATCTTTTTTTGAAGCAATTCTCAAAGGTTTTCGCGGCGCGCCCGCTGAAAATCTGCCCGCGTTGCGCGACGATGCATTGGCTATGTTGCGGAACAATAACCAACTGCTGGAGGCATCACGCAACGAGCCTTCTGGCGGACCGGGCTGGCGAGAAGGGCTGGGAATGCTCTCGCAGTTTGGCCGCTCGCTTTTTGACGCCCTGGTGGCATTGGAATTCTCTGTCAAGGACAGCCATCACGATCGATTTGCGCAACAACTGGAACCGTATCTCGGTCAATTGGCTGAGGACATTCGCACCGGTTTCCACCATGTGGCCAGCTGCATTGACGAATGGCGATTCAGCGTGCCGCCACGAATCAATATCGAGGAAGATATCGCCCAGCTCGAAGCACGGATGACAGAGGCGCGACCCAAGGGAATCCGGTTCTCACAGTCCGATATTTTACGCGCCTATGCTGTGCAACTTCATCTGAAACAGATAGCGAGACTGCTAAGGGCATCGCGGGTTGAGACCAGCCGCGCAATCGGAGAGAAGCAGGCGTAACCGCGCAAAGTTTCGCAACGCGAATCACACTGTGAGCAGCTCAGTGTATACAGCCATGCCCACCACGGCATCGGCTCCCAGAGCGTCCAGAGCATCCACTTCCTGCCGGCTGCAGATGCCGCCGGCCACGATAAGCTGCCGATCCGTGAGCTTGCGCAAGCGCGCAGCGGTTTCAATGGGAAAGCCCTGCATCAGACCCTCGCCGTCCACGTGCGTATAGAGAAATGCGGCAACGTGGGCTTCGAGTTGCGGAATCGCTTCGTCGGGCGTGAGGGCGACTTGCGCCTTCCAACCCTTTACCGCGATTCTGCCGTTCTTGGTATCGATGCCGGCTACCACTTGATCTGCTCCGACGCTGGCGGCCAACGCAGCGGCAAATTCCGTGTTGACTGCGCCCTCCGCAGAGAAGAGCGCCGATCCGATAATCACTCGCTTTGCGCCGGCGTCGAGCACCTGGCGGGCGCGTTCGATGGAGTGGATGCCGCCGCCTGCTTGGACTGGTAGCCGCTTGGCAATCTGCGCGACCAACGTGGAGTTATCGCCCTGGCGCATGGCGGCGTCGAGGTCGATCAACTGCACTAACGGAAAGTGAGAAAACTTCTCGATCCAGTATTCGAAGTCATCGAAGGCGAGGCCGAGTTTCTCCCCTTGCACAAGCTGAACGATGCGGCCCCCCAGCAGATCAATAGATGGAATCAGCATGGAAGCCTCACGGAGACGCCGGCTTTAGCCAGCTCTTCTTTGAGCGACCGGGCGCTCGATACGCCGAAATGAAAGATGCTGGCGGCGAGTGCGGCATCGGCTTTGCCTCGCCCGAAGACATCGGTAAAATGATCGACGGTTCCTGCGCCTCCCGAGGCGATTACCGGAATGCCGACCGCCTCGCTGACCGCCGCGGTTAATTCGCAATCGAAACCGGTGCGCATTCCATCAGAGTTCATCGAGGTAAGCAGAATCTCGCCGGCGCCGCGGTCTTCAGCCTCGCGCGCCCACTCCACCACTCGGCGGCCTGCCGGCTTTCTGCCGCCCTGCACAAAGACCTGTGCGTCGCGAACCGGATCGGCGGCTTCGGGATCACGGCGGGCATCGATAGCAACGACGACGGCTTGTGCGCCAAAACTGCGGCCGATGGCGGCGATCAGAGTTGGGTCGGCCAACGCCGCGGAATTAACGCTCACCTTGTCTGCGCCGGCCTCGAAGACCTGCGCCGCATCGTCTGCTGTGCGAATGCCGCCGCCCACGCAAAAGGGGACGAATAATTCACGAGCGGTTCGGCGGACAGTATCGAGCAAGGTCTGCCGGCCTTCGTGCGTCGCGGTAATATCGAGCAGCACGATTTCGTCGGCTCCTTCGCGGGCATGACGTGCGGCCTGCGTAGCCGGATCGCCTGCATCGATGAGGTCAACGAATTGCACGCCTTTTACGACACGACCGTCGTGAACATCGAGGCAGGCGATGATGCGCTTGGTAAGCATTACTTCCCTTCCCAGAATAGAAAATTGCTTAGAATCTTTAGGCCTGCAGCGCCGGACTTTTCAGGGTGAAACTGCACTCCCATCACATTGGCTCGCTCGACGGCGGATGCGAATGACTCAATGTAGTGCGTAACGGCGGCGGTATAGACAGTAACCGGCGCCTTGTAGGAATGAGTGAAGTAGACAAACTCGCCCGGCTCTACTCCAGCGAGCAAGCGAGAGTCCTTGCGCACCTCAAGCGAATTCCAACCGACGTGGGGAACTTTTTCCTTGCTCTCAGCAAAGTGAGTGCAGCCTTCGGAAAAATGTGCGAGGCCGGGCTGATCAGGCGCTTCACTTGAGCCGGCATAGAGCCACTGCATTCCAACACAAATGCCAAGAAATGGAACGCGGCGCGCGATTGCCGCTCGAATGGCCGTTGTGAGGCCGGTCGAATCGAGGCGCTCAGTGGCCGCGAAGTGGCCTACGCCTGGCAGCACGATGCGCTCCGCGGAATCAACGAGAGACAAATCGCCATCTGTGACAACCGGCTCTGCCCCCAGATGACGCAAAGCCTTGAGTACTGAGGCCAGGTTGCCCGCTTTGTAATCGATCACGGTTACGCGCATCAGAGCAATCCCTTCGTCGAGGGCAGCATCTCTCCTAATTGTTTATCTTTTGAGCAGGCTACGCGGAGAGCGCGTGCAAAAGCTTTGAAGATGGCTTCGATCTTGTGATGGTTGGAGCGACCGTACATGGTCTTGACATGCACGTTGGCGCGGGCGCCGCGGGCGAAGCCTTCGAAGAAATCAGTGACGAGTTCGGATTGAAGGTCGCCGACAAGGCGCGTGCGCACTTTGGTCTCGACGGCGAAGGCTGCGCGGCCGCTCAAATCCACGGCCGCGATGGCTAAGGTTTCGTCCATAGGCATGAGGAAATAACCGGCGCGAAGAATGCCGCGCTTGTCGCCGAGAGCGCGATTGAAGGCCTCGCCGAGTGCGATGCCGACGTCTTCGACGGTGTGGTGCTGATCAACGTCGAGATCGCCGTCGCATTTGAGTTCGAGATCGAAGGCACCGTGGCGGGTGAACAGCTCCAGCATGTGATCGAAGAAGCGGATGCCCGTGGAAATTTTGTATTGGCCACGACCTTCAATGGAGAGCCGGATGAAGATGCGCGTCTCCGCGGTATTGCGCTCGACGATGGAAGTGCGCGCTCGCGACTTGATTACTGATTTCGATTTCTTGCCGATCGTCATTGCGCCTTCCCTCCAATTTTCAAGGCTGCTATAGCTTCATTGAGAGCCGCAATCGCCTGCCCCATCTGCTCGCGGGTTCCGATGGTGATGCGGACCAGGCCATCGCAACCCGGGTCGCTGGAGCGGTCACGAACCAGCACGCCGGCGGCGCGCATTCGCCGTACAAATTCCGCGTGCTGCGGGCCGATCTCAACCAGGATAAAGTTCGCGCGGCTGGGCCAGCGGCGAATGCCAATTGCATCCAGAACGACTTCAAATTCCCTCCGCGCCTGGAGCACTTCACCCACGTACCAGTCGAGGTACGTTTTGTCTTCGAGAGCGGGCGGCAAGCAGGCCAAGGCCAGCGAGTTCACGCTATAGGGCGATAGAACGCGGCGAATCCAACGCATCAACTCCACCGGGCCGGCCAGCGATCCGAGGCGCAAGCCCGCCAGGCCGTAGGCCTTAGAGAAGGTTCTGGCAACAATCAAATTCGGGGCAGTTCCTACCAGATCGATCATTGTTTCGCCGTGGAAGTGGTAGTACGCTTCGTCGACAAGAAGCACTGCGTGGGGTGCGCGACGTGCAATTTCAATGAGTTGATCGCGAGTGGCCACGGAGCCTGAAGGGCTGTTGGGATTGGCGATGGCGATGATTTTTGTGCGCGATGTGATGGCGGCGAGGAGACGCTCATAGGGAAATTTAAGGTCGTCCGCAGCCTGTACCGCGACCACGCGCGCATCCGTGGCCGACGCATAGACTTCATACATCGTATACGTAGGTACGGGTAACAATAGCTCATCGCCTGTTTCAAGAAAGGTCTCGAAGAGAACGTGAATGGCTTCGTCTACGCCATTGGTAAGAGATAGCTGTTCAGTGGCGAGACCTAGATATTTTGCGACGATAGCCTCGACCGGCTGGCGCTCGGGGTAACGGGTGAGATCGCCGGCGGAGATGTGGGCGAGGGTTTCACGGATTTTAGGAGAACAGGCAAGCGTGTTCTCGTTGAAGTCCAAGCGCAAAGCATCGCGGCTGCCGAGGGGAGGATGATACTCCATCATCGCCTGCACGCGAGCGCGCGGAGTTGGGGAGAGCACTGCAACAGGGTCAGACACGGGGTCTCCTTTTTTGTAGACGCGCGCGAATGGATTCGGCATGACCCACAAGCCCCTCGGCTTCAGCCAGTAAAATCGCTGGGGGCCCGAGTGAGCGGAGTGCCTCCGCCGTATACTCTTGCACCGTGATGAGCTTGACGAAGTCGTTGACGCTCAGGCCGCCCCGGACGCGAGCCATTCCACCGGTCGGGAGAGTGTGGTTAGGTCCTGAAATATAGTCACCCATGGGCTGCGCGGACCAGCGGCCTACGAAGACTGAGCCTGCGTTCTGAACCCAGTCGAGATCGATGGACGCGTCGACTGTGAGATGCTCGGCGGCAAGGCGGTTCGTGATCTTGCGTGCCTCGTCGACCGTGGAGGCGAGGATCACCAGACCGTTCCGGTCGAGGGCCCGACGAGCAATCGGATTGTTGCGACTGCGCAGCTTTGCTTCGGCAATGACTTCTTTGGCCAGATCGGGACGCGTGGTGATGAAGATGGCGAGCGCTTCAGGATCGTGCTCGGCTTGCGCTACGAGGTCGGACGCGATATCGGCTGCGTTGCCGTTTTCGCTGGTTACGACAATCTCGGTTGGTCCGGCAAGCATATCGATTGCGCAGTCGAAAGCTACCAGGCGCTTTGCCGCAGTGACGTAAAGGCTGCCGGGGCCGACGATTTTGTCTACGCGTTGGAGGGATGCGGTTCCGTATGCCAATGCGGCGATGGCGTGCGCACCGCCGAGACGATAGAACTCCGTGATACCGAGCAGATGCGCGGCGGCCAGGGTTTCCGGCGCGGGTTTGGGTGAGACGACCACGATCCGTTTGACCCCTGCAACCTGCGCTGGAATGGCCGTCATGAGCAGCGTGGAAGGAAGCGGATGGCGGCCGCTGGGGACGTAGCAACCCACCGAACCGAGTGGGCGAAGAAGCTGGCCCGTCGTGAGACCGGTAACCGGGGACGCGTCCCATGAGGCCGGTAATTGGCGCTTGGCAAAGACGCGAATCTGTTTGGCTGCCGTGGATAATGCCTTGCGCAGCGCGGGATCGATTTCCTCGTATGCCGCAGCCATCTCCTGCTGCGTGACGCGCAGGTCGGCTGCGTCTTGCAGACCGTCAAATTGGGCTGCACAGCGAAGGAGCGCACGATCGCCTCTTTTTCGCACATCGGACACTATGCGCTTGACAGCGGGGAGCACGCTATCGAGCGCCGCACCGCCGCGCTGTTCGAGGGCGGCGAGGATCTCCGCCGATTGTCTCGCGCATCGTCCTATGGTCCGAACCAGTTTCATCGTTCGTGTCTCATTCGTCTTTGCTGTTACAGCACAACTTTGTTCAGCGGGTACTCCACGATGCCGGTTGCTCTCGCCGCTTTCAGGCGCGGAATCACATCGCGGGCTACGCCTTCATCGACGATCGTGTTGACCGCAACCCACTCCGAGTTGCTCAACTGGGAGATGGTGGGCGAGTTCAACGCAGGCAGAACCGCGAGCACTGCCTCAAGATCGTCGCGCTTGACGTTGAGCATGAGGCCCACCTGCGATTGCGCATCGATTGCTCCGCGAAGCATGAGAGCGATCTGGCCAATCTTTTCGCGCTTCCATGCGTCGGCCTGTGCGGCTTTGCCGGCGATGAGATGAGTCTCGCTTTCCATCACCGTATCGATGATTTTGAGGCGATTGGCCTTGAGGGAACTGCCGGTCTCGGTGATCTCGATGATGGCATCGGCGAGCGTGGGCGGCTTTACTTCCGTTGCACCCCAACTGAACTCGACCTTTACGTTCACGCCCTTGGCTGCGAAGTAACGCTTGCTGACCTCGACGAGCTCGGTGGCGACGATCTTGCCTTCGAGATCTTCAGCCTTCTCAAAGCCACTGCCCTCGGGAACAGCAAGCACCCAGCGCACCTTGCGGCGGCTCTGCTTGGCATAGGTGAGCGTGGTGACGCTGGTGACGTCGAGGCCGCTCTCGACAACCCAGTCGATGCCGGTGAGTCCCGCGTCGAGGACGCCGTGATCGACGTAGCGCGCCATCTCCTGGGCGCGAATCAGCATGCACTCGATCTCACTGTCGTCGATGGAGGGAAAATAGGAGCGGCCGTCGGCGTAGATGTTCCAGCCTGCGCGTTTGAAAAGAGCGATGGTCGCATCCTGCAGGCTTCCCTTGGGGATGCCGAGCCTCAGTTTGTTAGCCACAGGTTTCCTCTTTCGTGCTGGCCGAGCCTACGGGCAGCGGTTTGGTGAAGCAACTGACGGTACCTTCGTGACAGACCAGTCCGTCGCCTTCAACCACGACGCGAAACAGCAGCGTGTCGTTGTCGCAATCGGTGGAGGCGGAGACAACGCGCAGGCGGTTGCCGCTGGTCTCGCCCTTCATCCATAGTTTTTGGCGGGTGCGGCTCCAGAAAGTAACGAAGCCGGTTTCCAGCGTTTTGGCATAGCTGATGGGATTGAGAAAGCCCAGCATCAGCACTTCACCCGTCTGCGCGTCCTGCACGATGCCGGGCGCGAGGCCATCCATTTTTTCAAAGTCGATTGTTGTTGTCATTTTTCCTGATCCTGATTGAGATTTTGGCATGAAAAAACCCGCTGGCGTCGGTCGCCGGCGGGCTTCAGGTGTCTTTTGATCTCTCTGGCCGTTTAGTTTAGGCCATGGCAGTCCGCCGGCATGGATGTCCCATGATGGTGATGATACCCGTGATGGCGGTAGCTCTGCATCTCTCTTGAAAGTAAAGGCAAATACCCTGCAGTGTCAAATGACTTCGTTGCAGGGGGTGAATTCACTTCCAGCTGAATCAAGCGCCAGTCAGGATGCGATGCACGATCTCGACGTTCTCTTTCATTTCGTCTTTATGCCGAGGATACATTCCCACATAGATGGAGTCGATGGGCTTGATGCTTGAAAATGCGGTGCGGAATGCCTGTTCGATGGCGTTATCGGCCACACGCCCGGCGGCCAGGATTTTGAATGCAAAGCAGGGCTTTGCGGTTTGCCGGATGGCCTTGTACATGCGCGCGGGATCGCTTTGCACGTAGGTTTCACCGGACATTTCCATCAGCTCGCCGTTGAGGACCTGCCTCCACTCAGCTTCAGTTCGAGTGATCTGGTAGACGCAACCGGAGTAGAAATCGACGTCCCAGCCTTTTTCTTCAACGAATTCAATCACCTTGGGATTGTGCGTTCCCACGCCGACCATCACGCCCAGATCGCGGGCGCGCTTCGACCAGTCATTGACGACGATATCCATCTTGCCTTCGTGGAAGGCTTTGTCGACAAGCATGCCGTGCCTTTGTAGCGCCAGCGGCCTGATGGTCTGAACCAGCGAGAGAGTGCCCGCCGGGTCGAGATTTCCATCCCCGGCGATCACGTACATTTTGCCGCCCTCGGCTACAAAGCGTGCCCAGTCCTCGGCGGCGCGCTTTGCACTGTCGGGTTCGGAGCCGTTCTGGCTGTAGTTATATGCATTGATGCCGTAGGAGTTTGCCCGGTGCATGACTGCGCAGACTTCATCCTGCGTGTACCAGGTGGTCATGTCTTTGCTGAGGTTGGTGCTGAAATGAGAAAATCCACAGAACTGGTTGTGGCCCAGAACCATGCGACTGATTTCGACGCTGCCGAATTTGATTTTGGGAACCTGGAGATCCGCGGGCGCAACGATACTCTGCCTTACCAGGGAACCGGCAACCGGCTCTGCCGCCATTGAAGTCGTCGCACCGCTCATTACGCCCACCGCGAGTGCCGCACTGGACTGAATAAATTCTCTACGCGTATTTGACATTTAAGTTACCTACTTTCCAGAGCAGGCCTTTGATTCTGGGTCTCAAGCGCCAGTCAAAATCTTATGCACGATCTCGGCGTTCACCTTAACCTCATCCGTATTCCTGGGGTACATGCCGACAAAAACGCCGTCATTCGGCTTGATGCCTGAAAACGCGGTGCGGAAGGCTTGCTCAACGCTGGCGCCTTCTATGCGTCCCGCGGCCAAAATTTTGAAGGCAAAGCAGGTTTTAGTGGTTTGCCGCATGACCTTGTACATGCGCGCAGGATCGCTCTGCAGATAGACTTCGCGGGGCATTTCGAGTAACTGGCCGTTGAGGATCTGCTTCAATTCTTCCTCGGTACGAGTGCGGTTGTAAACACAGCCGGCGTAGAAATCGACGTCCCAGCCCTGCTCCTCTACCAGTTCGATCACCTCTGGCTTGTGCGTGCCCACGCCGACCAGCGTGCCCAAATCGCGGACTCGTTTGCACCACTCGCGGACAGTATCCATGGTGCGTTCCTTGAAAGCGATGTCAACGACTTCGCCCTGTCGATGCATCGCCAGAGGCTTGTGTTCCTTGTAGAGCGCGGCGGCGTCATCGGGGGCGCAAACCTGAACGATCAGATTCATCTTGCCGCCCTCGGCCTCGAACTGCGCCAGGTCAGATGGGGCGCGCTTGGCGTTGACGTAGTTGAGCGCGTTGATCCCGAAGGCATTAGCTCGGTGCAGGACCTCGCAGACTTTATCGTGTGTATACCAATCTTTCATCGCATTACTGAAATTGTTGTTGTAGTGTGCCCATCCATAGAGCGGGTTGACGCCGAGAACCAGGCGGCCTATCTCCGCGTTGCCAAACTTCATCTTTGGAACCTGGACTTCCAATGGCGCGGTACTCGGCATTCCAGCGGACTGGGTTTGAGACTGTGTTTCCGCGATCAGATTTGTTCCCGCTCCACCCACGATGCCGAGCGCGAGAGCCGCGCTGGTTTGCAGAAATTCCCGACGAGTATTGGACATAAAGAAACTGCCTTTCGATGGCCAACCGGTGCACGATAACTTTTCGCACGGCGTTCAAGTTGGATCATTGTAGCGCCGGCTTCAAAGGAGCGTGTGTGATAAGGAACACATCAATCTGAAACCTTTCCGGTGGAATTTGAGCTCGATTTTTGGAGCTGCTTCCGCCATCTTGCTTACGACACTGGAGTAGGTGGAGAATGGAGCCGTGCAAACAGGAACGCGATTCATGATCTTAGCGATTGCGACGCTGGGCATTTGCCTGACCGGAATGGCGCAATACCAGGACCGAGACACTCGTGGTGTGGCCAAAACTTCAGCAACAGCCCCGCCGGCGGAGATGCGTATCGATATTAACCACGCCTCAGCCGATGAGTTGCTGAAGGTTCCGGGCATGACGCAGAGTTGGGCCGGCCGCATTGTTCGCTTCCGGCCCTATCGCTCCAAGACGGACCTGGTGGAAAAGGGCGTTGTGACGAGCGAGGTCTACGACCGCATCAAGGATTACGTGATCGCGCACAGGGATCAGCAGTGACAGGCCGCCCTATGCTTGGTATGGCTCCCTACTTCTTGACTTGAAACTCTCCAGCAACCTGCTCACGATCACATAGAGAACGGGGATGAAGAAGAGGTTAAGCACCGTGGAGAGCAGCATTCCGCCTACGATCGTGGTTCCCACGGAGCGGCGGCCCAGGGCGCCGGCGCCGGTGGCGAAGACCAGCGGGAGAACGCCGAGGATGAAGGCAAACGAGGTCATGAGAATAGGACGCAGTCGCAACTCTCCGGCTTCGATGGCCGCCTCAACAATACTGCGTTCTTTACGGCGCAACTGCTCGGCGAACTCGACAATCAGAATTGAGTTTTTTGCCGAGAGGCCAATGAGCATGACCAGGCCGATCTGGCAGTAGACGTCGTTGGCATACCCGCGAGCGGCAATCAGGCCGAGAGCTCCCAGCACCGCCATGGGCACGGCGAGAAGAATGATGAAGGGCAGCGCGAAGCTCTCATATTGCGCCGAGAGCGTGAGGTAGACGACCAGAATTCCCAGGCCGAAGATGATGATCGCCTTGCCGCTGGACTCGAGCTCGTCGAGCGTCAATCCGGTCCACTCATAGCTCATGCCGGGCATCATTTGTTGCTTGGCCAGAGTTTCCATCGCCGACAAGCCTTGCCCCGAGCTGAAGCCCGGCGCGGCGGAGCCGTCGATTTCTACCGCGCGGAAAAGATTGTAGTGAGTAATCACCGGCGCGCCGGAGCTTTCTGCGACGGTGGCCAGATTATCCAGCGGCACCATCTGGCCCGAATCCGAGCGCACATAAAAATTGTGCAGGTCTTTGGCGGTCATGCGGAAGGGCTGATCCGCCTGCACGAAGACGCGATAGGTGCGGTTGTTGTAGTCGAAGTCGTTGATGTACTCCGAGCCCATAAAGACACTGAGCGTGGTGGTGATCTGCGAAAGCGGCACGTTCATGGCCTTGGCCTTTTCGCGATCGATGGTCACCAGCATCTGCGGATCGTTGGCTGAAAATGAAGTAAACAGTCCGGTCAGATCCTTGCGCGCGGCGCCGGCGCCCACAATCTGATGAGCAACGCGGTCCAGGTCGCTGAGCGTATTGCTCCCCTGGTCCTGGAGCATGAACTGAAAACCGCCAAAGCTGCCCACGCCCTCGACCGCCGGAGGCTGGAAGACTGCCACCAACCCGCCGTTGGAAGCGAACATCAGGCTCTGCAGCTTAGGCGAGAGGTCGGCCACGATATCAGCGGCAGAGTGGCCTTTTCCCCGCCTTTGATCGGCGGGCTTGGTGCTGATAAACATCATGCCTGAGTTGGACGATCCACCTGCGAAGCTGAAACCCATGACCGAGAATGCTCCGCCTACATCTGGATTTTGGGCGATGATGTACTGGGCTCTGTCAGCCAGATCGGTGGTATAAGCGAGCGAGGAACCAGGCGGCGCCTGCACGACGACAAACAGGTAACCCTGATCTTCCTGGGGAATGAAGCCGGTGGGAACATTCCGATACATCCACACCGCTGCTCCCAACCCGCAAAAGAAGACAATGAGCAGCAGGTAGCGCAGTTGCAGTGCGATATGAATGGACCTTGCGTAGACGCGCGCCAGCCAGCTTACTACAGCGTCAGCACCGTGAATAAATGCTGCGAAGGCGCGGGAGAGCGGCGCAATGCGCAAAAAATCTAACTGTTTTGGACGCGCTTCTTCTCCGCGCAGGAGCATGGCTGACAGCGCCGGCGAAAGCGTGAGCGCATTGAAGGCTGAGATGGCGATGGAAAACGCAATAGTGAGCGAAAACTGCCGGTAGAGGATGCCGGTGGTGCCGGGGAAGAAAGAAACCGGCACGAAGACCGCGATGAGCACCAGTGACGTTGCAATGACGGCGCTAGTGACTTCGCCCATCGCCCGCGATGTGGCCTCGAGGGGATCGGAATGCTCCATGGCGATGTGGCGCTGCACATTCTCAATAACCACGATGGCATCGTCCACCACGAGTCCCGTAGCCAGCGTGATGCCAAAGAGCGTGAGCGTATTTACGGAGAAACCGAAGATCTTGATGAAGGCGAAGGTTCCGATCAACGAAACCGGGATGGTGACGGCGGGAATGATGGTGGCGCGCCAGTCCAGCAGGAATAGAAAAATGACCGTAATGACGATAAAGATTGCGATGCCGAGAGTCTGAAGCACTTCCCGGATGGAGTCGCCGACCACGGTGGTGGAGTCAAAGGCAATCGCGTATTCGAGGCCGGGGGGGAAACTCGTCGAGAGCTCCTTCAGAACCGCCTTTGCCTGGCGGTCCACATCGAGGGCGTTGGCGTTGGAAAGCTGTATGACGCCGATGCCATTGGCATCGAGCCCCATGTACTTGAGCGCGGTGCTGTAATCCTCCGAGCCTACTTCGGAACGGCCAACGTCCTTGAGAAGGACTAGGCCATTGGGGGAGTTCTTGACGATGATGTTGTCGAATTCAGCAGGACTGGTGAGCCGGCCCACCACGCGCACTGGGATCTGGAATGCCTGTTTCTGATCCGATGGAGGCTGACCAAGCTGGCCGGCGGGGATCTCGACATTCTGCTCTGTCAGCGCGTTCACCACATCCGTGGCCGTCAGTCCGCGTGCCGCCAGACGCACCGGGTCCAGCCAGACGCGCATGGCGTATTTGCGCTCGGCAAAGATCATCACGTCGCCCACGCCTGGCACCCGCTTGACCGCATCTTTTACGTAGACATCGAGGTAGTTGGAGATGAACTCAGGCGAGTAGCGTCCGTCGCGAGTGAAGAAGCCGGCTCCGAAGACGAAGTTGTAGCTGGTTTTAGTGATCGTGATGCCGGTGGCATTGACTGCCGCTGGCAGACGGCCTTGCACGCTGGCCACGCGGTTCTGCACGTCCACGGCGGCGATATCGAGGTCGTAGCCGGTCTTGAAGGTAACAGTGATTTGACTCGTTCCGCTGTTGGTGCTGGAGGAATTGATGTAGCGCATCCCCTCGACGCCGTTGATCGACTCTTCCAGGGGAATGGTAACTGCCTTCTCGACGGTATCGGCGTTGGCGCCTACATAGTTGCATGTCACCGCAATCACCGGAGGCGCCAACTCGGGATACATGGCGACAGGAAGGTTGGGAATGCACACGGCTCCTGCGAGAATGATCAGCAGCGCGCACACCGTGGCAAAAACAGGCCGACGGATGAAGAAGTCTACAAACAAGAGTTGCCTTCCTTTTTCGCTGGTACTTTAGGCGCCCGGCAGCGGCATAACCGGCATGCCATTCACGAGAAATTGGGTGCTGGAAACGATCACTTTATCGCCCGCATTCAATCCTGAAGAGATGGAATAGGAGTTGCCCACCGTATCGCCCAGCGTGACCGGTGTCTGGTGAGCAATAAGGTGCCCGTTCTGCTGCTGCGCCACAAAGACGAAGGTCTGCCCGCCCTGGCGCGTGACCGCCAGCACCGGAATCACAGCCATCGGCTTCGTGCTCCAGATGACCCGCGCCTTTACCATTTGCGCCGTGCGCAGAAGCTCCGGCGCGGAATGCACGGGGGCTTTCACTAGGATTCCTTGCAGCATGGTATCTACTTCGGGCGAAAGAAAATCGATCTTGGTCTTCTCCAGCAGCTTGCCGCTGTTATCCGTCAGTTCCACATCCAGGCCCTGTTTCACCTGGGCAGATCGCTCTGTCGGAACGTAGATATAGGCTTCAAGATTCTTGTTTTCATCCACCGTGGTCAGAACGCTGGGTGGAGAGCTGGCAGGCGCGACAAAGTCGCCCACGTGCACGGGAACGTCGCCTACCACCCCGTCAAAGGGCGCACGGATGGTGTAGTAAGCCAGCTGTTCTTCCTGCGACTTGCGTGTGCCCGCCGCGGACTCATAGTCCGCCTTGGTGTTGGCAAATGTCTGCTGCGCCTGCTCGTAAGCGTCGCGGCTGGTGATACCTGCCTCAAAGAGCTTGCGCTGCCGCTCGATCTCCGAGACATTGTATTCGTAGAGCGCTTTTTTCTGTCGTTCGGTGGCGCGGGCCGCTTCAACGGCGGCGACCTGGAGCCGCGGCTCGATCTCGAACATCACCTGACCAGCCTTCACATGGTCCCCAGACTTGACGCGAATCTGGATCAGAGTTCCCTGCACCTGTGGCTCCAGAGTGGCCGAGCGGCGCGACTTGATAGTGGCCACATACTCACTGCTCTGCGCTACCGGGGAGAGCGATACGGTAACCGTCTGCACCGGCATGGCCTGCATACCGGGATCAGCAGGCGCAGCAGATTTCTTCTGGCAGCCGATGGCCGCAAGCCCCATCAAAGCAAGACAACTCACTCCATGGATGCGCTTCAAAGCGTTCCTTCTCACTCAATCGTTCCTCTATTCAGATTATTTCAGTCCATAGCCCGGGGGTGGGTCTCCGGATAGCGCCGGATGGATTGTGGTGCCGGATTGCGGGATTGCTCCGTTCGACAATCCAGCATTCTTACGGTTTCCCTAGCGGAGAGTACGCATCCAGAGGGTTGGAAGTTCTCCACTTCGATTTTGATTATTTGACGCTTGGAACCGGCTCCTCGATGGAAAAAGTGGGGCCGGGCCTCCGTTGGCGTGCAATTTTTGACACTACCCTCCCAAGTTGGTAGCCTTCATAAGGGCGCATGCGGCAATTTCAAGCGGCACACGGCCCACGTCAAGCGTCCCCGTCGTCTAGCCCGGCCTAGGACACCGCCCTTTCACGGCGATAACACGGGTTCAAATCCCGTCGGGGACGCCAATATTCTGAACAACTTAGCTAAAATCTTTTGGATCACGCCTCGGCTGCTAAGAATTCCGAGTTCCGAGTGGATTATCGCGCAACCTCCCCGGCGCGTCGGAATCAGGGCCGGAGTTGGCATAAGGGGCAGCTGGATAAGTTTTGTTCGTTCCGGCTACAAACGAAGGTTTGCGGTGTACTCTGCGCGATGTGACAGGAAATGCGAGTTGGTACGCAAGCCAACTACGGCTCGAACTGGGTCTGCGCAACAGACGGTGGGCGCGGAGAACCATTTCGCTTCGATGTTGTTTACTCAAACACAACTGACGGCTTGGCGACCATCCAGGTGCAGCCGCGATTCTGGACCCTGGGGCTCTTTTTCGAACTTATCTATCTCGCGGCCATTTCGCGGCTAGCCAAGAAATGGCTGCAACCTAAACCAGTCGAAGACGAACATTTCGGTTAATGCAAAAGCACCGTGCCCCTCATCACAGCGCCATATTAACAATCTCGCCGATACAAGAGATTGGACAGGCCACCTTCACTTGCGCGAGATCAATGTCCGAACCGCTGACCATCAGCCGACACAATGAATTGAGGATTGAATGACCGACAAGCCCTATCGCCCTCAGGAAGACATCGTGACCTTAATGAATCAATTCAACCAGCAGGTAAAGGATTCTCCGGAGCTTCCTGACGCGGAAACGCGCCTGCTTCGAGCGCGCCTGGTCTTTGAAGAAGCACTCGAGTTCGTCAAGGGCTGCGGTTGCACGGTCAGGATGACCGCTGCCGGATTGAACGGAGAAGCGGGGGCCGCAGTCATTAACGACATCGGTGTCGTGCTCGATCCCGACGGCACACCCGATTTCGCTGAATACGTCGACGGCTGCATCGACCAGCTTGTCGTCACTTATGGGGCCCTCAACGCCGCCGGCGTGAAGGCTCAACCTGCCTGGGATGAAGTGCAGCGTAGCAACATGAGCAAGGCCTGGCCACATTGCAGTGTTTGCGACGCTGTTCTCGAGCGAGGCAAAGGCCTCGAGTTAGTCCATCCGGAAGACGCCAATGCCCATAATGGCGATTGGAAACCGAATCTGAAGATTCATAAGCGCCCGGACGGCAAGTTCATCAAAGCGCCGACCTATTCACCCGCGAATCTAAAACGCGTGATCGATGAGCAGATCCAGCAGACAAACAGGTAACGATAAGACTGTACGCGAATTCCATAAAGAAGAAAATCTCATACCGCCGCTCTGGGGTCGGAGGGGTTCTGTCCGTATTGGCCGACATTTGCTTCGAACCCGGCGTCTTCGTCAGCGTTTGCTGAAGGAGACGCCGGATACCATTTAAGGATAGAGGGCCTGAGCTAAACAGCGAGTGTTTGCAATTGTTCCTTCATCGCGCGTTCGACCGCAACGGCAACCGCGACAGATGCGCCGACCATCGGGTTGTTGCCCATGCCGATCAGGCCCATCATTTCAACGTGCGCGGGCACAGAGGACGATCCGGCAAACTGGGCATCCGAATGCATCCTGCCCATGGTATCGGTCATGCCATAGGAGGCCGGGCCTGCCGCCATGTTATCGGGATGCAATGTCCGTCCCGTGCCGCCGCCAGAGGCTACAGAGAAGAATTTCTTCCCCGCAAGCAGCCGCTCCTTCTTGTAGATCGCCATCACGGGATGCTGGAAACGGGTGGGGTTGGTGGAGTTGCCGGTGATTGCGACATCGACGCGCTCCAGGTGCATGATCGCGACGCCTTCGCGCACATCGTCGGCGCCATAGCAGCGAACAGCCGCACGCTCGCCGGTCGAATACGCCTTTTCCCTGACGATCTTCAGTTGGCCCGTTGCATAGTCGAACTCGGTCTGCACATAGGTGAATCCGTTGACGCGCGAGATGATCAGCGCGGCATCCTTGCCCAATCCGTTGAGAACGACACGCAAGGGACTCTTACGCGCGTTGTTCGCTGAGCGGGCGAGGCCGATGGCGCCCTCGGCGGCGGCAAAGGATTCGTGTCCGGCGCAGAAGGCAAAGCAGCCGGTCTCTTCGCGGAGCAGCATCGCAGCCAGGTTGCCATGGCCGATGCCGACTTTGCGGTCGTCGGCGACCGAACCCGGGATGCAGAACGCCTGCAGGCCGGTGCCAAGCGTTTCCGCAATTTCTGCAGCGACGGTTTGGTCTTTCTTGATGGCCACAGCGGCGCCGATCAGATAAGCCCAGCCTGCGTTTTCAAAGGCGATCGGCTGGATCGACTTCACAATCTTGCGCACATCGACACCCTTGTCGAGACAGATCTTTTCTGCCTTCTCCAGGGACTCAATCCCGGCAGCGGCGAGATAAGAGTCGATCTGTTTAATCCTTCTTTCGTATCCTTCAAACAAAGCCATGATCTTCTCCTTATTCCTTGCGAGGGTTAATGGTTTTCACGGCATCGGCAAATCGGCCATAGGTGCCGATCGCCTTGGTGAGTGCGGTCTGTGCATCCACTCCCTTGGCAATCGAGTCCATCATGGGGCCAAGCTTGACGAACTTGTACCCGATGATCTCGTTATCCGCGTCGAGTGCGAGCTCGGTGACATAGCCCTCGGCCAACTGAAGATATCGCGCACCCTTTTCGCTGGTGCCGTACATCGTTCCGGTCACGCTGCACAAGCCCTTGCCCAGATCCTCAAGTCCCGCGCCGATCGGCAGTCCGCCCTCTGAAAAAGCTGTCTGGCTGCGGCCATAGACGATCTGCAGAAAAAGTTCGCGCATTGCGACGTTGATCGCATCGCAGACCAGGTCGGTGTTCAGCGCTTCCAGGATGGTCTTGCCGGGAAGGATTTCAGCGGCCATGGCGGCTGAGTGGGTCATTCCAGTGCAGCCGATTGTCTCGACCAGCGCTTCCTCGATGATGCCCTTTTTCACATTCAACGTCAGCTTGCAGGCTCCCTGTTGGGGAGCGCACCAACCCACGCCGTGCGTCAAGCCTGAGATGTCGCTCACTTCCTTCGCCTTGGTCCATCGGCCTTCTTGAGGAATAGGTGCCGGGCCGTGATTCGGTCCCTTGGCCACTACACACATCTGTTCAATTTCGTGCGTATGCATTTGGAGTTGCTCTCCTTTGTTCGGTGAGGTTAAAATTAACCGTTTCAACTAGTTCCAAGACCCCTGATGACATTCCGATTCGATTATAGGGGCGGCCCTGTTCGACGGGATGTGACCGCCGTCGCAACAGATTGGCGCCAATTGCCCGCTTATTCTCCGCAGGCACGGCGCCCCTCGGAACGCAGCTTCTCAACCTGTGTAGGGAAAAATCAACACAGGCTGGATTTCTGCCGGCGGCGCTGTAGTTACGATAAAACGCCTACTCGCCTGCCGTTGAACTCATGCACGGCATCGAGCATGGCGACAATATTTTCTACCGGCGTTCCCGCCTGGACGTTGTGAATCGCATCGAAGACGAATCCACCGCCCGGAGCGAAAACTTCACACCGGCGCAATACCTGTTCCCTCACCTCGGTCGCCATCCCAAAGGGCAGGACCCGCTGCGTATCGACTCCACCTCCCCAGAAAACGATCTGGTCGCCGAAATTTGCTTTCAACTGCTCGGGCTCCATGCCCGTTGCGGAACATTGCACGGGATTGAGAATGTCGAACCCGGCTTCAATAAGGGAGGGTAGAAACTTTGAGACAGCACCGCAGGAATGCTTGAACGTCTTCCACGGCGTGTGCGAGTGAATCCAGTTGTTGATTTGCTTGTAGTACGGACAGTACAGGTCGCGGAAGGTCTTCACGGAACAGAAAGCGGAGGTCTGCGTGCCGAAATCCGTGCCGCAAACAAACACCGCCTGCACGCTGTCGCCAACAGCGGCATAAATGCGCTCTAAGTTCTTGATGGCTACTTCGCATTCATGCTCATAGATTTTGTGGATATAGTCCTGGCGGCTGACGGTCGATACATACCACTCAGTAACGTCGCGAATTCCTTTGGGATGCTTGAGAAACGGCGCGGGAACGAGCGCAATATCGCCGAACGCGCTGCCTCCAAAAGTGGCAATCACGCCACGGCCGGTTACGGACGCTTCCTGCGTTGAGCGCACCAGGTGATCGAGATCCTCCTGCGAGATGGGGCCGAACTCCTCCATGTTGTCTTCAGGATTCAGCTTCTCTTCATCGATGGGCTCCTGGCGGATAATGCAATCGAAGAAATAACCACCGTGCGGCATGCGACCGCTGGGTGGAGCCGTCTTGTCGCCCAGAGGGTACATCAATATATCGCCGTTTGCATCGGTCGTGGTGTTGAAATCACCAGGAACCAGCACTTCGAGACCGTTGAGTTGCCAGCTCTTCCATTGATCCGCCGGGAAACCAAACATGGTGCCACGTGGATAGACGCCTTCCACATCAAGCCCCATGGCAACTTTCAGATCGTCGTCCACCATCCCGAGCATCTGGAACGGCTCGTGAACGCGCACGGGGCGCTTCTCCAAACCGTAGTGGTCTCGCAAGGCGGCTACGCAGCTGACATGCATGCCGGTGACGGAAGTGCCGCCAAAGTCAATCGGGATACGATCCGGTTGCTTGTGATTCAGGGTAGCGACGAACCGCTCACGGCTATTGTTGCTTTCGATTGGACTTGTCATTTCGTACTCCTTGATCTTCTGAATAGGATAGGCCTTATCTAAGCTCATTTTCTGCCGTTGAATTCATGCACGGCATCAATCATGGCAACGATATTTTCAACCGGCGTCCGTGCCTGAACGTTGTGAATCGAATTAAACACGAATCCGCCGCCCGGAGCGAACACCTCGCACCTGCGCAGAACCTGTTCCCGGACTTCAGCAGGTGTTCTGAAGGGTAAGACGTCCTGCGTGTCGACTCCGCCGCCCCAGAAGACGAGTTGATCGCCGAAGTTCGCCTTCAATTGCTCAGGTTCCATTCCAGTCGCGGAGCATTGCACGGGATTGAGAATGTCGAACCCAGCTTCAATCATGGAAGGGAGGAACTTTGAGACTGCGCCGCAGGAATGCTTGAAGGTCTTCCAGGTTGTGTGCGCATGAATCCAGTCGTTGATCTGCTTGTAGTAAGGGAAGTAAAGGTTGCGGAAGGTCTTCACGGAACAGAAGGCGGAGGTCTGCGTTCCGAAATCCGTGCCGCAGATATAGACTGCCTGAACGTTGTTGCCGATGGCAGCGTGGACCTTCTCAAGATTCTGGAGAGCGATCTCGCACTGGCGCTCAAAGACCTTGTGAACGTAATCCTGGCGGCTGCTGGTGGAGACGTACCATTCCGTAATATCGCGAATTCCCTTGGGATGCTTGAGGGCCGGCGCGGGGACGATCGCGATATCGCCAAACGCGGTCCCGCCAATATTGGCAACCACGCCGCGGCCTGTCGCGCACGCCTCCTCAGTCGCACGAACCAGTGAGTCGATATCTTCCTGCGAGATGAGACTGAACTCTTCCATGTTATCTTCGGGATTCAGCTTATCCTCGACGATCGGCTCCTGGCGGACAATGGCGTCGAAAAAATAACCGCCGCTCGGCATGCGTCCGCTAGGCGGTACGCTGGTATCGCCTTGCGGATAGACCAGCGTATCGCCATTCTCATCAACAGTGGTATTGAAGTCTCCGGGAACCAGCACTTCAAGACCGTTGAGTTCCCAGCTCTTCCAGCGCTCGGCCGGAACTCCCCACTTGGTAGTGCGGCGAAAGACTCCGATCACATCGATGCCCATCGCATCCAGTAGGTCTTCGTCCATTTGCCCCAGCATTTGGGCAGTCTCGACAACGCGTACCAAGCGCTTCTCAAGTCCGTAGTAATCGCGCAGGGCCGCCACGCAACTGACGTGCACGCCGGTGACGTTCGTTCCACCGAAGTCGATGGGGATCGCATCCGGTTGTTTGTGGCTGAGCGCGGCGGCAAGCCGTTCACGGCTCTTCTCAATTTCCGATCGAATTTCTTTGTGTTCAGACATAACTCTTAGCCCCGGGAAAAGTCATGCAACTTACAAACTCATTCTGGAAACCAGGATCAGAGGCAAGGCTTATGTGCTCCACTTCAGGCAGAAACGGCTCTCCATCCGACAACAGCAAAATTTTCGCGCCGCGCAACGCAGTATTGCCCGCCGCGCGAATGCGTTCCCTGGGCATCTCCAGTAACCCCACGCCAATGGCGCTGTCAATCTGAACATAGTTTCCAAAGGCGCCGGCAAGGTAGATGCTCTCGATATCGCTGAACTCAGCGCCCAGTTGCTTGAGCAGCAGCCTGAATCCTGAAGCGATGGCCGACTTGGCCAGTTGCAGCTCGCGAATATCGGATTGGTAGAGAACGACAGGATTCTGCACAGGAAAAGCTTTTGTTCCGTCGGCAACGCGTCCTGAAGAAAGGATCGCGCCGCTTTCAAGCCCTGCCGCAACGGCATCCACCAAGCCGCTGCCGCAGATGCCGCGGGCTTCCACGTCGCCAATCACGGTTGAGTGCATCTGGCCGTCCTGGAGCGCAACGCGGGAAATCGCACCTGTGGCTGCGCGCATTCCCATGTGGATGGAACCTGCTTCAAAGGCCGGTCCCGCGGCGGTGGATGCGCAGACAATTCCACGACGATTGCCAATGGCGATCTCGCCGTTGGTGCCCAGGTCAATCAATGCTATGCGCGCCTCAGAGGCGGGCATGCCGACGGCGTGAATTCCGGCCAGAATATCCGAACCCACAAAACCGCCCAGGCAGCGCAGAAAACGAATGTGGCACGACGATGGGAGGGGCCAGTCGAGCTCTTGAGCAGAGAAGCATTGCTCACCAAGATTGGGCGAATGAAAGGGCGCGTGCGAAAGCGGCTCAACATCAAGACCCGCAAACAGATGATGCATCACTGTGTTGCCGACCACTACGACCTCGGCAATTTCGTTCTCGCGACCACCGGCAAGTTTGACGATCATCCGTCCGAGTGCCATGCGCACCACTGAGTGAAGATCATCGCCGAACAGAGCTGCACGGACCCTGCTCATCACGTCGGACCCAAAGGACGATTGTGGATTGAGATCGGTTTCGACTGAGAGAACATCGCCCGTGGCAAGGTCGATCATCTGCGCGGCAATCGTCGTGGTGCCCAGGTCAATGGCAATCCCGAGGCCAGACTTCCCTGCTCCGGTAAGCCCGGAGTTATCCGTGAGAACATCCATGTGCCATTGGCCGCACTCGAGAGCCAGCGGCATCTCTGCGCGAGCCTGGCAGGCAAGCCGCCATCCGGCATCAAGTTCAGTCTCTGTAAAAAAGGACCGGTCCTGTTCCGTTACCTGAAGCGATCCGGCCAGCACACGGACCCGGCAACCGCCGCAGAGACCTGTTCCACCGCAGGGAAACTCAAGGCCAAATTGCGGAAGAATGGATGCGAGCGATGCGCCCAAGGGCGCTTCCACCGCCGCTGACAGTGGCTCTAGTTGTATCCGTACTTTTTCCATGCTCATACTGCGTCCACGATCGAGTCGCCCAGGGTGCCGCGAATGGTGGCGCCGGGGGGCACGATCAGGAAGTCGGCCGCATCCCAGTCTCCATTCACCAGACGCTCCAGAAGGCTGAGCGAGCCCTTAATTTCTTCAAAGGTCCATTTCTCTTTTGCTGCTTCGTCCAGCGCCTGTTTGCGGAATGCTTCTTCGGGGCCGACTCCAGTTGAAATGTACGTCAGCCCGGAATAGTGACTGCGGAATGCACCGAATTGTTCGTAAAGAAATGCTCCATTATCTTCGCCATATTGGGCAATGAATTCTTCCAGGCTGCGCCGTTCCCCAATCTTGTTGTCTTTAGAGGGAAAAGCCGGTACAAGAGTCTGGCCAGGCTTCTGATACTCGATCCAACCTGGAGAGCGATAGTAGACGCCGGGATGATTTTCGAAATAAGCCTGGTAATCGTGGCGGCTGCCCATCAGCAATCCAATGCAGTCGTGCGCGCGCGGAAGGACGAGTTGCGTTTTTCCCGCACGCAGTCCTTCGGTTCCACGGCCGCAGAGAGCGTAGCCCAAAAGGATTGCATCAAAGCCGTCACCGTCGACGGCATCGATCCGCTCCTGGATATGCGGGCGCATTTCTACGCCCAGATCGTGCAGGCCCATCACCAAAATCTCTGAATCGATCACGTGCGGCGAACGCGAAACAACGTCGTCTATCTCACGCGTGAAAACCTCGCAGCCGATCATCTTAAGGCGCATGACGTTCCCTTACGTAATCTCTAGAACTGTTCCCGAGTAACCACAGCAAATAGCCGGAGCCAGCTAGAATCCATAACTTGCACGATCGTAGAGGCTCCCATATTGGCTCTCCAGATCGTGCATCAGCGTTTCTTCTTCCATTGGAAATGCGGCCAATGCATCCTCAATACGCGTGAGCCACTGCTGCTCCTTGCGTGAGATGCGGAGCTTCTCTTGCGCGATACCATCTTTCAGAATCTCAACAGCTGCGCGGCCCGCGGCGATGGTCCGATGATAGGGAGTGTCCGCGCCGACGATCGCAGTCGCAATCTTGATAGTGGCTTCCGGCGACAGCACCGCTGCCTGCGGGCTCAGCCACTGGTCGGATGCGGTCATCCAATTTCTCATCTGCAGCGCGCCACCGGCGCTCAAGGCCGCGATATTCATCAACCGGCAATCATAGGCAAGCAGTTCAGTAAATACCTCAGGAGCATTGCCAGAGAGCAAGCGCACGTTCTGCACTGACTCATTGCTCCACAGGTCGCACATCGCGGCGGAGATGTTTCCCATGGGGCTGAAGTGCGCGCAACTAGCCGACTTCCCTTCCATGGCGATGGGATAGCCGGTGATGGCCTTCATCACCGGACCTTCGTAAGCGCAATCCTTCGATGGTCCCACAGCACCCTGCTCAAAGGCGGCCAGGCTGCGCACGGCACTCATGGCCCGCACCACGGCCGCCAGTACTTCAGGAAGCATTTTCTGGTGAGCAAGCTGCATGGTGGTATTCGCGAATCCGCAGGCCGAGTCGCCACCGGGAACGACGCCAGGATGGGCTGCGCAAATTTCGTTGATCTCGCGCCAGAGCCAGGACATATCTCGCGGCGCCAGCACACCGAGAGCGAAAACAACGCCGGGGAAATCTCCATACATCAGAGCCTCGTCGTGAACCTCTTTGCCGCCGACCGACTCGACAGAGAGAATGTCCGCTCCGGCCTCTGCGCAAAGCGCAAACGATCTCTTGAGGCTTTCCCATCCAGGCCCGGTCCTCAACTGGGGCGGCTTCATCTGATCGCGCATATCCGTGGGAGTGACGCGCAGCGCACAGGCCAGATGACGCTTCTCATGGGTTTCCGTCATGCGCCGCTTCAGCAGGGCCGTGAGTTCAGCGCCCCACTCGGGCCGCTCGGTCATGGCCGGCAGAAGCTCGAACTCCAACACGATTCCGGGCGTGGACAGCGCAACCGCACGGCGCAGGATTTGCTCAGCCATCTGATCGTAGTGAGCCACCACCTCGGCCCAGGTGCCGTCTTCAATATTCATCGGTGGCAGGGTGAAGTTGACTTCGGGGAAGACCTGGCCGCCGCCAATCGTCAATCCAAGTCCGCACTGAAGGGGGTACTTGCTAACGCCATACAACAATCGATCCTGGCTGGAGATCGCAAGTGAGGAATAATTCCGGTTTGTCTGCTCAATCATCGTTGCACGCTCCTGGAATGTGGCTCAACACCACGCCAACGGCGGCCGGCGGTCTTGCATATCCGGACACTTTTTATAACTTCATCGACGATCCGCTTCGCTTCGTGCGGGATCAGACGGTAACTGCTCCAAAGATCATCGCGTCCACTTTTTTTCTGATCGTCTCCTGCGCTTCGGGCACAAACAGAACGTCGCACTCCGTACCCACAATGTATGGATGGGCGCAGGCTTTCATCTTTCCGACCAGTTCCTCGGTGCGGCGAACAACTTCTTCCACCGGCATTGCGCCATCGGAATAGAAAGTCTTGGAAGGAAGGTTGCCGTAGAGAACCACGTCCTTTGGCATAAGACGAGCGTCTTCCCAAAGCTTGCGCGAGCTTCCCAGGCTCAGGATGACGGGATGGAGGCGGTGGGCAAAGGCTTCCACCATCGGATCGATCAGCTCGCCGCAGTCGTGGAAGATCAGGTCGCACCCAGCTTCCTCGAGCGCGACTTTCAATCGCAGGTTCGGGTCCATTACCAGGCGCTCGAAGAGATTCGAGCCTGCCTTGATCTGTCGGGGCGAGATGAACGAAATCGACGCCGTTGGTTCGCAGACCATGATGGCTTTGGCGCCACTGCGAATCTGACTGCGAACGGATCGCAGAACCGCAGCTTCAGATATACGCAGGCATTGCCAAAGCAGCTTCACATCGTCGGAATCTTCCGCCTCGACTCCCGAGCCGGCCATTGCAGCCAAGGTGATGGGATCAGCCAGCAGTCGCGTGGTCAGCGAGAAGGGGCCAATTGCCATCCCCACCGGAATCAAATCTGGCTTCTTGGCGATCAAGGCAAGTGCTTCGTTGCGGGCAACGCTTCCCGCACAAAACGGCACGGTCTGCTCTCCGCACAAAGATGCAAGTGTAGCTTCATCCAAAGGCGCGGAAAAGTGGAAGGTCTCAGCATCCGTCGCCGAAACTCCGGCCAAGGCGAGCAGATCGATCTTCTCCAACCGGAGGTCCATCAGCGGAACTGCGAGTGGAGTATTCCAGCGACGAGCCGCAATTTCAATCACACGGCCCAAGGCAGCACCGTTATTGCGAACCATTTCCGGTTCGCTCTCTTCGTGCATTACCAGATCGGTGCCAATGGGCATCCGCAGTCCGCGGGCTGCAAGATCAAGATAAAATTCGCGCTTCATCGGGCCACTTTCTTTGCCTGGCAGTCCTGCGTAACGCCGGTATCGCTGGCGACAACACTGTCACTATTTAAATTGCTGGACGGGATTTATCGGGCCGTCCGGCCAATGATCTTCTCAGGCGACCGCAAGCAGGTTTCTCACCAGGCCTACGGCGCCGCTCGCGTTCTCGCTGTAGCCATCCGCGCCAATTTCTTTTGCGTATTGCGACGTTACCGGCGCGCCGCCAATGAGCACCTTCACATTGGTGCGCACACCCGCGTTCGTTAATGCGTCGATGGTGGTCTTCATCGCCGGCATGGTTACGGTAAGCAACGCCGACATGCAGACGATCTGAGGCTTCTGCTCCATTACCGCAGAGACAAACTTCTCCGGCGAAACATCGGACCCGAGATCGATCACCTCGAATCCGCTGCCTTCCAGCATTGACCCCACAATGTTCTTGCCGATGTCGTGCAGGTCGCCCTTGACTGTGCCGATAACCACTTTGGTGGCGAGCTTCTGTCCCGACGCGGTCATAAGTGGGCGAAGAATCTCCAATGCGCTCCGCATGGCGCGGCCGGCAAGCAGCAGCTCGGGGACGAAGTATTCTTCGGCTTCAAATAAACGGCCAACTTCGTCCATGGCCGGAACCATGGATTCAGAGATCAGTTGCAGAGGAACAGCACCCGCCGCCAGCGCGGCTTCAGTGGCGGCATGCGCCTTTTTTGCATCGCCGTTGAGAATTGCGTCGTAGAGTTCCTTCGATTGCGCCATTTTTATCTACTCCTAAAATTGTTATTCAAATCAGGAACGAGCATCCTGCATGCGCCTGGCCGGTATATATGCAGCGCCGTATTTGGCAAGAGCGAAAATCAGCAGGCTGAATGTGGTCTCTGAGAGCAGGCTGTTGCGGAAGAATGGCACTGCGGCGATATAGCAGGTTCCGAGACCACCCAAAGTCTTTGCATACATTCCCCACGTAGCCCATACCGCGAAGTTGCTGGCCAGAAAGAACGAAACCGAGGTCAGCAGCGAGGTGCCGAGCACGCGTGGAGATGATTGAGAGCTGCGCAGCATTGTGGCGCCTAGCAACGCAGCTGCCAGATACCAGATCCAGGTGACGGCATGATCGGCGGTAAGCGCGTACCCGTAGCGATGCGTGGTGAGGAAAATATCCACGCCGACGAGTGCCAGCAGTGGAATGGCAAATTCCCGCCTCGGCCGGTTCGCTCCGAAAAACAGGAGGCAGGCGAAGACGGGTACAAAGTTGTAAGGATGACTCACCGTAAGGCGCAGGATAGCCGCACCAAAGATAAGAAGATACGGCAACACAAACAATTTCTTGGTCTCCAGCCGCTTCATCAACACTCCTCCTGATTGATATCCAATTGATATATCGTCCATCAGCCCCCGAGTCCGTTCCCGGTATGGCAGTCATCACGGCAAAGTGCGAGCCGGTCAAGGACACAAAAAGAACGACTCTACACACTTTTTCCGTACGGGCTTGCTGGACTTAAATCTTAGAGGATAAGCATACTACCTGCGAGAAAACATGGAAAGTGTCATAGAACACATTTTCCGTATTTTCGCCGAAGAGAACGAGCATTCCGGTCGATAGGCTCAAGCGCGCGATTATGATCGTACTGTGCAATCCCACTACAAATTAGGCGACATTCTCGCCAATGCAATCACGCACGGCATCGGAGCCATTCTGGCTGTCGTGGGCGCCGTGTATCTGATTGCCGCATCCTCGCGGGGATCGGCACGGCTGGTGGTCAGTTGCTCCGTCTTCGCCAGTACGATGGTATTGGTCTACATGTGTTCCACACTCTACCACTCGCTGGTGAGAACGCGAGCGCGGCATGTGTTTCACGTGCTTGATCACTCCTCCATCTACCTGCTGATCGCGGGCACCTATACGCCGTTCACGCTCATCTCGCTGCATGGACCCTTGGGCTGGACGATTTTTGGCGTCGAATGGGCCTTGGCCGTCGCCGGGGTGGTCTTCAAGAGTTTCGCCGTAGACCGGTTCCATGTGGCGTCGGCTCTGGTCTACCTGTTTCAGGGCTGGTTTATTGTCATCGTGGGATTGCCGCTGTTCCACGCTATCGGCTGGCGCGGAATTCTATGGATGGGAGCAGGCGGGTTGGCATACACGCTGGGAATCGTCTTCTTTGCCCTTGACCGGCTGCGCTACTTTCACGCCACCTGGCATATTTTTGTCCTGGCCGGCAGCGTGTTCCACTACTTCGCCATTTTGTTTTGTGTAGTTCCGGTGCGCGGCTGAATCGTGGGCGGTGAGCAGGTTTCACCGATCGACTTGCTGATTCCCAATCCCCGTTTTCTCACTGATTCTGCCGGTTGGGCAGATTACGTTTGGTCCGCATGCCTTGAATGTGGTAAATGGCTACGATCCAGGGGACCAGGATGGAAAAGAAGAACCGGGAAATTAGAACGCGCGGCCCCTTGCGGTAAAGGTAGCGCCAGTCTGGGTGGAAGGCGTACCAAAACTGGAGCAACAGCACGGTCAGAAACGGCATCGTTGCCCACCACCAATCTTCGGACGACTTGACTGAAGGAAGCTTGAGCAAGAACAGGCAGAGCAGCGTCAGGACTTGAACGACGCATCGGGCGGCATTGCGCACCAGGCGCGCGCGGCGAACACCGAGGATGCCGTCGCTGACGGAGTAACTGGCGAGTTGGTTGAAGGCTGTCACGAAATTGTATTGGGGGCGGTAGATGGCTTTTGCATCTTCGACGAACGCGGGCGCGGTAAGGCGGCGGGCCTCGAGATCGAAGAGCGTATCTTCACCGAAGAAAACCGTCTCAGGAAAGCCGCCGATGCGCTTCCAGAGTTCCTTGCGAAAGGCCATGGAGCGCGCCGTGCAGGACTTGGAAGGCACAGAGGGTGAGAGCTTTACACCGAAAAAAGTAGACGAGGCGAGGTCCCAGACGGTTGGATCGGCTGGATCGATACAGGAGCCGCCCAGAGCGTACTCGACCGTCGAGTCGAGAAGAGGTGCAGTGATGCGGGCCAGCCAGTCTGGCGGATAGGTGCAGCCGGCGTCGGTACAGGCGATGATCTGGGAGCGGGCGGCGGCGATGGCCACGTTGCGGCCCTTGGAGATGGGCCCGGACGAGCGTTTGAGGTTGCAGGATTCGTCGCGAATAGCCAAAAGAGTGGGGTTTTCTCTCTGAGCTTGCAATAGCCAGTCCCAGGTGCCGTCTGTGGAGCCGCCGTCCACAATAATGACCTCGGCCGGCGCGGGATCCTGCGCCAGAAGGCTGGGGACGAGCCTGGCTATCTCCTTTACCTCGTTGAGGACAGTGGCAATAATCGTGACGGGCTGCATAAAGAAAGTATAAGGGTGTGCAGACGGCCAGGTTTGCGGCCACGGCGGGTTAAATTGACCGGATTCACCGTTTAACGATAGAATTGTAAAGTTTGGCGATGCACCCGTTTGAGGATGTGCAGGGTCAGGCTGGGTTCGCCGCTCTGAATACTGGAGTGTGTGTTCCTCCGCCGGCCCGATGCAGTCGCTCTCTGTATGCGCCCCAATCGAGCACACAGTTGCTGATTTTTGAATGCGCCTCGTTTTATTGCCGGAGCGCTGGAGGGTTTGTTATGTACGCAGTGATTCGCACCGGTGGTAAGCAGTACCGGGTCGCTCCAGGCGACGTGGTGAAGATTGAAAGTGTAACCGCCGGGGACAACAAGGAAAATACCGTCGAATTCAGCGACGTGATTGCGGTCAGCGGCGAACCGGGAACCATCGCCAAGCCGTCCACGGCCAAGGTTACCGCTGAAGTTGTGGGCGACGGACGCGGCGACAAGATCCTGGTCTTCCATTTGAAGCGGAAGAAGCAATACAAGAAGCTGCAAGGGCACCGGCAAAACTTTACCGAGGTGCGGATCAAGGCCATCGAGGCAGACGGCGTGACCTATACGGCGGAGAAGTAAGAGCGATTGGTTGGGAGTTTCCCGAAAAGCAGATTCTTCGGCTGCGCAGGCCACAAAGAGGTGCCTGCTTCGCTCTGGATGACAGAAGATTTATTGAGAAGGAGATTCGGCAATGGCACATAAAAAGGGTGGAGGCAGCTCCACAAACGGACGCGATTCAAATGCACAGCGGCTGGGCGTAAAGGCCTTTGCCGGCGAACTGGTTACCGGCGGCTCCATTATCATGCGGCAGCGCGGCACCCGCATCAAGCCAGGGCTCAACGTGGGCATCGGCTCCGACGATACGCTCTTCGCCAAGGTGAGCGGACGGGTGAAGTTTAGCGACCACGGCAACCGCGGGCGCTTCGCATCCATCGAGCCGATCGCAGCGGAATAAGTGTACTCAACCGCAATTAGAAAAAGGCCACGGCGCTGCTGTGGCCTTTTTCTTGCGCGCCGTTAATATCCATATTGCGCAACGCAGATAAAAACAGCTTTTTAAGTGCAGAGGACTACTGTGGATCTTGGTTAAATCTCTGACTCGCGGCCCTTCAGGTTCCTGCTGAGCACCTTATCCACAACTCGTTCCACATCGGTGAGAAAGAAGCTGTTGGCGGGCTGGGGCATGGCAACCTGGGTCCCTGAGTGGCCCAGCGCCGATGCGATCTCGTTCCAGCGGTAGATTGTCGAGTTCACCGGCATGACTACTGGCCTGCGAACCGGCTCGGGCAGAGCACAATAGGTTGCCCAGATGCCCAACGAAAGCAGAATTACCGCTTCACCGACGAACTGTACTGGGTCGGATAGCAAAGTGCGGCGGGTCCAAAATGAAGCGATGATGAAATCGCTGGAGGACATGACGCCAAAGCCCAGGGCAATACCGAAGGCCAAGTCGCGCACGGAGAGATGCAATGCATTCATGCTCAGGCACAGGAAAGCAAGCAAGCACAACTCAACAATGCTCACCGAACGCATCAACCTGATAGCGATTTCCGGAATAACAAGAATGCCGCGATGCTCGAAACTGATAGTCGATAAGCTGACGATGACCGAAGCTAGGATCGCCCAGCGGAAAATTACTGTCCCGAATTTCAGCAATCCAGGGAAAGCCGACAGCGCCGAACGAAAAACCTCAATACAAACGAAGAAGAGCAGAACTGCGCTGACGAGGTAAACCGCCCAGTAGACATAAAAATAGAAAGCGGAATATGTAAAATAGCCCGGAGTTGAACTGCGGCCCCAAGGTTGCGATTGAATATAGAGGAGGGCCATGAACACCGGTGCCGATCCCACGCGCAGTGCCAAATAGCTACCCAAAGAGGGGAAACGGCCACGAAGGCCCTTCTTCCAAAACAGGAAGCCGAGCACAGTCCAGAGCGCAAACTCCAATGCGCTCATTACGGACATTGCGAAATTTATTGGCATGAAGGCCCCATCGCCATCCTGAGAACTTCCTCAGAATAGCGCCGAAGACCAGGATGCTCAACGAAAAAGATGAATTATCTCTGATACTTTCGTGTAACTAAACCAACCCACTAGTCACTAGTTACCAGGAGGAGGAAGAATGGGGCAGGGAATGTTCCCGCAGCCAGGTGCCGGGAAACTAGCGGTGGCTGACTGGTGGCTCACGATTTTGGTGGCGGAGGAGGAGGTGGCGGCGGCGGCGCCGGCTACCACGACGAACAAGGCAAACATGCGGATGGCGAGTTTCATAATTAGTAACCCCTTGCGATTTGAGTTTGCAGAATATGTCTTATCTGCGCAAACCAATCCTAAACAAAGTCACGATATAAGTACAGTTATTTCATTAACTTAAACAACTAATAATTGAAATGATTACTAACGTCATCTACCCCTTTGGTTACCTAACTCCAGTAACCACTTTTAGGCTGACGACCCTTCCCTTCTGATCTCGGCTTCGGCCCGTTTTCGCACCGTTTGCCGTGATAAAATAGATGCAGGTTGATTTCGCGTAAAACCCCTGTCTTTTAAGCGGTTAGTGGCGGAAAGGCTGCATGAATTTCCGCCATTCGGGGCGTGACTAAAACAAGGGCCTTGGGCGAACGTTGGGCGAATGAAATCTGATAGCCCGAGAACTGAAAGTCAATACACAATTGGTGAATACGATGGCAAATATGGTAACCAACCTGGTGCCCACTCCTGACGTCAATGGAGATAATGGCAGCTATACCGGCGAAAACATCAAGATTCTGGAAGGCCTGGAGGCGGTGCGTCTGAGGCCGGCGATGTACATTGGCTCGACTGGCGAGATGGGGCTGCACCATTTGGTTTACGAAGTGGTGGACAATTCAGTGGACGAGGCACTGGCCGGGTATGCCAAGAAGATCGACGTCGTGATTCACGTGGACAACTCGATTACCGTGACAGACGACGGGCGCGGGATTCCGGTAGACATGATGGATCTGGCCAACGGCGAGAAAATGTCGGCGGTGCAGGTGGTGCTGACTAAGCTGCATGCCGGAGGCAAATTCGATGCTTCAACCTATAAGGTTTCCGGCGGGCTGCACGGCGTGGGCGTAAGCTGCGTGAACGCGCTCAGCGAGGAGTTTGAGGTGGAAATCTGGCGCCCGGAAAAACCCGGCGACCCAAGCCTCACCTACGAGCAGAGCTACTCAAAGGGCATCCCCACTTCTGATCTGCTGCAGAGCGGAACCTCGAAGCGGCGCGGGACCAAGGTGCACTTTCTGGCCGACAAGTCGATCTTTACCACCACCGAATACAACTACGACACACTGGCGCAGAGACTGCGCGAGATGGCCTTCCTGAACAAGGGTTTGGAGATTACGCTCACCGACGAACGCACCGCGGACGTGAAGACCGGCGAACCGCGGCGGGCTGAGTTCAAGTACGCGGGCGGCATCTCAGAGTTTGTGAAGCACCTGAACCGCGGCAAGACTGTGCTCCATGACAAGCCGATCATGATGGAGGCGATGCGCGACAACGTGGAGATTGAGATCGCGCTGCAGTATAACGACAGCTATTCGGAGACCGTGTTCAGCTTTGCCAACAACATCAATACGGTGGACGGGGGCTCGCATCTGTCTGGATTCAGGACCGCGCTTACCCGCACGATCAACGCGATTGGACAGCAGTTGGGGCTGTTTAAGGATCTGAAAGAAAACCTGAGCGGAGACGATGTGCGCGAGGGTCTGGTGGCGGTGGTGAGCGTGAAACTGTCCCAGCCGCAGTTTGAAGGACAGACCAAGGGCAAGCTGAACTCTGACATTGCCGGGACGGTGCAGGCTTTTGTGAACGAGCGGCTGGGCGGATTTCTGGAGCAGAACCCGCCGGTCGCGCGGAAGATTATCAACAAGGCGATTGAAGCTGCCAGGGCCCGCGAGGCAGCACGCAAGGCCCGCGACCTGACCCGGCGCAAGGGAGCGCTGGACGGCGGCGGGTTGCCGGGCAAGTTGGCCGACTGCAGCGAGCGCAACCCAGAGCGCTGCGAGCTTTATCTCGTCGAGGGCGAAAGCGCAGGCGGGACCGCCAAGCAGGGACGGGATCGCAGGTTCCAGGCGATTTTGCCGCTCAAGGGCAAGATTTTGAACGTCGAGAAGGCGCGCTACGACAAGATGCTGGGCCACGAGGAAATTCGCGCCATGATTACGGCGCTGGGGTGCGGCATTGGCAAGGACGACTTTGACGCGACGAAGATCCGCTACGGCAAGATTATTTTGATGACGGACGCTGACGTGGACGGCTCGCACATTCGCACGCTGCTGCTGACGTTTTTCTTCCGCCACATGACGGAGTTGATCAAGCGCGACAACATCTATATTGCGCAGCCGCCTCTCTACAAGATCAAGAAGGGGCGCTTTGAGCAATACATCAAGGACGACCGCGAGTTTGTGAAGGTGATGGTGAAACGCGCGTCGGAGGGAATGATTGTGCGCCACGGCGAGACGGCCAGCCGCATTGAGGGCGCAGACCTGACCCGCTTCATGAGTACGCTGAACGAATACCTGGGCTTTGTGGAGAAGGTGGACAAGCGCATCCGCAATGAAAAATTGACGGAGATGCTGGCACGGGCTGAGCTGGTGAACCGCGCCGATTTCGCTTCAAAGACCGAGAGCAAGATTCCGGAAAAACTGGCGCTGCTGCATACGCAACTAACGGAGCTGGCTGATGAATTTCAGTTCAAGGTGCATAAGCCGGTGGAGGACGAGGAGCATCACACCTGGTCAGTCTGCTATACCGATGCGCAGGGAGCTACGCGCTGCGTTGACTGGGCGCTAGCCTCGAGCCCGGAGTTCCGGCAGATGATGGCCAAGTACACGCTGATCAAGGAATTTCTCGAACCGCCGTTCTTGGTCGAGTACGCAGCCAAGGCCGCCGCGGTTGTGGCTCAGGAAGAAGAGGCCGAAGGAGAAGGCGTCGAGGAAGTTGCTGAATCCAAGACTGAAGGCAAACAGCCTCGCCGCCCTGCTCGCCTTCTGAGGGAGCCAGTGGAGAAACAGACGGCCCGCGAACTGTTTGCTTATATCGTCGAGCAGGGCAAGAAGGAGTACTCAGTCCAGCGCTATAAGGGATTGGGCGAGATGACCAGTACGCAGCTCTGGGAGACAACCATGGATCCCGATCGGCGCACGCTGCTCTCAGTGAAGCTCGAAGACATTGCCGAGACTGAGGCAATCTTCACCACACTCATGGGCGAGGATGTGGAAGCGCGGCGGAAGTTTATCGAGGATAATGCGCTGGACGTCAAGAACCTGGATATTTAAAACAAGCTCCAAAACTCTACCCTAATTCGAGTAACATCGGATTGGCGCATTCCTGTATTCGTCGAGCGCGAATGTGGATGGGACTGGTTTCAAATGCGGGAATGAGTGCCTGCCGAACTCATGCATGAATGAAGACGCCCCAATTCCGCTCTCGGCCGGGCAGACCGACAGGCCTGCGTCATCCTCGTCAGGTGCGGATGAAGTACCTACTCTTCCGTTCTCTGGCGGCGAGCTCAAACGGCCGGAACCGTCGATCAGCTCCACCTGGGGCGACTTTACGCTGCGCGCCCGGGTGGGGTTCGGGGGGTTCGGTGAGGTTTACCGTGCATGGGATCCGAACTTAGAGCGCGAGGTTGCGCTGAAACTGCTGCGGCCGGATGCTGCTGGGGGCGATGCCGAATATAAATCTGTGCTGGCAGAGGCTCGGGCTCTGGCGTCAGTGAGGCACCCAAATGTTGTTTCTGTTTATGGAATCGACCGGCACGACGGGCGGGTGGGGTTCTGGACGGATTTTGTGCGCGGCAAGACGCTGGCGGAATTGCTGCGAGTGCAAGGAAGATTTGGATTCCACGAAGCGGCGCTGATCGGGCTGGATGTGACCCGGGCGCTGAGCGCCGTTCACCGGGCGGGCATTCTGCATCGGGACATCAAGGCTGATAACGTGATGCGCGAGGAGGGTGGGCGCATACTGCTGATGGACTTTGGGCTGAGCGCGCTGCAGCAAGGGCAGACAACCATTGCGGGAACACCGAACTATATGGCGCCGGAGATTTTCAGGGGCAGCTCAGCAACGGTGGCCACCGATATTTATGCGGCGGGCGTTTTGCTTTACTACCTGGTGGCGGGCGATTATCCGGTTAAGCTCACCGGGGTTTCGCCGCTGGAGTCGCTGGTGAAGATCACCAGGCGCACGCCGCTGATGGATCTGCGGCCGGATGTGCCGGAGGCGCTGATGCGCGCGGTGAATACGGCCATGGAGCTGGACCCGGCTAAACGATATGGGAGCGCTGGGGAGTTGGCTGCTGCACTGGCTGAGTGCCTGGGAATTTCGCCGCCTTCTGAGAACATTTCGATTCGGATTCCCCGACAGGAGCAGAAGCGAAAGAGCGTTGGAATTATTGCCGGGGCCATTGTGGTTGCGGCAATTGCAGTCGGCTTGATTCTTTGGCCGGGAGGACTCAAGGGGCCGTTGCATAAATCGGCCAAGGCGGCGAATGTGCCTTCGGCCACAACCTACGATGAGTTCCAAAAGGCGCAGGATTTGCTGCTGCGATCTTATAAAAACGCCAATACGGCCGAAGCAGTGAAGGAGCTCGAAGCCGTATTGCGGGCCGACCCAACCTTTGCTCTGGCGGAAGCGCGGCTGGGCACCGCTTACTTTCTTCAGTACCGCAACAACCACGACGCAAAGCTGCTGGATATGGCCAGAGATGCAACCAACCGGGCGATCGATCTGGACCCGAACCTGGCTCCGCCCTACATCACTTTGTCGCGGATGGCGGCGATCGAGGGACAAACTGCAATGGCGATGCAACTGGCGCACAAGGCGCTGGATCTCGACCCGCGCAGCCCGGAAGCTTACGGTGCTTTGGCCGATGTATATGAGGCCGAGGGCAAGGCAGGCGACGCAATGACGGCTTTGCAAAAGGCAATCGACTTGGCGCCGGAGGACTGGCGCTGGCCGGTGCGATTGGGAATCGATGAATTCAGCGCGGGCAATCTGAAAGAGGCAATTGACCAGTTGCAGCGCGGCGTGGATCTGGCGCCGGATAATGCGGTTGCTTATTACGACCTGGGTATCGCCAATATGCAGTCAGACCGGCGAGAGGTGGCGCGCGAGGACTTTGAGCGATCGCTGAGTATTGAGCCCGATGCGGATACGTACTCCGCGTTGGGAACGGTGCTGCAGTTGGATGGGAACTACGACGAAGCGGAGAAGATGGACAAGAAATCCATCGAGCTGAATCCTGCCAATTATGTCGCCTGGGGCAATTTAGGCTCAGCTTACCAGTGGAGCGGGAAGCGGCGCGAAGAGGCGGAGCGGGCTTTTCGCAAGGCAATCGAGCTGGGGGAAGCGGCACGAGCGAAGAGCAGCAAGGATCCGGAACTGCTGGCGACGCTGGCATATAACTACGCCGCGATCGGCAACGCCGCGCAGAGCATGATGCTGATTCGTCAGGCAGTGGCTTTGGCGCCTGAAAATCCGTCGGTTCAATATCGAGCCGGGGATGCGTATGAAACGCTTGGACGCCGCGACGATGCGATTCCACTGATCGCGGCGGCGCTGGGGCAGGGTTACAGCGCCAATGAGTTCCAAAGGAATCCGCTGCTGGCCGCGCTACGAGGCGATCCTGCATTCGCGGCGGCTAGAGCCAAGGGAAAAAAGAAGTAGACGATAGAAAAGAATTGCGATAGTGTCGCAAATATGGCAAGTACTGAAATTACGCTCATCAACAAGGGCGGAAAATACTCCCCCAGTACCGCGTCGGTTGCCGTAGTTAAAGGCGAAACCGTCACCTTCTCAACCAGCGATGGAAGCATTGCTTTTCTTTTCTTCTCGCCCGCCGCCGCCGCTGTTTTGTCACCTGCTCCCGGCAATGCATTTCAGCTAACCGCGGGGAAAAAAGCGACCTTCACATTCACCGCATCAAGCCCGGGAGCGTACAGCGTTGCGTTTGGAGCAAACGCCAGTTCTGCTCCGGCGAGCTTTTCCGGCGGGAACTCTTCGGTTCTCGTTCTCGAGGGCGGCGGGGCAGAGCGGGTTGGCGCTGTGGCTCCTGGATCCTTCGGCAATCCCATGAAGCCCGGCAGCTAAGGAATCCGTGACTTAGGGATTCGTCTTATGCCGCGCCGCCGTTTGATCCAACGGCAGCGCGGTTTCTGAGTGTGCGTTAGTACCGCGCTCAAGCCAAAACGATTGAGCGCGAAGTGAATCGCGGGCTTTAAGAGAACCGGCAATCGAATAACCCGCTCCCAACCTTGCACCCCGCACCCCTCCATCGCTATCGTTGGGACTGAGCGCACGCACTACTCCGAAAGCCCTTCATGGAAGTCTTAAAACAACTCTTCGAGCACCACTTCCACGCACCGCCTGATACCGTGCAGCCCCTCCAGGGCGAGCTCGGCGGATCTGGCCGCGCAATTCTCCGCCTCTCCGCGGGCGCCCACACCGCGATCGGCATCCTCTCCAGCGTGCGCGAAGAAAACATAGCCTTCCTCGAGTTCTCCAAGCACTTCCGCTGCCACGGGCTTCCGGTCCCCGAGATTTACGCTGAGGACCTTTCCCAGGGCGCCTACCTCGAAGAAGATCTCGGCGACACCACTCTCTATCAGTTCCTCTCCGACAATCGCAGCGGCGAATCCATCTCTCCGCAGGTGATTGACGCCTACCGCCGCGCCGTCGACCTCCTTCCAGGTTTCCAGGTCGATGCCGGCCGCGATCTCAACTATAAAGTCTGCTATCCCCGCTCCAGCTTCGACCGGCAATCCATTGCGTGGGATCTCAACTACTTCAAGTACTACTTTCTCCGTCTCGCTGGCATCCCCTTCAACGAGCAGGCCCTCGAAGACGATTTCGGCCGCCTTACCCGATTCCTTCTCACCGCCCCCCGCGACTATTTTCTCTACCGCGACTTTCAATCCCGCAACATCATGATTCGCGACGGCGAGCCGTACTTTCTCGACTACCAGGGCGGCCGCAAAGGCGCGCTCCAATACGACATCGCCTCGCTCCTCTACGACGGCAAAGCCGACCTCCCTCCCGCGCTTCGCCAGCAACTCCTCGACCACTATCTCGACTCGCTCGCTACACACATCTCTCTAGACCGCGCGGTCTTCACGGAGCACTATTACGCCTACGTCTACGTTCGAATCATGCAGGCTCTGGGCGCATACGGCTTTCGCGGATTCTTCGAGCGCAAGCCCCACTTTCTCCAATCCGTGCCATACGCACTCAAGAACCTCCGCTGGCTTGCTGAAAATGTCCGTCTGCCCATCCATCTTCCTGCTCTCGACCACGCCTTCGAGGCCATGATCGCGTCCCCAAGATTCCAGGCCCCCGCGACCTCCACGCCGCCCCTCACCGTCCACATCTTCAGCTTTTCTTTCCACCGTGAAGCGCCCGCCGACCCTTCCGGGAACGGTGGTGGATTTGTATTCGATGCCCGCAGCCTCCCCAACCCCGGCCGCCAGGAGCAATTCCGGATGCTCACCGGCCAGGATGCTCCTGTCATCGACTACCTCCGCCAGCAGGAATCCGTCCAACAGTTCCTGGCTGCGGTTCTCGCCCTCGTCGACTCCACCGTCGCCGCCTATCGGCAGCGGGGGTTCCAGAACCTCATGGTTTCCTTCGGCTGCACCGGCGGTCAGCATCGCTCAGTTTTCCTCGCCGAGCAACTCGCCCATCATCTTCGCGCGACCCCTGGCGTTGAACCCCTGATCCGCCACGTAGAGCTCGAAAAGCGCTCTCTGGAGCAACCTGCCCCATGAAGGCCATGATCCTCGCCGCCGGGCTCGGCACCCGCCTGCGCCCCTTCACCAACGACCACCCCAAAGCCCTCGTCGAGGTCGCCGGTCGCACCCTCCTTGACCTGACCCTCGCGCGCCTGCGCACCTTGGACATCTTTGAGGTGATCATCAACACGCACCACCACGCCGAAATGATTGCCGACTATCTGCGCGCCCATCGCAACTTCGGCATGCAAATCGCTCTCTCGCCCGAGCCCATCCTCCTCGATACCGGCGGTGGCATCAAAAACGCCGCTGCATTCTTCCTCACGTCAGGGCCCGAGGCCTTCCTCGTTCACAACGTCGACATCCTCTCCACCATCGAAATCACCCAGATGCTCCGCCAGCACACTGCAACTGGCGCCCTCGCGACCCTTGCCGTCCAGCCCCGCGCATCCTCCCGTCAACTCCTCTTCGATGACGCGGGCCAACTCTGCGGCCGTCGAATTTCAGGCGAGACTCAACTGGTCAGCCTCGCCGCAGACCCTCAGGCGCAAGCCTTCTCCGGGCTCCACATCCTTTCCACCCGGATTTTCCAGAAGCTCACAGAAGAAGGCCCCTTTTCCATCATTGACGCCTATCTACGCCTCGCCGCCGAGGGTGAAAAGATTCTCGCCTTCCACGCACACGACGCCTACTGGCGCGATCTCGGCCGTCCAGAGAACATCGACCGGTCAGCCCACGACATCGCGGCCGGCAGATACCTCGCGCCCTGATTTGCGAGCGGACGCAAAGGCACGGCGCGCGCATGGCGATCATCAAAACTTCAACTTCTTATTTTGCCTGCGCCAGCCCAGCAACAACTGCGGCAACTTTATCGAGTATCTGGTTCCAGCCCTCCAGTTGCCCGCTATTCTTTGCGCTCTCCATGGGTTCATTCCCAATGAAGGTGAGTTTCGTCTGGCCGTTTCCAAGATCCTCAAAAAGAGTCACATCGTACGCGCCGTCTATGGCCTCATGTTCGATTCCATATCGAGCGGGGTCAACCTTGTTTCCCTCCGGGTCGGAAAAGTACATGGAGGAAACGATCTTTTCGTGCGGAATAATCTCGTGGTATTCACAGGCATTCCAGAAATCCTGCCCATCCGGCGATCTCATGCAGCAGAGAAGCTTTCCGCCCACGCGAAAATCCATCTTGCAAACAGGCGCCGTAAAACCCTTCGGCCCCCACCACTGCATCACATATTTCGGGTCAGTCCACGCCTTCCAAACCAACTCGCGCGGGGCATCAAAAACTCTTGTGACAACCATCCGTTCAACTTCGTTAACCGTGTCTTTTGTCATCTCTCTCCTCCTTTTTTTTCATTTGATTCACAACCACTTCCAGTTTGTCGAAACTCTCTTCCCAGAAGCGACGATAAGAATGCGCCCAGTCGTTCACCGTCTTGATCGCTTCCGGCCTCAGCGTACACACACTCTCCCGTCCACGCTTCGTCTTAATCACAATCCGCGCCCGCACCAGGTAGGCAATATGCTTTGAAATCATCTGCTGTGAGAGTGCAAACGGTTCCGTCAGTCCATGCACGGACGCAGGTCCGTGTGAGAGCCGCTCGATCATCGTCCGCCGCGTCGGATCAGATAAAGCCGCAAATGTTGTGCCCAATCTATCCACAACCATATGGTAGTGGATTGTCCACGAATGTCAAGTGTGAATTTTATAATTTTGCAATTTTTTGTTGCGTACGGTGCCATGCTGGGGCGGTGAGTGTACCAATATTAGATTTGTTAATAACCAACCTGCAATTTGTGCATACGCGGTTTTGAGGCCAAGCCGGTAACTCCGGGACCGGATCGCGAGAGCAACTTCGTGGGCCTAGGTTCTTCCTGGCTCCGTTACCAGGCGCATGCGCAGGGCTGAAAGAAAGCCGCGAATGACTACCTCGGAGTGACTCTGAGGGATGAGCTCAGAAAGCTTGGCGTCGCTGGCCAGACCTGCGTCAATAGCGGCAATTACGTCAGGCAGGGGCAACCTTAAGTGGTCCGCAAACACCACCTGAGCGACAACGCGGTCGATTCCGCTTAATGGGTCCGAATCGAATTGAATCGGATAGATGAGCATTCTCAGAATCGCGGCTTTCGGCAGGTCGAAGTCAATGACTGCACTCATCACAATTCACTCCAAATACCATGTAACAGACTCAGAGTTCAGCCTTTCTGTGGCCACGCGATTTGGCCGCCGTGGAGGTAGGCCAGGTTGCCGATGTGACCTGCGCGCGCGGCGGCTACCCCGGCTTCGACGGGCGCATTGGGCTCCTTGCGGGTTCTTACGCAATCAAAGAAATTCTCCATGTGGGTGATGGTTCCGTCGCGGTAGCTCTTTTCCGCGAGGACTGGATTCTGATCGCCTTGCGCGCCCTCGCGATAAACGCCGAAGCCGCTGCGATTGATCTTCAGCGTGGCCTCGGTGCCACGAAACTCCAGGCCGCCGTCGTCGATGGAGGAACTCATCATGCCTTCGTAGACCACATCGAATCCTGGATAGCGGAATGCAGCCTGGATAGTGTCGGGGCAATCCCACTGATCGAAGACATATTTGTCGGCCAGCATCTGCGCAGTGCGGGGCTGATCGGAGTTCATGGCCCAGTGGACCACATCTATCCAGTGGGAGAAAAGATCGGTCATTGCTCCGCCGCCGAAGTTCCAGAACCAGCGCCAGTGATTGAATTTTTCCTCAGTGAAGGGCTGGTCGGGAGCGGCGCCGAGCCAAAGCTTCCAATCGAGGGCCTGCGTATCAATGGGCTTGGGATCACGCATGCGCCCATAGTTTTGCCACCAATAGGTTCTGACCTGGGTGATGCGACCCAGGCTGCCGCCCTGAATCAGGTCGACGGCGTCGCGAAAGTGATCCCAACTGCGCTGCTGCGTGCCGCACTGCAAAATCTGCTTGCTTGAGCGGACGGCGCGAGTGAGCGTGGCGCCTTCTTCGAGGGTGTGGGTGACGGGCTTTTCGAGGTAAACGTCTTTGCCGGCGGCGAGGGCATCGGCGGCCATGCGCACGTGCCAGTGGTCGGGCGAGGCGATGAAGACGGCATCGATCTCCTTCTCGAGCACCTCGCGATAATCCAGGTGGGTGGTGGCGAGGCCGTTGGAGCGATCCTTGACGGCATCGCGATGTGGCGCATAGACGTCGCTGACGGCGACGATCTGGTAAGGGCCGGCTTTATCTGCGGAGTTGAGCAGGCCGCCCATGCGGCTGCCGGCGCCGATGACTCCGACGCGAATGGTGTTGTTTGCGCCGAATGCGCGGGATGATGCAAGCGCAGTAAGCGAGCCGGCAATAAGAAAACTGCGACGATCAATGGTATTTGTCAAAGGGTTCTACTCCGTTTCTGTTCTGATTTGGCTGCGGGTCGATTGCGCCCTTCCCGGGGTTGCGCCGGGCAAAGAGCTGGCCCGCAGATTCTAGGACTCAATTCAAATGTGCAATCTCCATGCCACGCAAATATACCGCCTGGGCCTTATGGCGGGAAAGCAGGAAGCTCGGTTGACAGTGAGAAGTGTTTTCTCCATCGGACTTCGAGGATGCGTTTGCGAAAGATCGACAAACCCAATTAGCATGCAGAGAAATGAATCCTTCAACTCGAATTCTTTCTGCCGCCCTGCTTCTGGCCGCGCCGCTTGTTTTGGCACAGGCTCCCGAAGTAAACCCCGATCCGCTGGAACCTACGCTCGGAATCAAGTCGGCTGCCGAGATTGACCGCGAATGGCAGCAGTCCGTGGCCAAGTACGACGGCGAGCGCAAACGCCTGCTGGCGGTGGAAGAAAAACAGGAGAATGATGGGCCATTTCGCGCGGACTGGGCGACGCTCAGAAAGTATGAGCAGCCGCAGTGGTACAAGGACGCCAAATTTGGCATCTTCATTGATTGGGGGGTGCATTCTGTGCCGGCGGCGGAAAATGAGTGGTATCCGCGCAATATGTACCGGCCCGGCGAGGGCGCTTACAAGGATTTTCAGGAGCGATTTGCATCGAAAGAACCGGCCGAAAAAGATGTGCGCGGCTACAAGGATTTGATCCCGCTTTTTCACGCCGAGCATTTTGATGCGGCCGAGTGGGTCAGGGTGTTCAAGGAAGCGGGGGCGCAGTACGTGGTTCCGGTGGCCGAGCACCATGACGGATTTTCGATGTACGACTCCGGCTTGTCGGACTGGACGGTGGTGAAGATGGGCCCCAAACGCGATACGCTGGGCGAACTGGCCAAGGCCACACGCGCTGCGGGATTGCACTTTGGGCTTAGCTCACATCGCGCCGAGCACGATTTTTTCTTTGATGGCGGGCGGGCTATCCGCTCCGATGTGAATGACCCCCGTTATGCCTCGCTTTACGGACCGGCGCACGAGCGAATCCAACCGATGAAAGGCCAGGACACGGAGGCTGACTGGACCTATGTAAGCGAGGCGTGGACGCGCGACTGGTTGGCGCGCGATACAGAACTGGTGGAGAAGTACAAGCCGGAAGTGGTTTACTTCGACTGGTGGATCGCGCATCCGCGGTTCCGAGGCGCCGTGGCCCAATTTGCCGCCTTTTACTACAACTATGCCGTAGCCAACGAATATACCGGCGTCATCGACTTCAAGGACTACTCGATGAACTGGAAGTCCGGCGTGCGCGACTTCGAGCGCGGGCAGCAGGATCACATCCTGGCCGATCACTGGCAGACTGACACCTCTATCGGCAACATCAGTTGGGGCTACATCGAGCACGAAACTTTCAAGACGCCGGAGTTTTTGGTGCGACAACTAGTGGACATCGTGAGCAAGAACGGCAACCTGCTGCTGAATGTTGGACCCAGGCCGGATGGGAGGATTCCCGACAACGTGAAAGCGACGCTGCTGGAGATGGGCGCGTGGCTCAAGGTCAACGGCGAGGCGATTTATGCCACCACGACGTGGAAGCGCTTCGGCGAGGGACCCACGGAAGTAAAGGCCGGAGCCTTCCACGATACCGAGAACAAGCCGTATACGAAGGAGGATTTCCGATTTACGGCAAAGGGTTCGACGGTCTACGCGATCGGCATGGCGTGCCCTGCGGATGGAAAAGCGACCATCCACTCGCTGGGCCGGTCGCACGAAGGTAGCTCTATGCCTATCGCTTTGGTTGAGTTGATCGGATCGTCAGACAAGGTGACCTGGACGCAGGGTGCCGAAGCGCTGGAGGTGACGTTGCCGGCAGGGGCGAACTGCAAATATGCCTATGCGCTGAAGCTGACGCCTGCGGCAAAGTAGGACGGGCTCAAAAGAGAATTGCGGCGAGGCGGCAGCGTCGTGCTATGCTGCCGGTCATGAATAATCTTTGTTTTGCCGCCCTGCTTTCGGTTGCCGGAATTGCTTGCGCGTCGGCGCAGGCTCAGACTGCACCTGCTAGTCAAGCCCCTTCCCCACCCGCGATGAAGACGTGGTTCATGCGGCTCATCCCGCCCCGGCCCAACTTCGACAAGACCCTGAGCGAGAGCGAAGAGAAGCTGATGCAGGATCACTTCGCCTACTGGAAGGATCTTTATGCAAAAGGGATCTGCATCTTTGGAGGGCCGGTTCTGGATCCCAAGGGAGTATACGGGGTGATGGCCTTCAAGGCGGCCAATGAAGATGAGGCGCGCGCCCTGGTCGCCGCCGACCCCAGCGTGAAGGCCGGAGTGAATAAATTCGAATTGGCGGAAATGCGGGTTTCGTTTCCGCCAAAGATCCACGAGCAAAATTGAAGAGGATTACGATGGCACTTGCGAATCTTGATCGGCGGGGATTTTTGTCTGCTTGCAGCCGTGCCGGAATCACTTCCGCGCTGTTGCCGGGGATTTTGTATACGCTGGCCGCACAGGCGCAGGATGCTACGCCGGGAACCAAGCCCGCTGAGTTGGCTAAGATCACGGCGGAGATGATAGACCAGGCTGCGGTGATGGCTGGGGTTGGGCCGTTTACGGCGGATCAGAAAAAATTGATGCTCGATGGGCTGAAGGATCAGCGGGGTTTATACGAGCCGATTCGGGCGCTGAAGCTGGCGAACTCGGTGGCACCGGCGTTTGTGTTTCATCCGCTGCCGGCGGCGAAGATGGAGCCTGCGAAGCCATGCAAGAAGCCAACCTTTCTTAACGAATCTTGTTGCGGGATTACCTCCATTCCTGAGGCGCCTGCACACATTGAGGATCTGGCATTTTCGAGCGTTTCAGAAATAGCTAAGCTACTTGAGTATCGCAAGATCACCTCCCTCGAACTCACCAAGATGTACATTGCCCGGCTCAAACGCTACGACTCAAAGTTGCACTTCGTCATTACACTCACTGAAGAGCGAGCACT